>Ga0123341_1000179_pt1 | contig 31918 bp, 20 predicted proteins | sample Turbeapinknodule_FD_89959 | JGI IMG/M metagenome (GOLD analysis project Ga0123341, IMG submission 89959) | Root nodule microbial communities of legume samples collected from Mexico - Turtle bean Mexico pink nodule | ecosystem: Host-associated > Plants > Roots > Nodule | place: Mexico: Nepantla...
ATTCAGTCTAGATTCAAATATAATAAACAATATTTAATTTTGTGCTGTTAGTAAAATTTATTTAATTTTATAAAAAAACAATTTATTAAAATGATCACGAAATTTGAATGTAATATATTTTCAAAATAATTATATAAAAGTAATTAATTTATATTTTAGTAAATTAAATATGAATTTAATGAGATGAGAAATTAGAAATAGATAAAGGAAATTCAGGAAGGAGTGTAACATGGTCCAAGAGGTACAACAGAAGAAGGAAACAAACCAGAAGAGTCGTATGTATGTATATCTACCAAACTGTCTTCGGCATTCATCGTCCTCAACTGACCAGGTAAACTCAAGCTTTGTCTATTCTCTTACTCTTTCTTTATGCTTCATTCTTCAACTTCTCTCTCTCTCTCTTCTAGCCACCCTTGACCTCTATTTTGTTTACCTTCATTTACGGTTTTTATAGTTTCTGATTTGTGCTCTTTTGAGTCCAAATTTTCTTTCTTTCAAAAGGGTGTCCTTGAAGTTGTATAAAGTTCGATTCTTTGTTCTTTTCACCAACTTGGGTGTTCAACTGTTCAAACTATTCATTGCATTTTGCTATTTTTTTTTGTAGTTTGATGGCTTTCCCCCTTTTTTTCGTGAGACTTTTATTGTTAATATCAATCACTATCTATTAAATTTTTTAATGTTGTCTGAAAAGTGAAAAGATTTTCTATCTGTTTTCCGGTCCAAGCTAACTCTCATTTTTGTTGGATGAGGATGAATCTTTGGATTTGATGATTATTGTAACAAAATTTTGGTTCAGTACTTGGGGTTTGACTTTGATGCTCACTTAAAAGGAATTGAAGCTCATATTCAGATCTTGTGTCTTGTGTTTACAGATGATGTAGGTTTTTAGATCCGAGTGATGAAAGTTGGATATTTATTAGCTGTAGCACAAATTTTTTCAGTGTGAAGCAATATGGGGAACACATGTACTGGTCCTAGCATTTCAAAAAATGGTTTGTTTCAATCAGTTTCTGCAGCAATTTGGCGGTCTCAATTGCCCGATGAATCAGTGTCTAATAGAGAATCTGTAAAAGAGGAAGCAACTAGTGTGCCCGAATCGCCTTTGCCTGTCCAAAATAAACCTCCCGAGCAGATAACTATGCCGAAACCTGAAGCCAAACAAGAGGCAAAATCAGAAACAGAACCAGCACAGGGACAAGAGAAGAAGAAGCACAAGAAACATGGTTCTGTGAAGAGAGTTTCTAGTGCAGGGCTTCGAGTTGACTCTGTGTTGCAAAGAGAGACTGATAATTTCAAGGAGTTCTTCACTCTTGGGAGAAAACTTGGACAGGGTCAGTTTGGGACAACTTTCTTGTGTGTGGAGAAGGCAACAGGAAATGAGTATGCCTGCAAATCTATTGCAAAGAGGAAGCTTGTCACAGATGATGATGTTGAGGATGTGAGAAGAGAAATTCAGATAATGCACCACTTGGCTGGGCATCCTAATGTTATATCCATCAAAGGTGCATATGAGGATGCTGTGGCTGTTCATGTTGTGATGGAATTGTGTGCAGGTGGAGAGCTTTTTGATAGGATTATTCAGCGTGGACATTATACTGAAAGACAGGCAGCTGAACTTACCAGAACTATAGTGGGGGTTGTGGAAGCTTGCCATTCTCTTGGTGTGATGCACAGAGACCTTAAACCTGAGAATTTTCTCTTCGTCAATCAGCTAGAAGATTCACTTCTAAAAACTATTGACTTTGGATTGTCTGTCTTCTTTAAGCCAGGTATTTTCAGATGGTATTGCTTATATTGTGATTTAATAAATGGTTTTGTTTTGTTAATGTTGGTCTTTAAGGTTGATTTTAAGCAACTAAAAGTAAAACGGTTTTACTAAGAAGGAAAACGTTTATTGTATAAAAAACATAAAGGGCAATAAATGTTTTATTTCAATAAAACATTTATTTTATCAGAAGTCAGTATGGTTGATACAAGTTTAGTTTATGTCATTTTAGTCTTTCTGTGAACCTGCATGGTGTAAGATCTGAAAGAGTATGGATTGTATACTTACTAACAGTCAGATTGAGATGGACTGAAATATGATTAGGTTCTAATGAATTGTAACATTTAAAGACTTAATTTATTTAGCTAAAAAGTTGAGACGTCAAATTGAGAAAAAGAAAACATACCTTTTGAAGTCCAAAATGGATAAATTTTTATATGAGCACATACACTCAGACAGGACTGGAGCAGGAGTGGGATGGAGATATCATTGGACTCTGAATTTGATATGCAGGCTTTTTGATTGTTTTAAATTTCTTTATTTGTGAATATTTTTTGCATCCAATTTTTCATAAAACTGAATTAATATTTTAAGGTGCTTGGCATTTGCCTATATGCAATGTGTTGCTGTTGCTTGTGCATGAACTTGTTAACTTCATTTGTCATACAGACTTTTTAGTCTTAAAAGGGCTCGATAATTTTTGTTGGCCTTTTCAAAGCTTTGCCTTTTCAAATCTTTGAAGTTTAGATACTTCTCTGTCTACTATATCCTAAATTCATTGCTACAACGTAATATCCTTCTTAGATTTTTGAAAATTTATGTATTACATGCAAACGTGCTATGAATTCTTTGGAGAAAAACATCATAATAGTCTATGTATATGCTATCTTGTCTAAATTTGGGATATGTGTTTCTTTAACTTTTAGTATTTTACCTTCCATATTGCAATTTTGTTTATACCAATCTAAGGTGTCTTGTGTATACTGCTGTTGAATGTAATGGGCGTAGCGCATAGTTTATATTATTCTATTATTATGTTATTGATTCTTTTATTATTTTCATCTATAAATAAACACCCCTATGTGTGTATTTTACACAAGGGATATCAATCCTATATTTACTCCATTCTTAATAACTGCAATTAGTGTTAGATCTGATGAGCTGTTAATTTTCCAATTGTTTCCTCATTTATTTTTAGTGTATTATTATGACTACAAAATCATTTGAACAGCAAATATCACAAACACGTATTAAGCAAATCATATATGTATGTATGTATAGCATTTTTAGCGAGAGGAGTTAATTCTGGCCAGATAAACCACACAATTGAATTATACATCTACTGATGTCACTTTCCTTGAGGAGGACACCCTTTTTATCTTGTCTTCTATGGAAACTACTGTTTCCATTCAATAGGTTCTCCCCATCCCATCCTTCGGTTCCCTGTATCATCCAACTCCTTCTGACTCCAATTCAAATGGAAATCAACCTCTATCCAATCCTCATCGTTCAATTGATGTTGTCCCACCACCCCTACTTACAAATCACCACAGGCAGGACACACCAAGCTTCTTCTCCATTGCCTGATGCCTCTCATGATTCATAACCTCCTTTATCGATATCCCATACCATGGATCTTTCATCTTCTCAAGACTCCACCTCAGATTGACCTATTGCTCTATTCGTAAGCCTTATCCTATTCATTACTTTTTGAGTCATCACTATTTATCTCCATCATACTCATCTTTTGTTTTCTCCTTATCCACTACTATTGTTCCCAAAACTATTCATAAGGAACTTGATCATCCTAGATGACAACAAGCCATGATTGATAAAATGCAGGCTCTTGCAAACAGTGACAATGAGAGCTTGTCCCTTATCCTCCTGGAAAAAAGACTCTTGGTTGTCAATGGGTCTATGCTGTTAAAGTTGGGCCTACGAATGAAGTTAATCACCTTAAAGTTCAATTTGTGGCCTAGGGATATACATAAATCCATGTCCTTGTCAATGGGTCTCTACATACATACATATACACATAAGTACATACGTATACATCAGCTGAGAATATACTCTGATTTTTCTAAATTCAAGTTTGTTAGTTGAACATCATTTTCTGTTGTCTATCTATATGAATGATATATTTCATTCCAATTCCTTTCTAATACCTAGCAAAAATACTGAATTGGATTCCTAATTGACGGGTTAGTGTGAGCTTGCATTGATATTTTATTCATGACAATTTAAATAGGATTTAATGGTCTATGATCAGTGTTTTTATTTTTCATAGTAGTTTGGGTTGTTTGTGATTAGGTAGAGAAATTGTTTCTCTGACTTCTGATCTGGGATTACAGGGGGTTCACTTCTGTAATAGTTTTGTTTTCAATCTATCATACAATTTTTCTACCTCTGTTCAGTTCGTTGTTATCAGACTAATTCCACACATGTGTATAGATGTAGATATTCAATCAGGTTTCTAGAATTATATGAATCGTGAGCCTGTTTATTATTTTAACTGAAGCTTTGTACAAGTTGAAGAAGTAATTTGATTCCATGGAGAAAAACCGATGATATTTCACTTCCAGGTGATATCTTTTCTGATGTGGTGGGCAGCCCATACTATGTTGCCCCTGAAGTTTTGCGAAAGCGTTATGGTCCTGAGGCAGATGTGTGGAGTGCTGGTGTTATCCTTTACATTCTTTTGAGCGGAGTACCTCCATTTTGGGCTGGTGAGATCTTTTGGATTTATTTGGACACTGTAATTATGATCTCCTTTCTTATACGCTTATGCACTATTTTTGTCTGATTACTAAATTTCTCCTCCTTCTTTGCATGGCTCGTTTGGTTGTGCAGAAAACGAACAAGGAATATTTGAACAGGTTCTACGTGGTGATCTTGATTTTTCTTCTGACCCCTGGCCTAACATTTCTGAAAGTGCGAAAGATTTAGTACGAAAAATGCTTGTTCGTGACCCTAGAAGGAGGTTGACTGCGCATCAAGTATTATGTAAGTATAATTTTACTAATTCATAATTCATAATGTTAGGTCAATCATATCTATGAATGAAAGAACAAGAAATATGAGGGCACTCTCTCCTGCAAGGGTTTCTCCTTCACAAAGAGCTAATGCTAAATCAACAAAAATGAACATCCCTCTCTTTATCCCAATATCCTCCCATTCATAGATATGATTGACCTGATCCACGATATCCTTCTAATTAGTAATTTCCCAATTCCCTTATTCTACATCCTAATACTTGCAGACATTTGAACGAATGCGGATAGAAACATTATATTATTGGTACTATTTTAGTTCTAAAATAATGTGTCTGCAACATTTGATGCTTGTGTATGGGTTGTATCCTCTTTTTGTATCACAAGATTGATGTTACTTCTCCTTTGTATTAGAGGAAGTATAATAGTTCTTCTGTGCTAGGTGGATTAATCTTTTCTATGCTATAGGAGCATCCAAGCCAGTTAATTTGGACATAAATTTTACAATCACCATTACCAAATTTGAAATATGGCATTCCAAACTCAAATTTTCTTGCTTACATATGTTTAATTGCCTGTAGGTCATCCTTGGATTCAAGTTGATGGTGTAGCTCCTGACAAGCCACTTGATTCTGCTGTATTAAGTCGCTTGAAGCAATTTTCTGCAATGAACAAGCTCAAGAAAATGGCTCTTATAGTAAGTCTCTGGATGTGGAAGCCTGAAAGTCACGTGTTATGTGATTTGGACTTACAGATACATCAAATTGACACGTGTTAATGTGATTTGGACTTATAGATAACATTGACAATGGAGATACTTACACTATGTGTTGGATTGGAAGTCTTTAATTATGAATTTCTGACCATAAGATGAAAATGAGATGCTACAATGTGCACCTTTTCATTTAACCATCGTTTGCTTTTTTTCTTTTCTTTTCAGATTATTGCTGAGAGCTTATCTGAAGAAGAAATTGCTGGCTTAAAAGAGATGTTCAAGATGATAGATGCAGACAACAGTGGTCAAATCACCTTTGAAGAACTTAAAGCTGGTTTGAAAAGAGTGGGTGCTAATCTTAATGAGTCTGAAATTTATGATCTAATGCAAGCGGTAAGTGTTTTTAAGCTTATTTTATAAAGTTAAAAGAAATAAGGGGCATTACATAGATTATGGTGCACAAAATAAATGAGAAATGAATATCTTTTGCATTGGTTAAGCCTTTTGTAACTAAATTGGCCTTAGTTTTTACCATAAATATACCAGGTAGCTGATATAAAATACAAAGAAAAAAATTGAATAAAAATTGGATGATGAAGCATTATGATTAACTCTCTTTATCAAATATTCATAGTAATGATGTATTTTGTTTAATAGGCTAACTATAAGCAATAACTTATTACCCTCTGCCTTGAAATTGCAGGCTGATATTGATAACAGTGGGACAATTGATTATGGCGAATTCCTTGCTGCAACATTACACCGCAACAAAATTGAAAGAGAAGACAATCTATTTGCAGCCTTTTCTTACTTTGATAAAGATGGAAGTGGCTATATAACTCAGGAAGAACTTCAACAGGCTTGTGATGAGTTTGGCATAAAAGATGTTCGTTTGGAGGAGATAATCAAGGAAATTGATGAAGATAATGTAAGTTATTTACAATTCTATTGGTTCTTCTTCCATCCTTGTCACTCTATAACAAATGATGAACTACTTGTCTTTGGTATCATTTCTAGCCAACCCCTCTAATTTCTTCAGCTCAATACTTCCCTTTGATCAAAAGGAACACCAATATTACAAAAAAAAGGGTTAATGATGTTTTCAGTTCCTGAAAATTTTCCAAATTTTAGTTTTAGCCTCCAGCTTTTAAAATCAGTAATTTTCTAAGTTCCCAAAGCTAACACTTTTTTCCTCTTATACACAGACCAGAGTTTTGAGTATTTAAAAAAATATAAAGATCATTAATATTCTACAAAAAGTATAAGAAACTCTACTAACCTTTTTTGGCATGATGGAATTAATATTATAAAAAGGAAAAAGAAACACTAATAACTTTTGTTGGGTTTGATGCAATCTAATTATCATTTCTATGCAAAAACTTTTCCTACAAACCCAAAAGTCTTGCATGTATAGTAGATTTATTGCAGCTGACAATGAATCTTATATCTGAAAAAAGAAATGAAGGAGGCATGAAATCAATGAATTCATATCTGTTTCTAATTATTTTGGACATCATGATAGAGATGTTCCAGTTGTAAGTTTGTACTTTGATCCACCACACTCATGATGCAGATGTTTTGCTAAAGAACTGAACACCCTTTAGCCAGAATGTGGTTATATAGAATGAATGTAGATAGTGATGATTAATGTAAGGTATTTTTTTGTGACATGCAGGATGGACGCATAGATTACAATGAATTTGTGGCAATGATGCAGAAAGGAAATCTTCCATCTGTTGGTAAAAAGGGTTTAGAAAATAGCTTCAGTATTAAGTTCAGGGAGGCATTAAAATTGTAGTGTTGATGGCCAACATTCAGATTTTTTTGTTTTTTGTATTCCTCCTTTTCTCTTTGAAGGTTCAAGATTTATGTTATGCAAGGGGATTTAGGTTGGCCTTTTTTCTCTGCACCTATTTTGTTTGTGTCCAAATTTATATGGATTTTTGTAATTACGAGAATATATTAAAGAGGTATCTGGTGGAATGTTGCTGTTATAGGGTCAATTGAATTTATAGTCACATTTATTAACTCTTTTAGGGTTCTTTGGCAGAGATGAATGAAGAAGTAAAAAGAGAAATGGAGAGTTGAATAAAAAGTAAAATAAGTGTTATTTTTTTTCGTCAATCAAATAATCAATATTATCTTCACTTGCTATTTTCAGACTTTTTTTTATATGACAGATAATGCTTCTTTATATTCAATTCCGGATTTGAATATTTTGAACACATTTTTGAATTCTGGAAATTTTTATCTTATATTTTTTTTAATTATATTTCTGTTCTGGATTTTTAAATCCAGAATAAGGGTAATTTTAGAAATTAAAAAAAATATATGGTGTAAGTAAGAATTGATATGGTGCAGAAAGAAATGGCTTCTCAAATCCTTCACCATCACCTCCTCAAATCCTTCACAATCACCAACTATAGCACAATTTCTTAAGCCATTAGTAGCTTTTACACACAATATTGAATTGATAATTGCACAATTATCCGTGGTTAAATATTTTGTAATTAACTTATAAAGTTTAATATTTTAATGCTCTTTAAAAGAATTATACATATAATAATGTATACACTTTTAACTTTAATTAAAATTTTGACAGGTCTTAGTCTCTAATTTAATTTTCTAGTTACACTTTTTTTGTCTCTTATCATAAAAAAAACAACATTAAGTAATAATAATGTTAACATTGGCTTGTATGTGGAAGTTTGGTAAGACAATCATGTGTAATTTTTTTACTAAAGAATGTGGTAATAAGTGTATAAATGAATACATACTTGACATCTTTGCCTATTTATTGTATCTTCAAATAATAATAATTATTATGTATGTTTGGGATTTGAATACGAAATTAGTAACTGAGATAATCTTCTAATGAAGAGGTTAAAGCTTTTGCCCTCTCTAAATCTCAGAAAATTGTACTTGAGTGTTGTTTGAAAATGAAGAATCCATTACCATGTGTGATTTTGTCCATGATGCTTAGTGGTTTTGTGGTTGAAGCAGCAGTGGTGGCATCCAAGTGCCAATGCCTTCACCACCTCAACCCCACCATCACCACAGTGCTGTGAGAGACTGAAAGAGCAACAACCACCATGCATTTCCCACTACATAACTCATCCTGCACTTGTGGCTCCCTGACTAACAATTGCTAGGTTACAATGTATCACTATAAATATCATCTTACTTTTCTTACTTCTATGTGTACATTTTTCTCTTAGATCATCATTCATCTAAAGTTTTACTATTTAGAGACTAAAAATCACTGTATATATAACTTATTTTAATTTTTCTTCTAATTGTTTTGAAATATTAAGCACATAAAAGTGGTCATTTTCTTCTTCATATGGAATTTTGAAGGTTCTAATCTTAAACCACTCGGTGAATTAACTAATGTTTGTAGTTTTATACTTTCATCTAATTATAAATAATTGTTTAGTATGTGTTTTTAAGATAGTTATGATAAAAATTAACAAATTTATAATGTACTTGTGATTAATGTAAAATTTGTTTTATTTATTTGTCAATAAAATTGTTCCAGTTAACAAAGACTAAGTTCACATCTACCAAAAAACCAAATTTAAATTTTGCAAAATGAACTGTAAATAATTTTATAAACACTTTGAATATGGACACGTCATTCTTTTATTTGATGACCCTCACTAAAATTTAAGAGCAAATTATTTTGAGAAAAATAATGTGATTTTGCAATGGAAGTAGTTATTCCATTTTGTTATTTTTTGGGTGTATGCTTCTTTCATCCCACAAATTGTTTTCTGCACCTCACAAATTGTTTTCTCCAGAAGCTCCATACCACCGTGAGAGCATTTATCGTTGTATACCCTGGATTTCTTAATTTTTGAATTATATTCCAAACTTTTTATTTTCAGAACACAATAATCTCTGGATCTATTTTTCCAGAATGTATTACTTCTTATTCAGGATTTCATTTCCGAAATTAAGGACATTTTCAGAAATTTGTAAGTGCGGGTGCAGGGTAAAAAAGGTTGGCTGCAGGAAATTTGCCCAAAAAGATAAGGAGAACAGAAAAGGGGCAACACTCAAAAGAAAATGAGAGAGAGAGATCAGAGAGAAAGAGAAAAAGAATATCAAAACTAAAAAAAAGTCTCGAGAAATAAAAGATGAGCTTCAAAATTAAAAACGAAAAATTAGTGGAAGGAGCTGCATGAACAGAATAAATAACAGCAACAGAATAGAAGGAGAAACTGGGAAGAAAGCAAAATTATTAAAATATCTATTAAGTTTATCTTACCTATTTTTTTTTTTCCTATCAGTCTGATAGTTTTTAAATTAAAATTATAAAATATATTTAATAGTAAAACTCAAACTTAAAATGGTGATATTCCCGTATAGGTTGAATATTTCAAAAATTTGTTTTTATTACGTTTTATATTCTGATGTTAGATCCAAAATTTGCAACTCCCTATTGTAAACAAAGTTTATAACACAGGAAACAATGACCTATTTTCTGTTGAGGATTGTAATATTTTGCCTAAATTATATGAATATACAGCTCTGCTAAGGAGAAGGTGAGATTGAAGATTTGATGAGAGAGGTAATTGAATGATGCATAAGAAAAGTAATTTTTACCTTTAACACAAAGAAGTACCAAGGTGAAGAAAGGCACAAGGGAAAATTTACATGTTAGCCACTGCAGAAGCATTAGACATTTCCCCATCCTCTGGAAGCCTCACTAAGTGAAGGAAATAAAAATCCCACAATGGTGCAGTGCAGTGGGCCAAAGAAAAGAGTTAACTATAACTATATTCCTTCCTATACCTTTTATACAAAACCCAGCCCCAAAATGTTATGTACCAAAATGGAAAGGGAACATTAAATCCAACCTCTTAACAACCAAAGATTTGTTTGCTCAAGACGAGTTTAAATCCCTATTGGAGGCTAAACCTCAGCTAAAAAAAATTTAGTTTCAGCAGACTACCCTGAAGAAGATTGATAGCTTCTCCACGTTCCTTGTTAGCTTCAGACCATTTTTCAAGTGCAGCTGACATACAAAATTGACTTGTGATGATGAAACATGTTTCTAAACATGAATTGTTACTGGCTTCTCGTATGGGTGACGATTCTGTAAAATTAATAAATAATCACATTAGGCTTCTGAAACCAGCAATAGAATTAATTCCAGTGACATTACAACCATCTATATCTACTTTTGCTGTTAACATTTGGGGGCAGATTGTTCGGTGGAAAAGTCTATCATGGAATGGTTGGAGGAAAGTAAAATATGATGCCTTTTTTCTTATCAAGTCCATGCCTTTTATTTAAATTTTAAAATTCAAATTTCTATAATTGTAACAAATTTCCTCTCTATTTACCCATCATTGACCACGTATACCCATTTCATGATAAGGAGCACAAACCCACCAACTCCCATTCCTAGAAGAAAAATAAAGAGCTAGGTTCATGATAATATTATACCTGATTGGCTGCATTGGATCTTTTAGGAGTATTGTCAGTGTGTTCCAGTCCGAGGTACTGCTCCCACGCACCATATATATCCCTTCTCTGAACAATAAAAATAAATAAAATAACTTAATTTTGCACAAAAAGAGCATTTTTTATGGATTCCATGGACAGCCACAAAACCAAAAGGTAATAATAACAGTGGACAGAAGATTGGCAGACCTGAAACCGAGTGGAAACAATATCTGAATCTTGAAGGTACTCAGGACGACCAAATGACAAAAATGCAAATCTCCACTGAAAGGAAGAAAGAAGAAATACATTAATCATTGTAGAGAACCTAAAATCTTTCCAACCTAAAGATTTTAGTTAAAAAGGACTGAATTTTGTCAACATCGTTAAGATTTTTATTTTCAAATCAAAGTTGATAATTAGTTTCCTAAAGTCGACTATCGAAACTTTCTATCACTCATGATTAGGATTTTTTTACCAATGTTTGCCAAGGGTATTTTTCACCAGACATCAACTAAAAAGTTGGTCAAAAAATAATCTTGACCAACAATTTCAAAAATATAATTTTGACTAATGTCGGCCGAAAGAATTGTAGTTGGCATTAGTTGAAAATAACCTTGACCAATGAAAATCAAGAAAAACCTGTCTACTTCAGCTGAAAAGTTTTAACAAACTTTAGCAGAAGAAAACAACCTTGACCAACATCGCCAAAAAAACATACCAACTGATTTTTTTGAATTTTTAGATATTGTTTAATATTAAAATAAAATTTTCTGTATGGTAATAAATGAAATACTCTATCTAAATTTGAATTGTCTTTTCTAAACAAAACATTTGAAAAATGAAAAGTTATTCAGTGTATTTTAATGTCCTTGAAATTTTAAAATTCCCTATTTAAACACATGGTAAAAGCAAGCGCACATAATTCAATCACGTTAGCAATATTTACCTTTGAAAACTCCTCGTCTGGAACTTGCAACTTGCTCTGTATTCGCAATTTGACTTCTGCTAATGTCTCACCCTCATGGATCACTAAGAAAAAAGGATGTCCAAAGTTCTGAACTTGCTGTTATTTTCAAACCATACCAACACATAGGAAAACAAAAATGTTAGAAAATTTAAGGGCAGTAATTTACAAAAAGAATTTTATATTAGAAAATTTGGGGGCAAAGCACCTGATTTTGATTAGTGTCTTTTAAGAAATGATAGACATGGATCAACCGATGATGAGGGCCAAGGTTTTTCTCTTCCTCCGGAATCTAAAGCAAAAGGAAATTGAAAATGCAACTTAACTTGTAAAATTAAGAATAATGTGCTAGGAGAAAAGGCATAGCCCATATAAAGACAGAAAATAACATCGAAGACAAATGGTGAGGAAATTTAGGAACTGCCAAAATTGAAAGGTCTGAGATGGTAGCCTTCAACTGTTCAAATTCTAGCTGAGCTGATTACCCATTATAAAACCTGTCTGTTTTCCACAAATCTGTCATGGGATTGGAAATTCTGTGATATTTCCTGTCACTAGAGTTAAACTCATGCAAACAAGTCTTCTTTGTACATATCCAACTAAATTCATCAGGTTTTTGTCATATTTTCCTTAATCAAAACCAACCTCTCTTGTATGGCCACACATCCAGACAATATGCATAAAAGCTTAATATCAAATAAGCCTTTAAGAAGGCTGATCGAACAAATAAAGCTTTTAAGAAGAACAGTATGATAGGTCAGGCTTAAGCGTTGCAAGGTCCAGTCAAGGAAAGGCTTGCTTGTCCTAACCCATTTCCACCACTTTCAACCTCAGAAATATCTATATCTTATTATAATATATAAAGTTGAATGAAGGATTGTTGTAAAGTCACCTTACCAGTGGTCAACTCTATCTTTCCTTAATAGTGTTTAATCAAAGTTGGTTATTAATGTCTCAGAAGAAAGTATATATAAAAGAGCTAACAGAAAGGTTGAATAAAGAATCATGGTGTGCAACAATCAGGATGTTGACTTTTAGGGGATTGACATGCTACATCTGAGCTAGGGCATAAGTAGTGTTTGTCCAGCTTGAGCGATCTTCACCATACATGTTGATTTTATGAGATTGGTAAGGCCCTTAGGCCAAATGCTAAAATGTGTTTTTGAGTGGGGTTTTTACAAGGCTTTTTTACAAGCACAATGAGTGGGGTTTGTCATTTCAACATCTGTATTCAAATGTTAGGAACCAAGCAATAAGAATGGTAGGAACTAGAAACTGGAATCGAACTGAATTTATTATAGAAAAATCCCCTTCCACCTATTTAGTGAAGAATGAATGAAAGAAAGTAGATCGATTCAATGAATAGGTAACAGAATATAAAAGAAACAAAAACCAATTGAAAAACAGCATTCCAAGGTACAGCAACCTCCTTTCCAACTCAATACCCCAATGTTCCCTTAGCCTTCCCTGCTACATTTAACGTACCTCCAATAACAAACTCCCTTTTCTTCTCAATAATCTGTTGTAACGATAATCCCAATTCCTACTCATTCAAACTTAAATATTCTGTTATAACAGAATATAATCTTTCCTTCCTGCATTGTTCTAAAAAAAATATAATCATGTCTCAATCTTGCCCATCACTGTTTCTTGCTATTCTGTTGTAACAGTAATCCCCATTACTACTCATTCAGAATTGAACGTGCACTTATTCCAAACATACATGGAGATAACTGAAGGGCTAACAAAATACTAATTGTCAACAACATATCTAAAATATTAAACATTTTTTTACAAGACTGTACCTCCTCTGCTCGAAGAGTCCAATATTGATCATTAATATTCTCAATCCTTTCGTTGATATGGAAAATCTGAAAAGGTAGGTCACAAGATTATGAATTAAACTGTAAAAAATTCAGAAATTTTCTAATCAAGAAAAGTTAATAATTTTGGCCAAGAGAATGACAACAAAAACAAAAGGGAAAGACTAAAATGGTGAAAACTTGTAAATTAACAATTGGAACTCTCCAACATAGCACATCCTTTGTGACAGATGCATTCTCAACAGATACGAGGAACTCTACATGTCGCTTCATTATTTCAGTCTATTATTCAATATTAAACTACCTCAATCCTTAGTCATTTGATTATAAATTACATTGTCTTCAGTTTAATGGTCATCTGCCCATGGATTCTCAAGCCCCAACCTTGCACTGGTATGGATTTGAAGTCTTGATTAAACTTGTGGTGCATCAGGGTATAAGAAGAACTCCAGTACAGTTCATATTTTATAACTATGTTTCAATCCATTTTCAGGTAGTTTAATAGACATAGTCATTATTAACTTATATTTCACAGATATAGAAAACAAAGAGAAAATAAATTGCATGACCTAGTTATTAAAACTCATTATAATAGACATGAGGGAATTGCCAGACCATGGCGTGCAGGATTGTAATGAATGTATACTGAAAAAGCAAAAAACATCTTTTTTGAAAGATTTGATTTTTAGGACAAGGTGAAGACTAATAAACCAAATAGAGCCTTGCATATTATCGGGTGCCCAAGTACAACATGATTGACCCCCCTTTCAATTTTACCATGCTTTTCCACATTTCTATTCCCATGTAAATATCAGAATTTATTGTCTAATACAATGCACTTTAACTTATGTTTGACATTTATCTTAGAAAGTGAACTTTTAACCTAACAAAATCGGCTTGTAATATGAAATTTACATCCACTAATATACTACAAGTTGGAATATGGAGTTTCCAACACACCTCATGCTGAGACTGGACATCTCGAGCGTGCGACTAGATATTTTGTAGGGGATCCGATAGTAATCTGATAATAGGTGACACAATAGGACCTAACAAACCTTGATAGGTTAGGCATTGTTATCATCTTAGAAAGTGGATTTTAAGCCTAACTTCACATCACAAAATCGAACTGCAATCTCTCCAAGTACAAATAAATAAAGTTAGTTTGTACAGTTGTAAGTTTATAGGGCCATCAACTATTTTTAACAATAGCTCTTGTTGTAAGTTTGTAGTCATCTTATTCTATGTGATTAAATAATAAAAGTTCAATTTGTTCTTGTTTTTTTTTGTTCTCTAAGATGGTATCTAGAGCAATTTTTTCAACAATCCATCTTCTTCAAACCTAGAGTTCATCTTTGTCACCTTTTTGTCATCGGTAATCAAATCACACAAGCTACAATGATTTGTTGTAAATCCCGTGGTTCTACCCCGTTATCACACTGAAAAGAATTGCACTCTTGATAATGTTAATCCCAAATATATGGCATGGAAGTTTAGGACCAAACATTACTTATTTGGCTTCAGTCAACTCCTTCTAAGTTTGTTCTTTCTCGCTTGCTTTGCTCCAATCACATATGAGGTTTAGGAGAAAATTCTTTAATATTTTAGTCTTCAAACAAGATTTCGTGCATGACAGAGTCGTACTATGATGCAAGCACTTTGTCTTGATTCTAAAACAACAGAAGAGTATCTTCTCAAGATTAATAATTATGTTGATGAACTTGCCCGTGTTGGCGTTGTAGTTCAACATGAAGAGTATGTTAATTCAATTCTTAAAGGACTCCCTTCCAATTATGCACTAGTGGTTTCGGTTATTAAAAGTAAAAGGCATATGTCATCAATTGCTGAAATTGAAGCTATTCTATATCATGAAACACATCTTGATCGCTGTGTCAAGGAGACAAAGTTTAGTGGTGGCATCTCGTAGTGTTAGATTTGTCTCAAATTTCTTATCAACCTCACAAGTCCCTGTACTTCATTGATCCTTTTACACAAAATTACATTCCTTATTCCACTAGCTCATACAAAACTTCAAATACTTGGGTGAATCCTAATAACAAGCCTGGAAACAAAGCTCAACCAAGTGCAATGTTCATGAAGTCAAATTCTAAAGGAAATGGCAATAAGTCATGGATACCAAATTTTGGTGCAATCTTTCAAGTGACTCGTGAACCATGAAATATCAAAAACTTCATTTTGACAGTCCAAATAATATTTTCATGGGCAATGGTGAAGATTTAAGTATTTATGGTGTTGGTTTCTCTTCTTTTGTGTCACCTCATGATTCACATCACTCTTCACCTAAACAATTTCTTACATGTTCCTTCTATTACTAAAAACTTGCTAAGTGCTAGTCAATTTGCTAAAGATAATTCTGTTTTCGTTGAATTTCATTCTGATAAGTGTCTTGCTAAGTTTGGTTTAAATGGCTTTATTCCTTTAATAATCTCTAACTTCAAAATCATTCCCCTCAGTTGCAGTCATTTTATAAACCTCTAAGTCGTTCAGCCACATCTAGCTCTTTGTTTAGTAGTGTTAAAGTTTATACAAATAAGGCACAATGTCAATTTGTCTTCTGTACATAACAATGTTTGCATGTGGCACAATAGACTTGGTCATCCAAACAGTCATTTAATGAAATTGTAATGATGCATTGTAAAATTTCTCCATCCAATAAATTTGACCCTTATTCTTGCTTATCTTGTTGCATTGGCAAATCACATAAATTGCCTTCTCATATCTCTAAATTTTCCTATTCTCCCTTAGAACTAATTTTCACTGATCTTTGCTACTCATCTTACCTCTCCTGCAGGACACAAATATTATGTCTTTAATTTATGCTTATTCAAGGTTTACTTGGATTTTTCCAATAAAGTCTAAAGCTGAAACATTGACTATTTTTCAAAAATTCAAATCAATGGTTAAATTACAGTTTAATTCAAAAATTAAACATATTCAATCTGATTTGGGTGGTAAATATCGACCTTTTACTAATTTTTTAGCTCATCATGGTGTATATCTTATAATTAGGATTCCTACAGCCTCTCTCAAATTGTGATTCCTCATTTTGTTCTCTTTAATAGAGATCCAGATTTTTATTTTCTCTAAACCGGTTGTGCTTGCATTCCTTTCTTAAGACCTTATCGTCCTCATAAACTTGATTTTAAAATTGAGGAGTGTCTGTTCTTAGTATATTCCCTTATCATCCAATGGAAAAGTATAAGTCCCACCCTTACACCACCTCAAAATTATCCAAATACTTCTATTACACCGAAGTCTAGTACTACACCCTCTAACATCTCAAACTCACTACCTTCTGAGTCCGTTTCTGTTCCCAATACAGCTCACTCATCACCTTTGAATTTGTCTCTGTTTCTAACACTGCACCATTAGTGAACACTCACCCAATGCAGACTAGGTAGAAGCTCCTGCTGCTTTGCAGCCAACCAAATAGTATTCCCGCTTTACTTAACAAAACACATTAGGTAGAGGCTCCTTCCATTTCTTCTCCTATGGTTTCTAATTGCAAATTATCCAAGTTTGGGGTTGATGGTAGGTGCTTTGCAATATGTCACGCTCACAAGACCAGAAATTAGCTTTGCTGTGAACCAAGTTTGTCAGTTTATGGCCAAACCATTAGATTCTCATTGGGTTATGGGAAAGTGCAAACTACGGTATGTTAAAGGCACTTTGTTTCATGGATTGCATTTTCAACCTGCAACTCCTGCTACACCTTTGTCCTTGAAAGCCTTTTGTTATGCTGATTTGGCATCACATATTGATGATAGACGTTCTACTTCCATAGCAGCCATCTTCCTTGGTCCAAATTTAATATATTGGTGTTCTTGAAAGCAACAAGTTACTACTTGTTCTAGTATCGAGGCAGAGTACAAAAGTTTAGCTCAAACTTCCACTCAATTAACATACATTTCTATGTTGCTCATTGAATTGCAAGTTTCCTTTACTACTTCTATTCTTCTTGGTGACAATAAAAGTGTTGTGTCTATTGCTCACAGTACGGTATTTCATAATCACACTAAACACATGGAGATTCATGTTTTCTTTGAGCAGGAGAAGGTTATAGCCAAGCAAATCTACATCTACCATATTCCCGCTCTTGATCAATGGGCAGATGTGCTGACCTAGCCTTTATTTTCAGGTTCTACTTTCTATCGAAGCAAACTCAATGTTAAGAATTTTTCTTGTGAAAAATTTTTTCCTTGAGTTTGAGGGGATGTTAGTTTGAATAAATATAGTTAGTTTGTACAGCTTTCTACGAATCTCCAACAATTTAAATTATTTCGATTTTAAAAAATATCTAGAAATGTGATTGGGATCTTAATATGATTTCGTGAGCCCTTGCACCCCCCTTCCCCCACCAATAGCTAGCTCATATTGATGTATTGATAAGCACTCACAAGTTTATCAAAACCTCGAAATCAATGTATCTAAAAATGAAATTAAAATTATACATTTTCCCACCTTATAGATCTTGTGATAGAAAACTTCAAGCAATCTAAGTTCTGCATCTGGATGTGATAAATCTACCTGTATGACAAGAAAAAAAGTCAATTCATAAATTTCCCACAAGGCAGATTTCAATATATAGAATAGAAGACAAGACATTAGCACCAAAATACAATCCAAGTCATATTGTTTTTTAATCCTTTTTTTATGATGCAAATCTATAGTAAATCATGGAAAGAACATTTGGGGCAGTTGAGACAAGTTCTTAGTCAATTACAACATCATAGATTTTGCACAAATTTTAAGAAGGAAACTTGAGGCATGTGATTCTGTGCAGTGAGTAGCAATCGATCCATAGAAATTGAAGCACTTGAGGTTAAAAAATGATAAAAAAGGGGCTTAAGATATTGATTATATGCATCTTATTTATAGAAAAAATTTACCTAAATTGTACAAGGAAAATAGGCAAATTAAAAAGTGAACTTTAAGCTTAAGTCAACCCACTTATATACTATGAACTGACTTTATCTCTAGTTGATGTGAGATCTCCAACACACCCCCCTCACGCCGAGACCAGCAAACTTGTGCGTCAAACCATATATTTAAGGATGGTCCAATAGCGAGTGGCACAATAGGCCTAACAAACTCTTGCTAGGATAGATTCTAGATGGGTCTGATACCATCTTAAGAAGTGGTCTTTAAGTCTAACTCAACCTTACAAAATCGGCTTGTAAGGTGAAGTTTGCACCGACCTTTATACTATGAACTGACCTTATCTCTAGTCGATGTGGGATTTCCAATATAGGTAATTAATGCTACAACTTGCCCGTATCTCTTGTCGATGTGGGTTTTCCAACACACGCTCTCACGTCAAGAACTAGACATCTCAAGCATGGGAATAGGGGGAAGATGATAATGAATAACATGAGAGCCAACAAACTGGATTAGGATAAGCTCTAGATGACTCTGATACAAACTTAAGAAAGTGGAATTTAGACCAAACTCAAACCTACAAAACCGAATTATAAGATGAGATTTGCACCCACTTATATACTATAACTTGACCATATATCTAGTTGATGTGAAATTTCCAACAGATAGTTAGAATATGAATGAGTTAGTTACTTAAGGTGTTAGGTAGATATAAATAGGGAAAGAAGCATAGAGAGGGGAAGGATGTTCATTTTGTAGATTGAGCACTAGCTCTATGTGAAAGGAGAAATCTTTTATGAACCCATGGAGCACTCTCCTATTCTATTCTATTAAAAAAAATCTTTTCATTCTTTTCAATTATTGGTTCCTAACATACCCTTATACTATTAACATGTCACAATCCTAATTAAACAAAGAGACAAAACTTGAAACATTAGAGTGATAGCAACTATGTATGTCCCCAAGAATGTGTAATAGCAATAAAAAGACAAATCTTGAAAGATGATTTCTTCAATGTTCAAACACACTTTACACTATTGGTTCAAACTAATCCAAGAACTACAATGTCATGAAAAGGATTTAATAAATAAGAAGTTGGCAGGACCAACGATTTTTTGATTTTCAATAAAATCCATTCAATAACTCAGTATGTTTTGAAAGATTGTAATGGTATGACAGAATTTCCTTGTGAAATAAATTTCCCAGAGTTGCAATTTGCAAGTGTAACATGTTTTGCTATTTCAGTAGACAAGCCAGGCTATTTTAGTTGCAAATTACCAAGATCCAAACCTCCATTCTTGCATCCCTAAATTATAGGGTGTATTCAACTAAAGGAATGGATTCAAAGAACGTGTGCTCCTATGCAAGGGAACATGTAAAAGCCCAGTTCATTTGATCATATTTAAGAGGGCCAAATACTAAAACAAATGTTACCATATCATATCCTAAACATTTAGAATAATTAGATTGCAGTATCCAACATGTCAGATACACATCATATCTATGCATCAAAAATCTTAACTGAGATATATAATTACTTCAACGTGTCGATGATGTTTATAAAACCTAAAACAAAGACTTATTTATACTAATCACAATTCAAACTACTCAGGAGAACAAATCATAATAAAATAAGGAAACATGAGGAGCTATAACAATTAGAATAAATACAGGTTAATATTCTAGATTTTATAGACACATTAACCCATTATAATCATTTGATTACAAAATAGAATATTAAATAGCATCGCACTTCTCTCAATTCCCTCTTCCTCAATACCAATAACACCATAATTTCAACAATTTCCACTGTGTATTTTCCCCTGTTCTTCTGATATTCTATATAGGGAGAAGACAGAACTTATAAATTTACTTACCTTCCGTATAATAATTTTAATTAACTAGTATGTGCAATCAGATGTGAGTCTTGGGCACTGTGACCCAGAGGTCAAAAGATCAAGTCATGGACTCAGTCTATTCCAAATGCAAGGTAAGGCAGCCGAACAAAGAAGCCACTTAATGCAACTTAATGAGTCAGACCCTTCCCACAGTAAAAGATTTATAGCATTAGGCTTCCAATTTTTGGCACATGTGTTGCCCACTTGTGCACAAATCATACACTATAACCACGGCATATGAAAAAGTTCTAAAACTTAATTGCTTTCACAGTGAAATTAGCATTGGTAAACTATATATTCTAAAAACAATTCGGCAGGCAAGCTCAAAAGGCATGTTTCAATTTGCCTGCAAATCTGTGTGGTCTTTCTATAATCCATGTGCCTCAATAAATCTATCAACTTTGATTATGTGAATTTACCATCATACCTTCGATTTAAGATCATTAATTACATCTGCCACAATACAATGCTTCGGTAATCTAATAGTATGAATCACCACCTGAACAAGTGTAAATCAGTTAGAAGTATAACACTTACGGCAAATGATTGTGGAAAAAGTGAAAGTGACAACTAACAGAACTCACTTCATCCTTGGTAGCATGATGGAAAGCAATTTTAAGAGTTTTTAGGCATTGCAATTCTGGCAAAGGGATATCCAATACTTCATAGTATAGAATATCAGAAGCCTAGTAACAAAAATAAAAAAGAAAATGATTTTAGCAAATTGGAAGCTTAAGCAAAACCCAAACAGCCATTTTAGAATGAAACAGGATGTTTTGCGAAAATTTTGCACTGTGAAATGACACACCTGATTATAGTGAATTAGCATGTCCGACAAATGTTCTATTCCTCTGTACTTTATAGACTGCGGTTTAGGTTGCTGGGAGTAACAGTTATGACATGTGAGTCTGATTTTAGAAGGATCATTCAAACCAATATGTTGAGCAACTTCTTCAACAACATTGTCATAGGTGTCAAGCTTTGACCTGGAGTGTCAAAGTGAAAAGTTAAACTACCAAATATACTTTACTCAAAAATACAATAGAGAGAGAAAGAGAGAATAAACTAACAGCTCAAGACTAAAGTCATCCTCCTTTGGTTTTTCCAAAATCCTAAAGCGAACAACCTGCATATCTCCAAACGACAGGACTCTTCAGTATTGATTGTTAACTTTTGCAAATAGAATTAAAAAAAAATGATTAAATTAAACTACGAATAAGTTCACCTTTTATGTTTTCCATAGTTGATAAAATAAAACGAGGAATGACAAATAAAACCATTTAACCAATTTGTTGATATGTGGAAAAATCCAAAAAATATCTTATCATGACTTATATTATCCTCTAGAACTAGTTTCCACATTCCCTCGCTATCACTCAAGGATTAATTGCAATAAATCCTTAGGGTATCATAATATATTTCCTTAATTAGTTGGGAATGAAATTAGTACATCTATGGCTTACTGCTCCAGGTTTTATGAATATTTCAAACACCATTCCTTAGTTTGAACAGTCAGAAAAAGACCCAAAACAACAAGTGAGAACAGTCACAGATGATTAAATTATATATACAAAGGGAAATAAAAATAATAATAATAATATGTCCACTTAGATGAGAAACTAACTTTCTAAAGCAAATTAATAAACCAGAGAACCTAAGGATAAGAATTTATATTTAACAATCGATGCAGTATACCTGCTTCTTATAGCAGGTACAGAAATTGAGGACACAACAATATAAAATAGCAGTCAACAAGAAGTTATATGCTAGTTTAAACAGTTCATACCACACGGTTATGCACATATTCCAAGAAAGAAGGAACATCTGGATAGCGATATTGCTCTTCGTTTTCAGTTTTGTGGGACTTCTGGAAGCAAATAATATCACCATCTTCAAGCTGCTTAAATTACAACAGTACAAGAAAAGTCACAGCTATGAGTTGAAATATTTATTATTATTATAAACTTAAAACACTAATAATGGCTGAAGTCAGAATTAAAAATATAAAATACATGTCACTCGTGATGCATACCTGACTCTCACGGAATGTGGATTTCTTGTCAAGACGTTCACACATGACATTAGGTTCAAATTTTATCTCCTGATCAGGCACAACAAAACGTAAATTGTGATTTTAGGGACAGCTAGAAAGTGGAAGAATAAATCTTGTGTATTATTCAGGAATAAAAGATTAACATAAATAGGCCAATTACTTAATAAATGTAGAAAGGAAAGTAAATGAAAAGGATCAATTCAAATCAGAGATTTTATTTTGACCCCAAAGTAATCAAATCACAAAAATCTGATTCTGACCCTAATCATTCCAAATCAGATAAAAATAGAATAATCTTATTAATTATTCAATTTTCTAGAAAATAAAGTCCATCTGTCTAACTAATTCCTAATAGACATACAGTTGTCAACATAAACATTATAGCACTCCATTGATATTGCAATCATAGAACATCACTGTGCATGAGATGCACATTAACTAACCTCAAACATGTCTATTTCTTCATCAGGAGCATATCCAGCCATTTCATTTAGTTTTACCAATATATCTACTGGCTTCGCACTGAACATCACAAAGAGCCGCCCAACATACCTGAACCAAGAAAGGAAGAAACATTTAATTAATACAATGTAGATTCACCTCTGATAAGTAATATGAAGCACACGCACCTAAGCTTTTCATTTGAAGGTTCATAAAGTTTAAAGAAAAGCAAGAGATTCTCTTTTGACTTCTCGGGAGGAGGAATAGGCTGCAAATCCTGATTCATTGTGTGTGTAAGGTGCACGTAAGAAATCCATGTCAGTTGTGATTCACTTAGAAGGGGATGGAAGAACATACAATATTTAGTGGTCACCACCAAACTACTCAGGAAGATTAAATTCTCAGAAAAACATTACCTTCCCCATTTCAAGTTCCAAAAATAACTTCAGCTCTGCATTATTTCCTTTATTGGACACTTCTCTCAAAAGTCCAACCTACAACAGTTACAATGCCACAGAACAAACAAATCATTATGAGAAAAATATTCATAAAATATTAAAGATAGCACTTCCACTCTCACTATCTTTAGTTCAATTTTTATTAATCAGTTTTAACACCTTTTGCTATCGCACACAATAATCAAGCCATAATCAAATGAAATTTTGAGAAAAAGAATACTATTTGTTGGAACTTGCATAAAATAGAAAAATGTCTTTAAAATAAGAGAAATGCTAGCAACAAACTCTCTAACACGTTCTTTTGAAAACACCCTCCACTATTGGCCAAAATTTATTGAAAAAACCACTAATTTTAGTGGGTTTCAGTACTCATTTAATGTCCCTTTCCTGATTTTGTAGTTTTCAATGTGTTAGAAAGTATATTACTAGCACTCCTCATAAGATAAATAGGGTACATTTATAATACTACATCTCTATATTTATAGTTGAAAACTCCATCATTTAAAAAAATAAAGTTAAAATAAGATAACACTCAATAGTTTTTCAACCACCCCCTCCCCAAAATATGGAGTGGCCAATTACAGTAGCATTATTTTCGGATAGCAGATACTGCAATGACTTCTACACTAAAGATTATAGATATCAGATAAAAAGGAATGATATAAAAAAAAAGAGATTAATAGATAAATGGTCAAAAATAAAGGACATCTCCATAATTAATAGTATAAGAACACGGGAATGAAATAGGAAAAATAAAATTAATAGATAAAAACAGAATACATTAGATTTTTTGGATGAGTAGACCACATGACATACCTTAACGCATCACAAAGACTAAGGTAGACAGCAGTAAAGTTAAGAAAATACACAAATTTCATCAACAGTAAAAAGAGAAGGGTAGCATAAAATTAAATAAAACAGAGACCAACAAGGAATGGATGCAAACAGATGAGAGACTAATAGAAGTGTGTTGTGAGGTAAAGAACAGAGATCTATGCTAGAGAGGCAGAGAACAGAAAATGTCAGGGTTGTTTCAACATCGATGTTGGGAGCTAGGTCAGTAGCTGGAAACAAAATAGAAGTCACATGGTGTTCTTTGGATCCTACCATAAACCCCTAATTATTTTGGAAACAAAACCAACCCAAATTACAAAAATATAAAAACTGAACAAACAAATGGATTCTGTAACTCAGAAAACAAGTGAGCAAAGAGGAAATTTTTCCCACCAAGATAAGAGTTGTTATATTGACAACTTGCCAAGAAAGCTACCAACAGAGCTTAAAAACATTACACACATAAGTCCCGTAGCCATGTAAGGTCACTCCACACCTATTGCACACTATTTATTAATAACTAAGAGTCTTTGTTATTATATATTATCAGACACAACAAATATATCTACATTTCATGTTTGCCAACATTAGACATGTTGATACACATGTGGAGTATCCTAAACAAGCATCCATAGTATTTAAGAAAACAGAGAGATCAGTCTTCAAATTCACAAATTACTAAGCTTATAAATGAAGTTAATATACTTAACATTAAGCAAATAGAAACATGGCAGCCAACCAGCTATTTATGAAAACAACACTGGAAGTCCTTTATACTTACTGATTGTGCTTCTTCCTGAGGTGTCAGTGCTCTATTTGGCCTGTATGTGTTGTTTTGGCGCTTTGCCCACAACCAAAAACGTTGATACTGGATGGGTATACCAAATTCTTTGGCAACTTCTTCCTGATAAATTTGTTGTCAGAAAGATTCAAAGTAAATTCAAAATCATAATCAGTTCGTGGTATAACAGAAGCTAAATAGGACAATCATGAATTTCAAATAGATGAGAAAAAAAACACAAAGGACATGATGCTACCTCACAAAAGCACTTATTCAGTTGCTGTATGACACTAAAACAACGGAATTAACAGCCATAACATGTAAGAAATAACAACTATTTAAATCTAACAAAGTGGCAAAATAAGATGAACAAACAAACACACACCAATTCCTGATTTAGATAAACTTTAATCACAAATTAAAGGTGTCGCCTATGCAATGTGTCAGCATGATATTACCATTGTTATACTTTTGGCTCCACAATGAAAAATCTGAGAAAAGATTGTTCCCTGATACAGTTTCTGCTACTATAAGAGATATATTTAAGAATCTAGTGAAAATCAAGTGTGGAGCAAACACATTAAATAATTATGTCACTCCTAAACTTTTGTAGAATATTGTAACATAAACATATATCAAATGGCTGATACTTTAGTCACAGGGTTCAATGATGCAAAAAGGAAACAAAATGTTGAGATAAAACAAGCAATGTGATGAATTCTATGTGTATTTACCCAGTGGAGGCTCTTGTTTATAAATTTAAAATGAATCATAAGTACAATAAATAAGACTCAAATTAAATGACTACATACAGCTCAATCTCCGTATATATATGTGTATGTATATGTACACATAAAATATATGTGTGTGCTCGTGTATGTAATTCTAACACTACCCTAAATCTAGAGACATAAATCATATGTACCAAGTTTATTGCATAATACAAAACAAAACCATAGTTCGTACCTTGAAAATGACAAAAGGCACTTGTTTTTGAATACGAAAACTTCGAACTCTATCATGATCCACCAGATCAAAGAATATATCATTTCCAATCTGCTCACGCAGATCTTCATCACGAGCAACCTGGGACCAATGAATCAATAACTTATTATTCAATATCATCTTATGAATCATTTAATAAAGAGGGCAAAAATAACAGAGAATTAATCAACAGAGTTGTAACCTTTATGATGGTGTACAAGTGAGCCTCAGCCTTCTCCTTCCTCTTCAGATCTTTTTCTTCTTGTTCTCTCCTTAATCTCATCTAAAATGTACAGTTGAACCTTTAAAGGGAGTATTTTTACATTCAAAATATGATTACAAATTAGGCTTAAATTTTGCCCTCTATTATCGTATTTCAGAAATTTGGTCCCTTCAAATACTTTTTACCAAATCCGATCATCCCACTTCATTAATAGTCCAATTTTGGTTCATTCATGGCAGAAGTGGTTTCTCTTAGACTATTGGTTAGTGTAACTGTTAGGAGTAAGTATTATCCTCATAGAAGAACAAAGAAAAGAAAATCTGAACTTCCTCTAATTTCACCAGTCATACAACAAAAGAATACAAAGGAGCAGTCTCCTAACCACTAGATTATTCCACTTACAAAACCCAATTCTTAAAAAAACTCGCCCTTTCCCCTAAATTTCCTATAAAAGGGGGATCCTAAAAGCTAACAAACACTAAGCTGTAAAAACTACCTTACAAATGTATGCTTAAACCTGCAATCCTGTCTCATTCTCAACATGTTGTACCTGCTTCTGCCTAACAATAACTGTTTTGCTAGACGGTTACAACTTACAACTCTAACTTGGGTTTGAGCTCTGTATAGTCTTATGTTAATTGTCTCATAATCATTTTGTATCTTTTAGCCTTTTCATAATAAATCAGTGTATCACTTTTCTATTATAATATCAAAGTCTATTCTAACAAGATTTAAGGTCTATCGTATCACTTGCTACGGATACCTATTAGACAACTCACAAATATCTAGTCTCATGCACGAGATGTCCAATCCTCAGCATGAGGGAGTGTGTTGGAAATCTCACATTAACTAAAGGTAATATATAAATAAATACAAACCTCACGGGCTCTAATAGTTTTCCATTTGTTGCTCTCCTCAGCTTCAAATTTGTCGATATATCTTCTTAAAAATAAATTGGATGCCTTAACTATTTTTAAACAATTTAAAAATATGGTTGAGCTACAATTTAACATATGCATCAAAGCTTTAAAATCCAAGTAGGGAGGTGAATTCCATGTCTTTACTACCTAACTCAAAGAAATAGACATTATTCATCATTTGTCATGTCCTCACATTCATCACCAAAATGGTGTCGTTGAAAGAAAACATAGGCACACAGATGAAATGGGTTTTTTTCTTTTCAGTCAAGTATTTATTCCCTTGACCTTGTTGGATTATTAAGAAATGAATTTTAAACCTAACTCAACCTTACAAAATTGACTCATAAGGTAAGGTTTGCACCCACATATATACTATGTTTTCTCTAGTCGATATGAGATCTCCAACAGGGGTCGCATTGAGGTGGCCCAAAATTGCCCCAGTTTATATCTTCCATCTAGATTTGCATATCTCTCATTTGAAAGAGCACTATTCACATTTCCTTTTCCTTATTTGATGGTTTCTAATTTGTTTTGGAAAAAAAAAAAATTTTGGCATGGCAACCAATTTCTCATCCACTATAGTTTCTCCATTAAGCAATGCCTACCTTCCACCACACTTGCTCAAAGATAGCAATTGAAACTACCTTCAATGGGCTCAATTCATCCAATGCACATTGAAGGTATCAAGGAACGCTTAAACAAATATCTCAAGTAATCCTAATTTTCACATTTGGGACAATAATGACTCTTGTCATAACATGGTTTTGGGGTACATGACTACAGACATCAATCAAAGCTAAATGTTCTACTCTAGTGCCCAAGAAATTTGGGAAGATCTCGAAAATAATTACTCCATAAGATTTTTCAACTTCCTATGAATTATAAAGTAAAATCTTTGGATCCAAACAAGGCACTATTTTTATTGCTAAATATTATGGAATCCTAACAAGTCTATGGACTAAATTGAACAATTATGAAAATTGAAGCACGAAAATAGCAAGGATATTGTCACTCTTGCCCAGTTTGTTGAATGATCTTGGATGTTAACTTCATATCAAGAATGACTCTTGAATTTGATCGTGTTAGCTTATTTATTTATCTTGCACTAGGCCAGACATTGCTTTTTTGCAAGTCTAGTCAGCCAATTTATGCACCAAACAAAGGAAGCACAATTACAAGCTACTCTTAAAAGAGTTCAATATTTAAAAGGGACTCCAAGAAGAAGGATTTTATTCAAACGAAACAAGAATGTAAGTTTTGAAGCATACACAAACATAGATTTTGTGAGGTCAATTGTGATAGGAGATGAACAACTAGATACACTACACCTTCCTTGGTGGAAACCTAATGACTTGGAAGAGAAAAAACAGAGTGCAGTAGCTAGATCAAGTGCTGAAGCAGAATTCCGAGCAATGGCCCAAGAAATATGTTTACTTCTATGGCTGAAGATTACACTGAAAGACTTGAAGATAAAGTGTGATGAACCTATGAGGATATATTGTAACAATAAATTTGCAATTAGTATAACCCACAACCTAGTGCAACATGATAGAACTAAACATATCAAACATGGACAGACATTTTATTAAGGAATAGCTAGACACTAGCTTAATGTGTTCCCCGTGTATCCACTAAGAGTCAACTAGCAGGCATACTCACCAAACGGATGAACTGCATTAACTTTGAAAGAATTATGTCAAAGCTGGGAAAGGAGAACGCTTACTCACCAGCTGGAGGGGGAGTGTCAAAATCGTGGTGCTCATTGTGTGTTTTAGGAAGTTATCAATTTATCCTTGCTATAAATTCATTCTTTATCACAGACTCACAGTCAGATATCACTATTAGTACTAGATTTATGTACTCCAAAAAACAATCCCATAATCAAAGAGATTTGTCTCCTAAGAATTAGTTGTCCATATTTCCTAAAATAACCTGCAAATTCCTGCATTCTAACGACCTCATAATTGATACAATAAAGTAGAATATTATTCCTTCAAATTTGAGAATAATTCATCATTGTATCACTTTTATATCATGAGACAACACTATTGCACTACCAAGTCAGCACATCCATGCTGTTGCAGCACTCTACTGCACAGCCACTTCAACATTTCTGTTAAATATTAGATGTCAAATTAATGGATGAACCAAAATTGACCAATTAAAATAGTGAGGGGATTATCAGATATAAGCGGAGACAAAAATTTCAAAATAACAATACTTAGGTAACAAATGTAATGAAGCCCAAAAAAAATATAACATCAATGAATCAAACATCTTACTCTAAGGTGTTCAGCAATGTTCTTCTCATCCACATTACAAATTATTTTATCCTTGTCACTTTCTCGAACATAGACAAGCATATATGCATTTGAGTATTTTGTAAATTTAAAGGAAGAATTGTTGAACCCAGGATTAGTATGAGGTAACTGTTGACAAAAAAAATAGAATGAAGCAACAAAAACTGGCATGATGTGAAAAGAAAAAAACACCAAGTCAACAAAGGCATTAAAAAATACTACCTCCTCTTCGCCACCATACTGTTCTTCTAAAGCCCTCTTTGCACCTTCTTTGGTTACTCGTTCATCGTCAAACTTAAACCTGAAGTGAGTATTTTTTAAGGTTTGATCCCCAACACAAGCAAGTTATGTTTTCCTCTAATATTTTATAAATACATCAAAGTGTGTAGTCGGACACTTTAACACAAGCATTATATCCAAAATCCATAACATAGTTGACAAAACTTTTACCAACTAAACAGGTACAAAGACAGCTTTACACAGCTTTATACTATGAAGATGTTGAAACTGTGTGATCTTAATTTGATTTTGGAAGAAAAAAAACAATCAATGTAAAAGAACATATTTAAATTGTAAATGTATCTGCAACTGTGACTGACAATTCCAATATTACCAAGAGATAATTGAAAAAGAAGCAAAGAATGAATAAAAATGGAAATCAAATATCAATGCCTTCTTATACTACCATGTCTAAAGAAAAATAAAATATTGATTATTGACACCCAACAAATCATCTAAATGATCTTAGAAAACCATAATAAATCTCAATATCACCTAAAATACGTTGATCACAATATACAAGACATCCTCTTTGTATCTCCTATCTTATCAAAACACATACTGAACACACTCACCAAACAGAGAAGAAAAAGGAGATGGGGGGAGAGAGGCCACAAAAGATTTTCTCCCTGTTGTGTACCATATAACGGCATTACTAGTTAACTGTCAACTAACTAACTACCTAACTAACATCCAACACCGAGTGAATTATCTACAACACCTCCAAACGTTCTATCAATTTGATTTAACAAACCCGATAACATTACAATAGAATAAATTTGACAATAATGAAATTGAATGGGAGTTGAAAAGATTAACTAGTGGTGTTTACTGTTATAGCATCACTAGCACTGTAGGATGTCAATACAAGTAAAAGAGATATGTTTGATCTTAGTGATTAGAGAAATATGTACGGCAACAGTTACGGATATTCTTCATTATCATCCATATTACGTTTAAAATGATTATCAATAATAGATTTACATGTGAGATTAAACACATTCACAACAGAAAAACTCTTTAATACATATGACTCTGATTTTCCTGTTTCATAGTGGCAAATATTATCCTTGATAGTAATAAATTTCATCACGTTACTTGTTTCGTGACAATCAACAAGTGCACCAATGATTACTAAGATGAACATTATAATACATATACAAAAAAGTGAAAGATTAAAAAGAGTGTACCACTCATCTGATAGTGTTGGCCTAATGTAAGCATAGTAATGTCCACCATTCACCCCACTACTGTGAACCAAAACACTGCAAACAAAAAGTTCAGACAAGGTTCATACGGATGTTAACAATGAAACAAACCTATAGTAACAGCAAACTGCATCACAGGCTACCCCACCTCGTACACCAATGCAATAACAAGTAAATTCAATATCAATCATGAAAAAATAGATAAATTCTAATTTAGTCCTAATACTTCTGACTGACCTTAACTAAAGGCCAAGGTTATTAGACTCAAGAGTCTATATAGACTCATGCAAGGTATGTAAACTCGACTCGTAGACTCATAACAGTCTATTTCATATAAAAATTCAATAAAAAAATATAAACATTCATGATACCAATTCCACACATCTTCAAACTTTATGTGCTGAACACAACCAATAAAAAAACAATTTTATTTTAATTTCATTTCACCAGACTCCAGATAAAAAAAATAAAATAAAAACCTCAAATAAGTCTACTTTATTCCCGAAACCCCCATCTGTCATTCCTTATTTTTGATTCACCTCAATCCAAAACTAAAATCACGAAACCCAACCCAATAAAAAATTCATGAAACTCAACCCAAACAAAAATCACAAAACCCATCACCAACCCCAATTGCGATCAAGAACCACAACACCTATCTAAACACGAAGGTAGAACACGACGACACGATGCAAGGAAATGTGAGACTATGTGACGTGATGCACAGTAAAACGATGGCAAGACAATGGCTAGACGACGGCGAGGCCACAGCGAGCGATGACGAGGCCACAGCGAGCGATGACGAGGCCAGAGCGAGCGACAGCGAGGCCACAGCGAGCGACAGCGAGGCCACAGCGAGCGACAGCGAGGCCACAGCGAGCGACAGCGAGGCCACAGCGAGCGACAGCGAGGCCACAGCGAGCGACAGC
>Ga0123341_1000182_pt1 | contig 31605 bp, 20 predicted proteins | sample Turbeapinknodule_FD_89959 | JGI IMG/M metagenome (GOLD analysis project Ga0123341, IMG submission 89959) | Root nodule microbial communities of legume samples collected from Mexico - Turtle bean Mexico pink nodule | ecosystem: Host-associated > Plants > Roots > Nodule | place: Mexico: Nepantla...
ATTATTTAATTTAAATTAATTTATACTGACAAAGATTAATATTTTTTAAATATATTACTTATAATTTTTTTAAATTTATTTTATCGGTCAAACCATTCATAAATTTTAACAAAATTCCTTAATGTATGTTGTAATAAGTCTCTTATAATACATACTCATTTGCATGAGTCATGTCAAAACTTGTAAATTTGTATATATTAACCACATTTTGTGAGTGAGAAGTTTAAGACTCTAATAAATAATATTGAAAAATACTTTATTCTTATTTTATCATCATCCTCATCCACATATATTTAGTACTTATTACTACACATGATTTAAATACATCACACATTTATGGAAAAAATGATATTTTAATAATTATATTATCATTCCACAATTTGTACTTAAGATTATTAAAAAGATAAATTTTTATGATAATTGTTTTTAATGGAGTGCTAAGATTAAGTCTGTATCATTATTTGTAATTTTTGATGAAATCATGATATATTGACACACTGGTAACACACATTTGATGTTGCAGACGTGATAGAGTGAGATTGCACTCGAATAAGCAGTGTCAGTGCGAGCTTCAAAATATGGTAAAAAAGAATATATTACATCAGTTCTTAATAACAACCGATGTAATATATATATTTTTTAATTCATAATGATCCATATTATACTTGTTAAACCTCTAACCGGTGTAATATATGACCCATATTAAAAAAAATTGATTTTTTTTCATAAAGAGTGGGTGGGTCATAAACGTCACATAGGTAACCACTTACAGATACACGGGTAACCAACGTGTGTCACATTGTCACATAAGTAACCACTTACAAACACACGAGTAACCAGTTTTGCGTGTGTCAGTATATGTGGAGGAACCTGTGGCTGGGTAACCAGTTCTAGTAGGGTTATTACATCGGTTAAGACATTTAACCAATGTAATATATGGTTCTTATTAAAAAAAATCATTTTTTTTCATGAAGAGTGGGTGACCATAAACATCACATAAGTAACCACTTATAGACACATGAGTAACCAATTTTGTGTGTGCTATGAGTCATATATTATAATATAGAATCAGTGTCACATTCTCACCAAATATCACATCTACGCCGTCAATTAATGCCACATAAACAATGTGAAGTCAGTGTTAGTAGCTATTAATAAAACTTATTTCTCCATGTCAATTTCTGATAATTTTCGGTATTGTATTCTTCTTTATCAAAAGTATATTCTTGATCAAGAGTGATAATACTGACAAAAGGTTATTTGACATTTTGAATGTCAGTACTAATTTAATAGTAAAAAATAATAAATATTTTAATTTCACATTAATCAATCTATCTATAAAAATAAATGGTATATTAGTCGTACATCACACTTAATTACCATATTAATATTAGTATGAAATCAAATAATATGACATCAAATATGACATTAATATGACATCAAATAAAAACGATAATAACGCATTCACAATTTTTTACACAATTACATTATAATTTTAATATTTTTTATATATTAATTTTAAATTTATATTTTTATTATATATATTTATTTTTAGACTCATCACATCAAAAATTATATTAATGTTGTAAAAGTATCATTTTCCAAAACAAAATTATGTGTAAAATTCATTCGCATCTCGAGCATATGCGGTACAATGATAATAATAGAAAGAAAAAAAAAATAATGGATATGACTTTTGTGTGTGAAACCGTTTTTACCATATTTATTACAAGTGATGGTGGATAAGAGAGAAGTGAATTTGTGTTGATATTTGTTTGTTTTTCCATTCCAAGTTTTGCTGGTAACAATGGCGAAGGTCACCCTTCATTCGGGATGGCTTGCAGCCAGGTCCACTGAGGTTCATTTCACAGGCACTCAACTCACCACCACGCACCCTCCCTCTGCTTCCGCCCAACCGTGGATGGAAGCCGTTGTCCCTGGAACGTAATCTCCCTCTCTCTCTCTCTCTCTCTCTGGATGCAATGCAATGCATGCACACTGTGCTTTCTTGGTGATACTGATTCTTAACTTGAAATGATGTTTAATGATTGGCAGTGTTCTGGCAACCTTAGTGAAAAACAAAGTGGTGCCTGATCCTTTTTATGGACTAGGAAATGAGGCAATCATAGATATTGCTGACTCTGGAAGAGAGTACTACACCTTCTGGTTCTTCACAACCTTTCAGTGTAAGCTGGTAAGGATTATTCTGCTCTCTCTTATAACGCAATTTTATATCTGAAATTTCGAAAGTGCTTTCATATTTATTTCAATTTTTATGGGCTGCTACTTGAGTGAGCTTAATTCAAATATGATGCTTTCTGGTTTGATTATTCATTTTTTTTTTGAGTTTGACGGACATTGCCTTTACAGTCAGGTAATCAGCACTGTGATCTGAATTTCCGAGGAATCAATTACTCTGCTGATGTTTATTTAAATGGGCACAAGATGGTACTCCCCAAAGGAATGTTTCGGAGACATTCTCTTGATGTCACTAATGTTATTCATTCTGATGGTACTAACCTGCTTGCGGTTCTTGTTCACCCTCCGGATCATCCTGGGAGAATTCCTCCTCAGGGAGGACAAGGTGGTGATCACGAGGTCAGAAACTAAATTTATAAATCATATTAGTTAATTTTGTCCTTTTCGATTATTTAATTTCCTGTTATATGACAGTGTGTCAATTGTAGATTCTAGTGGTCGATAACTTCTAAAGTTTATTGAATTTTAAGAAGTAAGACTAGGAAAGAAGAGTGAATGATGATGCATGCGGAATATACAATTCATCTTTTATTTTGTTCTTTTTGTGTAGATAGGAAAGGATGTGGCCACACAATATGTTCAAGGTTGGGATTGGATGGCTCCTATAAGGTGAAATTGTTACTACTTGAATGGGAAACCACCGGAGTTCTTTTCGGTTAGCTAGGTTACGGTAACAAACTAGCAATATCCTTGTCATTATAATCAATGAAATTGATATTTTTTATGTGATTGAAAAATCAGAATGTTCATTTTTTTAACAAAATGGAGACACTTTTACTTTGTCACTAAGCTGTATTCGCAGTTAAAGTTTGTATAGAAGAGAATTTAGACTGAAAAGGCAAAATAAGGCATCAATGTATAACATGTTTATCTAATATGACACTGGAATTTCCTTTGGATATGTTGTTTGTATTTTCCTTTTATGACTTTATGATGTCCTTCCATGCACTGAAAAGGAAAAGAAAGTGAAACAAAATATAGAGGAGTTTGGCATTGCTTGTCGACTGAAGATGCAATATAAAGCAAACTGTATATCAATAACTAATGCAAGTGTTAAATATGATTGCAGAGATAGGAATACCGGAATATGGGATGAGGTTTCCATTTCTATTACTGGGGTGAGTTGTATGTATTAATTGCTTTGGATCCTTTCATAAACGTATTTTTTTCCCCATGCACTTAAAATTTACCAACTATCAAATTTCTTTCATCTTCGTCATTTTTCTATTTTTTTTCTATGTACTGTCTTTTTCCTTTGCTCTTAACTCCAAAAGAAAAAGAGTTTTGGTTTTCATATATTCTTCAATTCATGATTAAATACCTCTGAACTCCTGTAGATCCAATCGAATAAATGATTAGATACATTTTTGGGAAGTCACTGAGATGTCTGGGAAACAAAAACTAGAATAACAATACAGAGTAATGAGCTAAAGACATCATAAGAATTGCTTTATTAGTTTTTGCATTTTATGCATTCTAAACATTTTGTTCATCAGAGCAAGCTTTATTTAGAGTCGATTTATAGTTGACTGTACTTCCAGCAGTTCTTTGGTAGGATGATTCCTGTGTCTGTTTGCTGCAGCCGGTAAAAATAATCGATCCCCACTTGGTGTCATCATTCTTTGACAACTATAAGAGAGTATATCTACATGCCACAACTGAGTTGGAAAACAGGAGCTCCTGGACTGCTGAGTGTTCTTTGAGTATCCATGTGACAACAGAACTCGAGGGGAGCATTCACTCACTAGAGCAGCTTCAAACTCAAAATCTTTCAATTCCTCCGACATCACGAGTGCAATATACATTTCCTGAGGTCAGTCTTAGACAGTTTAGTCCACTGTCCTAATGAGCCTGTCTCCATGGAGTTACACGTGAAGAACTTAATCATTAATTAACGATATACTTCTAGAAAAAAAAGAGTATATATTGTCTTGTTATTAGTATCCCTGGGCTGCTTTTGTGCAAACTTGTTTGTATGACTTATAAGGTCTATCTGAATGAATTTCTTTATGAACATTTCCTGGAGAAAAAAACAGAAATTTCTTTTTCCGTTCGAAGTTGAGGAAATTTGCAATCCTGGATTGATAATATTTTGTAGCGTCATTTTCTATTGACCCTGTTAAACTCCCGTAATATGGGGTTTAAGCTTTATCTCTTCTTTTAAAGGGCTAATGATTTACTTATGCAGCTCTTCTTCTACAAGCCCAATTTATGGTGGCCAAATGGAATGGGTAAGCAATCTTTGTACAATGTTATTATTAACATTGATGTTAAAGGATATGGTGAATCTGATTCATGGAGCAATCACTTTGGATTCCGCAAAATTGAAAGCAATATTGATGGTGCTACTGGTGGAAGGTATTATGGTGTTCCTTCAATGTTATAATATTTTACTTTTTCCTCAGTGGGATTAATTCACACTTTAAACTTCTTTTGCATATGTTTTGCTTCTTGTTTTTCATAGATTGTTCAAAGTTAACGGAGAACCAATTTTTATACGAGGGGGGAACTGGATATTGTCTGATGGGCTACTGCGACTTTCGGAAAAGCGATACAAAACAGATATCAAGTTTCATGCAGATATGAATTTCAACATGATTCGTTGCTGGGGTGGTGGCCTCACTGAAAGGCCAGAGTTTTATCATTACTGTGATTATTATGGTCTTCTGGTAAGATATATTAGACATTCATTCTTGTTTATATGTGCTTCTTAATATTCTTGTATACTTTTTATGCGCTTACTGCGTTACTGCTCCTTTGCTGTGTGCCTATGTAGATTATTAGTGTTTCTTTCCTTTTGAGTACGTGTGTATCGATATAGAAGTTTGCATTAGATTGAATGACTCCATCATCATAATTAAAGCAGGTTGGATTTATGATATCAGATTATTACAATATTGGGATATCCAGAGCCTCTGTTCAAATCTTATCATGCCCTTTTATTTTCAAATAAAATATGTTGTGAGTGTTGCTGCAACAAGACCAAATAATCATTCTAAAATTTACTGGTTTAAACATCTTCACCAGATAGGTTGAGTCGCGACAAGCTTTAGTAGGCCAGGGCCTGAATTGACTTTCATTAAAAACATAAAGCCCGAGTTTGGCACATTTACTTGTCATATATATCTTTTAATGGTCTGACCTGACTTGCACGAAGACCTACCCTAGTCTACAAACCTATTTAAAAGTTTGTTCTATTATAAAACTTTTAAAGTACTCAAAACTTGTTGTTCTAAATAGGTCAATTAATAGTTACAGTTTTCTTATATGATCATCTAATATATGCATTGTGTGTGGGTGTATATATGTGTTATATATATAACACTGTATATGCAATATAACAAAATAAATTACTAATTTAAAAACATTTTGTAATAAGATCCTTGAACACGGTATAGCATTATCATTCAATAATATTATAAATTTGATTTTTTTGTAGATCAATATGTTTAATAATTAATAAAGACAGATTAACGCGAGTTTAATATATTTATATTTACCTACATAGTGTTAGGCCTTAAAGTCTTATTTTTTTTAACCAAATAGGCTTTAAGACTAGGCTTGGTATACTTCTTAAAAAAGTCTGGCCTGATGTATGCAGAGTTACAGTCTCTATCACTATGTTACGTTCTATAAAACTTGGCTTACATAAGTGCAGTTTTAGTTTTGATAATTGATCATATTGCTGGTAAATGTTGTAGGTATGGCAAGAATTCTGGATTACCGGGGATGTGGATGGACGTGGTATCCCTGTATCAAATCTAAATGGTCCCCTGGACCATGACCTTTTCTTGTTTTGTGCAAGAGACACGGTCAAGCTTCTTAGAAATCATCCTAGTCTTGCCCTCTGGGTGGGTGGAAATGAACAAACTCCACCACATGATATAAATATGGCGCTGAAAAATGATCTGAAACTTCATCCTTATTTCAGACATGCAGAAGAAAAGGAAAAACCTGTAGGTGGCTTGTCCGAAGGGTTGGGGGATCCTAGCCAATATCTTGATGGCACGCGAATTTACATACAAGGATCATTATGGGATGGGTTTGCAGATGGGGAAGGGAACTTCACTGATGGACCTTATGAAATTCAAAATCCTGAAGATTTCTTTAAGGATGACTTTTACAAGTATGGATTCAACCCTGAGGTTGGTTCTGTAGGAATGCCAGTTGCTGCTACCATAAGAGCAACAATGCCTTCAGAAGGATGGAAAATACCACTGTTTAAGAAACTTTCCAGTGGTTATGTAGAAGAAGTTCCAAATCCCTTCTGGAAATATCATAAATACATTCCATATTCAAACCCAACCAAGAAGGTTAATGATCAAATTCAGCTTTATGGTGATGTGAAAGATCTTGATGATTTTTGCTTGAAGGTATGAAAACTTTATCCAGCTGGATCATTCATTATACATTTTCAATCCTCTTATCTTTGTTGTTCTGTTGTTAACTCTATTTTTTATACTATAATCTTCCCAGGCTCAACTAGTTAACTACATACAATATAGAGCTCTTCTGGAGGGATGGACTTCTCACATGTGGAAAAAATATACAGGAGTCTTAATTTGGAAGACACAAAATCCTTGGACTGGTTTGAGAGGTCAATTTTATGATCATCTTCTTGACCAAACTGCAGGTTTTTATGGTTGTCGATGCGCTGCAGAGCCAATTCATGTACAGCTTAATCTGGCTACATATTTTGTAGAGGTAAGCATCGACATTGAACTTCTATTTTTTTGAATTTGGAATAAAAATAGAAATATCATTTAACAATGCAAAATTCTTTTCTCGCAATATAAATTGAAAATAAAATTGACACTAAAAAAAATACTCCCACTTCATAACTTATTATATTATTATTTTAATCATATTTTAATATATATTATTATATTATTAAAATAAGTTGGAAAGTGAAAGTGTTTTGTTTTATATGGTGTCAAAGAATCATTTTTCAATTTATATTGGCAGTCCAAATTAGCAAGTTAAAGGGATTATAAGAGTACTGAACAGGTAAAACTTGGAATAATCAAAATTTCCTTTGCAAGTTATTTGATGATCCAATGACGAATACTTTCTTAAAGGTTTTATAGCATTTTATTTTTCTTCTTTAAACAGTTAGTGAATACTACATCAGAAGAATTGTCTAATGTAGCTATGGAAGTTTCGGTGTGGGACCTTGAAGGCACATGTCCACACTACAAAGTTCATGAAAATCTCACTGCACTGCCAAAAAATGTAACACCTATTGTTGAGATGAAGTATCCTAAGTCAAAAAATCCTAAGCCAGTCTACTTTCTTCTTCTCAAACTCTACAACATGTCAGATAATAAAATTTTATCTAGAAACTTTTATTGGTTGCATCTTCCTGGTGGAGATTATAAACTACTAGAGCCGTATAGGGAGAAGAAAATACCACTCAAGATAACATCCGAGGTTTTCATTCAAGGATCTACCTACAAACTTCAAATGCGTGTGCAAAACACATCTAAGAAACCAGACTCAAACAGTTTGACATTGGAGCACGGTTCAACAGGTAGACAAAAACTGGAAACCGTAAACAGTGTGCGAGGAAAAGAGCAAGTTGGTTGGCTTACGAGGATACACGAATGCTTTGCCAGGAAAAGTGAGGGTTTGAAGGTTTCTGAAATTAATGGGCAAGATATAGGTGTTGCATTCTTTCTTCATTTTTCTGTTCATGCTTCGAATAAAGACCACAAGGAGGGGGAAGACACACGAATTCTCCCTGTTCATTACTCAGATAACTATTTTTCACTTGTGCCAGGAGAGACCATGACTATTAAAATTTCTTTTGAGGTCCCTCCAGGTGTCACTCCTCGAGTTTCTCTGCACGGCTGGAATTTTGAAGACAAGCCATCCTTGAAGGTCTTCAGTGATGTCACAGGCAACCTTGTGAATTGATCAATCCGAGTACTTCAAATGCATGAGAGCTTCATAAGTTTATTACTTTTCTTCCTTTAACCTGCGAAAGTTAGCATTCTGATACAACATTCGGGAATTCATATTTCCAAACTTATGTTGCTAAGACCAATATTTCTAGTACTTTGTTTTTCAAATTGTGCAATAAAAAAGCAAAGGGGAGAATAATCTTTTGAAAGGTAAGGCCCCTGGGAATGGAGTGAAGGTTAGGCTCCGATCATTTTATGGCTTGTAATTTGATAACATTCAATTTTTGCAAATGTCTTATGCTTCTAGCCAATCGTGTTAAAGAACTGGGAAAAAAGCATTTCTTATATACAGAGTAGGGATAAACACTTCACCTACAAAAGTGTCTCGCGCAAATTAGAATACATCACAACATGTAAACTTGCATCATAGTATACGATAATGAAAGTTGTAAGGTTTCTAAAATTAAGTTTAAAGGATCAAACATGTAATTGACATGAATGGGTGTGGGATGCGCTATGAAGAGAACTAGTATGAAAGATCAATCATCATATAGACTTCATCATCCTGCTAATTGAAGAGAATATGCCCGCCGCTTTGTCTAGCAAACCTTGCCCTTGGTCTGATTTCTGTTCTTCATCGTCAAATAGAATCTGCAACATGAAGGAAAAGTTACCTGAGAGATTAATCTATTGTAATATTGATTATAACTAGGAGTTATTCCCCAAACAAATCTGCTCTCTTTCCTTTCTCTAATGCTATTTTCATTATATTCAATTTCTTCTTTTCTAAGAAAATGGTTAGATAAGGCAAGGTAGTTTAGAATTGAAGCTAGTAACCTCAATGTCTTCAGCATCGGGACGGCTCTCGTATTCCTTGGCAAGCAAATATCTATTTGGCCTGTCCTTGTCATCACTGAACACTTTCCACTGTCTGAGTACATCAACAGAACAGGAAGAAAACAAAAAATCATAAATAATTTCAGCTTTGCAATTAACAGTGTATGATTTCATCAATTTTATCTCCATGGAAACAGAATATAAAAATAAGACCAGATTGCATGTTTAAAAATCAAGTGAACCAGATAATCCACTTACGAACTCAAAAGTTATTTTTTTATAAGTCGAGATAGGATGTCAATAAGATCCATATTTATATAACAATAACCTTATGAGATGGAATGGAAGACTTACCCTGGATAACACCTGAAGATTGCTCCAAATGGCATAGGTCGCATGAAATAGACAGTTGTAAAAGTGCTGTACAATAAAAAAATCAGAATTTTGTAGTCTAGTGGGATCAGAAAAACCAATTTTACAAAATAAACTGCATTAAGAATGAAAAGAACACAAAAATGAAAAGCACTCAAGGAACTTAACACATATAATAGCAGAAAAAACCAAGCACACAAAAATCCAACCCCAGTTGATGTAAATACCACTTACAGTCACTTGAAACTTAAGTAGTAAACCATGTAATGGCTCAGAAATTGTACCTTAGAAAGAAGCGCCTTAATTTCCGGACATTAAACCCAACTCCGACATCCTCACTAATCAGGCGTGGATTCCACATGATGAGGGGTTTAGGCTGCCATTGTATGTATAGTTTGAGAGAAAATTGTAAATAATACAAACATACATGGCATTGGCAATTTCTAAACTAAATGAAAGGTTGCTGAAATGGCAGAGAGGTGGCTATCTATCTCGCAGTTTATGACAGCTCTCTGGAACGAAAAATATGAGAAGTACCAACCCCTTGTCATATAAGCAGCTTTCACAAATTGTTTTACCTCATGATGAGGAATGTTTAGCACATTTTTCAGTAGACGGATGTTTAAATTTCAAGAGATCGCGAAAGTCAAGGGATTTACTGGATCATTTGAAAGATTGGATGCAATTTTCTCCACATATTCTAACATCTGATAGTCTGGAACAATCATAACCACAATCTCATCATCACCTTCCACAGGCTTCCGGTCACTCAAGCTGGATAAATAGCAAAAGAACTGAAATGTTATGGACAGCAACAGCATAGCCAACAAGTACTTTAGTAGCTAAGTGCAGTGCAAACGTCAGAATCAAATATATGATAGTACACCCCACGACTACTTTTCCGGCAGAACAAAACATACAGTGTTAATCTGAGCGCTGGAAGTTACCTTGCAAATCTAAATATAGCATCTTTCCACCGATACTGCAGAAGGGCTGCTGCACCAGCATCTGGAAATATGGCTTTAACTCTCTAACAATCAAATTCATGAAACTTAGCAACCTAGTTTACAACTTCCAAAATAAAACTACACATATCATAAAACATTAGCGAATTCAAAAGCACAATAGTTAATGAAGATAATACTCAGGAAGCATCTAGTTTGTGGATACTTATATCACAAGGAGAAAAGTTGGTGATCATAGCACAACCATCCCTTTTGTGTACTAGGTTACAACGGAGACCAATGCATTGGAGTGGAAATAGGACGCTATAGATGGCATAAATATTTTTGTGCATCCAATATTACAGAAACCGCATGGATGAGTTATGATAGTGACTCACTAGAAAGAAACCTATTCTATTTAAATGACATGAACATATTAATACCACATGCAATCACATTATGAAGAATGTATGTAGAGGTAAGAAAGGTCTTAAACTTTAGGTTTGAACCAAATTCAATCTTACAAAAACAGACTTTTCCAAAAAGGATTGCATCCACTTAAATACTCTATTTTAACATACTGCAATTAAGGCAGCTTTCCAACAATAGAGAATAGAAAAACATTTCAAATTCAAATATTCCTTCATAATTTCATGTGCTGTAAGTTTATAACTACCGGAATACATCCCACTAACCTGGAATTTTGTTTTCTCAATGAGTGTATCCAAAAAGATCCTTGACAATTCCCAGAGTTCAACCTGCGCACCTTCGTCATCTAAAAATTGCAGTTGGGGGATTAAAAGTTCAACCTGTAAGACAGTTAAAAATAGTTTTAGGACAAGATGCATTTGGCGCTAAGCAACTGAAAGAAAACAATTATTAACTTTGATTGACAGACCAATCCCTCAGTAAACTGCATTCTCCATAGCAACATTTTTAAGCTGCCTCGGCTTAAACATTTAGTTACATAATATAAAATAATGAAAAAAATAATTTTGCTCTTACTTCTTCTCACCTTTAACATGCTAAATTTATAAAGTTATTGATCTTAACCAGGTTAAGTTGACTAAGCTCGTTAGAAGGATTGCCATGCCAAAGAAGATGCTCAGCACAACATTTTAGTGAAAAATCTTCATCCTCCAAAAAAAAATATAAAAGAAACATATTTTTAATTGGAACTGTTCCTAAACCAGCAGTGCAGAACTTGGAACAAATGACAATTTTGTGTGAAATAAAGAAAAGAAGGAAAAACATTTCTTCTACATACTGTGGCTCTCATCCCTCCTGAAGATACAAATAAGCCTGCGGCCTCGCTAGATTGCCTCACTGCACCCTCCAAGTCTGAAGGCAAGCAACTGCAATAGAAAGCAAGAAAGTGAACAACTTTTTTATACCCATTGGAATGTATATCTAACTTCATCAATCTACCTTTTTCCTATCCCCATATGACTTCAAAATATGGTGACTCAAAATTGACAGACACGCTTAAATTGCCTAAGAATGCGAGACATTGAGTTTCTAGAACACAATCCAGAACAAAACAAAACATCCTTCACAGAGATAAGAGTCCAATGTATGGAAAATAGTAACAGGATCCACCCACTGTTGCCTGAGACTTACAAAAATAATAATCTCCAAATTGTAAAGTAGTAATACCTGTCATCTTCCTCATCACCATCCTTAACAGAAGTAACAATATTTTCTTCTAAGGAGAATGGTGGATCAGGCTCTGGGGATTCGGTTTGGAACTTCTCAAACTTGGCAAAAACTCTGAAGGTGGAGTTCGAAGGGTGAAGGGAAAGGCCATTGTAGGCGCAAAGTAGAGGGTGTGAAAAAGATAAGGAAAAAGGTGTGGCTGAGGTTGGAAGGGGTATTGAAGGATGGTAGTTACAGTGGAAGTTGCAGGCTATGGTTGAAGAAGCCATTTATGTGTTGTATGTTAAGTGTTAATTTGTTCATTGCCCAAAGGCCATGGATAATAATTCACCAATATTGCAATTTGCTTCCAACTTCCTCCTTTCAAACCATGCCTTCTACTTCAATACCCTCATCCTTATAACTCCAATATAAAAACCAGATTGGTGTTTAAATAAAATATATTATATTCACACAAAAATGTTGGAAAAATCAAATTTTATTCTTCTTAAAAATCTTTAATTATTCAAAAATATTAATTAAGGCTTTAATGTTAAAATATATTAATATTAAGTCATACTTAACAGATATTAACTTATATGACATCAATTTTATAATGTAGAATTAATTTATAAAAAAAATAACAACAAATATGAAAATTATCAAATAAAAATCAATATTTAGAAACCAAAATAATTAGTTGTAATAGTAACTAAATTAGAGACCGTTTTAGAAACTAAAAAAAATTGATTTTTAAATTAATTTCTATTATTGTGAAATAATTTTTAAATTAGTATCTAATTAGTAACCAATGTTTTAACTATTAATTATTTAGATTCTAAATTTGGTAGAAAAACTTTAATAGTTAATTTGATACCAATTTAGAAATCATTTAACAATAATAGAAACTAATTTAGAAACAAAAAATTTATTTACTTTCTAAGATGATCTTTAATTTAGTCACTAATACTTGATTATTTATTGTTTATAAAATTGGTTAGTGTATATAATATATAATCTGAATTTACAACTAATTCAAACCATTTAAAAGACTTTACACCATTTTTTTTTTTATGTTTCACTTGTTTAAAGTAAAAGTTTGACATGTAAATGTGGAATTTTTTTATAGGAGAAAAAGTTGTAGATAAATTGACACGCTTAAAGAAGATTCTGTAACCGTAAATTTAAAAGGCAAGAAAATATTTCGGAATTATTGTAATTATTTATGACTTGGATATTTTAATAATTTATATTTTATACGTTATTTTTTTTATCATAGAGTTATACTGTTTTTAGTTCAGAATTATTATATGATAAAATATATTAATATTAAGTCATTTCTGAGAAACATTTTTTAAGGAGCACATCATAAACTTTATCAATTTTCAAATTATGAGTTTAATCGAGTTATATAACGTCTTGCAACTTTCACTAAAACGAGTGTGACCTTAGCCACCACTTACCAATTTTGGATTGCACAATTATTTTTTGTTTCCAAAAAATGACTTTTTAAATTATGCAATCTAGAAGAAAAAATAATTTACAAATTAGGTAATTCATAAGTTTTTTTTGAAAAAAAAAATGAATTATAAATTTTGTAATCCAGAATTCAAATTAGATAATCTAAAAGACATTTTTGACTTTTAAATTATACAATTAAAAAAAGATTAGATGAGAATTTTCATATTTATAGATGCATTAAAAAATGTATGGAGGTACAGGAAGCAATGAACTTAATGAAAACAACATAGCCCATTCCCACAAAAAGGTTGGGCTTTCGAAGTTTGGGTTGCCTATACCAAGGCCCAAAACAGGTGCGGACGCTCCTGAGAATTTGATATTGTCAAACGGCCGTTGTAGTTTCAAACTTTGAAATCTGAAAAAGAAAACAACGGTACAATATTGCTCTATTGCTCTCTTGCTCCCTATTGCTCTCTTGCTCCCTATTGCTCTCTTGCTCTCTATTGCTCAGGAAGTTGGATCTTGGAATCGTGTGTCACCATTCTCTCAGAGAACCATGAACGGTACTCTCACTTTCTCTCTACTCACTGATTGAATTAATCACCTATTCTTTGACGCAAATCGCCGATTCTTGCAGATCAATCCATTCAAATCCAAATGCTCGCTGAAAAATTCCACCGCTTCGTTCTTGACTGCGAACTCAAACAACCGTTGATCACTCCTGAATCAGGTTCCCTCTCTTTTCTCTATTCAACTTCCCATTTCCATTTGGAACGAACAAAAAGAAAATCAATTACCTTAATCTCAGCCAAATTACGTTGTTAATTCTGATGCTGGGTCGTTTGTCGATTTGTGGAAATTCGTCAGAGGATGTATCGAAGCAAGTGAACGAGAACTCAGACTCCATGGATGAAAACAGTGTGTCACATGGAACCCATGAAGCTTCTCCGGATAAGGGTCACACACTTCCCATATTGAAGAAAATACTTGATGTCGGCACCAAAATTCAGGTAAATCTTTAGTCTTATTTTAAACCCACGTTGAATCATGTCTCTTTCTTTTCCTTAGATTTCTGGATTCTCTGTTCGCATTCTGTTTATCTTTCGTAAACTTTATTTTACCGTATGGTTCATGCTTTAGGATTTGAAGAAGGATCATATAGCATTGTCTGATGAAGTGAAGCTCACTGTTGAATCTTTTCCGGGCACTGATGTTTTGAAGTCCGTGCAGCTTCTCGGTATGCTTCTAGTAGAAAACTACAAAAATACATGAAAAGTTGAATACTCTCTCTCTATATATATATGGTTAATTTTTTAACTATAATTTTAATAGCTTTTGGGATTTTCTTCTGGTATTAGGTGCTGAATATGAACTCTTAAAAAGAAAGTACCTGGATGAGTCCTCTGAGCGTAGGCGGCTTTACAATGAAGTAATTGAACTCAAGGGGAATATCAGAGTTTTCTGCAGATGCAGACCATTAAATGAGAGTGAAATTGCTAATGGGTCTGCATCTGTTGTCAATTTTGAGTCGTCTTCAGATAATGAACTTCAAGTCATTTGTGCAGAATCTTCTAAAAAGCAATTTAAATTTGATCATGTATTTGGGCCAGAAGATAACCAAGGTAACGAAAAAGTTGCATCTTTTATTGGTTTTGCAATGAAGAATTTTTTTTATGGAAAATTATGGAGACTGAACGCATTTTGTGTTATGCAGATGCTGTTTTTCAACAGACCAAACCCATTGTTACATCAGTATTGGATGGGTACAATGTCTGCATTTTTGCCTATGGGCAAACTGGAACTGGGAAAACATTCACTATGGAAGGAACACCAGAACACAGGGGAGTTAACTACCGAACCCTGGAAGAATTATTTCGGATAACTGAAGAGAGACATGGCGCAATGAAGTATGAATTGTCTGTGAGCATGCTGGAGGTTTACAATGAGAAGATAAGAGATCTGTTGGTGGAAAATTCAACTCAACCAACAAAAAAGTGAGTGCTTAGATCTCCCGAGTAATTAGCATTGTCGTTTATAGCTCTTTTGTTCTAGAATTTAGCTGCCAATTAGTATATGATGTTAATGTGCTAATAAAAACAAGATCTGAGAATTCTTTTGACATATTGCTGTGCTGGATAAAGAATCTGAAAAGGATAGAAACATGACACTATAGTTTCGTGGTTCTAAACAAGGCACTCTTTTGAGATGCATAGTTGTATAACCATCTCTACATGTCAACTAATCTGCAACCAGCTAATAAACGAATTAATGTAGTTTCCAGTTTTCCTTCGCTCCTACCCAACTGGATGCATGGAATTTTGATGTATAAAATGTTTGGTATCACTCACTGATGAAGAAAACAAATTTCTAAACTTTAGATTGGAGATAAAGCAAGCTGCCGAAGGAACCCAAGATGTCCCTGGACTTATTGAAGCTCGTGTTTACGGAACAGAAGATGTGTGGGAAATGCTTAAGACTGGAAATCTAGTCAGATCAGTTGGATCCACCTGTGCAAATGAGCTTAGCAGCCGTTCTCACTGGTACAGCTAGATTCTTACAGAGTGACTCATTTTTTGCTTGTACTTTATTTTTACTTCTAAACTTATATGTATTGTATACCTTTGAAGATCTTAATTCTTAAATATTTTAATCATATTAAATTAAATAGTAGTTTTTTCCTTTAATAGATCATGTTTTAAGCCGAGGCAGTTACTTTCTTTAGGGCCAGTAGATGTAATATCTTTATCTCAATGACACTCACAGTTTTGGCAGAAGTGTTATTAATAATTATAGATAAATGATCAAGAGGTGCTTTTACATGCAGCTTGTTACGGGTAACTGTAATGGGAGAAAATTTAATTAATGGCCAGAGAACAAAGAGTCACCTTTGGCTAGTAGACTTAGCTGGCAGTGAGCGAGTGGGAAAAACTGAAGCTGAAGGAGAAAGACTGAAGGAATCTCAATTCATAAATAAGTCTCTTTCAGCGCTTGGTGATGTTATTTCTGCCCTAGCTTCTAAATCAGCTCACATTCCTTACAGGCAAGTCTCTTTTCCTCTCTTAAATACACTCGAACTGTGAATGGTCCTTATTCTAATTATTATTTGTGTCCTCTGGTTTTGACAGGAACTCAAAACTCACTCATATGCTGCAAAGTTCTTTAGGTGAGATTCCACTTCAACATTATGAATTTATGATCCTTTGGAAATGACTGTGTTTTGATTTCACGCCTGCAGTTTTATAACTGTTAGTGTTTGATATGTGGTCGAAATGCAGGTGGAGACTGCAAAACGCTAATGTTTGTGCAGGTAAGTCCAAGCTCAGCAGACTTGGGAGAGACACTTTGCTCACTGAATTTCGCCACCCGCGTCCGTGGAATCGAGGGTGGCCCAGCTCGCAAGCAAGTAGACCACACTGAGCTGTTTAAGTACAAGCAAATGGTAAGCTAGTGTGAAATTGTTCTAATAAACATAACCATGGTTTTTCAATTCCTGAAGCTCAGAAATTTTGTATAATTAAAGGCAGAAAAGCTCAAACAAGACGAGAAGGAAACAAAGAAATTACAGGATAACTTGCAAATTGCGCAACTCAGGCTTGCTGCAAGAGAACACCATTGTAAAACCCTTCAGGAAAAGGTATATTCTTCAGAAATGTTCATGCAGTGGAAGTTACTCAGACAATATGATGTTTATCTTTTCTATTCAAAGTGATTCATAATTTCATATACTCCGTGACAGGTTCGGGACCTGGAGAACCAGATAGCTGAAGAAAGAAAGCACAGACTAAAGCAAGAAAGTAGAGCACTTGCTGCTGTTTCAGCTCAACCGTCATTATCATCGCAACACACAAAAGCTCAGACAACAGTGACAGACAAGAAGCCACCACTGAATCCATCCAAACTCAGACAACCACTGAGAAAAATAACCAACTCCTTGCCTCCACAGTGTCCTCTAAGATCAAAGAGTTACACCACATTCATGAATGAAAAGGAAAACAATGTGAGAAGGGCTTCAATGGTCACCAATTCCGTGAGGCCATCTGCGCCATCAACAACAGGGCAGTTCTTTCAGGCAAGGAGGCGGGTGTCCGTTGCCGTGAGACCACCTTCAACATCAACAACGCAGGTCATTCAGCCAAGGAGGAGGGTTTCCATTGCCACACTACCTTCTCACACAACTTCTGGCATGTCAACTCCACTCCGTGCCTCAGCAGCATTCCGAGTTACCAGTGGAAGCAGTCAGCAATCACGGATAAGATGCCAAAGGAAAGATAGGTATTCAAGTTTGTTTGTTCCATTGCCAGAGTTGAGAGAATCAATGATGACAACACCATTGTCTGTAAGGAGCAGCAGCAAGTTTATGATGAACAGTCCAACACAGGCAGATTCCAGGATGATGGGGCCCACTAGGAATCAACCTGTTCTTGCTCTACAACGTAAACCTGTGGTCTGGAGTCCTCTGAAGCTAAGAACTATGAACAGAAAGTCATCACTCCTGCCATATCGCCCAACCCAAATGCAGTAAACATTGTTTTCTCAAACAATGTAAGATAGTGGAGCTTTTTTTCTATAATGCCAACGTGTATAAATTAGTGTGCTGTGTTTGGTTTATGAATCAACCCAGATTCAATTAAATTTTTCTCAAAACATGTCATGGCAAATACTCGTGTATGTTCGATCAAATTTCTGATCTCACATTTAAGTTTTCAATTCTTGCTTTTACTCATTTGCGTTTTGAATAAATAAGTGTATTATGTGATCTTACATTTCAAAGGCAAGACCGTATCATTCATTCAATTATATTAATTAATAGTAACTAATAAAATTTAAAGATCACTAGCTATCACCAAATTACCACTCCGAAGTGCTTCTGCCAAATTACAAACATGCATCCAATGAATTTTGCCAAATTCAATCCAATAAAGCAATGACTCATTCCCGCACTAACCATTGCTAATCATGTCACAGATAACAAATGCACCACGGCATCATGTTCACAGTCATTAAGCACCTCAACGACTCCTACAAATGCACCACAGCATCATGCTCATAGACTCATTGAGCACCTCAACGACTCCTATAGGAGGTGAATTTTAAATTCACTTGAAGTTGTGTAGGTGAAACACGTTTTCTTGAGATCGGGAGTTGTCTCATGATTCACGACTTCAATTAATTAACTTCTAAACTTAACAAAGCTGTGAAGATATCCCGAGATGTTAAAATAATAATTAAAGTTATCATTTTCTATAATAACTTTAATCTCGTAGATTTGGAGTTATGTAGGTTTGAAACAATTTCACTAAATAAGTTTTTCTCTACCCCACAACTTATTCATAATAACAAAAATGAATTTCACTCTTAACATAAACTTCCTTTGAATTAACTACCATCAATGTCCAAAGGATGCATTATTAACTTGTTGTGCGGATAAGCTGTCTAACTTATGATTTATTCATATAGACTCATTTCATTGGTATAATAGTCTTTCACCTAGTCTATTCTTAGAATTTTAAGAATAGGTATAGTCTACCTATGTTTCGTTTTTGTTAACATATGGGTTTTGGTCTAATTCTCCCATAGTTTTTTGTATTTTCTTTCTTTTTCTTTTTTCTTTTAATAATACTTTTTTTCATGTGATGGTAGATGATTGTTGTTACTTGGGGTGTCAACCTAGTTGAAATGTCAAGTTTCATAATGATGCCTTCTTTTTACGGCATGTGCACTGCGTTGTCAGAAGTAATAATTTGTCCCTAAGAACGAATATCAACCCTGCAAATAACAGTTGAATTATCAAGTACAATGTTCGCTTAATATAAAACATAACAATTAAAAGTGTGTTGAAAGTGTTGTGTTGACGATGATTAATAAGAAAACAAACAAAGAATTGGTTGCTTCAAGTTGGAAAAATAGGGATTAGGTTTCATCTTTCTCACTCTCATGTATTTTTATTAGTTTGTTTACATTATGTTCTTTGATTGAAATTGGTGCCTGTATAAAATTTATTTATATCGAATCCTCGCATATTTATACAAACAACTTAGAATCAAGCTCAAACGTTAATAACAATCAACATTTCAAGTTTATTCTTAGAACTCAAATATGTTAAGTATTGTTTATTGTTGTTTAGATCAGAACCCTAAAAATACTTTTTCAGATTTAAGATTCTAGATCAAAAGTTAGAAGCAAAAAAACAACACTAATAATCAATCAAGAACAAAATATTATATTATATTTAAATATCACATCAATACATAAGAGTTCGAACATATTACTCTCAATCTCAAAGAGTAGAATCAGTCACTCGTAATGACTAGTACACGCAAGGATGACATGAAAAGAAGATCCAGGATGTTTCTCTTTGACAATTTCCTCCTCTAATGTTTCCTGCTCCTCCTATTCTTCCAATTAGATAACAATTCACTCAATGGTGTTTTCCTATCAATTTGACACACTAAGGTTTAGCCTCTAGCCCCCTATTTAACCTAATTTACTAGGGGTAGCTAACTTCCTACATTGCGGTGATGAGCTAAGTGACAAAAACATAAAATTGTCCAATTTCTCTGACAGAGTGGTCTTTAAGCCTAACTCAACCCCATAAAATCGGCTCATGAGGTTGAGGTTTGCACCCACTTATATACAATGAAATCTCCAACACACCCCCTCACGCCGAGACTGTCAACTTGTGCGTGGGACTATATATTATGGGTGGTCCGATAGCGGCCCGATAGCGGGTGGCCTGATAAGCCCAACAAATACTCACTAGGATAGGCTCGAAATGGCTCTGATACCATCGTTGCTGAGTAGAACTTTTTTGCTCTTTTTGTGCGTTCCGGGCCTTACAACTTTCTCCTTTTAACTTATTTTATTCTCTTTAACACAGTTATCTTCATTCTTCCCTAAAAACCTGAAATTAACACAAAATTTGGGAATAAAATTCTTATTCAAATAAAGATCATAAAAAATGTATAAATTCATAAATTAGAGATTATTTTATATGTAATTTAGCAATTAAGACTCATAAGTGTCTATATTTTAATATGAAATATTACTGAAATTAGACACGTATTACTCTTCCCAACTTAGAATCTTGTTTGTCCTCGAACAAAGTAAATGAATATAATTGAATTTAAATATCAAACAACTTAATTCACTAAACAACAAATCAAATTAGAAACTTATGACGTTCCAAATTCAAATATAGAAAAATATAAAAACAATCAACTTCTAGGATAAAATCAAAACAATATAATGACAATTCATTAAGAAATTACTTCTCATATGCTCACACGTAAGTGTTTCTCTCTATTTTCACTGAATCATAATAAATCATAGTTGCTTTTCATTTCATCTTCCTATCATAAACATATTAGAAATAAGAATCTTGATGTCTTTTCCAAGGTTGTAATGAGGTTAGGCTTCCAAAAAGTATTGGTTTTTTAGATAACAAAATGCACATCTTAAAGAAGAAAAACATACCTACAATCCAATTATGGAGAACATATATGTTATCTATTCACAATTTTTTTTTAGTTCACACTTTTCCTCATTTTTTTTTCTACCTTTTCATGATTTCCAACACGATTTTTTTTTCTTTTTTTCTCTCTTTTTTTTTTCAATAGGAATATATTCTTCCTATTTTCAACTTTCAACAATCAGAACCAACCATTCCCTTCTCTATATGTACTGCATCTATGTTCTCCTTCCTTAGACAAGTCAAAGGGTAGGGAAATATATATCAAAGGTTAGGGTGCTATAATAACAAAAATTCTTGGCCCAAAGGGGATATAAAAAAATGGAATTCTAATAAGATAAAGGTTGGCTATTTGGCCTTGGGTTCCTAATTAACACAAATGTCTCAATCATCTTCATGCTCTTTTATGATGTAACACAAAATAAAAATTAAGCAACTACAATTGTCAATTCATCAGTAAAACTCTCAAAACTGTATAAGGTTCTCACACTCACTTGGTTTAATTGGCCTCATTCCTTTATGTTTTGTCATTCTCTGTTCTAATCAACCATCCTGTTAAATTTTCATGTATCACAATTTCAACTACATTTGAATAGAAATTCAATCATATTTTCCTTTCTAACCTGTGTCTAATTCATCTCACTATTTAATATTTAAACACAAATTCCTTTTTTCCACATATTAACATTCCAATTCTTTTTTATTTAAGAAAAATAAACTAGAAAACGAATTAAATTAAAACTTAAATTTATTCAAGAAAAATAATTCAAGACATAAAAATAACCAAAAAAAAGCAGCTAACAGAAAACTAAAGCAAAAAGTAAATAAAACAAACTAAACAAATAAGCAAATAAGCAAATAATCAGAAAACAAAACAACCGCAAAATAAATAATATTAAAAAAAAATAACTGAAAAGAAAATAAAATTAGAAAGATAAAACCATGTTTTTGCTTAATCCTCTTTTCCTAAGAAGTCCTTCATCTCTGTTTTAAAATCTTCATCTATTGTTCTATATGGCCTTGCTTCATTTGCTGGATCTACCCCCTGAATAATAGAACCTGTCCTCAGGCCAAAATACATAAGTTCAAACTGATCGGGAGACATATAAGGATTGGGTTGCCTTTGAGATTATTTTTTTTGCAAAAAAAAAAAAATTGCTTGAGCGAGATTCCCTGGGAGAAACTTAATTTTTCCGACATAAAACTTACTTTAGCTAGAATTTGCTCGCTTGAGTGATAATTTCGTCGTCAATCTCGCTCGAGCGAGATTCTCGCTTGAGCGAGATAACTCCCGAGAACACCCCACTTTTTGTCATTTAACTTGCCTAAGCGAGATTTGACTCACTTGGGCAAGAATCCCTGCAAGAAAACATGTCAAAACAAAGATAACAACACTACATAAAACTAAAATGTGGACTGAGTTGTCTCCTAGTAAGCGCTCGTTTAACGTCATATAGCTTGACGCTTGTGTCTTTAAGGGTCATAAAAAAGGATTACCGTAGTGAGTTTTTCCTGTTCATTACCCAAGTAAGGTTTTACCCTTTGACCATTTACAACCCAGCTTATGTGTGATTTTGGTTCTTCTAACTCTATTGCTCCATAAGGCTTTACCTCTTTCACAACATAAGGACCTGACCATTTAGATTTTAATTTCCCAGGAAAAAGTCTCAATCTAGAATTGAATAAAGGCACAAACTGACCGGGGTGAAAATTTCTTTCCACAATCTTCTTGTCGTGATATTTCTTTGTGCATTTTTTTATAAAGCTTTGAAGAACTATATGCCTTTAATCTCATCTCTTCAAGTTCTTGGATTTGCAATTTTTTCTTTCCCCAGCTCCTTTAACATCTAAATTTAGTGTCTTTAATGTCCAATATGCTTTCTATTCCAATTCCATCGGAAGATGGCAAGCTTTTCCATAAATTAGCTGAAATGGGGAAAGGAAAGTAGGAGTTTTAAATGTAGTCTTATACGCCCACAAATTTTCATCAAGTTTGATCGACCTATCTTTCCTTGATGCAGCAACCGTTTTCTCTAATATTTTCTTAATTTCTTTATTAGAAACTTATGCTTGCCCATTTGTTTGTGGGTGGTAAGCTGATGCCACCTTATGATTAACCCCATAATGCTCTAACACTTTTTTCAACTGGGTATTACAAAAATGAGACCCATCGTCACTTATCAATACTCTTGGATAGTGCCAAATATGCAAAAAATATTTCTTTTAAGAAATTTAATGATTGTCTTAGAATCTGTATGTCGTGCTGGAATTGCTTTCACCCATTTAGAAACATACTCAACTGCTACTAATATATATTCATTTGAAAAGAAGATGGCAAAGGCCCTATAAAATCAATGCCCTAACAATCAAAAACCTCAATTTCTTGAATATTTTGTAATGGCATCTCATGTCTTCTATAAACGCTTTCTGTCCTTTAGCACCTGCCACATCTCTGTACTAACGCATGTGTATCTTTAAACAACGAGGGAAAAAAAATCCGATTGAAGAATATCTTTTATTATCTAATCACCTTCATTTACTTTTAACCAATTGTGATAAAATTAATCATATTTAGTTACATATATACTTTTACATGTGTAGTGGGTGGGTATTGGGAGGAGAATTGTTAACTATATGTGAATCTTTTTATCCTTTATGTTTTTGTGTTGTTTTAAAGTTACTATGATAACCAAAGTTCAATTATCGCATATTTTTCTTCAATTTTTTCTTATTATTACATGGATTGGGTGAAAAAAAAAATATGAAATTAAACTAGTTTGAATATATCGTTGTCAAAACTGAAAATGGGGGAAATATTGAAAAGTCCTCATCAAATTTAAAAAAAAAAAATCTTTACGGTGGAACATAGAAGTCAAATAAGTTAATGGCCAAGTAAAGTTCTTACTTCGAATTTAATTGAAATACACTTCGAGTCAGATTTAGATTTATTTATTTTTATTAATTACAACAAATTATTACATAAGAAATATTATTATTTATAATAATAATAATTTTCTACCAACGACATATCCAATTTAAAACTCCTTTTAACTTTTAAGAAAATGAAAAACTGATTCAACTTTGGAACATGAGATTTTAACGTTTATTTCATAGTTAATGGCATGATGTACATTATTTATAAAATATTTGAATATATATTGCTTAATTTATATAGAAAGGAAATTAACTTTAAACTTTTTTGTAGAGTCAGCTTTATAACGTTTTATTACAAAGCTTTGTTGACAAATGGAAGCAGGCCCACGTAATCATCTGTGGGCCCAACCAAAATAGGGACAAAAAGAAATAGTTGCATATAGCCGTTGGCGTTGATTTAGCTTGCTTAGGATAGAGTGATAGACATACATAGATTTAGTCGACCGTTGGAAAACAAACGTTACACAGAGTTTGTGTTTGTTGGATGTCAACACCACTTAGGAGCCAAACTCTGCAACCAAAAGCAAAAGGGTTTGGTAAAGTGTCTTCCTATTAGAGAGAGAGAGTGAGAGTGTGTGAGAGAGAGAGATTCAGATCCAATCTTTGGTTGGGTGGGCACTAGGTACAAGTTGGAGAGATTGTTTCTGAGAAAAATTCTGGAGACCCACCTTGTGTGTGCTTGATTTCATTCCTCGGATATTCCGAAGATGGTTGCAAGAACCCCACAAAAGCAAAAGAAACTTTTGGCGGCTCTCAATCCTGTTCTGATTAAAGAAACTCTAAACAAGGTAATACATGCTAATGCCAGTGATTTTTCCTCATGAGACCAGATAAATTTTGAACCTTGTGAGTGAATTATTGTGGGTGGTTGAAGGTGGATCAATGCGTCGCTCGGCTGCAGGAACTTCAGTACACTGTGACTGGTGGAACCAAGGTGGTGTCGGGGGTGAATCTCAGCCCTCGCAGCACAAGAGGTTATCTCAGAACAAGTCTCAGGTGCAAGCAAGAGTCACTCAGGTCTGCTTTCGATTTTGCTTCAATTTCAGTTCATAGCAAGAGTCACTCATCATGAGTCTGATCGCCATATTGTAGCTTTGAACTTTGATTTTCATTTCTATGTACCAATCAATCAGAAATCATCTTTGGTAGTTACTATGGACGGTGTTGAGAGACTTCACATGTGTGATACTTTGTAGATGAATGACATGTATTACCATTCTTAAACTTTATGCCATTTGTTGTTGCAAATTGTAATTTTTTATGTATTCTTGCCGTGATGAAGGATCAAGAATGGTGCATCAAGGAGATCTCCAGTGGGAAAGTTTCCATCAAACACAGGTTTTGTTCGTTCTCTCTACTCACTAGCAAAGAGAAATCTTATCTTTACTTGGTCTTGGACATGATTAAGGAGAACATGGGTTAATTGGCTTTCCCTTTTATTATTGTGATCGTTGTTGTGAACCCTTATGCAGGTGAATGGAAGAGAATGTCACTGCCTGCAATGCTTGTAGGCGAAACTGTTGGAGAAATTTTGCAGGCAACTCAGTTTGCCAGGGAAATAGTCTCAGCAGTTGGAAAGAAAACTGCCCCAGATGACCCAAAAACTCCGATGTCTCAACGGAGCAAGAAGAAAGCAGAACTTGAAAACACACAACTGAGGGCCAGAAGGAAGAAAGAGAAGCAAACCAGAGTTCAGAATGATGGTTCTCCATCACTTCAAAGAGCTCGCTCCAGAATTAACTTTAAGGTTTCTCCTCCTAAGGTCAGAGAATTTGATAAAGAAAGCAACAGGTATATGGCAAATAGGGTGTCTCCCAGGAATAGGCCATGGGCTAGAAAAACTGTACTATTCCCCAACCCTTTGTTCCTTTCCACTCACTCTTCTTCACAGTCACAACAGCAACAGTTTTGCAAGACAAGGTCACCTATCATTTCAAGAAACAGAGGAACAACATCACACAAATTTGTTATCAAGTCTCCATCTTCACCACCACGGCAGCAACAGAACAAGTCCCCTGTCGCATTAAGAAATAGGAGTGGAACACCTCACAAGTTTTTGATCAAGTCTCCACCGTCTGCTTCCAAATTTCATTCCAAATTTCAAGTCCCGATCAAATGCCCACCAACTGTTTCTATTTCACCCACAAGACCTGTAAGGTTGAGCAGGAGTCCTCCCAAGAGATCATCATCCACTGCATCTAAATTCCGTCGATCTTTCTCTCCTTCAAGAATTGCATCCAGATTGGTTTCACTTTCACCCTTAAGGAGCAGGAAAAGTGTACAGAAAAATGATGGGTTTGTAAGTGGACTCAAACAGCGCCCACCATCAGTGCAATTCCCTGTTAGAGGAATCTAAGAACTCGCCATTACTGCATAGCACTCTCGCTATTTTCTTGTACTTTTGTCACCATGTCGATTCTTATGTCTATAATTCTGCTCTAATGGTTTTTCCTCTTTGGTGGGTTTCAGATGATGCCATGATTTTTTCTTTGATGTCCATAGTATTTTTTTCCTATTCATTTCAATTCAATGCCAGATATTCCTTTTCCCTTCAGCAAGAATTTGTCACTGTCAGAGGTTCTTTTTAGTCTTTAGTATAGTACCCAAAACACATGCACCTAAGCCAATTTATGCAGAAGTATGTTAACTTTTGTTTTCTTCATAATAATAAAAAGTTAAATATTATTATTAAAATAAAAAGTTATTAAATTATAAAATAATTCATAAGAATAAATTATTTTATAATTTTATTATAGATTATTTATTGATGATATACATAATACTTTCTTCATCCTTGATCTAATATTATTAAATTTGTCAATAGCTTATATTATTCTTCTAAAATAGCTTATATATTTTTTTCTACATAAACTTATAATATGTTTAAATTAATCATCCTTATCTTTCTACTTAAATCGCAATTTGCCACTGGATATTCTGCAAATCTAACAAGAGAATGAAAAAAATTGGAATGCAATGTTTGTTTTGTTACTTTTAGTTATAATTAATTAAGGATATTTATGAAAATAATAATCAAGAAGACATACCATTAGAGAGGGGTCCTATGAAAAGGAAAAAGATTTTTATGAAATAGAATTGACATGTTTTTCAAATAATAATAATAATGTGATATAAAAATTGTAGGTTCGTTATTTTCTTTATGGCAGTGAGATAAGACGTGCCCTTTTCTCCCCTACACACACACACGCCATTCATTGTATCTAAATTTCACTCCCCGATGGGTTGTTGTTGCGACGAAGACGACGGCGACATTTTCCGGCAACTCATCAATTCCAATTTCTCCTCCTCATCCTCCTCCACCGCCAACGCCACTGTGATCTCCCCCATGAATTCCCATTTCTCGGCACTCTCCTCCACCGACATCCTCCGCCTCATCTTCCAGAACCTTCCGATCTCCGATCTCGCTCGTGCCAGCTGCGTCTGCCGTCTCTGGAACTCCGTCGCCTCCCAGAGGGAGATGCTCACCAGAGCCTTCGTCGCCCCTTGGAAATTGAACGATATTATCGGCGACCCACTCTCTGGAAGCTTCTGGAGAGACAATTCCCTCGCCAAATTCGCCATCTCCCACCTCATTTCGCGCGGCGACACCGTGGCTAGCCTCGCCGTCAAGTACTCCGTTCAGGTCCGTGCCACCTGTATACAAGGGTTTACCATTTTTCCGGATTAAGTAAAATAATAATATTGAGTAGTTTCCACATTACTAAATGCACCCATACTATGTTGTAATCCTAGGTTGCTAGGTTTTCATTTATTAACTGAATTACGGAACTTACAGTTACTGTTTGGAGCATTTTTGAATGCTATTGACTTAATGTAAACAATTATTCCCTTGATTCTTTCATCAAGGTTTATATAAACATGTTAAAACACAGCTCCAAGCAACCCACCACAGCACGTTACAGCAACAAGTACATGATAACACATCTCCAAGCAAAACAACAGTCACCCATTTAAACAAACTAGCCATAGTCAAAGAAAAATACAAGAAAGAATCTAACACAACCCACCACACCAGACCCCAAAACCCCCATTCAATAACTAGGACAATTCCCTCAAACAGAGCAGAGATTGTACATGCCATTAATAAAAAGAAAAAGGAACCTCTTTGAAACATAGCCTTTACATTGATAACATTGGATGATATTTTTATGTTTTGATAGGTAATGAACATAAAGCGCCTGAACAACATGATAAGCGACCATGGCATATACTCAAGGGAAAGGTTATTGATCCCTATTAGTAGTTCTGATATTCTGATTAACAGAACATGCTTTATTGAGCTGGATGTCTATGCAAAACGAGAAGTGGCTGTGCTGTATCCTAATGATGTACCGGACACGAGGACTTCCTATGTGTCAAACAGAGTTTCCTCGGAAGAAAGCAACAAAAAGGTGGTTGATTCCTTGAAGAGAAGCATGCATGTTGATAATGAAACAGCTCAATATTACTGGTCTGTTTCAAATGGTGATCCACGAGCGGCACTTGCCGAGTTTTCTGCAGACCTTAAGTGGGATAGGCAAGCAGGCCATTCATAGTCTCTCTTAAGGTTACCTTGTTATTTGAGAGGTTGGTGGCAAGTGGAAAAATTATTTAAGAGGTTGCTTGGCAGTCAAATGGATAAATAATTAAGAGGCTGTGTTGCAGGCAAGTGTATGCTTCAGTAGGTTGCCTCTTAAAAAATCTGTTCATTCCCCTCTGATTGAATACTGCCTGAGTTGTTAATAGATTGTCATATTTGCTTGTGAAACTAAAGTCATATAGTGTTGCCGTGTGTAAAAGATTTCAGCCACTCATGTGGTAAGGTGTGTTCAGAATTTGTGCAAAATTTAGTATAACTTTTTTATAAAAGAAATTGATGGTCATTATATGCTTGGCGCGGAAAGGTTTGATTTTATTCACACTTGTAAGCATTCACATTTACCACTTCGGATCAGAATTTATGCCAAGAATAGGCTGTTCGAACAAAAAGTGGATAGGAGGATCGCCTGTTTTCCCTTTTCCTTCCAGTACTTGTGAAATATGATAGTCAGGGAGAGATTGGACAGACTTTGAGCCTTTCAGAAGCTAAATTAATACCATCCAATGACTTTATAGATAAGGGTGTGTGAGGAATCAGAATCTATTTGTGAAGCGAATGTTTGATATTCTATTCTCATCCTGTCTTTTTGTAACAGCTTATGTCTTTATATGAATTACTGTCTTTTCTAAGTTTGTGCTGTTGCTAGAACCTTTGAATGGAGAATGTTGAATCGGTGGTACTATTAACTTGATTGATTTTTGATGTTTGATTGATTTCAAGTCAGCCATATGCCATTATAGTACGACAGGTCTCCTCTCCTCTTTATCCTTGAAAGGAGTTGCTTCTTTTATATTAGCAATTGATTATTTTCTATTACCTGTTGGTTTATGTTCACTACTGCAAGAAAAAGAAGCGAAGAGAAGGTGAGGGCGGCCTCCACTCTGTATCAACACAATTCGTGGATGTGGAACTACACCTACAATGCTTGGGTGATAATATGACATTGTTTCATTTCTTATCAAAATAAGAAGTGAAATTTATTTATTTGGAATAAAGGTTTTGCAGAAGTTTTTCACTACGAAGAATGGATGTGAATGCTTATATTTATGAGATAAAATACTTTAGGGTTAAATAGAATGAGATAATTATTGTTTTCCTAGGCCTAAATTAAGGTGCTGAAAACATTGATTCCAAATGTTGAGGTACAATGTCGTTATATGCATGGAAGGGGAGGACTTGAGAAAAATTTGAAAACAACAATTGAAGCAAAATACAGAAGGGAAAGTGATACCAAAACACGCACAAGACAATTATCCAAAATGATAAAGATCAAATATTAAGAATAATAAGTATCCAGAATGATAAATATCTAATATTAAGAATAATAAGTATCCAAAATGATAAAGATCTTAATAATCACAACACAAAAAAAATCACACTATGTAAAAAAAATACATTAAGTTTTCAAGTTGTTAAGCTGATTAATTCTTGAACATAAAATCTCTCTACAGTTATTCATACCATTAATAAGCTAATTCATACTTCACACTTAAGTGTGATAATGAAGTTAACTAATTAAATAATCTACATTTGTTCATACCATTAATAAACAAATTCGTACTTTACACTTATGTGTGATGATGAAGTTAACCAATTTAATATATTATTTATCCTCGACGAACTCATTTATGTATATTCATATGTAGACTACCATAGCCTTAAAATTCACCAAAGCGCTGTATGTCTCCTTTTGGTATACCAATACACTCAAAGTAGGTGAATTGTGAAGGTTTAAAGTGGAAAGTGAGGTTATATCTCATCCAACATTATTCAATGAGACTTCACAAACAAATTTACTGGCATGGTAAACTTGCACTGTGAGAATTCATCTCCATAAAACTCTACTAAAAACATTACTCTCTCTCCAAAATTTCGATCTTCAATTTATCCTTCCTAGATTTCGGTTAGAGTTGGAATACCTGCAAAAGGTACTATGATATTCAAGTTTATACTCGATTATGTATAATTTAAATAATAAATATTATTAGAATACATATATTTATTATCTTTGAACATATACATGTACTTTCAACATGAATCTTTACTATTGAATCTGGTTTACCAAATTAATATTAATATTAGAGTATTATACATGTATCACATATAATATTTATGCTAAACATATTATTCGATAATACTTTTTAATTTTCCAAAATATACTATATTATAGAGGATTCGATCGTATCATAAGAGTATCCAATGTATACAAACAATAAAAAATTCCAACGAAGATGACCGTTCATATTTCAACCTCACTAGAAATTTCGGAAGAATCATTTGAAGTATTGCATAATTAATGCTAAATAGACCTATTAAATAAACTTACTAAAAAAAGCAAAAATAATCCATTTATCGAAATTTCCTTCAAAATTATGCTCACTCTTTTGGGTGCTAATGTTTCTGCCAGTTACCATCTTGTGGTGAAGCAGAGAAGAAAATATGAGAAGAAGCAAAGTAACGCGTTATTAAGAGCCAGGCTTGAGCACGAAATTTACAAATCTTAAGCTCCAATATTTAGAAAGAGTGAGAATTTAATTCCAGCATTAATTCCATTGTGAAAAGAACATTGCTAAAGAGCCTGGAACATTGTAAAGTGCGAAGATCACTATAACAAAAAATAAAAAGCATCACATGAGAATATTGTAAAGTCCAACACCAATTCTTGAAAGATTAACGATTAAAGAGTAAAAACAAAGATTAAAGAGTTCCAAAAAAAAGTAGCATTTGAGAATATTGTAAAGGAGAGCCAAGCCTCGGATATCGCAAAGTGGGAACATCAAAGCTTATAAAGATACACAAGAACCAAACACAATTTTTAATTCTACAAAACTTACACCACAAGTTATATTTTCATATTTAAATATTATTAGTGGAATATATATATATATATATATATATATATATAAATCAGATTTACTTTAATAGAAAATACTCTTTTAACTAAACATGTTTATGAATATGAGTAATATTTTATTTTTAAATTAGATACATGGATGCGTGGTACATATTTGTTTGGTGTATATTTATATACTAACTTTATTTTAAATTAGTTTATTAGATAATTTAAAAGATTATTTTCATTATTCTCTCCCATTGATTGTGTTTTATTTGATTTTTTTTTTTTTCATTTGCATCATTCTTTTATTTTTCTCAGAATGTTTCAATTCATTCCGTATCTACTCCAACTAATTC
>Ga0123341_1000183_pt1 | contig 31520 bp, 26 predicted proteins | sample Turbeapinknodule_FD_89959 | JGI IMG/M metagenome (GOLD analysis project Ga0123341, IMG submission 89959) | Root nodule microbial communities of legume samples collected from Mexico - Turtle bean Mexico pink nodule | ecosystem: Host-associated > Plants > Roots > Nodule | place: Mexico: Nepantla...
AACTTAAGCTTGGGCAACCCAATCACAAGATCTTTTGAGATTAATTTGTTTAAGTGATTCATGTGAATGTGAGCAATTCTTCTATGCCATAACCAAGATTCATCATGCTTAGAAAGAAGACAATCAATAGAACAAGGAGAAGAAATATCCAAGAAATAGACATTGTTGATTCTCTTACCAATCAACATTACCTCTTTTGAGTTAGGAGGGCAGATTTCACAAGAGTTTGTCTTGAAGATTACTTGATAGCCTTTGTCCCACAGTTGGCTAATGCTAAGCAAGTTGCGTTTTAGTCCCTCTACATATAAGACATCATGAATAAGCAAGATACTCTTGTCTCCTATAGAGCCTCTTCCAAGAATTCTTCCTTTGTTGTTGTCTTCATATGTTACATGACCTTCTTGTTTGAAGATGATGCTCACAAACTTAGATTTATCTCCTGTCATGTGTTTTGAGCAGCCATTGTCCAGATACCATTGTTGCATGATTTCCATCAATTTTCCCTACAAAGAAAAATTTCAAGTACAAAGATTTGGTCCCCTTATAAATGTGGGTCCTTTTGATTTACAAACCCTAAACCCTACAAAGGAAAATTTCAAGTACAAAGATTTGGTCCCCTTATAAATGTGGGTCCTTTTGATTTACATTCATCACTAGGAACTCCAAAATCTTTAGGAATCCATCTCATAATGCCTTTAGGAACATAATATTTTCTAATTTTACAGAATCTGACTAAATGGTCACTTTTCATGCAGTAGAAGCATGTAACAACCGGTTGTTTCGATTTAACAATCGATTGTTTTTCTGGCAGTTTTGAAAATTACTTTGAAAACTTATCTTCCTTGTTCTGTGGATTAAAACCTAATATAGCTTTTTCAAAAACACAATTTTGAAATGCCAAGACATTCTCAAAGTTGGATTTATCCTTTGAAATCTTATCCACAGTTCTTACAAGATAATGAACTTTCTTTTCAAGATTTTCACAATTTTCGCAAACAATAGAGTCACACTTGCAAGAAGAGTTTTTGTAAAGAATTTCAAGATTTTCAAAATCTGTTTTTGAATTTTCCAATTCTTCTTCCAGTGATTTGACTCTGTTTTAAGTCAGTTGTTCATTCCCTTCAACCGGCTATTCAAGAGAGCCAATCGGTTAGCTTCTTCATGAGTTTCTTTAAAAGCTTGAAGAAATTGACTATAGTTTTCAGCATTTACAGAAGCAGAAGAACTTACACTACTTTCACTGCTTGAATCATCCTCCTTTTTTACCATAAAACACAGATTGAGACCTTTTTTATTTTGCCTCCTTTTTCTTCTTACTTGACTTCTTGTCTTTGCTTTCTTCATTTCAGTGGTACTATCATGAGTTGCTCTAAGTGCATCCCACATCTCCTTAGCAGATTCACATTCTGAAATCCTGAAAAATTCTTTAGAATCCAAAGCAGAAGTTATGATATTCTTGGCAATGCAATCAAACTTAGCATTCTCACTTTCTTCATTAGTCCATTGGAACCAAGGTTTTTTAATAAAAGATCCACTCTTTTTAATCTTAGGAATGAAAGGGCCATTTTCAATTGCATCACAAATTCCTTGATCAATAGATTCAACAAAGATTTTCATTCTAGCTTCCCAATACTTATAATTCAAACCACAAAACAAAGGTGGTTTATTAATTGAAGCACCCTCCTCAAAAGGTAGTTTTCCAGCCATAGAAAAAAAAAAGATTTTAGGATCAAACTTGAATATTTTTCAAGTACCAAGCTCTGGTACCAATTGTTAGAAAATATGGTCTTAAACGAGAGGGGGGTGAATTTTTTAAGAGGGGTTTTTGAAAACTTTTTCAGCTTGAACAAAATCCTTTGTGTGAATCCATATCAGAATTTTAGTTAGCCAAGAATTTAAGCACAAAACAGTAAAGCACAAGAAAAACAATCGGTTGTTTCTGCGAAACAATCGGTTGTTTATACTAGTAAAGCAATAACAACTGAATTTAAAAGAGTTTAAGGGAAGAAAGAGATACACCAACATTTTATACTGGTTCACTCTTAATCCAAGAGCTACATCCAGTCCCCAGAAGCCACTGGGTAATCCACTAAGCAATCAAAACAGATTACACACAAACCACCAAAGTAGTGACCTTGAACCCTTCAAGAAACACACTCACTTTGGCATAACACACACCAAGAGTATTAATCTTGACCACCTCAAGAGCACACAACACTCCTTGGCAACAACACCAGAAAATACAGAAGATTCATAAAGAATTACACTTGTTTACAGTATTCCACTCTTTCTTGAGAAAACCCAGAGCTTGATGTGAATGTTCAAATCTTGAAAGCAACTTTTTCACAACTGAAAAACTCAAATCTGTTTTTCTTGTTTGTTTTAAAACATAAACAAAACTTTTATACTTTTCAAAGATTGGTCAAAGCATTTAATGAAGGAGCGTATTCAGTTGGAAATCATTTAAAGCACATTCAACCACCAAAACAGAATTATGTTAGGATTTTCAAAAAAACAATCGGTTGAAACCACGAAACAACTGATTGTTTTGGTTTGACAGCAAGTCAACCAACCAAAAAGTTTTCAACCTTTTAAAAAACACCTAAGAGTAAAACAATCGGTTGTTTCGACAAAACAACAAGTTGTTTTTCACTTAGTTTTGAAAAACACTTAAATTCAAAAAGGTTTTAAAACACATTAGCTTTAGACTCAACAAAGAGTGGATTAACTTTTAAACTACCCAGATCCCATCCCAAACACAGCAGCAACTCCAGCCTTGCATCAAACACTTGGATTTGGATTCTTCAAAGCCCTTGATCACTCTTGATCAACACGGACAACAAACCATTCCTTTATGAATTCGGAAGGGAGAACGAAGTTTGCTTTCCATTGGACGTGCAATCCCACGCGATATGTCTCCTGGCCGAGGTCCTCCATGACTCCCCAGGATAAAGAAATCTTTCATGTCTTCGACCAACTTCCTAACAGGCTTCCTACTCGAAAGCTTGTAGCTTTGTTACATTTTAACATTCATAAGGCTTTGTTTCATATGTTGATTTAATGCTTAATTATTTGTGTTTTGCATAAATCATGTCTCAGATTGACCCAGAGCCGGTAAATTTTTTGAAGCAACTGAAGGTCAAGCGGTCATGCGCCAAAAAGGGTCCTTGGAGGTGCTCAGAGCGGGAACATCGGTCCCGATCGTTGATGTGGTGCCCACCACGATCGTCCTACAACCTTCCAACCCAAGGAAGAGAGGTCAGTCAGCTAAGGCGTCCCAACCTTGAATGGAGGCAGGGTCATCCTCTTCTCCTTCAAGTTTAGGTGAAAAGGAAAGCATCATCGTCACCATTTTTATAGATGATTTGTTTGAAGGGATGGTCAAGATGCTGAGTCGGTCGTTAGTGGTGACCCGAGCACTAGGTGATGAAATGAAGAGAAACTCAGCCGCTATGGTGGCTAAGCTGAAAGCGGAGTTGGACAAGTTCTATAGTTCTTTGAAAAATCAACCCTGGAAGCCATGGGCTCACTGGACGAGAAGTTTCTCCTAGATAGTGCTAAAGCGAACGAGGCCAAGGGAAAAGTGGTAACTCTGGAATCAGAGTTGCAAAATGAGATCCGACCGCATTAAGGTTGGGGAGGAAGCGAAAAATGAAAAGAATGATTTGATTGAGAAGTTGGAGCAATATGAGTCTTTCCTTCTCCGCATCAACAAGCAATGTTTTTTTTCAGAGTATCCGCCAGGATGCCTTCTACCACGCTGTCCCTCTGGACGACGATTGATATAATATAGATAAGGATGTGGTAAATGGAAAGATCATATCGGTCGGTGGAGACAAGGAGGACGTGGTTGCAAAAGGCCAAGGTGATAACCTTGGTGGACAAGACGAGGGAAAATGCTCTATTGAAGAGTTGTTCGACCCTTTGTAAAGTTTATAATTCGTTAGAAATTTCCTGGAACCGGGTTATGGGCATAAAACAATTAACATTTTTAATTAATGCAATTTTGTTCTTCCAACTGATAGCGCGCTTTTAATTTGTGCAACTGTTTTCTTCTTCCACCTGATAACATGTTTTATGTTGACGAATTATTGGTTGAACTATCAATAACAGTTGTCGAACCTAACGCCCCGTTTAATAATTGTTTAAGGCTCTGGCTGAATAACTTTGGAGTTGAATCATTTGGTTGCGAGGAATGTTTACCCTGATATGTATTTGACGTGATTGCCTTAGTGGCAGCTTATCTAATGCCATCCGGGCACTGTAAAATAAATTTTCAACAACTTGGGAATTTGGTTTTAAAATCATCTTTCAGTCTTCTACAAATACCTCTTGGTTGTTGAGCTAACTACGTTACGAAATGGCCATTTTTAATCAATAAGGCTATGTTGCCTTAACCGAGTAGTTGATCAATAAGGGTTGCTAGTTGTTAAGTGGTTGGCTGCCTTAACTAAGTAGTTGATCGATAGGGGTCGCTAGTTGTTAAGTGATTACCTTAATCGAGTAGTTGTTCAACCGGTAAGGGTCGCTAGTTGTTAAGCAGCTACCTTAACCGAGTAGTTGATCGATAAAAGTCGCTAGTTGTTAAGCATATGCCTTAACCAAGTAGTTGATCAATAAGGGTCACTAGTTGTTAAGCGGTTGCCTTAACCAAGTAGTTGATCGATAAAGATCGCTAGCTGTTAAGCGGTTGCCTTAACCGAGTAGTCGTTCAGTCGGTAAGGGTTGCTAGTTTTTAAGCGACTGCCTTAACCGAACAATCCTGCATTTTTAATAATAGCATGTAATATAGATCAAATAAATAATTTTGAAAGTGTCTTGTTAAAACCTTCTTGGTCGAAAACTCTCCTTAGGGATAAAACAGCCGAGTGAGGAAAAAGTACACTATTTTTATTTAGATTTTCAACGGTAATAAAATTTGAGATGAATGACATTCCACGTTCTCGGTACAAATTTCCCTAATAAAATTATAAATAATAGGCTCGTCCGGTTGCTGTGTCTTTAACACGGAAAGGTCCTTTCCAATTACTGAGAATTTACCTTCATTTTTTCAAGCATCACTATGCATTCTCCAGACCAAGTCTCTCTTTTGGAAATTCTAAGGTGTCACCTTTGAGTTATATCGTCTTGCCGCTCGAATCTTGCAATATTTTTCTCTTATTCTACTTTTTTCTCTGAATTCATTGATCAAATCGAGTCCGACCAGTAGGCTTTCCTTATTGAGGTTTAGGTCAAATGTTTGTTGTTGTAGGGAGGGTTCTCCGATTTCAACTGAAATTGTACGGGGTCTCCTGTTAGGTGGACTGTGGCGTACACCCATAAGCCCATGGAACTTCAAGAAGCTCCTCGGTCCACTTGCCTTTAGCTGGGTCGAGTCTCTTTTCTAATTTTTTGAGAATTATTTTGTTAGCAACTTCGGTCTGCCCATTGGTTTGGGGTTGTTCCGCTGAACTCGTGATATGTTTGATGTTGAGTTTCTCATAAAATTCAACAAGTCCTCGATCGACGAATTACTGAACGTTATCAATGATAATGACGTGGGGTATGTCGAAGTGAAAAATGATATTTTTCCATACAAAATTTTGAATATTTCGTGTTGTTATTAATGTTAAAGGCTCGACCTCTATCCACTTAGTGAAATAGTCTATCCAAATCAGCATAAACTTACACTGTCCTTTCCCTGAGTTGAAAGGTCCAATGATATCCATTCCCCATTTTGCAAATGGCCATGGAGAGAGAGTATAATGTTGATTCTCAAGCTTTTGGTGTGATAGGGTGTCGTATTCCTGACACTTTAAACATTTTCGGACAAATTTTGTGCAATCACTTTGCACGGTCAACCTATTGTAACTTGCTTTTAGTATCCTAGCAACTATCGTTCTTTCCCCAGAGTGAGTTCCGCATACCCCCTCGTGTATTTCTCGCATGACATAATCTGCTTGGTCATGAGAAATGCATTTTAAAAGTGGCCAACTATATCCTCTTCGGTAGATATTGGGACCAAAGAGGAAAAATCGAGCAGCTTGCTGCCTCATTGTCTTTCCCTGCTGCGTTTCACAGTCACAAAGTGTCTATGAACTATTTGATGGGTGTTATCCAGTTTATTTGTATCTCAGTCGTCATACATTCGTCCGTATCAACGATGGAGCCCTTTCTTCTTGACGGTTGTTAATTGTGAAAGCATATCAGCTCTGGTGTTGTGCTCCCAACATATATGTTAGATTTTCACATTTTTGAAGTTGGTGATCAAATTTTGGACAAAGTGATCATTTTTGGAGTTCTTGAAACTCTTCTCAACTATATTGCTTGATGAAGAAGTGTTTGATGAAAAAATTAACCTTGAAGAGATGTGGATGTGGATGTTGTCATAAGGAGTGTATACAGTCATTTTATCTTAGTTAAGATAGAATTGTTTAAGTGTCTTTTGTATCTTGATCTAACTACCTATCTCATAGCCATGATGATGATCCTAAGCACAAGTGATTTTAAAAACTATTTTAATATTGTCACAGGTTTTTAAAATCTATTAAAATATTTTTACAACCTGTACTAGTTTTTCAATATGTTTTTGGTGAAACAATTGCTTTAAAATCTTACTCCACTAAACCAGTTCTGTTTCCAAAAAATAGTTTTGTTTTTCACATTCTGTTTTCAACCTCTAAAAAATAGTTTTTTTGCCACCTAGTGTATTTTGAAAATACATTATGTTTTTTCTAGCTTTAATCTGTTGGTTTTATAACCGTATTAAAACTGTTTTAACAAAATTGTTATGCTTTGAGTCCTATAAAAGGATATCTAGTTTACAGTGTAAATCATCCTTGAATACACATTTGCTTATTGCTTTCAAAGAGTTTTTGACAGGTTTTTAAGAGAGTTTAGTTTTGAAAAGTTTTTTTGAAAAACTTTTGAAGTTCTTGTGCTGTCACTTTCACATTGGCTGGTGATTAGGAGCTTCTTCATGGTGCTGTAATTTGGAGGTCCAATTTGAGTCTCCTAAATTTGCAAACAAGGTGTGTTTGTTCCATACTTATTTCCTTTGTAAAGTTTTGATAGTGTGCTTCCAAGATAGGATTTCCTTAAACATAAGCTTTCTGAAATAGTTTTTTTTAATAAGTGTATATTGTTTTTGAAGGGTTCAAGAATTGCTTTTGTATAATCTTGTGTAATAGATTATTGTGAATTAGTGAAATCTATCTTAGTGTCAGATGAGAGTGGTTGTAGCTTAGAGTGGTTGTAGCTTAGTTTTGAGAGAACTAGTATAAAATCTTGTGTGTTTTTCTGCTCTCATACTCACTGTCTTTAATATCTGGAAAAACAGTAAAATTGGTTTAAAATGAATCTGTTGTTTCAAGATTATATATGTTGTTTTACTGCAGCCCTTTTCTTTACAGTTTTCTGTTAACAAAGTCATTAAATGTTTAACTAGTTTTAAAAAACTGCAAGTGTTTTGATATTTGAAGTGAATCAAGTAACTTGTAAGTCATTAAAGATTAAAGAACTGTTTCTGATACTTCTGTTTAAAATCTGAACTTAAAAGAACTTTATGCGAATTGGTTTCTACTTTTAGATTTCAAATCTTGCTTATCAAACTAAAATCAAATCTTTAATAAGCCAATGTGTTTTAGAACTTCAAGTTACACGATCATATCCAATCAAGAAAAAGGTCAAAAAGAAAGAAAGAAAGAAAACGTATTAATCTCCCTAAAGAAGGTTAAGAAAGTAATATTAATCCAAAAACAGTTTTTTATTAAAACTTCCTCTTCCCCTTCTTTTAATTCTTCTAATAGTTCAAACTGCTTGTATAAATTGTTAGAGCAATTTGGGGATGTATTTCCCAAGAGTTTAGCGCCTCTAAGAAGCGCACCAGATAAATCTAATCTCTTGGTCTTCTCTTCTAGATAGACCAACATATAACATCAAGGCAGTTTCTTCCTGCACCGCCACAATTTTGTAAATTCTGAAACTGACCCCACAATTTCGGGATCTGAGAGTGTGCTACGGATTCATCAATCCGGAAGTGAATCATGTTGTATTCCGGATGAGATGGTATTCCAAAAGCAAAGTTTGCATAAATTATTGATTTCTGGATTACTGAATCCAGAAACCTAATTTCTATTACGGATTGGTGGATCTGGAATAATTTTTTTCAATTATAGATTTCTGAATCCAGAATACATATTTTGAATTACGGATTGACGGATCCGGAATGATTTTTTCAATGGATGTTTTGCATTTTTTTTATTTTGGATTAACACTATCATTCATGTACTATCGGAAGCATCAATTCGGGAGAGATTACTGGATGCGTCAATCCGAAAATTTACCGGAAGTGTCAATCCGAAAATTTACTGGATTTCATAATCCAGAATACAAATAAATAAATGTACAGCTTATATAGGGACAGTTTTGTCTTTGCACAACTTTGTAAGAGTGCAAGAAGAAAAATGTAGAGGTGCAAGAAGAAACTGCCTAACATCAATCTTCAGTAGTCCAAAATGATTCAACATAACGTACTGTGCTATATCAATCATTTTTGTGATAAAAAAGGATGAAAACCGGCATGTGTACAAACTATAATGTCCTAAAATAACAGACTACATGACTTCCTCGATTAATTGCATAGATCTCATATTTTTCAAGATTGATCTTCAAAGCCAATATTATCAAATTAGAATTAAATCTGGAGATAAATGAAAAACCACTTTTAAGACCAAATTCAATCTTTGGTATTTCACGCAGGCACCCAAACAACAAGTATCATAGGTGGAATCTCCTTCCATGGCTCATTTGTGTTAATGTTACTGAAACTACCATTAGACTGTTTCGGTCAAATATTCAGACATCAAGCAAAATAGAGAAATAACAATTTGCAACAGTGCTGTCGTGTATATACTTCATGCAAATGTAAGCTGATGGATGTTTCTGTTACACTTTGATAGGATCCAGCCCTGGTCCCTCACCTCTGGACACGGTGAATCTTGCATATTAGAGAGGAAATAAAGGTGTTGTGGGCAAGGGATATACGGTTTAGAGGGAACAAGAATTTAAGGATAAGATAGATAAAGCAAGTGCCTGAATTGACAGGAAAAGCCGAGAAGGAAGTAGATTTGGGATACCTCAAATTTATCTTTAAATTTCTGCATTTTCTGATCAAGTAATTAAAGAGTTGGTCTCTTGCTGCTTTTATCAATAAAAGTCAGCTTCTATCAATATCATAGTACCCTTTTTTGGCTTAGGATGAGTCATAAAATGTCCTATTCACAGCAACAAACGCCCATTTGACAAAGCAAGTTGATCAACATAGTTCTATTATTCCTTTGCTTTGGAAATTAAATAATTCACATACAATGTTTTTGGCTTCCACCGTGCACTTTAATAACCATAATTACACAGATAACACATACAGCAGGGTACTTTAATATCACGATAGAATCAGTCGGAGAATCTCTCCCGATAACTTGAATGACTTTTCTGTTTCTTCTAGACAGTGGTCCTTTTCTTCCCTACTCCAATCCTATTAAAAAAGGAATATCAAAAAGGTAAATTCAACACCCTAACTAAGAAAAATTGGAAGCTATCACGTTATCCTTTGCTAATTAGGTATAAAACCGAAACCAAAATAAACCTATTGACGATTCCTTAAACATTTGGAAAAAATGTATGCAAACAATTAATAAAATTAAGAAACTTACTTCAGCAACTTTATTCAATTTGTCCCTCACATTCTGCAACAACTGGGGAAGGTCACCGTCCCATTTGTAGAACTTCAATGCCTTGCTGTCAAGTAACTTTTCACCAACCTGTAAGACGCAGGAAGAACTTATTGATTGTAGAAAGGATAGAGTAACATTCAGCATTAGCGTTTATCTCATCAGGTGATAATGAAAGAAAAATGTTTAGAACATAGTGAAGCTTAAAGGATGTCCACTGTTGTAAGAACAATTTAAATTTGGAGAACAAATTTCATCCAAAACAAAAGAAGTATAGGAACCACTGATTTGTAAGAAGCTTGTTATCACTTCTTTTTCTTTTATGCTTTGTAATAAATTGAAAACAGCATAATTTTAATCCTTGCTGTTGCTTTGCTTTTCAGGTTCAGGTGTATTGCGTATTTTACTTTTCAATCAAAATGCTTCATTCAGAAAGCTTTTGGGCTGAGATGTCTATAGTTCCTTTAAATGATATGCTAATTATACGGGTATGTATTTATTAGTATTATTGATTAATTAACACCGACATACTAATAGCTACTCACTAGAAAATATTTGATGTAGAAATACAATAGAACATATAGTACATACGTGCAACATTCTGCAAATATCTCTATAGAAATAGCCACATGCCAGATGACATATACCTACTACAGGTATCAGACATAAAACTGTGCAGACGTAAAGGAAAGATGAGATATTCCTACTTCATCAAAAGCTTCTTTATGTTCTCACATTCTCAGAGGAGATATATAGAGTAGTAAACAATCCTATGTCCCACGATATGAATGCGTCTATAAATCATAAAACTGATGTTCCAGCCCATAAATAGCATCAACCAAAGATTTTCTAAAAACATGTGACACAACATAATTAAACCTCTTTAAGAATGCATGTAATTGTTTACCTTTTTCCCAATCATTCGACCACCAGCTGAATGAGCAAAGTAGATATTGTAAAAGTGGCAAATGAATGCTTGAGGATCCTTCACGGATAACTCCTTAAGATATTGTGCATAGGTAAGTCCTGGAGAAGAAGGTTCAGGAATAGTATGACCATTCTCCTTGAACCACTCCAAATCTTCTTTCAAACTTTCAGACCTTTCCAATCCAGTATTTCTGAATTCAGCATCTACACAAGAAAGACAAATGCACTGGACATTTAAGAATTGGATTTGAACATATATACCAACACCAACATTTAAGCTGTAGATATGGTAGACGTAATAGAATAGTACAACCTGTATGGATAACAACAAGAAACACTCACTGAATTAGAAAAATCAGGCTCACAAAAATTGGTATAATCAATTTATCTTCAGCATCATCAACCAATCAGGTGATGGATACTCTCTAATGACCTTGTAACCCTGTCTGTCCCACTTGTACCCACGTAAATAACCTCTCAACAGCTCAAATTTTGCCTTAATTCCCAAAATACTACGGATGATCGTTTGTACACAAATTTTAGCCATAAAAAAATGAGAGATCTTATAAAGATCACAATATGGGTACATCAAAGCAAAAATTACAAATCAATGTAATGAAAAACAATAAAAAAATAAGCTTCGCAATTGTCAGAGCACTCAATCGGAATAACTTAGACAAACATTTAGCTCTTACAATGATCTCACTTATCTTATCACACCCAATATTTGCAGCAAGATCCAAAACTAACAAAAACATAACCCAGCAAACAGAAAGCAGAACCCTCCAAAATGTCATAACATTAAAATCCAAAAGCATGGTGTTTGTTTGGATGGCAGGCGTCACAACTTCCAAAATACCCAAATGGAAGACCACGTGACTTAAAGGATTGACTCAGCTTTTTCAATGTCTAAACAAACACACTAATGATCGTGAAAAAAAGCCAAAGACAGAAGCAGAGACTCAAAAATACCATCAGTAGCCTATTGAATCAAACAACGAAAAGGGCTAAGATTCACATAAAACCATGCAACTCGTAAAACAGAACACTACAACGCAAGACACACAATAGCTCCAACAATGACCTCACAATCACCACCACATATTAGCAGCACTATCCAAAACAAACACGCAAAACAAAACCATTTTACAAAAATATCCTGGGAGAAAAGAGATACTGACAAGAAGGATGAGGAGCCTCTTGAACGATGTCTTCTAGCGTGTCGTAAACGACCTTACTATCCACAAGAAACTTGAGGTACCCTTCAACAGTCGGGTCCCACTTGGTAACGGCTTTCTCTTCAGGTTGTTTGACCTCCTTCTCACCCTCCTTGGCCTGGTCCCTGGTGTGCAGCCTCATCGCCACGAACCTCATCTCCTCCACGAACCCCTTCGACTCCCCCTTCTTCTTGGGCGTCTCCGCCGTCGCCGCCGACACAATAACCGTCTTTCTCGGCATAGTAGCGCGCAGCCCGCGAACCTCCGATGGTAACCCCGTGGGCAAGAAAAAGGAACGAGATTGATTTGGCGGTGATACGATACGAGGCTTAATATAGAGCAATTGGGTCTGGGATAGAGCTATCAGTGACGCCATAGGAGAGTTGAGTGCACGGAAACGTTGATGTGAAGGAGGAGAAGATGAAGCGGCACGGTACTTGGGAGTGAGTGTGTGAGACAGAAATTGAATGATAGAATAATGGGTATGGATGATGCAGTAATCTTGAAGAAAAAGCTATTACCTATTGATGGAGAATAATAATAATAAAATAGAAACAAGATACTGCAGATTAGCACGAGCACCCAGATTTTCTATGTACCTTCAACACATGCCTTCCACTCTCTGCTTATCTTTTTCGTAGAGAACGTAAATCCTAAATTTTAAACTCTATAATTTTATATACTTTTGATGTAAACCAAAACAATGGCCACGCTAGAGATGACAGGAACATGAATATCGACGAGCCATTTATTTATATATATCTTTTAAGTGTTCGAAACATAAATTTGTTAATATGTACTTCGTTAGTATTAACGTTCTTAAAAATATTACAACATATTTTGTTATCATTTTCAAAACTATTGCTAATAAATAATTATATTCAAGTCAAATTTAAATTAAATTAAATTAAAAAAAAATTATGAAATATAATTCTTAAACTCTTTCTTAAAATTCTAAAACTACTCTTTTCTTTCTTTTCTTGTCAATAATACTCTCGCGCTAAGTTTATAAACCAATCATATTTTATTTACTCTCACTCTTCATCCTCTTCCTTTGTGGTGCACCCCTAGTTTTTTTTTTCTTTACTCGTGTCTATGTGTGAGAGACTCTATCAGAACAATATTTATCTCATAAAATCTATCTCTAACTCGATTGTCCAACTGTTTCACTTGAAGAGATTTGTTATTTTGTATTTTGCTTGATGCGACTAGTTTACTCAAAAGGGTTGATTTGGCATAATCCATAATGTATTTGAAGATTTTTGTACATTATGCATTTTAAAATTTCATAATGAATCTAGAAATACATTCAAAAATACAAATTCGAAATATAGTCCTACATTTCGAATTGTGTATTCTAGAATAAATTTGTCATTTTAAAAAAATAATCTTGATGGAATCATTTGACATTTGGCTTAGATATGGTTAGGATTAGAGGTGGAGTATCTCACATCGAAGCTAAATATAGACCGACAACATTAGCCCATAAAGAGATCAAGAACAAGCTACCATTGAAATTAATGTAGATGTGTCACCACCACTTGTAGATGTTCATGATGAGCAATAAGGATTTGTTAGTGAACCTTTTGATATGTTCTTACTTGTGAGTTATGTTAAGAATTGAAGTTGGTCTCTCACAAATGTAAGTTAACTAAATTTTGGATCCCTCACCCCCAAATTAAGATCATAGTACACACTAGGTTGTTGCCAGTGCAACATTAGCTATGAGACTGCTGATAAGGGTCTCATTTTAGCCTCTGTAAAAAGGTGACACTGCTACACCAACACTTTCTACCTCTCGTTAGATGAGGTGTAAGCATTATTGCATATCCCATTGTGGAACAATTTTATTCATATGTGGCGTTGAATTTTACATCAGTACTAACATTGTTTGTCGAGCTCCTTGGGGTGGAGTTCAATGATGTCACGATAGAGTTAAGGTATGATGTGGTGTTCACGTCAAACTAAGTTGGTTGTGCAAGGTGGATAAGGAGTGCATCGTGCAACAGAGATAGGAATTTGCAGCTCAGACTCATTTATTACATCTTGTTGGATGCACAATATTCGATGATAAAAGTGTGACATATGTTAATGTGTCACACTTGGTGTTGTTTAGTAATATGAGAATGTGTGATAAGTACACATAGGAAGCTAACGCATTCAGCCACATGTCTGACCAATTGGGGGTGATTATTTTGGCCAAACAAGGTAGTTGTGTGATTATGTCACGCTTTAATGGTAAATAATATACATAATTTGAACAACTTGAATTTATTTTCAATTGAATATATGAATCGTGTTTTATTCATGATGTAACAAACATGTATATAATTTTCAAGTAGGATGGATATGAATCCCACATATCACAAGGTTCTCCATCCAACATTATCATGTTGTGTGACTGGACGTTATATATGCATAATTGTCTTTTTGCGTGTTCAGTTAGATGGTGTTACTTATACTATGGTGATTTGGACTCCTTATGACAACCATCATCTTAGCAGGTCGCTTGAGGCGATACCCATGATCTCGTGATACATCTGACTCGAAACATGCTCGCATCACCATTTGTCAAAGCGTGTGTTTGCAGCACTTTGATTACAAACAAATGATTCCTTAACTTACCTCGTCATTTAAAGGTAATAACCGTTGATGATTGTATTTTATTAACTACATCGATGTGACACTTGTTTCACATCCATTAGCATGTACAATAAGATAAATGTATTTATTTAGAAGTATATAACACACGTATATACTTCCAGGGACGATCAATTGTCTATATTACTACATTGTCAACCACATAGTCTAAATAATGACGAGACACAATCAATCTCACAAGATGAACATGCTTATTTAATGAGTAATTTATTTTATTTTTATTATTTGTTTTCATATTTTAAATATCTAATGTTATTTTAGTGGATTGTCAGCATCCTCCAACACCTAACAAGATACTCTAAAATATGACAAAATCAGAATGCACAATAGTTAACCTGATATTACAAATAAATGAGCATTTTACACTAGAGTAGACGTCCATATGTCGTACATGGAAAGCCACATGACTATAATTCTTAAATAGTTGTTATAGTTTTGTTATGAATTTAAGTTTTTCAATTTTTAATTAAAGAGTATATTGTACAAGAACTTTTAAACATTAATATTTGAAATATTTATAGCTTATGACAAACATGGTATGTAGTTCTTTAGTGAATATTGTTACTATTAGAAAAAACTAAATTTTATATCCAAAAAATGCAACTTACAAAAATTAAAAAATTCAAGAAAGTTGTAATCCAAATGACATTCAAAAATATATAATTCGGAATAAAAAATATATATAATAAATTGTACATTACAAAATACATAATTTATGTTCTATATTATAAAATTTCAATTTCAAAAGATTAAAATTGAAATTTCATTGGGTGCAGAATGCAATGGTCTTTTTACATACTAATCAATCCATTATCTTCGTATATTGTTACCCCAATTATTTATATCTTAGAAGAATACTATCAAACTTAGAAATACTAGATAAAATCCCAATTATATTAAAAAAAGTATTTAATTAAATTATTCATTTATTAAAAACAAGTGAATGGTTTAAACCAACAATAAACTGGATATTGGAAATTTTCTAATTTAGAATATAAATATTTTAGCTTTACTAAGACTTATAGAAGTCCAAGATTGTGCAAATTATTTTTTAAAAATTCTAATGAAATTTAAAATAGAATTCTAGTTTCTGTATATTACAAACACGTATAGCGACGAAAGCATAAATATTCCTCATCTTTTAATAAAAGTAAGAATATTAAAACATTATTACGCTGAATACCATCCCAATTATATTCACACCACAAACAAAAATCCATTTAATCCAATACCTCAAAATATCACAAAGAAAATACAAAATATAGTAGAGGCCAGATCTCACTAATCTCTGACCTCTAAAAGGATAAATAAAGTTTATCCCTGAAAAACTCAGTACTAAAGGTTAAATATTGCTCAGGAGCTGTAGCATTTGCTTTTTTGGAAGCATTCTATTTATCAGCTATGTTGTCTAAAATTTTTGGCGTCAGTCAAGGGCTTTTGTCGAATTGCCAGTCCAAGTCGACTTTTAAATTTCATCAACGCATGAGTATAAAAAATCAGAAATAGCACTAAAATCACAGCATCTACATAACAAAAAGTGTGAAGTTGATTTGTTACAGCTTGAACTCAATTCTCTGAAACTACTTAAAACTTACATAATTTACAGCGCCCAACAAGCAGTTAATTCGAGTGAAGCAAATTTGTAATACATACATTTTAAATCTGTTTTTGAATTGCAAGCTCTTTGGCAGAAGTTGCCAATCTGCGGAATACTTTGAGATTGTGCCCTACTTTATCCTGAAAAAGAAAAGCAACCACCAACCAGAGCATCTTAAGCACAAAACATACTAGAATTGGTCAATTAGGCGAAACCTGATTTCTACTAAATACATCACAAACTAGCAGATAAGGCCATTTTCAAGAGGTTGACTTAACCATTGGAACATTAAGAAGAACTATAGTAGTATTGCACCCATACCTCACTCAGCAACTCAAGTCGCTCCAGGGTTGGGACTAACTTTCCACATAATACAGAAACGTCCTGTTGTGCATCATACTTGGTACCATATGAAATTGTTTTTGTTGTCAAGGTTGAATCAAGTGCAACAGAACTGCCAGAAGATTACAAAGAAAGATTAGCCTACAGAATCAGAGGTCATTATAGGGCTTTGTATCACTTTCCCCAATGTTTGGCCAAAATATTAATCTTCACTGACACAACACATTGTGTCTAATTTCAGTTAATATTAACATCTTATCACCTTTCCAACTTAATGTCTCACCTCTCTTGAAGATGGATTAGGATGATATTTAGTACATGTTCAGAGAGTGGAAGCAACAAAATGATTAGCTGATCCCTACTAGCAACAACTCGACACATTTCTACCATTGCAATGTATCTCCTGTAAAAAAAATAAATTTAAAACCACACAGAGAAAATGTTATGGAAAAAGGAGAAATATTCTAGAAATTAGGAGAACGTGATAATATACAAGCGGAGAAAGCCTTCAGTCAAATGACTAACCTTTTCTGTATGTTATCTGAAGATGAAACAGTGTCCTGCCGGACACACATATTGATGATTTCATCCACTTCCTGCCTCGACAGTTCATTTATGTCTCGGATCTGCAGATGTGCGAATAAGGTGTTCTTTATACATCCATATTAAAAAAGCAATTATGTAAACAAAATCAGGTGGAGAAGATAAAGAGACAAGTTTCGTTGCATTTTCACCTTATTCAGTAATATGGATTTCTCCTCAGCAGCCCTTTCCAGAGCATTTGTAACGGAAGAAAGAAGAGAATTAAGCAAGCTCAGTGTAGGTTGTTGAAGTTCAACAGAAGTAGGGTAACTGGATGAGGCATCAGAAGGCTGGGACAGAAAATTACAAGAGAAAACAAATTTCTGTTTAACTAGCAAAGAGAAAAAAAAATGCACATACACTAGATGAATGGGGAAAACAGCTCAAGGTAAAAACAAATGCCTGTTGATTGTATAATATACCTGCAATCTCAGGGATTTCTTTATGACTAGAAAATATAAGTAGGAGCTCAGGCTGTAGCACAAATTAAACAGCCGTAGTTCTGAATTCCTCTGATTCTGATAATTAATCAAGGCAATATCACCATAAGATTAGGATCAATAATATTATGCACACATAATGCCAGATAATCTTTCCCATAACCTAACATGAATTAAGAAAACTACCAACTCACCTCAGGTGATACTCTTGATTGAGCAAAACTAGGACTTTTCGAATCACGTGAGAAAAGAGCACGCATCATACCAAAAAGCCCTTGAACAAAACCATACTCGTCACTCTCTTCGTAAGGCCAAACCTAATAAAAATAGAAAATGTAAAGCAACAAAGAGAAACAACCATAGCTCCCTAAGTAGAATTCTGAAGCCTCTCGAAGCTAGATTTAAGATGATTTCACTATTATGCATGAAATAAAAGATCATGCTTTACCTGATACGTGAAAGGTATAGTTCTCAAAGAATTTGATTACACAATAACTTATGTAAATATAATATCTTTTGGCTTCACCTACACTAAGTCTGACAAGCGACCATCACAATTCCTGTAAAAGGTTTTTAAATGTAGAGAAATAATTGAACAATACCTTGCTAAGAATACCAACAACTAAATTGATCTGCTCCATTCTTAGTTCATCTGCTTCAGCAATGTCTAAACGGAGAACCTGATCAAAGAGTGATTGATGCCCTTTGACAAAATCTATTACCTCACGAACAATTTTATTCTTCACCTGTATTATACACGAGACAGAATGATACATCATCTTCATGAATGCAACAAAAATTGGATTTCCTTTTAGAAACAATTCAATCACAATTGAAATAATCATAAAACCAATAGGGAATGTGCTAAAATGATTGATTCACTAGCAGAGAAGCAAAGAAAATTCATAGAAACCATCATATTGAAAATATTGTAAATGGAGCACAAAAGCCAACCTCCAAAAAGTCAGATGTATCAACCAAGGAAGTTAGTGAAAACACTAATCTCATGACTGGAGTTATAATCATCCGTTGTCTATCAACATCCACAGCCACATCTCTTCTGAGTCTTGTCTCAACCCACCTTAAACTTCCCTGCAGATTCTTTACTATTCAGTAAGTTAGCCGAATTAGAGTAGATGTGGCATTAACATGGAAAATTTCCCTCACCTGTAAATTCATTGCCCTGCCAGATGAAAGATTGTCCAATATGCCCATGGAAAACAGTACCTGTGCTCCAGACTTTCCATACTTGTGGCTGATTCTTAGTAGTAAAGCAAGTTCAGCCTCAAAAGTGCATGCCCTCTGTAAAGAGTCCAGTGAAAGACTGCCACCATCCTTGAATCAGATATAAATGAATCAGTACTATTTGTTCCAACGTAGTTCAAGCTCCAAAGGCCTTGTATGAATCCCACACAAAAATGTCACATTTTCAATGCGGGACTCAAATCCCACACAAAAACCTTTTTTCTCATCCTCTTGCATTTGAATTTATCCTTTCTTTCTTAAAGAAAAATTCTTGGCGCAGACTGTTGTTTGGTAGTAGTAATTTTATTTTTAAAAAATAAAACAAAAATAAAAGGTAGAAGAATGTCATGGGTATTAGCTTTTTTAGACAACAATTTTCATTCCCATGAGAATGAGACACACACTTATCTTATCATGGGAATACAAACTGCTTAAAACCTGTGTGTAATTTTCCTGAAAAAAAAATATTCAAAACTGCTAATAATTTGTTTCTGACGTGCCAATTGCAACTAGGTTGAGGAAATGGCTTCAAAGCATTACTGACCTACGGCTAGACCTACTAGCATTATGACAATCATGCAACTTCATTGAAATTGGAGTAATTTGGTACTGAGAATGATTCTTTCTGCTATTAAAGCCGAGATTTGGCATAGTAAGAATAGACATAAGTTGGAGGGACAGCAAACTCAATACCAGCATATCAAATACAGAATTTTATATATGAAATCTGTCTAAAACCCAATAACTACAATGAGGAAAAATGTTATCATACATTGTAATAACAGGTTGCCAAGCACACCAGTAATAACTACAATGAATTGATACATCAAGACAAAGATAAAAAGATATCCTATATTATTAAAATTTCAAGTCAGAAATTTTCCCTCAATACCAAATGTGTGAAACCACTTAAATAAAATAAAAATACAATGATATTATCAGAACCAAAATAACCATTAAAATAATTATATGTTAGATGCCTTGTGCAAAGCAATTAACAGTGCACAACTGCAGAACCAAAAAATACAATGTTTCAAATAGAGACAACAGTTTATGGTGGAAAGAACAAGCACCTGATTGCAAACATTGCTTATGGCTGTAAAGCAAGACCTTAAAAATCCCCTGCTCTGAAGTTGGCTCAAAAAATAGCGCTCATGATCTATGCTAATCAATGCATCAAGAACGTAAAGTGATATTGTCTTTCCAGATTCACTACCATGCATGGCATCTTTTATGACCTACAATTTTAAATTAATTGAAGCTGTAAATATTGAGATAAGAATAGCGAATAGAAACAGACTCTGGAAAATTAATGCTAAACAGACCAGAACTTGACAATGACAGCACATGGAACAAGCCCATAATATCATATCTGGTTGGGGAAGCAAAAGGACTTGATATTTCAGCAGTCTAAAGTGAGGATGCAAGCAATAAGCCTATAATATCATATCTTGACATTTATACTACAGATAATAAAAACACATACCTCATATTATTATATTAAAATGCATGCTTGATTCATTTTATTTTAAATAAATAATAGTTTTCAATAGAGATTTTGGAAGAAATTTTTTACTGTGTTAAATATATATTCAATATATGGCTTAGGTATATTGTACAATCTCATAGAGAGTGAACATTAAACCTAACTCAACCTCAAAATAGATTTCATAAGGTAAGGTTTGCACTCATCTGTATACTATAATTTGACAATATCTCTAGTCCATGTGGGATCCTCAACACACACAGGGTTGAACATCTCAAGCATGGGGAGGAACTTGATTGGGGATGTTAAGTTAGACTTAATGTCTACTTTCTTAGATAGTATTAGAGCACATATAACTAAGTCATTGACATGACATCAAATTCTATTTATACGTTCTAAGCTCGGTACATATAATGTGTATGCTTCAGTTTGGGGAGTGTCATAATTGATTTAATGGGTTCACTTTTTAGAGTAGGTTAACTTATATTTTCTATTACCTATTTGTCAAGTATGTATAGGTTGCCTGAGAATCTTTGATGTAAAGATCCTTTTACATATATACATCAGCTTAGAGATATTAATGAATATCCAATGCACTTTTTCTATTTTCACTTAAAGAATTTCTTTTTAGGAAACCAATATTTTGACAAATTTCATCTTTAAAGTGAAGTTGCCCATCATATATAAGTTGCACTCCAAGAATTCAGGCTGACAATGTGAAACTTCCCAACACCCACCCTACCGAGATGCTTGTCAAACCATGCAAGCCTACCAGAATAGGAAATTACCAATATGAGCTATAGGCTACAATACCATGTTAAATTTCATCTAAAAATCAATTGGATTAAGTGAAGTTGCTTAACAAATATATAAGTCGAACTTTAAGAATTGAGAGAAGTAATGTGGGACTTCCCAACATACTATTCTCCAGTCATAAGCATGATCCTTTCTCTATCCCATGTTAAAATTAAAAAAGACTAGTTAGAAGCCCTAAAAAAGAAATTGTATTCTGAATAATAATGCATATAGAAAATTAAAGCTTGGTAAGAGTAGCAACTAACCAAATTCAAAATGCTCTGAGCTTCTTTCCTCAAAGTTGAAAAGTTTGCATGAGCCAGTTCTGCTTGTTCATTGTCAATCTGGGCAAAATGGAGTACAAATTGCAGTGAAGTTTTAATCTCCGACCAGATTATAATGTTGTTTTTGAACAAAATTCAAGAAATTATACCTTTGGGAGATCAATATACTCATTGTCTTGTTCATTGAGCAGAAGGAATTGCAGAACTGTTGTTGGAACATCAGGATCAACCACATTTTGACAATACTGGAAATAGCTAAGAAGGAAAGCATATTGGCTGTACAACACATGCAAGTGTAAGTTTGCAATCAAAACAGTATACAGCCAAACATCCAGAACTAGTTACTGAACATTAAACATACCGTCTCCTAAGAGCTTCAGAAGATTCATTTCTAAGAATTGCCATAATAAGCTTAAACAATATAGTCAGACAAGCACCATTGGATAATTGCTTCACCACAATGAGATCAAGGCACGTGATATTATCAGAACTAAGACTGACAGGGAACAAAAATCTTTCATCTCGCAGCTTAGCCATGCATGTCAATGCTACCTGAGAGAAATTTCACATTAAATAAACATACATCAGTCTATCTGAAAAGCTTACAAACAAAAACAGAATGACTTGACTTGTTGAAGAACTCATCAACAAGAAAATGATATATTGTAAATATTTACCTGTGAGAGTATGAATGCCATCTTCAATGAACAGTCCTGAGAAGCAGAAGCACTGAGAGACGCGTCAAGGACCCTGCCAATACAATTTAGCAGTTACATAAAGTGCACCAATAATGAGAAAATCGACAATGATAATTTACAGTTTTTGCTTTTTCACTAAAGAAGTGTAGCAACTCACTGAAAAAGAATTTCAGACCGATCTTCAATCATTATTAATCTTCTAGATGCAGACACCTTAACAAAAGAGCACAACGTTAGAGAATGTATAACAAGACAAAAGACACTAGCTAGGTTGGGAGAGTTAATCAGGTCTCTCACCATTTGAAAGCAATTTCTAGCCATAGAATAACTCTTTAAAAATTGAATGGGGAAAAAATTTCCTTCATTTACTTTAGTTTATCCTAATTTGTCCTACTCAGGTCTCATGCTCCACCTCCACTGCCTTACTTCGTCATTGTTCCTCAGTCCTCCACAATGCCCACCACCACAACTCATAGCCACCAACATGAGGGGAGAGAGGAGAAAAGAAAGCCGGAGAGAAAAGGAGGACCAATGTTTTGTCGTGGTGGGTTTCGTGATAGCTTTCATGTAGGGGGAGGCGGGTTTGAGGTGGGTGTGGTGAGGTTCATGGTGGGATTCATTACAGTTTGCATTGCCGATGGTTTGGGCTAAAGGTAATGGTAGAGATGCAAATTCAGTTGACCTCAATGTCATCCAGTTGTAGGTGAGCAGCACGGTACAGATTGATATTTTGAAAACAGTGCAAGTATTGCAGGAAGCAACGAGATGGGTTATATAAAGGATGCAAGACAAGAAGGATTTGCAGGCAACAGTTTGAGGATGTGGAAGAAGAGGGAAGGGAGAGCACTGAGAGAGAAGGAAGTACAGGAAAATCGGAAAAAAAAAAACGAGAAATAGAAATAGAAAGATATGCACCTCAACAATCTGAGACCAGGCAGTCAACATATGAAGCTGTGCAGCTTGTTCCTCAAGATTTTTATTGTATTTCCACCCCCATCTCAGCAACTGTTGAATTGTCTCACGAACATTATTTAGCTCAACTTCATTTCCAATGTTGCTTGCCTGGGTGTATGCTGAATTGTATTTCTGCAACAAGAAAAAAATTGAATTTCATAAAAAAAAACATTAACGAAAAACTACAATCCTAGGAGTAAAAATAAAAAACAATATCTTCAATATTTAATAAGTGAACGATAGACCAGCCTGCCAAAGTTTGTCGTGGAAAGCAGCCAGGTCAATTAGCCTGTCACCTCTCTCAGAATAGTAGTACACACCATCATTTACAGAATTTCCAATTATGTCTTCGGCCTGAAATAATGTTCACCCAAAGACAAGCAAGAACATGATGAAAATGGTCAAGAACTAGAATATCATCTTGATTGTTTCGATACTTGAAATACATAAAATATTTGTACGAGAGAACTCGAGAGAAAAACAAGGAAATTAAAATATAGATTTAATGTGTTTTAAGGACTAGTATCTCACCGGCAAGTCATATTTCATACCAGCCACAATATCCGAGAGCTGAGTAGTGGAATCAGGACATCTAAACTGGATGATTTCAAGCAATTCAAAAACCTGAATTTCAAAGAAAATTGTTGAAATTAGAAGAAAAGCATAAGATGGAGTTTGAAATGAAGAATAGTAAATTTTACAAAGAATTTCTCAATGAAAATAATCTCTCATTCATTACAATGCAGAATGCACAATGTGCACACAGACTCTTTATAGACTACGTGGGAACTATGCATTCGCACAAACCATGTGGAACCCTCTATGTTCAGTTTCTATCAGTAAACTAATATGCCAATTTGTCAGCAGCAAGGTCTCAGCAGATTCTACATATGTACAAGCCACCATAACAGATTTTCAACCATTTTTTCCATCATAAGTGCCACAAATATCTCCATATAAAATCATTTTGAATTACATCCTTACTAACACATCTGTCAAAATATACCTGTTTATACTACTTGTTCGATTTCAGCTTAAAACCAATTGGCAATAAGTGAAGGTGTCCAATAGATACTACCTGTTCATACATGTTAGATTTCTACTTTTAATAGATGACGAGGCACTTGGTCTGTCCTTAGTTGAATTTGATCCATTCTCAAACTTACATACCTTAAATTGCTCCCTAATTTCAAATTTCAATTACAAAATTAAAAAAAAACATATTCACTTGTTAATAATTGCGCTAAGGTGTGAACTTATTAAAAATCATATAAAGAACATATAATATAGTAAAAAAATATATGCTACTGCCTACAGCAATGCCTAATTCTATTTCTACCTTAAGAGCACCTAAGAGCAGAGCATGGACCACAATAATGGTAGGAACACAATGTTGTGACCTAAGAAGGGAACCACAGCACACCACCACACCAATGACCACAACAACAACGATGTCATGAGTTGCAGAAACAACGGCTATGCATCACGAACAGAGATCCTTCCACGAGGAGAGGGAGAGAGAGAGAGCCACCTGGTGTGTATGTCTTTGGTATGCCCATTCAACAAATACTAAGATAAACAAAGACTTAAGAAGGCTGAGGACAGACCTATCTAGGTAGGGAAGTCAATAATATTTCCACTAGGAGTTCTCACGCTAGTAACTATCCAATTATACATGTCTTGTAAATATAAGTTATGCAGCTATATTTCCTTTCCAAAGCCTTCCACAACACTTTTCATGGCACTCGATTATATGTTTTTCCAATCAATAAAAAACCACTTGCAAGTTTCTATATTAACATCAATACTTTTTCATCAAACTCGTAAATGATAAAGACCTTTTAGTTACAGATCCTTCAATAAATCAGAATTTACTTCTTTTAGTAGAGCACCTTCGATAAATGTTCTCCTCTCCCTTTACACAAGTATTCATAATCATAACATAATGTCATTTTGAAATCAATACTATCCTTCCTAGTTTAGATAGCTTTGAACAAACCCTCCAAATCTTCCCAAAGCATGTCTTTCAAAAGTTTATTTTATCTTACTTGTGATGCACATTAACAGATGAAATTTGACCAAGCATCAATTAACTTTCAAGACACAATTTTGTCCTTGATCATTTTACAATCATCATCTTTTCCTTTCAATCCTTATCAACAATAACACTGGTGCTGTTCTTTCATCTATCTTTTTCTATATATAAGAGTTTAGATCCTATTATGTCAAGGACATTAGTTTTCTCTCCAACCCATTTACAACTTTCTCCCCAGTCCATTTTACATTCATACCCTTTCCAATCCTTAACTATAATAATACTCAACTGTTATTGAATGTAACTTTTCATGTGAACCAAAGTTTAAATAATAGAGTCAAGCACATTAGGTTTTTGTCCAACCCAATTTAGTTTGGCAAAGACAAGTGATGTTAATCCTCCTATGAATCATCATATTCACCACCTGTAATGGCTTCCCTATCAAAGCATCAATAGTTCATGTATCAAACTCAATCAAGAACATTTGATCTAGCTTATTTACCCAAACTATCCAAGAAAAAAGTGAGGACATATGCTCCTTTAACACATCCAAGCACTGGTTATATGGATCTAGCTTATTTAACATAATTCTCAAGCCATTCAGAGTGTTAATTCCATGTAACAACCTACCATGTCCACACATATCATTTGTCGCAAATGATCTATGTTTCGGGTGTAGATGAATTTTACATTGGTTATCAAGGGTCTAAAACAACCCTCCCTATTTTCTATATCATTAAATTCATCTACATTGCCATGATGACCCTTTAACTATCATTGGACCAAGATGTTTCAATTTTCCATTACTTCTACCCCACTCATTCACCATTTAACTCTCATCCACTAAAGTTATGCCATAATTGACACAATTGAATTTCAGGAATTTGACAACAAGATTCCCTACATCCACCCACAACAATAAAAATAAGCATATGAGCTATCACTCAACATGAAGTTTGTGGATATTTTAGCTCATAATATCAAGGGAATTATAGTAAACAATAAAGAATCCAAGATATGAACAAGATGTGATATGTTAGCCCATAATATCAAGGGAACAATAAAGCATGTAATTATCAGTACCTTACTCTTGCTGACAGCTCCTAGAGCAGCATTTTGAGAAGCATCATGACGCAAAAGTGGATACATGGCCTGGCCTCCACCAAAGTCATTGATACCATGTGTAAAAAGATAAGAGAGAATTGTCTGACATGCTTCTCTATGATTGGAGATTGTAACATCACCAGTGTGTAGTTCAACAGCTAAGAGTTTCAAGAGCCACGCTCTCTGAGAAAGCAATGAAACACAACACCTATATCAAATCCAACTTTATAGGCATACTATATAGTTTGAATATACTTCGATTCTATTCCTTCCAAAAAATTAATATCATTGACACAAAAGTATTAAATACAGACATTAATAATGACACATATGAACAATATGTGCATAAGGTATTTAACGAAGATTCTTTTGAGTTCATTTTTATGCCCTTCTAAAATTGTGAAGATTTAAAAAAGAAAAGCAAAAACAATAATAATTGGAAAGATGTTTACTTGTTATTATTAAATCAATGTATCCAACTAAAGGATTACAATTCAACATACTGATTAGGAGCCAAGTAGTAAAAGATATTAATAAGTGGATTTTAATTTTAACTCAACCATATAAAATCAGAGTTCATAAGGTCAAGTTTGTACCCACTTATATAATATGAAATGTCCATTTATATGGTCAATGTGGGATTTCAAAGACACTCCCTCACGTCAACACCCTCCAACTATTGTGTAGGACTATCTATTTATGAGTGGTCCAATAGGATTCTGATAGCGGGTGGCCTGATAAGCCCAACAAACCGTCGTTAAGAAGAGCTCTATATAGCTCTAGTACCATATTAAAAAGTGAATTTTTAAGTCTAACTTGACCTTACAAAACTGCCTTATAAGATGAGATTTGCACTCATTTATATACTGTGCAATATCTTGATTTGTACGTGAAATATGTGCTTCAAAGTTGAGGAAACTTGGTCTCATTACTTCAAATAAAATAATTATTTTATAAAAAAATATCCAATGTCATGTATCAATAAGCGTTAAAGATCAACATAAAAGTAATGTTGGACTCATTTGTAATTTCTGGAATGTATGAAAAATGAGAATAATTCAAAGCCTTACATCAATTGATTGTTCTCTGTTCACATGCATTAGTTTTGTGCTGATCTAGTTCTGAACAACTCACTTGTTATTCTCACTACATAACAGCCACTTTTGTTTTGAACAACTTGTTTGAAAACTTTTACAAATATTGGCAGCATCCTTCATGTTTTAACTAAATTCTAAATTTACAAATGGTTTGAAGGAGAAAGTACAATAAAAAAACCTGATGAAGTGAACTATTACGAAGTGACTGGTTGCTATTCCGTTTAGGAAGTGGAGCTACCCCAATTGTATCAAGGTGCTGCATTTAAGCAAGAAAGTTTGAGCAATAATCATAAACAACTACAAGAAAAAAAGGTACTCAAATAAATCGAAGAGAATGTTAACCTTAACAAAGAATTGGTACTTTTTATTTGACAACAGATCCATTGTTGGTACAGATGTCACCGGATCTACACACAATTCATAAAGGAGCTGCATCAATCAAAAAGTCAGGATCCTTTTTAGAAAAAATCACAAATGACTGGGGAAAATGCACTAGATAAACAACATCTGACCTGAAAACAAAACTCATGAAGTAATGCATTTACATCAGGCTTCAAAAGATCTTCCAGAATATCAAGAATAACCTTCAAGCAACTGCAAATAACATCATAAGGGAAAACTTATATTCTCCAGAATCAAGCTATTAAGCACCATCAAGTAATAGACAAAAACCTGTAATAAAATTTAGGCTGTAAAACTGTTCGTTCAATAGATGTATCTAGATCAAATTTAAGCAGCAAATGGGTGATATTTGGAGCTGGCCGGCTGATATTGTCAATTAGAAGCTGAAACATTCAGAAGGCAGATGCAAACAAAAACCATTTTAGGAAGATTATACAATTTAAAAGAGAAAACGAAACAAAAAGTTGATAGTAATGAAGACAAACTTGCATAATAAGAATGCCAGGATCATCACTGCTATTTTCAAGACTTTGAAACTCTTCTGACCGTGACTCAAGGCATGCTGCGTAATCCTCTATCAAGCTGTTTGAAGCATTGCATTTTAGCAATAGTTGAACAAGCCCAACCATGCGGGAGCTGTCACTCAAAAAGAAAACAAAATACAGATTAAGTAATGATATTCAGGATAGCAGAACACAAAATTATAAATTTGAAAATAAGAAAATGGAAAGGTATTCAAATGCCTTAAAATACTCATGATTTTGATGGAGGATTGCTGAACTTTTGGCTGAAAATCATATCCGACATACTCCAACAGGGCCACTATTTGATTATGATCATGGGAGAGTATAATATCCAATGGCTGCACGTAGATCATCAATAAAGGACATTAACAAGTAGCTATCCAATGCTAAAAAAGAAGATATATTTAAACTAAGGCGCTACACAAAGATGTTTAGTTTACATTTAAACACAATAATGGTTAGTATCACATCAAAACAACAGCATCCAATAGGATCAATGTCCCAACCAAAGCCCTGGAAAGTTATTAACACCAGAAAATGAATGTTAACAATTCAATAGAGAAATGCAAAATCATGTATATATAGTGAACCAGATCACCTTGACAACGCCTCCACACACTAATCAGTAAATTTCTCAGAAACTCAAAGAAGAGAAGATGATGAAAAATGCAACTTCAAATCTATCTATCAATAAAGACATACAACCCAAGCATATGAGCGTGTGTGTGTATGTGTGATGTTAGAAAGGGAAGCATCTTGTTCAGAAGCTGTTTCTATAGCACGTATCTGATTAACCATCTATCCTCAGTGTTAGAATTTAGGTGTGAGGAGTCCTACGATGTTCCTTCTCTTTCTATCACAACTTTTGATGGAGGTCCATCTAACCACCACCAACTCAGGCCAAGGGAATGAAGAAAATGAAGCAGAGAGACATAATCTTTTAATTTCTTCCTCTTAAGCCTTGTAAATACTTGTATAGAGTAGTGTAGGTTTTTCTAGCCTTGTAAATACTTGTATAGAGTAGTGTAGGTTTTTCTAGCCTTGTATTATGGGCTGAACACTTCTCAGCTATGCATTTTCAGCTGAGTAGACTAGGATTTCTTTTCTTTTTGTGAACTAGGGCCAAAGAGGGAGCATGGTAAGGGAGATGCACCCTTCCATAGAACACAGAACTTGGCACCAAGCCAAGTCATGACCGGTTCAAACTTGAAGCTTGCCATGCAAGCTTCTCAAACTTGGAGGCCAAGCTTCTTCTCCCTATAAATAAGGCATCCCTATCATGTATTTTTCAGACTTGTTTTGAGTATTGAAGTTCTTCCAAATTTGATTCAGCCTTTTTTCTCCTAGTCTCTCATCTCTTGCTTCTACTTTCTTAGTGATAAAGCCTAGAGAAAAGCTAGAAGGTTGGCATAACCTCCTTCATAGCACCAATTCTCCTTCTTTCACTCACGGAATCACCTTGCTATTGATCTTATTTCTTTCTGCTGCCTTTCATTTCCATTCATACATCATTCTAACCAAAGAATCAAGCTAGGAGCCAAGGACAACTCCATCAAGTTTCCTACAACTAGTAATCTCTTCCACCATGGATCTTTCAGTGTGTCTCTTTTTTTCTTATCCATAGTTAAAACAGGGAAAAACTTGATCCTAGAGCTTTAAAACTTCATTTCTTCTCTCTCCTTTACACACACACACTCACATAAAAACAAGTTGATGGGTACTGTTTAGAAAATTGAGTTACCTGGTATAGAGGAAGCCAATAATCAGAAAGAAGTACATCTTTATCAAAGACAAGGATTATAATTTCAAGGGAAAGCTGCACTGCATTCTCCAAAAGCTTCCCATATAATTGACTGCTGCGTTCAGCAATAATAGAATTCACCCCTGGAAGAAGAATACTCATAATGTTCCGAAAGACAGTCTTTCCACTCATGAAATCCTGAAACATATAGAATTATTTCATATAAACTAGTAAAATTAAAGATATAAAAATTCCCAACAGAATAATAATTTGCATCAATGCTATATTTCCTGAATATAAACGCATCAATTTGCTGAATATTTGATATTGAAAGCTATAAAAACACCGACAGCCAATAAATTTGCAGAGCTGATAGTTGTTCATTAATCATAACTAGACAAGTACCGATCCATCAATCTCAACATTATGAGATTCATTATAACATAACATACAGCTAACAAATCCAAAATCCAGGATGATAATCATCAGTGTTTAGACATTATTCAGTTTTAATTTTGTATTCCATATTTATTTCCTTTTTAGTAATCTTAGATGACCAACATGTATGCCAAGTGTTGTATTTAGTTAGCTGTAACTGCTCTAAATTTGTTAATATAACAGCTGTATGACAAATGTCATTCAGTTAGTTAGTTAGATAGTTGATTAGACATCCCAATCAATAGAATGGGTATTTTATATATCATTAATAACATGAATTTAAAATAATTCCTTTTTATCATTCTATTTTTCTCTTATTTTTTTAATTTCTATTATTATACTGATCATGTAATGCAAAATATTCTGATACATCATTAGAATAACAAAATTACAGGTATTGTCCACGTGCTTAATACACCATAACAAGACAATTACAAGTACATACTTTGAGCAACTCTAGAACTGGGAGCTGTGTCTGAAGTGGTGATGATTCTTTAGTAGCTGTAAGTCGAGACTGATCAACTACACCCTCATAGTCCTCATCCTTGATGCCATACATGCTCAATACCCTGCCAATTTAAGTTCATCAAATAACATTCTAAATCTATAATAAACAGCTCATATCATAGCTTGCTCATAGTTTTGCATTATAGAGATCAGTTTCAATCAAATTAAAAATAGAAAAGTTATGTTGGCATCTCAATACAACTCAAATAATTGTGAATAACAAAAACCAATCAATCCAATAATCAATACAACCTATATCAAAGAACAACAGAGATATATTTCAATTATTTCTCAAAAGACAGAAACAGAACCACTCACATGTGAAAATGTTTAAGGCAGGCACCAACCAACTGCCACTTTTCACAAGGATCTGCATAGGCTCTTTGAGGAAATGGCCCAAAAACATGATCATAGATGAACCTAAAGATTCCAATAAATCTGAAAAGCAAATAGTTTTTAGAAATTAGAGCACAAGCAAGAAAAAACATGCATATACAATTCAGTCAGATTTGAAATAGACAGTGTCCAGTACCTTCGCCCTCTATCAGATAAATCACTTTCTTCTGCAATAAGAGCATTTATCAAATTAAGGAAAGATATTGTTGAAGGATATAGTTCTCTCCTTGCTTCAATTTCATTCAATTCAAATTGCATATCATAAACCTGTCAGATTTACAAGTTCATTTGAGCATGAGAGAAAGTAAATGATTGTGAAGACAAAAACAGGAGAAATG
>Ga0123341_1000185_pt1 | contig 31505 bp, 15 predicted proteins | sample Turbeapinknodule_FD_89959 | JGI IMG/M metagenome (GOLD analysis project Ga0123341, IMG submission 89959) | Root nodule microbial communities of legume samples collected from Mexico - Turtle bean Mexico pink nodule | ecosystem: Host-associated > Plants > Roots > Nodule | place: Mexico: Nepantla...
AAAAATGAATATGAATAATGGAACGAAAATGAGGATGATATGTATATATTTAATTACCCACACTCATACTGAGAACTAATCAATAGGAAAATTCTCAATCAAAATTGGGACGGATTCCAACAATGGTGGGAGGACTCCCTAAGTATATATATTCACTTTCCTTTTTATTTATTTTTTCTTTGTTTTGTTTTTGTTGATTAAATTTCCTTTAAGATGATAAATACACAAAAATAAATTTATGTTGGTGATATAATATCTTTAAAAGGAAATAATATTAAATTATATTATAAATATTAAAATTATTTTTTAATAATTTTCGTAAATTATATAAATTATTTTTGTAACTAATATAAAGATAATTGATGTAAAATTTCTTATATCAAGATATCAATTGAGGCATTCTTTTCTAATTTATTTGCTTCCACTTTCATCTCCTCGTTGTCTCTTCCTATTGTCACTGCATTTTTCATTCCTCTCAAACACTGCACTTTTTTCCTCTTTCTTCTTCCTCATACTACCATTCATCTTCTTGCATTGCATATATTCTTCTCATATACACACGTCTTTAATTATTCCAAATCTATTATGTGCATTTCAATTTTTAGTTTTCTACTATTTTAAATATATATATCGTACTTTAAGTTTTGAGATCTCAACAATTTTCATATCAATTAATCTTGTAGATTCCACGTCGACTAGAGATTAAAGTCTTTCATTGTATATAAATGGGTGCAAACCTCAACCCTTTGAACCGGTTTTATGGAGTTGAGTTAGGTTTAAAGTCCACTTCGTAATATGGTATCAGAGTTATTTCGAACTTATCCTAACGAGTATTTGTTGGGCTTATTAGGCCACTCGCTATTGGACCACCCATAATATCTTATATTATATTAGTAAAAAAGCTTCAATTATGAATCGAGTTAGATTTAAATTTTATTTGTTTATATTTTCCGTTCTGAATACAACTAATTTTTTTAAATAGTCTTAGCTTAATGAGAAATTTGAATATAATGAATTAAATTTGAAGTTCAGAGTTAAACTTTATAATTGTTGGTTAAACAGGATGTACAAATTCAAAATCCCAATCTTTAAACCTTATTAAATCAATATTTGAAAGATGAATGATGAGTTACATAAACATGGCAAGTTATTGGTACGTAAACATAACATCAATGTTTATTTATGTGGTACAATATGCATTTACAAGATGTGGTTGTTATTGTTGTGGTCATAAAGAATGAGGACAATATAGTACAACAAATACTGTAGCCACCTGCTAACCTAGGTTCACTTTGCAGACCACTAAATAGGTACACAAACCTCTTACTCACCTTCAACTACTTTACTTTCTCTTTCTTTTTACTTAATTGTTTTAGAGGTACTAATCTTTCATAATTACTCATAAACACAAATATAGTGATGGTAGGGATAACAACCCAAAGATGTTGTAGAAGAAATGGAAATTTTAGCTCATTTATATTTTATATTTTTTTCTTTCAAATTGAGAATATTTAATAACAATTTCAATTAAAGAAATATTTTTTTAATTTCAATTCATATTGATCTGATCCGTCTAATCCGTCAACCTGATAGATCATGGGTGGGACGGAGCCGACTAACCTGTCTTCTTTATTTTTTACTCTTTTAAAGAGAAATAACATACTTTTAGAATTAAAATTAGTGGTAGTCAATATTTTATACAGAATTTTACTTACATTTTTTTTATATATCGTTTTACTAATTGAATTGTTGATATTTACTTTATTTTATTAGATATTAAACATTCTTTAATTAGAATATTAAAGTTTAATTTAATTTTGTTGTTATTCCTTACATTTTTATTTACAATTAACATATGATTATTTTGAAAAGTTATAACATCCATATAAAAATCAAAATAAAAAAGTTATTCTTTTGAATAAATAAATAGAATAATCTATGACAAGAAAAAAAATCAATCAATAGCCAAAAGGGAGAATGGAGCAAAAGTTTGTAGAGCAGCATGGGGATGAAACTAAGAGATAGGGACAACTAAATAAAAAAGTCAGTAAGAGAATCTTGTGAAAAAGTTTACATGACAAAGATTCTAAAATTACCATGCTACTTCACCATACAAATTAGTTAAAATATTTAATTTTATAATGATAAAAATAAATTTGTTTCACTCAATTCGACAATGGGTGGTCCGTTTCGATAACGGGTGATATGATAGGCTCAACAAACACTCATTAGGATAGATTTTAAATGACTCTGATATCATATTACAAAGTGGACTTTAAGCCTAATTCAATTCCATAAAACCAACTTATGAGATGAGATTTACGCTCACTTATATACCATGTCTTTAGTCGACGTGGGAGATGTAGAAGAAACAATAAACTAAAACTAGCATTTGTTTTTGGGAATGTTTTGAGTAGAGGCATAATTAAAGTGCACCTATAATTATATCATGATTTCTTAGACGAGTACATGTAGCATATTCATCAGACATAACTACTACTTTGAGAAAGTCAATCACTTTCTTCCTTTGCTTTATACATGACTTTAATTTAATTATAGTTATAATAATTTGTAGCATATTATGTAGTTGTATTTCCATTGCCTTTTAAAGATTGGGTGATTATTTAATTACTGGTAATAGTGGATTTCTTTTGTTTAGTTATTATTAGCAAAGTCAAATTTGGATGGAATTCCTAATAAACAACAGCTCACTCAACCAAGTACTCATATTTATAGAAACTTTTTCTTTATTGTGCATAATCACACTTTATTAATGCTAACCATTTCAACACCTTTCTTTTTGTTTCTTCTCTATATTTCCCATTACTCAAAATAGGTGAATGATAACTTTTCAAAACTTTGAATTTTATCTTCTAAAATATTGTGTACATTCATTTTTAATCCTGGACTATTTTTTGAAATACACAACTTTTACTCTTTTAAACTATTTAAATAACACTTTATATAAATTCACGGTTACATACACACTTTTTTTTTTACATTAAGATTTTTTTATATGTGAGTCAAATATTAATGTAGAGTTAGATCATTTTCTTAAGAGTCAAAATCAATATATAATTTAAATATCTTAATATAGTATTTAAAAAAAAAAAATAACTATGTCTATAACATATCATGAATTGTATCACAACCAAATCATCACAAAATTTTATTTATACATATACATTTAATTCAGTTTAAATACTAATAAATTAAAATTTATCATTCATTATATTATAATAATGTTCAAATACAATATATTAGTACAATATAAGAATATAGTAAAGATAAACCAATTTTAGCATTTAAAGATATTTAAAAAACATGTTTCTTCAAGGATCAGAAACCCTCTTGCCATGAGCACTTGACTCGCCCAACGAATTAAGCACATGTTGTAGTTTGTTCGGTCACCATTTTTTTCGTCTAACCAAAGGCATTAGTAAAACCAATCACTTTTAGTGGCCTAACGAACCAAACGTTCATCCACTAACTACTACACTGGGATTTTTTCATAAAAGCATTTCGCCCAATAACAATATGCTCGCCTAACGACCAAAACATTAAGAGTTTTTATTTAAAAGGCTCGCCCAACAACCAAATCACTAGGAGTTTTTATTTAAAATCTAGCCTAGAGATCAATCTCCTAAAAGCTTTTATTTAACAACTCTCCCAACGACCAAAGCTCTCAGATTTTTCATAAATTGAATTTCACTGAACGAGCAATAGTTGCAAAATTTAAGCATATAACCAAATTGGTTCAAAATGAGTTTTTCCTACATCATTATTCATAACATATTATAAAGTGGACTTTAAGCCTAACCCAACCCCATAAAACTGACTCATGAGGTTGAGGTTTGCACCACTTATATACAATGAATTGTCCTCATCTCTAGTCGATGTGGGATCTCCAACACCCCCCCTCACGTCGAGAGTGACAACAGCTCGTGCATGGGATAACATATTATGGGTGGTGGCCTGATAAACCCAACAAATACTCGCTAGGATAGGATCAAACTTGGCTCTAATACCATATTACAAAGTGAACTTTAAGCCTAACTCAACCCCATAAAACCGACTCATGAGGTTGAGGTTTGCACCCACTTATATACAATGAATTGTCCTCATCTCTAATCGATGTGGGATCTCCAACACACCCCCCTCACGCCGAGAGTGACAACAGCTCGTGCGTGGGATAACATATTATGGGTGGTGTGATAGCCGCTCGATAGCGGGTGGCACGATAGGCCCAACACAATTACAATTATGTAATCAATTACAATACCTCAATTCAAGGTGAAATAATTTGAATCACAAATCAATTTACTACACCAATTCAATGTAATCTCATTTAAGTCAAAATCGACCAATACAAATATTTCAGGTCACAATTCATTTCAAAACCAAATCAAGATAAACTCATTTAAATCACAACTAAACTAACACACCAATTCCTGCAAGAATTTCAATAGTAGTGGAACCACATCACATTCTCATCCAAATCATTTGATCTAAGATACTAATTCAAATTAAACTAACTTCCCTTACTTGTTTAAGTTGCTAAACACAAGACCAAAAGCTCAAACTCCACATAGCTCACAGACATGTTAAACATGTACATAGAAAGTCCTGATCAACGATCTGAACATACCCATATCATCATTAACTAATAGAGACTCATCCTGACCCTATAAACTCTACATGCATTTAAATTTTTCTTAGACATGCAAAACCTCTCAAAATTGACTAAAAAAAGGAAATGAAAAAAAAAATTACTATAATGAAAATTCTGATTAAATAATGTTACGTTATTCTTCAACACGAATTCTAGTATACGTTCTGATATTACAAAAGATGAACATATTGATCAAAATTTAAAGAAGTTAAATGAAAAAAAAAGAGTGAAAAGAGTTTTAAAAAAATTGTGTTTTATTAAATGAAACTTAAATAACTAATTTTTTTATTTATAAATTTATCACTTTAATATTAAAATATTTGTGTTTAATTTCAGTTATACTACTTTTATTCTTAAACAAATTTTCAAATCCTTATAAATTCTATATTTAAAAATGTAGAGACTTAAAATTGAAAATAATGAAACACTAAAACTAAACTTCATATATTTAAGAGAAAAGAAAATATAATAATAATAATAAATAAATAAATAAATGAAGATATATACCTGATCAGTCACTCCCTCTTAGTTATTGTCACAAAGATGTAATAATTTTGTCATATTGAATCGCATATTTCAAATACATCTACCCAAAATATGGTATTGGTTTTGCAGTTCCTTCATTGATCTTAGTGAGTAATTTTGATATTTGAGTTATAGTTAAACCAAAAGTTCAATAATATTATGATATGAAGATTTATTGTATTTCCATTAAGTTGGTCGATCTATGAGAAAGAAAGTTGTGGGAAATATGGAAGATTAATTGTTGAAATCATAGCTAATAAAAAGGTTGGTTTGACCTAAATAAAGGCATAATAAGGATGGGAACTTGGAAAGTCAATTATGGAAGTATGGTTGGTTGGAGGGTGGGGTGAAGGCTTGGGATGCTCAGTCAAATCAATAAACTTTGGAATTCTATTATTTAGAAAATAATTCAAGGAATAAAATAAGATTTCCTTATTTTACAAAATGTTTAAATGCTTTTTCTTTAAGTTTCTCAAATATGGAAATTATCTGATTATGATTTCTTTTAATATAACGTGAGATTATTAAATATCGATAATGTGACAACTTACATGTTCTTATATATATTATTTCTGATCTCTCAAGTATTATTATAACTCTGAGGAATATATATATAGCACAAATTCAGATTGTCTTCTCTAATGAATAAAAGATCATTATTTATTCATAATATGAAATGAATGTGTATGATTTTTCTTTATTTTAATTATTTTTAATAAATATTTATAATTAGCTCAGTAGAATGTTATCAATTTATTAGTTATTTTTTAGAAAACACACAAATTTCTTTTACACAACCCTTATTCCTATTCCATAAAAAAATTGAAGTAAAAGGAATCATTTCCATTCACTAGGGAATATTGAAGTCCAACAATAAGCATAATGGCTTCACATTTATTATGCACCATTTACGGAAATCACATTTATGTCACTATTTCTATTCTTTGACTTTTAACAAAAAGTTGTTTCTAACTCCACCGACTAATTAACACTTTTTTTCCCTTGCAAATTGGAGGGTATGATAAAAAAATTTGATGCGTAAGAACTTCTAATAATTTTGTTTTCTTTTTAAATGAAACACCTTTACGTTCCATCAAGTATTATTTGTAACTTTCTAAAATATTATTTAACAAATTAAATAAATAACCCAAATCACTTGATAATATATTAATTTTATTTATGTTTTAAATTAATTAACTTTAATAAAGAGTGCCCATTATTAATGAATAAAACTTAATTGAAATCTTAAAAACATTAAGGACTCCAGCATTAGTCTCCTAGTTATAAAAACTACTCACCGAAAACACTTTAAGGATCATTAAATTTTGAACTTTTTTAAAGAAATTTGTTGGTTGTCACATTAAATCAGTTCGAATAAAGAAAACTGATTACTTTTTTAGGAATATATAATTATAAAACAAAAACCTTGTCATTTGCCAAAAGGAGTGATAAAAAAAATTAATAAGGACAACATTGGATTTGGTCAGGGACAAGTTCTTCCAATACCATGTAAACACATAAAAAAATGTGTTTGGAAGTTGTAATGTTATTATATTATAAACGGATAATTAGAACTATATCCTAAAATATATTATATATCTTGAAACTATACTATAAACATGGACAACGACTTCATATATTTGCCACAATAGTAAAAAAAGAGAAAAGAGAAAAGAATTCAAAAGTACTAATAAAGACAACCTTAGATTTGCTCGTGGACAAGTTAAGTTATTGAATGCAATATAAAAAAAACATTAAAGATGTCTTTCGAAGTTTGGAAATTATTATATTCATAAACTGAGAATTCGAGTAATTCCATATTTGGATGAGCCAGGAATATGATCCACGTGGGTCAAATCAATAATTTTTTTTAATTATATCTTCACTTTATAGTAGTGATTGAGATCTTGTTATTATTTATATTTTCATTTAATTGAACTCAGAAAAGGTATATACAATGAGACCAAATTATGGTCCAATCTTATAGTATATAATATCTCTTGTATGATTTTACTTTTTGAGTTCTTGAACGATAGTAACATATCACAGTCTCCTTCAACCCAACCACTAACCCTGTCGTAAGTGACAAAATTTTAGTTTCAAATAATTAATGTCAATATTTTTTATATTTAAAGTTAAATTAAATAATTTTATATCAAATTCTACTTAATGGAGTGACTGCATTTGCCTTCACATATTATACAAAATCATCTATTTATTTAAGGAGGAAAAACCGTTAAATAAACATTGATAGTTAATGAAAATGATTAGTTTCTGATTCAACAAACTAGGCAACGTTCTTAATAGAAGGAAAAAACACTGCTAGAATAAACCACATAATGTTTTAAGAAATAAGATCTATACCATATACAATGTCTAAAGAAAACGGTAAATAAATTAAATATTTTTCAGAAAAAATTATATAATTAACCATTATGAAATTATACTTAAATTTATTTGTTATATTTTGTAACAATGATTCGTATTTTAAACTATAAAATACATTGTTATACTACATATATACACGTCTTATATTGATTGAAAACGATATATTTTATTAATTAGTAATCCAATCTTACATAAACGAGTTATTATTTTCTAGCAAGAACATCTTAAATTTATAGAAATATTATAGTATTGCACAAGTGGAATAAAAAAAATTAAAAAAAATTACTATTAAGTTTAATTTCAATTCAATCTTATAAAATTTATCTATAAAATAATATTTATATATTATAAATTAATCTTATTTTTTTAAAAATGTGAAATCTATAATAATTATTACAAGACAAATTTGAGATACTGAAAAAGTAAAAAGGAAAAGCTAGAACTACATAAGAACCAACATTATTTAGATTGATTATTATATAATAACATACTACATATTATATTATATACATAATTTATTTTAGATTGATTATTATATAACAACATACTTACATATTATATCGATTCTTATAAAACCAATATGAAATGTAGTATATTACGTAATTTTTACAAGAATAAATATGAGATGTAATTTTATACAATATGCACAATGCTTTCAAAACATTAAAAAACACCAATTTTTTTAATTTTTAAATATATTTTGTGTTGAGGATTTTTTTATATATTAGTGATAGAAAAATGTATTTGATTTAAAAAAGAGTTGATGGTGTATAATGATTTGATATAATTTAAAAAAATGAAAAAGTAGGTATTAGGGTAGAGTAAGATGAAGATGAGAGAAAGTGCATGCATAGGGTTGAGTGGAGAAGAGATGAGATGATATGAAGAGAGATTCTTTGTGGAAGAGTTTGTGTGATGGAGGGAGCGTTTGGGAGAGGTGGGTGAAGAGTTATGGTTCCTTTAGACAGATATTTTAGGGTTGATAGGGCCATTGCCATAATATGGAAAGGAAAAGAAAGAAGAGAGCCTCACATGCAACACACACAAAGTCTCACCCATGTTCCTTCCTTCTGCCTCTCTCCCAAACAACCCCTTCAACTCTCACGCGCTCTAACTCTTCTCTTCTTTCAATACTAAGACATTATTTTTTTATATTTATTCTTTATTTACAAATCTTATACTTATAATACGTCTCATTAATTCAAATATAGACTTATTTATTGAATGTCTATTATAAAAATATAAACATAATTTATCAAAAACATAAAGAAATAAGTGATGCCTTTAAAACTTAAGACATCTGTTATCTATAACAATAATAAAAAATGAATGCGTATATACAATTTTTTCTTTCGCAGTTAGTTCCAATTATTACTGTTTTTTTTTCACATAAAAGACTTTATATTTAGATAACTATATAAATATCTAATTAATTTTTAGACTAAATAATTAATTTCACACCTTCTTAATTTTAAACACATCAATTTATACCAAGTAAAGTCTCTCAGTACAGTTCAGTTCACTAGTAACACACTTTTTAATATATTATCTTCAAAGCATTCTGTCATTAGTTAAAACTACCAACAACTATATAAAATTAGGAGATAATAATTATTCAAAAAAGTAAGATCTCAAAAATTAAAATATATTTCAAAGACTGCATTACCTTCTTTATTATTTATCATATAATAATAAATAAATTTTAATTATACATCAATATTTAATATTTTTTTTCTGTTTTTCTTTATATTTGCCTAGATGTCATTATTACTCATCAAACTGATCAAAAAAATAATAATAGTAAGTAATGCTAAACTATTTTTATCGATGAATTTAAAAATAAAAAATAAAAACTGAATTAATATAAGTATTGAAAAATGCAGAGAAAGAATATAGATTCTGAAAAGTTGGATAGATATTTTGCATGATGTTGGGTGAAGGCATTGGGGAACAGGAGGATCTGAGTGGGAGTGATGCAGCAGATTATAAGCTGGGCGCGTGGATAGAGATAGACACTCTTTTCTCTTCACAATCCCTATGGACCCAAACTTCCCCACCACTGTCCCTATTTAAATCTCAAATCTTCACTATTTTTTATTTTTATTCTTCAAATAAATAAATTAATAAATAAATAAACTGTTTTATTAATTTAAAATAAATAAAATATTTCATTGTTATCCAAAACACGAACTGCTTTTTCTGCTCAACTTTGTTTTCTTCCCAACCCCTCTCTTAAATCTCAGAACCATCACTCCCACACAGCATCGTCATCATCATATCACAACTCAAACAGGAGAGAGAAAGTGAAAAAACAAAGAAACTTTTTTAGAGAGAGAAAGAGAGGGTAGCCCTAGAAAAATATGCAAACAGATAAGGACTTTTGCAGCTGAGACACTGCAGAAGAGTTAGAGAGAGAGAGAAACTTAGTCTCTTTTTTCTTCCAATTTTCATGATTTTTTTTTATTTGTTTTAAGCTTTTTTTTTTTTTTTCATTGTTGATAAGTATTTTGCTTCTTTGCACTGACACCGTGGTTCTCTCACCTCTTTTTTTCTGTGTAACTCTGCCACCACACTCTTCATTTTCCCGAGAGAAAGAGAAAGGAAAAAACTGTACAACTTTTTTCTTTTGATTCAATCACTAGCTTCCATTTCTTCACAGGTGGAACTGTGAATGTGCACCACAGCTTTTTGATCCTGTTCTTAAAACGTTAGTATGATTCCTTTTCCCTTTTATTTTTATCTGCACGTTGAAACCCATGTTACATTCTCGCTCTTGTGTTTCCAGGGGTTGAATCTGTCCTACTTATAGACCCAATTTTCCAAAGTTTGTAATTTTTTCCTTAGCAAAATCGTTGTGGTTGATAATTTACTCGTTTTTACTGTGACTTTGCGCTCCCTTTGGTGTGATATTGCATTTTATGCCCTCTTTCCAAACTGGGTTTGGAAGCTTTTTTATTGCATTTGCCTTAGAGTAATTCTTTCATTTTGTTTTTTTTTTCACTTGTTTTTCCTGGGTGTTGGCACTTTAATTGCTTGGTTTTAAAGATTTATGATGGGTGTTGGTTGGAGTGGATCCTTTTTCATGTTCTTCTGGTCCTGTATCTTGAACATGAAGTCTTTTTTGTAGTTTCTCGTAGTTTGGTAAGCTGTAAATAGCTTCTTTTATTTTTATTTTTGTCTTCTCTTAGACAAGTCCATACTGCTGTTAGAGAGTAGTTCTCGTTTGTGTTGATGCCTTCTTGGCTTTCCATCTTTTCATCTGATCTATCTTCTACTTTATGCTTTGTCTTGTACATGTGTGGATGCATTTATGTATTTTATAGAATGATGCCATCAATGAGAAATGTTATTTGTTGGAAACTTAACTATTTTGATATTGAGGACTTATTTTTGTTCTTCTCAAGCTACAGTTACTTACAGCTAATGTAATTTAAGAAGTTTTTTGACACTCTTGTTGGTCATTGCTAATTGGATTTCATTCTTTTTATGGTATTCTGATGTGATGGTGTTTTTTTCCTCCAAAATTTGTCGCTACACTCTATTTTGGAACAGAGCTAGGTGATAATTTTCGGTGTATTGAATATTGGGGTGAAAGTTTCTTGTGAAAGATTCTGAAGGCAATTGAAGTAAATGCATGGATCGTGGGGACCAAATGGCGTTATCCGGGTCTTACTATATGCAGCAAAGAGGAATTCCTGGATCTGGAGCACAACCTGAGTTACATATGTCACCTAACATTCGACCACTCTCTAATCCGAATCTACCATTTCAATCCAGCATTGGTAGTGGTTCCATTGGATCCACATTGCCATTGGAGTCTTCTTCAATTTCGGCTCATGGTGTCAATATGGGAGCTCCTCCTGGGGTACCTACAGGGGAACCTGTTAAAAGGAAGAGGGGAAGGCCTAGGAAATATGGCACTGATGGAACTGTGTCATTGGCATTGACTCCAACTCCAACATCATCTGGTCATCCTGGATCCTTGACACAGAGCCAGAAACGTGGCAGAGGGCGACCACCCGGGACTGGGAAAAAACAGCAGTTGGCTTCTCTTGGTAAATCTCTTTTGCAATGCAACTCTTTTAGTTTTTCCTTTTGTTACTGATGATACTTATTTGAAGAAGCTGAAAGGTTGATGAGTTCGGAATTTTGCAAATCCTTCTCCAAGTGTTATTTGGTCGAAAGCTGTTTTTAGCTGAATATTTGTTTATTGATTTTATATGTTGACATGCTATTATCATCATGATTACCTGAATGAACAATGGCAGAATGGCTTTAAATCCCAACATAGTTTTCTATATATTATTAATTTCCTTGTTTTTAATTTGGGTTCTCAAGAGAGATGCATCTTCTTTTAATTTCTTTCCACTATTTTTGTAGAATTGTTATAGAAAACAAATGTGTGTTTTATTTTGCTTATGCTGGAGAATTAATTATTTTTTCCAGGTTAAAAATTATCATTTTCACACAAGTAATTATTCCAAATAATACACTGTAGCCTTAATCACTGCCTCAGATTGTAATAACTAAGCTATTTAAAGAATAAATTTACAACATTCACAAATTAAAAGTTTGTAACCAAGTACACACACATGATTGGTTGCATGTGAGATAAATTATCTGAACTGTATGTTACAATAATTACAGTATAAGAGGTTGAGCATGGGACACAATACAAGCTCATAGAACTGTAGCTTATAATGAGAAGATTTCTAGGGGGGGCTAATATGCACGTCAAATAAAAAATGTTTCTGTTCTCATTTTTTAATTTTAATTTTATTTGCAAAAATTTGACAGTATTTTTCTATGTTTTCAAAGGTTTGCACAGAAAACAGTGAAAACAACTGAAGTTGTTTTTACTATTTCTTATACAAAATTTGAAAACAGAAAATGAAATGGAAACAATGTGACATTTTAGTAATTAAAATTGAAAACAAGAAATGAAAACAGAAAATATTTTCTCAAAATAAAAGGCCATTGGTTTTCTATCTCCTTCTGCAGTTGGATTCTTGAGATCTTTGTACGCCTCATATTCCTTATATAGATTGTATTTCTTTTGATGAAGATTACAGCTTTTTTTTTGTAGGCCTAATTCCCACCTGTGGGCTACTGGGTGGGTTCCCTAATGTATTCTGAAATTAAAGCTGATTTAGAATTTAATAATATTTGGTGACACTTACATTTAGTTAGAATAACGGTTCATAAGTTTGCTTTGTTCTCCATTTGCACCCTCTAATCTTGTGAGTGTCTTATGCAACCCCCACCTTAGATTTGTCTGTAAAGACTGATTCACCCTAGATTATTGATTTATATACTTTTGTTTTTGATGTTTTGAGCGGTTATTGTTGCCAGGTGAATTGATGTCTGGTTCTGCTGGGATGGGATTCACTCCTCATATCATCAACATTGCAAGTGGAGAAGTATGTGAATTTTTTTTATGAATTTAAATCAAAATAAATCTCTCTGTTTTGGTGGTGTATGTTAGAGGGAAAGTAGATGAAAAAGAAAGAAGGGAGAAATGTGACTCTGAATGCGGTGATCACTGGCCTAATAAACCTATTTATACTAATTATTCTTTGTCAAGTATTAATGCCTATATTAGTGAGATAATAAGATTCATAAAACTATATGGTTCGTAATATATATTTTTTTTGCATTTAGACTAACATTACTCTGTGACTTCTGTCAGTATTTTTGTTGTATGATTTACGTGAAACTATTTATGCACGTGTTTAATTATTTATGCAACCAAGTTTTGGTATCTTTGGCCCAAGAAAGTGACACTGTCTCTCGAAATAATGATAACTTAAATGGTAAATAAATACTAAACAGCCATTCATGTTTGTACTATTTTTCTCTTAAAAGGAAAAGTAGACTTAGTAATGCCAAAACCATGTCGGTTGAATTTGTGCCATATCTTCTTGTATTTATATAAATATTAATAAATTAATCTTCAAAAAATTTTCCCCTGTAGGACATTGCAACAAAAATCATGGCATTTTCTCAGCAGGGACCTAGAGCTGTATGTATTTTGTCAGCTAATGGCGCTGTCTCAACTGTCACACTTCGGCAGCCATCAACTTCAGGCGGCACTGTCACATACGAGGTTTGGCACTTTCTCAGTATTATGTATTTGTTGAAGAAGATACAGATAGAGCATGTTTGGAATATACATATTTATGGTCAAAAGTTACTTAAGAATAGTAAACTTCATACATATTTTTTCTTATCTAGAAAGCTGATTTTCTAAATGTATTCAAAAGAAATTAATTATATAAACTATTCTTTTTAGTAAACTTACCAACTAAAACTATTGTTATAATCGGTTGAACATATGATTGGTTACTAAAATAATCTATTTTTGCAACTGTCTTCTGCACACTCTTATAGGTTCATATGGAACTGTGATCACATAAAGGCACGTTAATACATTTATGCATGCGGCCATGCATCACACTTCACGTAATTAAATGGCAATCCTTTATATGGAAATACTATGATTGATTGATTAAAAATTTGCGTTTGTAATGTTAGAAGAAAGCCTTAAGAACACTTTTCGTGCATGCAAAGAAAAAACTGACTGTAACAGATTTTTTAAACTTGAAGCATGATATTTGTTGGACAAATAATTCATAAATAAATACATTAGAATGTATGTTCATTCATGCATGTATACAAAATGGCTTAGTGGTACCAACAAACTTCAGTCTCTCGGACTATTGAAACAAAAGAATCTTTTGACCTTGAGTTACCATGCCATTTTTGGTTGGTGGGTACTTAATTCCAAGGGAGAAAATGCAGGCTTCAAACAGGGTCGACCTAAGATTTATTTATGCATAAAGCAAACTTTAAGATGGAACTTTTTAAGTCTATAAAAATACGATTAAAATTATTATAATTTTTTTAACATTTATCTGTCAAACATTTTAAAATGCAATTATGGTAATCATTTCCGTTTAATTTTTCATTTTTAATCTTAATGAGCAAGATGCAAGCTTTTTACCCAACAGAGGAAAAGATTGAAAAAAAAAAACCCCACTGCATGTAAGGAAAGAGAAAATGGCTTTAACTAATGGAGAGAATGAACATATATGTGTCTCTTTATATGGGAAAAGAGAGATACCAAGTAATTACTATTTTCTTAAAATGTTATTTTTAATTAAATGTTACCAGAGATACCAACCATTTTTGACTATCCTACCTATATACTCAAATTTTGATTGAGAAGTATCTGTAGTTGTTAGCCATCCCAGTGAAAATCATAGATTCAAACCTTTGTATTAATGAGTATCTTTATATTTGTATCTTTACACAGTCATCTCTACTATGAGAATGTTTATCTCCATATGTATATTTGATTGCTGGTGGACTTCTGATTTGATAGGGGCGGTTCGAGATAGTGTGCCTGTCAGGGTCGTACTTGGTCACTGATAGTGGTGGCTCACGCAATCGAACTGGTGGACTGAGTGTGTCCCTTGCTAGTCCTGATGGTCGTGTCATTGGTGGAGGAGTTGGTGGAGTTCTCATTGCGTCAAGTCCTGTTCAGGTAACACCATTCTTAGTGCTGCCATCAAATCTTACAAAGATAATATCTTGAATTCATTTCTCTGATTCCCACATGTTAAAAGTAAAAACTTTCCTGCTACTCAATCTGAAAGTTATGGACCCATTTGCAACAGTTTTTTTTGTTTTGTTTCGTAAAAGAAATCACTTCTTAAAAGATAATTACCTTTTGAAAGTTTTTCATGTGTTTGTTTCAAGATTTCAAACTTACCAAAAGCTATTCTGAATAGCTTCTCATAAAATCAGCTGCTTCTTGAAAAGAGTTTTTGTTTTTAATTGCAAACAAACATATAAGGTAGATTTCAGATCAGAATCATCTTGGAACTGATTCTATGACCCCAGTTTTCTTTCGGATGGCTAGACTGAATTAGTGTTGGCTATAGGTTGTAGTTGGGAGTTTTCAATGGGGTGGATCAAAGACAAAGAACAAGAAGAAGGAAAGCTCGGAAGGTGCAGAAGTTGCTGTGGAGTCAGACCATCAGGGAGTTCATAATCCAGTGGCACTGAACAGCATCTCACCAAATCAAAACCTTTCTCCAACCCCTTCATCTTTAAGTCCGTGGTCACAATCGCGACCGTTGGACATGCGTAATTCCCATGTGGACATTGATTTGATGCGTGGGTGACAGTTGATTATCAATACACACTAGTGCTGTGTATATATATTTCAGATTCATGGTCACTCATCTAATTTTGTTGTAGTAGTAATGACAGAATGGGAAGTACCAACAACAGAGTAGAGCCAGCTGACTTTTGCAATTGATAAATCTCACCTATCCCTACACCCATGATTATTCACTTGGGGTTGTACTCATATTTTTGTAGCTGTGAGGAATTTTAATTTCAAGATTGTATGTTCTTCTTCTTGATTGGTAATGATACAATTTATGTCCTATTTGGAAAAATAATTCACATTGGGGTAGATGTTTTATGTGGTTAAGGAGCATCGATTGTGACACAGTATCTATCATGTGATTTTTGTCGTAGAACCGTCTTCTAGAAGGCAAAGACAAGAGAAACAAGGAGATTTGTTGCTGTGAATGCATGGTGTGAAAGCGTTTTGTTTGGTAATGTTGTGGGGTAGTGAAGTTGTAGATTCTCTTGTAGCTCAACACATGCATTCTACACTCCATGATCAACCTGCAACCATTCCTAAAAGATGGTGCTAATGAAAAGGTTGTAAGAAAGGAAAATAGAAGGGTATTGTGATCATGGGTTCCTTTCTAGCTTTTGGGAATACACGTGTTTGAAAATTAGGTCAAACTGGTTGGTTGAACAGATGAATAGGTCAAGTGTTTGGAAAATCAGATAAATATTGATAAAAGTTGGTCAAAAAATGATTCAAAACAATTATATATATATATATATATATATATATTTTACTTTGAACTTTAGCATGTCTAATGTTTAAATTCATTATATTTATAATGGTATTTATTTTTCTTAAAAAGTGAAACAAATCATCTTGTTTTGTATAATTGAAATTTGAATTTGAATGCTAGGATGCATTTGTTTTTGTGTATTTTGAATGTTAAAAATTTACCGAATTAAGTTTTAAATTTGGTTTCTAATATTATAAAATTATGAAATTATTTTTTTTATTATTTAAAAACTTTGGACAATATCACTTTTCGACTAGAGGACATAATATTCAATGAACTTTTTCTGTGTTATGGTTGTTTATTGTGAAGAATATCGTTAATAATAAGAGATAAGGGTTCTAGATATGCTTGTTAATTAAGTTGACTAAGAGGCCGTGTTTGGTTCAACTTTTTTTTTTATTTCTTTAAAATGAGTTGTTAAAATATAATTTCTATAAAAGTTCCAAAAAAGGAGGATTTGTTTCGAAGAAAACATAAAGAAAATGTTTGATTCAACATAAATAAATCTATTTGATGCATGTTCATGAATCTTCAATGCTAGTTTTCTAGCTATACCAACAATACCCAGGTTGCCTTTCAGTTTTTGGAACTAAAGGATTAAGTTGCATTGTTTAAATATTTGGCACAACATATTTTCCATCGCATCAACAAATAGTCTTATACCCCTCTCATTATCCTTGTGCTGAGATGACTCGTAAATCCTCTGCAATTGCAGAGGTAAGATAGATTCAAGTTTTTTCTGTTATCAGTTGTGCCATAGCCATGCGAAAGTTCCTGACCTTGAAATTTTTGTCTTGTTGTAAGATTCCTTCTTCCAATTTTCCATCCCCCACAAAAGACCCATGAGCTAGGGTCAATCCATGGCACTCTTTATAGTAAAAAAATTATTTAAAAATAGAAATGATATTTATACAGATTCAAACTGTTTGTTGAATCTAAATCCAAATCCAAGTTAGTATGGGTAGGGTTATGTGAGACTAAGTTAAGTTAGGCAAGTATACATCACGTCAATCCGTCCAAATGGGTTTAAATTTGTTTGAGTTGGTTCGAGATCATGTTAAACTGATCAAGATTGATTTAGGTCTAAATTAGGCCACATTTAGGTTAAGTCAAGTTAGGTTGAACCTAAGTCTGATTGATTTCTTAAAATTGTTTTGAGTTGAGCTAGGATTGGGTTAAATTAGGTTGGGTTGAGTCCAATGTGCATCAAGTCGAGTCAGATTGATATGAGCCTATCTTAAGTTGAGACAAGTTAGGTTGGACTATGTCTGGTCAAATTAGATTGAACTTAGGTTAAGTCAAGTTAGATTGAGCCCATATTAGGTTGAGTAAGGTTAACCCTATGTCAATATAGACAAACTTGAGTCGGACTCAACTTAAGTTAGGCCGAGTCTAGACCATGTCAAGCTGATTAGATTAGGTCCAAATCTAAGTTAGGTTAGGTGTTTGTCAAGTCAAGTTAGGTCAAACCTATATTATGTTGAGTCAATCCCATGTTGGGTTAGGTCTAAATCGAGCCATATTATGTTGGGCTAAGATAAGCTTAGTCTTGGTTAACCTAGTCAAGCAGGTTCCAGGTCAAGTTAAGTTGGGTAAGACTTGTTGAACAAGATGCTTTGATGATTTTTAGATTCAGCTTGAACACTTGAAGAATTTTTTGTTGTGTGTAGTTAGGTAGATTTTGATTTACACTTAATTATGATTCAAGTTCGTATGATTTGAAATATGTGTTAATTTTAGTTAGTTATTTTGTGTTTTAAATCAGCTAAGAAAGCTTATGTTCAAGTTTGTGACTACATCAAGTTTTTCAATATGTTGATTCATCGCAATAACTGATTGAATTACCCTTAAGGTTTTTAAAAGATCTAAGAATGATTTTTTTTTTTTGTATTTTCTAGCAAAATCAGTTAGTTATTTCGAAAAATGAACTTATTTTTGAGGTTGAGGTTCTTAAAAAAACAGTTTGTTTTAAAAATCAATTAAGTGATTTTAACATAATTTTGTTATGATTTTCGAATGGTGTTTAAATGCTTTCAAAAAATTTCATTTAATGATCAAATTGTTCTAACCATCTTTTAAAGACTATAGACTATATAATCTATTATTCTGAAATATATTATGGATAAAATTTCAATTTAACCTGTTCAAAGTAAAGTAAATATATTGCTACTCTTGGATTTTGTAAAATTACACTAACATAATGATTTTATAAAAAAAATTCTTGTTCTTGATATTTTTTCTTATTCTCCTTGAATCTTCTTGATCTTGTATCTTTTGACGACTCATCTGAGGAGGATGACAAGATCAGTAGTGAAATGCTGCACTCAATGCAACACAACAACCAGTTAGTGCAGTCTCAAGATCTCAATCTGACACAAGACTTGCTAGAATATCCACGACGAGGTTTCTTGTTGTCTCTCTCAATTTTCCCTTAAGATACTGTTATAAAGAAAAGAGAAACAATTTATTGGTGGATTGGAGAGGGCCTTGTTACAATTACAGGAGTGAAAACAGCAGAGGAAGTGTGGAGGATGTGATTCATGAGCTTCTGCAATTAAATGTTATTGTAGAAACACTCCACACAGAATATTCAACCGATTCAATACAAATGTGGGTCATATTTGTGAAGAAACATTGCGACATAAAACATTAAACCTCACCATGCTCTAGACACAGATTAAAAAAAACTGGAGTGTTCAGTTTGCAAATCTCCCCATTGATATACATTTTTTTGGTACCTTATATACTTAATTTAACAAATATTAAAATTAATTAATGGTTTAGATTTAAAATAGTTCCAACAGTTCTTTTTCCAATTTTTCTTGAGTCTGATCTTTGCAGTTCCTTGATGATCAACTACAGGGCTGTGTACATTTGTCTTTATGAAAGCTATGTGACAACTTTGTCAAAAGAAGCATTAGATATACTGTTTTGCTTTAGATGTATTTATCAAAAATTTCGGTTACTTTATGTACCGGTCGGCCTCTAACGATCAAAGGTTTCACGTTAAATAAATAAATAGACACGATGCTACGTGACAAATAAGCAGTTATAACTACCGTTGAATGAGTCAAAAACACTTCGTGAAACACTCCCTTAATATCAGGGAACCACCATACACGATCCAAAGACCACTAAGCATGTCTTTAGCAATCGGTTACTTGGTCCACACGAGCCAAGACCCAAGTCAACCTACAAAAGAAACTTCTGAAAGGGGGAAAGGTAGGTTTTCATATATCATAAAGACTTAACTAAACACTAGAACTGACTTGAGCGTCAGAGTGCAATCACAGGTACTCCGCCAGCCGGACGAACGCGCGCGAGAAGGAAGAAAGACTCAAAGAACCAGATAACTACAAGCACAACGATAATTGTGTATCGACGATGATCAACATTACTTAGACTCTGACATCCACACTTTCTAAAGAAACTTTGTGCAAAAGAAAGCTTGATGGTTTGGATTTGCTTTTTTGGTCACATTAACATTCCTGCAACTTCTATGGACCTTTAACCTCAATTTTACCATTCTTCATTTTCATCAGATAAACATAACGACATTTGAATATAAATTCTATTGAACCAGTTAAGCAAAAGGCATTGATGCATAAAAGTTAATATAATACAATAGGATGATAACCTCACACTAACACTCTCACTGCATATACATGATAGATGATAAACATAGAATGCAAACTAAAGATCTTACCCAATACACAAACATAGACATTCACTTGAACATTACACTTACAATATCAAGCATCAGACCATGTTATATCCAAGCCACCCCATTCATTTGGGGGCACTCCCAATGCTTTCCAGACAGCCCTGGAAGCATCAACAATGTTGTTGGGACATGGAGGTTGATAGTCATGGTCTGCATCACATCCCTTAGTTGAGTCACACTCATCAACCACCATGGCCACCACACTTCTACCATTCCCACTGATGGTGATGTTGTGGAGGCACCTGCTTTTGTGGTTGAACCACCCTGTGGACAGTGCCACCACGGGTGTGTCATCAGAATGGTATTGGTTATCACATTCTGAAGGGCCACCACCATCTCCACCCTTCTGAAAACTGTTAAGAGTGAGGTAAGCGTTGGTGTGGGTGGACAAAGGTGGTGAACATTCATATGTTGTGTAGAGTTTGCCTTCTTTGCAACAGTCAGAATCATTCTCTTGGTTGCACTGTCCTGGAGGGGCTTTCTTTCCTCTAATTCTCCCACTTGGTCGACACTTTTGAGCCTCAGACTCAAAACAACTTGTTAAGATGAGAGTAGCTAATAAAATGAAGGATGCGTTTGAGAAAAACCTCTTCATTTTATCTATCAACTTCTCTGTTTCTACTCTTTGTTTTTCTTTTGAATGTTTGATGCTTGAATATGAAGATTTTCATTTGTATATATATAGAGGCCTCTTGATGAGGTACATGAGTTTGCTTCGACATATAGGTTTCTTTCTTGGGTCAAGCAATGATTTGTAAGCTGTCTTGTATTGTCAAAATTACAAGCGTAACGTTCTTAAAAAATCCAGTAACTCAAATTTCAATCCAATCATGCAAGTTAGAGTTACATTTTGAACATATATTTGTCCTAGTTACAACAAACAATTTAATTATTCTCAAATATTATGAAATTTCGGTGTATATAAGTTAATTCGGAGGGTATAGATGCTCTTCTGGATTGGAAAATTGCACTAAAAGATAGTGGTGAAAAGAAATCGTAAAGTGACTTAGATTTATATACTATTAAATATTTTTATCTCTTCTCAATATGCGTAAGACTATATGTTTATAGATTATAAATGACTCTGATACTAAACTCTCCATAGAATAGATTATAAATGACCCTTATATCAAACTCTCGATAGAATAGATTATAAATGACCCTGATACTATATTAAGTATATTAAGAAGTGAACTTTAAATTTAACTTAAATATTATAAAATCAATTTATTGAATAAAATTTATACTCACTTATATATACTATTAAATATTCTTAATTTTAATCTCTATTTATACTATTAAATGTTATTATTTTTAATGGATGTAGAATTTCAATGAACCACAGAAATTGAAATAATTATTATAGTGCTGACTTTGAAAGTAATAATGTTTAGAAACTAAAAGTTTGTTGTTTGTTATTTGGATAATGACATGTGAAACATAGTTGTTGTAGGAAAAAAATGATTTCTTGATTTTGAATAACGCCAAGAAGTTAGTCTTAGTAATAATGAATAAATGACTTTATAGAAAAAGAGAAAAGCCTTCAAAGAAGCAAGATTGATAAACGTAAAACAATGCAGTCTCTATAAGAAAACAAATAAAATAGTCCCACCGTATCTGCGAACTATGTTTTTATTTTTTTATTTGTGTATGAGTTTATGTAAGTTATGTTAAGGAAGTATTCTTTAAAAATTGGATCTCATATATTATACATCACTTGCTACTAACATAATTTGTCTTTATGTTAAAATTTATGCAACATTTTCAAATAGTATTTTTTAGTTTTTTCTAATCTCTTTAGGGAATGAATTCCAATGTTAACCAATTCTCTCAGAATCCTTCTATCCATTACTCTAAATTTATCGACTCAGCTACATTAAAAATTCTATAAATTCACTCTCAATCACCCAATACTTTATTTATTCATAAATAAAGGGAACCATGGTATTTGTAGTTTTTGTATATTTGTGATGTCTATTTTTAGTTCCCACTAAGAGTTTTCTAGTTTTTCTATTTAAGTTTTGGTTGAAAAATTATGAATTATACAAAATCTAAGTACAAAATTAGAATATACAATATATTAGTTTTCACTGGCCATGATTTGTTAAGCTAAAAGATGAATAAGAAAGAATATAAAATCTGAACCATAATTCAAAAGTAAGCTAAAATTTGAATATACTATCAACAAATGAAAGGTTTACATTTTACAGAAAAAGATAACAAGATCATATACACATACAAGTATGCAAACTTGTAAATAAACTAAGTTATAGAAGAAGAAATATTACACACAAAAAATGAAATAGAAAATTGTGCAATCAAGATTTAAGCATGAGACCATGTAATATCCATCCCTCCCCATTGGGTCATGGGAATGCCTAAGGCTTTCCACACAGCCATTGAGGCATCAACAATGTTGTTGGCACAAGGAGGTTGATAGCCACCATGTTTATCACATCCCTTTGATGAGTCACATTCATCAACCACCATGGCCACCACACTTCTGCCATTACCACTGATGGTGATGTTGTGGAGGCACATGCTCCTGTGGTTGAACCATCCACTGGAAAGTGCCACCACAGGTGTGTAATCAGAATGATATTGGTTGTCACACTTTGAAGGGCTGTCACCATCTCCACCCTTCTCAAAGCTGTTAAGAGTGAGATATGCTTTGGTGTGACTAGAGACTGGTGGTGAACATGTGTATGTGGGATATATTTTCCCAGGCACACAACATAAATCACCCTCTTCATTGCACTGCCCTGAAGGGATCTTTCCACCTTTAACTCTGCCACTGGGGTGACATTCTTCAGCTCCAATGTTCAAACAGTTTGATAGGAAGAGAAAGACCAAAAGAACAAAGGTTGCTTTTGAGAGGAAATTAATCTTCATTTTCTATGCAGATTGTTTGGTTCTACTTTGTGTTCTTTTTAGTGCATTGATGCAACAAGGAGAAGTTTATTTAAAGAGAGTTATGTTTAAACTATATGACAATTAACAGAATCCTGTAGTTGATTGTTATAGGAAGTGATGCTTTAGAAAAATGTTGGAAATAACTATGTTCTGCTTTGTTCCTTCACAAAATGACAATGAACAGTGTCCAAATGTTTGATTATGTTGCTCACTGCATTCAATAGGCTGAGGAAACAACTAAAGGACATGTCAAAGTTTTTGTAATAATAGTAACTTGTTTTTCTAAAATTAATTTGTTATCCTATTCCATTTTCATGAATTTTATTGATAATAAAAATAGAAAAATTATTTTTATTTTGAATTTTTTATTTAATGACATTTTTATTATTAAACTTTAATTTATTATCGTTAAAATAAAGTAAGAAATAAATATAAACATTAAATTTAAATTTTATTTAAAATATGTTAATTTTAAGTGTATATATATTCGAATTAATTTGATATGATTCCTATAAAAATGAGTTTGTTCGAGTTTTTTTTATATGAATAGAAAAATATTAATTTTAATATAATGAAGCATCGTAATTTAAATATAAGAAAATTCAATAATAAAAAAAAATAGAAATTTTAAGTTCTATTTTAAATTAATAAATTAGTGGACATCACAAAATTAACAATTTAAATAAATATTATAAACCCGGAAAAAACAAATATCATAATATGTGTTATTCTAGATTTTAATATTTATTTAAAAATATAAAAATAATCATTAAAATATTCAAATTATTAAATATATATATATATATTTATAATATTAAATTAAATCAATAATTCAAATTATAATCTTAACTTTTAATTTTTATTATTAATTCCCCTCGTAAGTGACTTAACCAATCAAAATTACAACTACCAAAACTTTTTCTCACTGACTGAAGCCAGCTACTTATATCAAATGCAGTTATAATATTTGGTAGTAAATCATATTAGCAAACAAAAATTATTGAGTTTTAGATCTTCCTTAACATACCCCTAGCTTTTCACCATCTCTCTCTGTCCCCCATTTCATCTATTCTCCTTAATGTGCATACACACTCTAGGTCTCTTTTCCTGCCTGGTTAAAGAAACACAAAGGGAAGAGACACCCTTTTTAAGACCAAGACAAGGTGCCATGTCATAAACTATTAACAGTCATCTCAATTTGAATTACACAAGAAATGTAGGGTTTTATGCAAACATTGTTTATGAATCAGGGCAACCCAGTATGGGGTACCTGCAAGACAAAATGTTCAGGGTCCACTAGAGGGAAAACCAAGGAGAAATGGGGTTACATATAGAGGAATGTGAGAGGTGTGTAGTGGTGGATTGGGGTTGTTTGTTATTAGGCAGAGAAATAAAGAAATAGTTTCTCTCGGAGCTTATGCTCTGGGATTACAGGGGTTCGTTCCTATGAGTTTTTTTACAAATATGACAATACAGAACTCCGGTCAAAACCTAATTCTATATTCAAATGACTGAGGAAACACCTAAAAACCTTGTCAATGGCTATCTAATCCAAAGAGGAAAACCAAATGTTCATTCTACAGTCTTTCCTTATTACTAAATATGATAGAGTAATTAAAAGCCAAAAAAGTGACTTCAGCAATACGCATGGACAGCAAACATTACAAATCAAAACATAAATCCAGCCTGATGTAATAGCATAGGTAAAATAGAAGTTCCCTAATCTTCCATAGCTTGTACAAAAGCTAGTGTAACAGGAGCCATTAAGCGAAGAAATAATAATCATGAATTATACAACTTCTACAAACTATTTGAATCATTTTTCTGAGCACCTCATTGCAATCTTTTGCTTGAACTTAAAAGTTCACTCAGAAACACATTAAGGACAGCTAATATACAACTAACCAAAAGACCAGGAAAGGCCAGATTGGCTTTCACAATTTTATAATCAACCGCGAACAAAATCTATCAATCATTTCAATGACAATTTCATGAATGGGACATATATGTAACACTACCTGCAGAGATATCCCATCCTCCCCCCTTAAATTAGACACTAATAAACTACATTCAAAAAGATTGGAAATCACCCCACTTTAGATGCCTCCACTTGTAGATTTCAGTCCTACGTTTTTCCTCAAAAATTCAGACAACCTTGTACTGGCAGCACGACCTCTTTCTAGGCAGTGAAGATAATCATCCACTACAAGAAAATTAAACAGAAAACTAATTAGTTCATTGTAAATAAACACCCTATTTTGATTTTATCATGTTTTATTGTTATTATCATTATTTGCTTATTATAGGCCATCAGGCCTACCGCATACATGCATTATATATATATATATATATATATACACTTCAATGTTTTTAGTCCTTCAATTAGGGAGGGAGTACTATTTTTTTATCCTCCAATTAAAAAAAACGTTTTTAACCCTCCAATTTTTCAAAATGATGATTCTAGTCTCTAGGCTTAGACAACGTTAGTGAGGTAGCTGATGTGACTGATGGTGTTCAAGTCCACAGATGGCATGTGGTATTTCGTTTTAGGAAGTGGAATTTCGAATTATTGTGGTAGATGTCTTAAATAATAAAACGCTAAATGCATCCATTGCAGGCTCTGCCGCTGGCTCCAGACCTTATTCATGGTTTTTCTTATAGCATCCATTACAATAGGAGAGGACCACAAGGTTTATGAATGGCATCTCTTTTCTGGTGGTGTAGTGGGCACATCCAAGGCCTCTGTGCTTCTGCGTCAATGGCTTCATCCACTGGTTATTACTCATGGAGAAGAGGGAAAGGCTATGTTTTATGGTTTTTAACTAGAGTGTGTTTTCTAATGGATGCTTGTTACCTTCCTTTCCATTTGGATTCCTGTTGCAGCTTCTGCAGCTGCTACTGCTACTGCTTTGCCATATCTAGACAAGACAGATTTTCCAAAGCTTCAGAATGGCAGGTGAAGACCACTTTAGCGGACTATCTGCCCCCTCCTTTTTTTCATCTAAAAGAAATTTGTTCATGCCTTCCATTTTTTTTCATTAGTCATTTTAGTCAAAGGCATGGCATGTGTGGACTTGAACACCATCAGCCATATCAACCACGTAACAAACATTATCTAAGTCCAGGGACTAAGAAAATCATCTTGAAAAATCAAAGGATTAAAAAATAAATTCTTTTAATTGGAGGACAAAAAATAATAGTACCCCCTAATTGGAGAACTAAAACCTTATTTGAGCCAGGGATGAACACCCAGGTCCACCAGAAGTTCTTTAATGGATTCATGACCCAGGCCAATTAGATCTTGTAGTTGTTATTGATTATTTTCTGCATATATCCCATAAAAGAAGAAAGTTTCTTCAAATTTGGGGAAGAAATTTCACAGGTTCCATCTCCCTTTTCTCCATCAATCAAAACTAAGTTAGGAAGGTTAGTGATTTGTGGAGACATGATTATTAAGGGGAAAAGAAATTCAGTAATTAAACTCAGTAAGAGGCATTTCAAGTTAAGTAGTGTAAGAATAAAAGGAGGGAGTCAAAAAAGGAGGGAGACAGGTAATGGTCTTCAGAAAGTACAACCTTACAAGGGAGGAAACAGGCCAAAATAGCATCAATAGAAGAAAAATAACAGTAGAGCAAGATTCAAGGGTACAATCTATTCTGGTAGAAAGCATCCACAAGGGTTAGGATTTCAAGTAGCCAACCATTTCTTTCTTCCTTTTTGGTTTCCTTTCCTACAATTGTTTATGCCAGTGTGGCTCTTCTAATGTTACTACAAATGTAATACTACTTTTGCATCATAATTCAAATTAATGCCTGTAGTACCCTACTTAAATTCCTCCAGTTCACCGGCCATTACTTCATCATGAAACATACATACAAGGCAATATCATTACTAACTTGACGTTTCAAGAGCTAAAGGCGAGCAATAGCATTTTTCTTCTCTCAAAAAAGAGAAAAATATAATGCTTCACCGCCTTTTTTTCCTCTTGTGCTTTGGTGAATATAACTAGGCAATGTTGTTAAAATAGATATTTATGGCACAAACAATTCCCGTTGAAGGAACTAAATATGAAAAGTTAAAGAAAGTGTTGCAAAATACCTGACATAGCACCTTGCGTAACAGATGTCATGATTCCATGTGCCATAGGCTCAGTACCCACCTTCAACGATCTATCTGGTAGGACTGAAACAATAGCATTTGGAAAAACTAAATTGGCAAATGCTTTTAGTTTCTGCAATAAAATTAGAAAGATTGAATTAAAGTTATGTACAAGAAGCATGAGACGTGCGACTCCAATAAAAGAAATTGTTCATGCTACAGGGACAAGAAAATATTCACTATACAATTATTATGGATTTATGGAAAAAAAAAAATATCACGTGTCGAGTTCCATTAAGCCTGGCAGCATGTCATTAACTAAACGCATGCATGAATTTTTCTAAGATAAAACACAAATTGACTATTGGACGCACAGTTAGCTATTAGACCAGAATGTGGATAGTTAGCATCTAATTTAACACAGCTGGAATATTGGTTTTGCCCAAGTTAAAAATGGTTGCCGATTTTACAAGGAAAACCAAATTCCCATTAATCATGAATTTAAAGACTCCTATCCTATATTTTTAACATGGAAGAATAAAGATATGTTGAGTTTACATTGCAAATGAACTAGGTATTACTGAACAATGTGCTTGACCATGTCTTCTAATATCACAGAAGTACATAAAGGTAGAAGGTTAAATAATATTAACTTATAAAAAGTTTAACAATGCTAAATGTCATCAAAAATAAAGTTGCGGTTGTTTCTGTTTTCAATAAGAGCAGGTTAATCACCCCTGGCGTGAGGATACTTTAATTTATTCAAACAAATATAAGTAAAGAAAGAAGAGAGATAGCCTTATAACATCAATGACGAAAGGCTTGTCATGACACCAATAACTAAAATGGGGCAACAAAGGTTTAATGATATTTTCCACAAGGCATGTAGAATACAAATGAGTTAAATGTAGACCAAATTTACTCAGTTGACTAAATTCCCAAGTAATTAGATGAAAATAAAATAACATTTTAACCAAAAACGATTCTACTAACCTCTTCTTCATCTTTGGTTGGATCCAATAAAACACAACCACTATCTGTTACAGAACAGCATATTGCCACTGAAGAGACAAGGATGAGAATTCATTATTGTTAATAGAATGAAAACAGAGAAATAAACCAAGAGACAAATTAACTAGTCTAGATTACCAGCAAGATGCTTTAGGGGAATTCCAGCATCAACAAGTGCAGCACATGCTGCATTTATTGCACATGGAAGAAGCTATATGTTAAGTCAAGAAAAAGGCACAAAAAATCCAGAAGCATATATTTTAAATTTTAAATATTGATCTCTTTAGGTCTCCACCCCTCATGTAATAAACAATAAAATCAAACTGAAAAGTATTTGATGGAATTGATGGTAATCTAATTTGTTCTTTCGTAGTCCTAAGCAAGTAATAACTCCTCCCTGAACAGAATGACTGAATACCAGTCCACTACCACCCACCACCCATCTAATTTGTTCTTTCAGAAATTGCCATAAAATTGGATTAGAAAAATAGCAGAAATCTTTCACAGAGAAATAAAGAACTATTACAGAATGCATCACAGAGGATTAGTCTTTTCCTCCAATTTTGAAGAGACTATAACAAGATCAAGTAAAATAATATACCAACATTACCCATTTAAAAATTGAAACACAAGTTGCGGTGTACTTTCACCATCAGACTAAAATCCTAAGGGAATACAAGTCACAATGAATCAAATTATAAAGTGAAGAATGCCCCGATATAAAAGGGAGGTTGTAGTAAAAGTACCCAACATCATAACCTTAAGGGTCTGTTTGGTGTAGAAATAAAGTCAATAAAAAATAAAAACGATAATTGAAGAAAAAAAGTGAGAAATAAAGAAAAAAATAATTTTATTTGGTTGAAGAGAAACAGAGAAGAAACCAGGAGAGAGATACACTAAGGTAAAAAAATAGTGAAGAAGTATTTGTGAGACAGATTCACCTTTTAATTCTCTCCTACCTATTTCTATCGTATACAAAACAACCCATTCAAATTCCTCAACCCTATTTCCACTCCTCCCCTCCACCCAAACATATCATAAAGAAACAATTACCATATCAAACATATCAGAACTGAACATTTAAGTAGGATACAGCACCATCATCGTGGAGCACCTGCAGTAGAATCAATGAGTGAAGAGTTAAGTTATCAGTAAACTACAGATAACATAGGTCATATTTACAAAGAAATCAGCAACGGCAATAAATATGACAAAGGCAAGAAAATAAAATTCCAATTTTAACCGAGAACATTCACACAAAAGAACTGCAGAACAGCATAGTTCTTATCCAAATTAGAACAAAAAACATAACTGCGTTTCTCCAAGTTCTTTGAATCCAAAACATGTAACAAACCACATTTCTAATACTGAGAACAAAACTTGCCTGGACAATAACTGTAGTTGTGGTGTTGGGATATATCGTTCGAATGCAAATGCTTTCAAAAGTCTTCTTCAATATCATCTCATACTCCTTCTCCACTTTTCCTAAACCATGGAAAAAAGATAATTATTATTTTTTATTTTAAAATGAAAAGAAATAGCTGAGTTTAGCATTGTTCCAACCAATTTGTCCACTCTTGGGCTTCCAAATAATTTCAATGGATGCTTTTTCTGGATTTTCATTCTTCTTGGTTCCAGCTTTGGGTCCATAAACTGCAGCAAGTACTTTGGTTTCTCCTTGAGCCCAACTGGAGGAGCCATGAGCACGATGCAGGACAGAACAAGAGCAGGCCAGGGGTCTCAGTTGATTAGCACTCCGGCCGTCAGGTCTGTCAATCTCCATTGAAATCCGAATCCTTTAAGCCCCACCTTGGTTGGGTAACCCAAAAAACTTGAACCAGTGAAATCAAAAACAAGAAACAAGAAGAAAGCTGCACTGCAACTGTAACATGAACGGGGTGTGTCTGAGGCGAGTACAAAACCTAATTCACAAAACCCAAACAAAACAAAACGTTGTGAAATTAAAAATGCGACACACTCTTGAAGCATACTTTTTCACTATTGGATATTAAAAAAAACCCAATCATCTTTGAAATTAAGATTTAAGTTTCATCTAATTTTAATTATTTTTAATTAAATTACAAAAAATATTATTTTATTAAGTATTTAAATTTTTTTTTAAAAAAACCTAATTTAGTCTCAATTATCAATTTGATCCCTAAACTCTAAATCTCAACTATAATATTACGAACTTTGAGAATAAGAAGAATAAAGTTACAAAACCCTAATTATCTTTAATAATTATCAATATCTTTATTAGTTTAATTTTTTAATATTTAATGTATAAAATGGTACCATGTCGTTTTCTATAAAGATAATTAAATTTAAAAACTTTAATTTTTCTTATTGTCTGCGTTGTAGAGTTTTGTCTGCATAATAAACTGTAATATCATCTTAATTAATCACATATTCAATTGAGAAATATAAAAACTTTAAACATTTAATAAATTTTTTTTTAATAATTAAAAATACTCCAATTTATAAGAGACATAAATTTTAATTAAATTATTTTCTAATTAATAATATATAAAAATTTAAATAAAAGTATATAAATTTAAAATTTTTTGTCAACTTTCAAATTTAAGTTATTTTTTATTTTTAATATAAGTACACATAAATAATGCAATGTAAAGTAACAATTAGTCATCCCACTACACACAAAATTAAATGGTAGTGACTTAATTTGAAAAATATTAAAACTTCAAATTCAAAAAAAAAATTAAAAATACTGAAAGTTATCTTTAACTTAAAACTTAATTAAGCCTAAAATTTAGAATATAGTTATAGTTTATTAATATACATATTAAATTATTATGTTAAAAATAAAATTAACTTTATTAATATGTACTCACATAACTTTCTCATAAACGTGTTGGCCATATAACAAATTATCAATAAAGGAATCTAATCATCCAACAAGATATAAGGACCAGTTTTAATTGTGTTTTGCAAGAGTAAAGAGTCTACTTCTCTAGAAGAAAAACATTTGAGGTATTCTTCTTTGTATTTTTAAATTAATTCAAATATGATATTCTGAAAATATGATTAATAGTATTTTTTAAGAAATGTAGTATTTTGTATGAAATTAAAATAAATAATGAACTTGATATTATTTTTAATCAGTGTAAAAAAATACATTTTTTATATTTAAATTCAGAAGAAGTGTTATGTAAGAAAAATATATTGTTCTTCAGTTATTAGTATTAGTATTTCATCATCAATATAAATT
>Ga0123341_1000187_pt1 | contig 31482 bp, 33 predicted proteins | sample Turbeapinknodule_FD_89959 | JGI IMG/M metagenome (GOLD analysis project Ga0123341, IMG submission 89959) | Root nodule microbial communities of legume samples collected from Mexico - Turtle bean Mexico pink nodule | ecosystem: Host-associated > Plants > Roots > Nodule | place: Mexico: Nepantla...
AACGCCCGGCCGGTCGGCAAGACGGCGAAGCGAGATCTGAGCCTCATCCTTGGCATAGGCGATGCCGGTGACTACTTCCTGTTCCACGATTTCATCCTCGTCACAAATCAGCGTTCCGGGCGGGTTTAACAGATCGCCCATGCCCGGAGCATCGGGATCTTCGAATGACGAGCGCACGAAGGTGCGCACCTTGTGCACCATGGCAAGCTCGACCGAGCGCACCTGCAGCACCTTGGCGCCGAGCGAGGCCATTTCGAGCATTTCCTCGAAGGCAATCTTCTTCAGCCTGCGCGCCTTCGGCACGATGCGCGGGTCGGTCGTGTAGACGCCGTCGACATCGGTATAGATATCGCAGCGATCCGCTTTGACAGCTGCCGCGATGGCGACGGCCGACGTGTCCGACCCGCCGCGGCCAAGCGTCGCGAGGCGGTTGTCGGGTCCCAGTCCCTGGAAGCCGGCGATGACGGCAACCTGCCCCTCGCCCATCCGCTTGACGATGTCGGAGCCGTCGATCTCCATGATCCGCGCCGCGCCATGCGCATTGTCGGTGCGGATCGGGATCTGCCATCCCTGCCAGGAGCGCGCATTGATATCCATCGCCTGCAAAGCGATCGCCAGCAGCCCCGAGGTCACCTGTTCGCCGGAGGCGACCACCGCATCATATTCCCGCGCATCGTAAAACGGCGAATTGGCGCCGATCACCTTCGGCATGCCCTGCACCCAGCCGACCAGTTCATTGGTCTTGCCGGACATGGCCGACACCACCACTGCCACCTCATGGCCGGCATCGACTTCGCGTTTCACATGGCGGGCGACATTCTTGATGCGGTCCAGGTCAGCGACGGACGTGCCGCCGAATTTCATTACGATGCGTGCCATATGCCTCTACCACGACTGGCGCCGGGAAAGCGGAAAACCCGACCCGGCATCACGAAAGCTCTGGGGCAGACCGCTTGGCCAGAGAGCCGGCTCCCGACTTCTGGAACCGCTCTAAAGCGCGGGTCCCCAAGGCCCCAAGTTGCGGCGTCTCTTAGCGAGTTTGGCGGGGGGAGGCAAGCGCGCGCGATAAAAGCGATCGGCGAGCGGCTCCGCGCTCATCGGTGCTCTGGTCCGCGCCCCTTGACTTATGCCCTCGATCGTCCGACTTCACGTGTCAGAACGCAAGGAGTGGATGATGACGGAAGGCGCCAGAAGCACGATCGACCAGGGCGAAGTGGACCGCTTCTCGGCGATGGCCGCGGAATGGTGGAGCCCGACCGGCAAGTTCAAGCCGCTGCACAAGTTCAATCCTGTCCGCCTCACCTATATAAGAGACAAGGCCTGCGAGAATTTCGGCCATGATCCGAAAAGCGCCCGCCCGCTCGAAGGTCTGCGCGTCCTCGATATCGGCTGTGGCGGCGGCCTGCTGTCCGAACCTGTCGCCCGCATGGGCGCTTCTGTCGTCGGCGCCGATCCTTCCGAGAAAAATATCGGCATCGCCTCGACCCACGCCAAGGCCTCCGGCGTTTCGGTCGACTACCGCGCCGTCACCGCCGAGGAACTCGCCGAGGCCGGCGAAACCTTTGATATTGTCCTCAACATGGAAGTGGTCGAACACGTCGCCGATGTCGAGTTCTTCATGACGACCTGCGCGAAAATGGTCCGCCCCGGCGGCCTGATCTTTGTCGCCACCATCAACCGCACGATGAAGGCGGCAGCCCTTGCCATCTTCGCCGCCGAAAACATTCTGCGCTGGCTGCCGCGCGGCACCCACCAATATGAAAAGCTGGTGCGCCCGGAAGAGCTGGAAAAGCCATTGACGGCAAGCGGCCTTGAGATCACCGACCGCATCGGCGTCTTCTTCAATCCGCTGTCAAACCAGTGGAACCTCGCCAAGGATATGGACGTGAACTATATGCTGTTGGCGAAGCGGCCTGCATAACTTCCGCCGATAGTAAGCCTATACTTTTAGCAGGAGCGACGTGCCAGCCGAACGGGGCAGAGGGGCAGGCGCGGACTGCATGTCAATTCACATCCTCAGGCAGAACAGGAATGGCGGCAATCTCGATGCCTTCTTCCACGAGCGCCTGCGCCTCGTCGACCGTCGCCTGGCCGATGATACCGCGGGCATCTGCCTCGCCGTAATGGATCTTGCGGGCCTCCTCGGGAAACTTGGTGCCGACATCCTCGGAATTGGCCTTGACGGCTGCGACGGCCTCTTTCAGTTTTTGCAGGGCCTCCTGACGCATCGCATCCATCGCCAGCGTTTGCCGCTCATCCTTCTTGCGCGCCGTCGATACCGATGGCGCCATCAGCAGCTTGGAGACGGCAGCGGATTGGCAGACCGGGCAGGTCAGGAATCCGGTCGCGACCTGACGGTCGAAATCGGCGCTTTCGGAAAACCAGCCTTCGAATTCATGGGCATTGTCACAGCGGAGGGAATAGCGGATCAAGCGGCGACGCCTCCGGCGACTGCCCCCGCAATCTTCTCGACCGAGAATTCCCGGCCGTTCCGGAGGTTCGGGATCTTGTCATGCGCGGCCTTGACCGCGGCGGGATCGATCTCGGCGATGATGACCGCCTCGCCGGTCGCGCCGGCCGAGGCCAGCACCGTGCCCCAGGGGTCGATGATCATCGAATGACCGAAGGTCTCCCGGCCGTCCTCGTGCCGCCCATCTTCGTGCCGGCCGGCCTGCGCGGCGGCGACGACGAAGACGCCGTTCTCGATCGCGCGTGCGCGCAGCAGGATCTCCCAATGCGCCTCGCCGGTCTGCCTGGTGAAGGCGGCCGGAACCGTCATCACCTCGGCGCCGGCAACAGCCTGGGCGCGGAAGAGTGCGGGAAAGCGCACATCGTAGCAGATGGCGAAACCCATTTCGGCAAAGGGCAACGACAGGACGCGTGCCTCCGAGCCGGCCGTATAGGCGGCACTTTCGCGCCAGCTCTCGCCATTGTCGAGGTCAACGTCGAACATATGGATCTTGTCGTAGCGATTGAGAATGCGGCCGTCGGGACCGAACAGGAAACCACGATTGGCGATCTTGCCGTCGGCCAGCGCGATTGCCGTCGAGCCGACATGCATGTGGATGCCGAATTCGGCCGCGAGCTCGGAGCCGGTCTTGACGATGATGTCATGCGTCTCGTCTGCGAGCACAGCGCCCGCCGCCGCGCGGTCGCGCTGCAGCATGCCGGTCATCTCGGGCGTTTGCACATAGGTCGCGCCTTGGGCGGCGGCCTCGCGCACCAGCCGCGCCATGGCGGCGGCGTTCTTCACCGGGTCGACCCCGGAGCACATCTGGATGGCGGCGGCCTTGAAGCTCATCGGTTCGTCCTCAGGCCGCCAGCATCGGATCGAGCTTGCCGGCCCGATCGAGCGCAAAGAGATCGTCGCAGCCGCCGACATGATCGGCGCCGATGAATATCTGCGGAAAGGTGGTGCGGCCGTTCGACTTGCCGATCATTTCCTGGCGAAGGTCCGGTGAATATGTCGCATCGTGCTCGACGTAGTCGACGCCCTTTTCTTCGAGTAGGGACTTGGCGCGGCTGCAATAGCCGCAGAACTGCCGCGTATAGATGGTGACGGGTACCATAATCTCTCCAGACCGATGCCGGGTATTTCTGTCATATAGGCTCGGAGAGAGCCCTTGCAAAGGTCAAAACCGTTATCTCGGCCGCGCCCGCCTTGCGCAATGTCCGGCTTGCTGCAGCAACCGTCGCGCCTGTCGTATAGACGTCGTCGACAAGGACGATGCGCTTGCCGAAAATGTCGTTTTCGCGCCCCTTGGGAATCGCGAAAGCGCCCCTGACATTGTCCTCGCGCGCCTTGGCGCCGAGACCGACCTGCTGGCTGGTGCGCTTGACGCGAACAAGCGTGGCGGCAAGCAGCGGTTTGCCCGAGAGACGTGCCATATGGCGGGCAAGTTCGGCTGCCTGATTGAATTTGCGCGCCAGCATTCGGGTGCGGTGCAGCGGCACCGGGATCAGCGCATCGCAGCTTTCGACCGTTCCATCGGAAGCGCGCAGCATCCAGGCCGCCATCATCGGCGCCAGATCGGTACGATCGCGATATTTCAGCCCATGAACGAGATCGCGGACCGCATGGTCGTGGGTTGCCGCCGACCGCAGCCGGTCGAAGGGCGGCGGGTTTGCGATGGCCTCGGCGCTGAGGATGCCGGCGCCGAGATCGTGCGAGAAGGGAATGCCCAGCACTTCGCAATAGGGCCGTTCGATGAAACGAATGCCGGACCAGCATTTCGCGCAGAGACCGCGATGGCCGCCGGTGGAAATGCCGCAGACGGAACAGGCTGGCGGATAGAGAAAATCGGCAAGCGCCGAAAACGGCCGCAAGAGTTGCGCCCGCAAGAATTCCGCCGGTTTTTCGAAATCGATCGGTCCCATGGCGTCGAGACTAGCTTGTTCTCCTCCAAAGGAAAATCGTCTTGCTGCTGCTCCGCAGCGGGACTAAGGACATCGTCATGGAAACGATCTTCGACAAGACCTTGATCGCCGCGCATCGCCATCGCGCGCTTGCCAACAACGATCCGAAAGCCGCCTTCCTGCTCGAGATCGCCGCTGAGGAAATGGGCGAGAGGCTTGGCGTCGTCGAGCGGACCTTCGAGACTGCCTTCGAACTACACGGCGCAACGGGAGCGGCTGCCCGCGCGGCAATGGCGACCGGCAAGATCGGCACGATGATCCGTGTCGAAAGCGAGAAGGCCTATGCGCGCCCAGGCGAAACCTTGATCGAGGCGCCACTCGAGGACGTGCCGCTCGAACCGCAATCGGCCAATCTCATCCTTGCGCCGCTCAGCCTGCATCTGACCAACGATACGCCTGGTGTTTTCATCCAGATCCGCCGCGCTTTGAAACCCGACGGCCTGTTCCTGGCGGCGATCCCCGGTGCCGGTACGCTGCAGGAATTGCGCGAGGTGCTGCTCGCCGCCGAGGCCGAACTGACGGGCGGCGCCAGCCCGCGCGTCATTCCCTTCGCCGATGTGCGCGATATCGGCAGCCTCATGCAGCGCGCCGGCTTCACGCTGCCGGTGATCGATGCGGAAAACTACACGGTACGCTATGATTCGCTCTTTCCGCTGATGCGGGATCTGAGGGCCATGGGCATGAGCAACCCGCTTGCCGCCCGGGGCCGGGCGCCGCTGACGCGCGCCTTCTTCCTGCGCGCAGCCGAGATTTACGCCGACCGTTACTCCGATCCTGACGGACGCATCCGCGCGACCTTCTCGATCATCTATGTCTCGGGATGGGCGCCGCACGAGAGCCAGCAAAAGCCGCTCAAGCCGGGCTCGGCCAAGGCACGCCTTGCCGATGCGCTGAAGGTGGACGAGCACAAGCTTAGGCAGTGACGGCCGGTTGCTGCTTTAATTTGCAGGCAGATTGTTGCCGATCACGTTAAAAATCCCCTGCAGGCTACCGGTGAAAATTCCGAGAGCGGAGACGATTGCGCCACCGATGAGGGCGGCGATGAGACCGTATTCTATGGCCGTCGCACCTCTGTTATCTGCAAGAAATGCTTTCAAAATACGCATTATCCCCAACCCTTAGCGCGTAACAGCAAACGACCATTCCATGACCATCAGGCGATGGCCGGCATGTTTCAGCAACCGGCGCCGACGCCATAGCCCTGAACGACGCAGACCGAGCCGGGCGTTTCCTGGAGAACGCTGCGGCGGATCGTATAACGCTTGCCGCTTTCGCTCTTTGGAATAGATCCCGTCGTCATCGTATCGAATTCCGCCGGCGCGCTGGCAAAGACACTCTTCTTCGAGGAATCCGCAAGCATCGGCGTCAGGATAAGCGTTAGAGCGACCACCGCCGTGCCGAACAGAAGGGCGATATTGAGCGCACCCGTCCTGCGCGAGGCAGACGAAACCCGTTCCTTTTCCCGGACAGCTTTCCAGAAATCATCGTCCATGACGTCAAGCCTTTTAATACACGCACGCCAGATGCTTGATTGAGGTCGATCTTTGGCAGAAGGTGTTAAACGATCCATTAATATCCACAGCCGAAAACGGCGCGGCGCGATAATAATCAGGTAACGCTAATGCATGTCGCCTGGAAGTGTGCCGCGGTTTCAGGATAACGACATGCAATAAAATAAAAATTTAAAGCGCGTCGCACGAATCAAGGTCAACGAGACGCGCTTTAAAGTAAATCCTGCAGCATCGGGATCAACGGCTCGTCGGCCGGCGGCATCGGATAATCGCGCAGCGCCTGCGGACGCACCCATTTCAGCGCCTGGCCCTCCCGCCCCTGGGGAATGCCCTCATAGCGCCGGCAGATATAAAGCGGCATCAAAAGGTGGAAGGTCTCGTAGGAATGGCTGGCGAAGGTCAGCGGTGCCAGGCAGGCGATCTTGGTCGTAATGCCGAGCTCTTCCTCGAGTTCGCGCACCAGCGTTTCCTCCGGCGTCTCGCCGGACTCGACCTTGCCGCCGGGAAATTCCCAGAGCCCGGCCAGCGACTTTCCCTCGGGACGCTGTGCCAGGAGGATACGCCCATCGGTATCGATCAGCGCACAGGCGGCGACCAGCAATATCTTTCGGCCATTGCACTGTATGAGAGGCTCGCTCATCGCGGCTCCTGCTGCCAATAGCAATAATGATAGGCGTCGCGAAAACCGAGGCGTTCATAGAGTGCGATGGCCGGACGGTTGGACAGCTTCACCTGCAGCCAGGCTGATCGGGCGCTGCGCATGCGCGCCCAGCGCAGCGCCGATGTCAGGATCTCGGTGCCGAGCCCCTCGCGCCGCCGCGTCTCGCAGACCGAAAGCGACATGATGCCGGCAAGGTCGTTGTCCTGGACACAAAGCACCGTCGCCAACGGGCCATCGACAGCATTTTCGATCATGAACAGGCCAGACGGCGGCTTGATTGCCGAAATGATTTCGGCAAGCGCCGGCTTCAAGCTCAGGGGCGCCCGTTCGACGGCAAGGTTGGCGTCGACGAAACGGCCGACATCATGGGTCGGCAGGTGGTCGAGCGTATCCGGCAGCTCGGCTTCGGCGAGGTCGCAGGTCATCACGACAGTCTCGTCGAACCGCGTCCAGTTCTGCGTGCTGAGAAGCTCGATCAGCACCGGCGAGGCAAGCGGCGTCTGGCGGATGACGGCGGCGCGGCCATAGGCCTCGAACTTCCGGCTCGCCTTTTCCAGGCGGATTTCGACGTCGCGATGATCCGAGGGATCGAGCGGCACGATGGAATTCAGCCGGTTGGACGGGTGGCCGGCCGTTAGCCGCACCTGCCAGCTGCCGTCATATTGTACGGACGCCGCCGGCCAGGCACGGAAGCCGACGGCCTCCAGCCTGCGCACCAGCGGAAGATTCTGTGAAGAAATGGATGCCTGCGCCAATGAACGATCAGCTCCGATAGTCGCCATTGATCGCAACATATTCCTTGGTGAGGTCGCAGGTCCAGACGGTTGCGGTGCCGGTGCCGAGGCCGATATCGACTTTGACGGGGATATCCTGCGCTTTCATGACGTCAGTAGCGGCCTGCTCGGAATAATCCGGGTCGCGCTCACCATTGACGGCGACCCTGACGTCGCCGAACCAGATGGCGAGCCGGTCGCGGTCGGCCATCTCGCCGGATTTGCCGACGGCCATGACGATGCGGCCCCAATTGGCGTCCTCGCCGGCGGCTGCCGTCTTGACCAGCGGCGAATTGGCGATCGACAGTCCGATACGCTTGGCGGCGGCATCGCTCTCGGCACCCGTCACGGTGATTTCGAGCATCTTGGTGGCGCCTTCGCCGTCGCGCACCACCTGCAGCGACAGATCCTTCAGCACTTCGTTGAGGGCGGCCCGGAAGGCGGCAAGGTGGGGATCGTCGGCGCGTTCGATGCGGGCCTGGCCGTCCTCGGCCGCAGCACCCGTTGCAAACAGCATCAGCGTATCGGATGTGGAGGTGTCGCTGTCGACGGTCATAGAATTGAAGGTCGGGCCGACGCCATCAGACAGCAGCACCTGCAGCGCTGCGGGCGCAATATCGGCATCGGTGACGACGAAGGAAAGCATCGTCGCCATATCGGGCGCGATCATGCCGGCGCCCTTGGCAATGCCGTTGATCGTGACAGTTACGCCGCCGATCTCGGCGCTGCGGGTGGAAACCTTCGGATAGGTGTCGGTCGTCATGATCGCCTTGGCGGCCTCGAACCAGAAATCGCCTGTGGCTTCGGTCTGCATCCGGTCCAGGACGCCGGCGAATTTGGTGGCATCGAGCGGCTCGCCGATCACGCCCGTCGAGGCCAGGTAGACTTCGTTTTCGTCGCAGCCGACAGCAGATGCCGCCGACTTCGCCGTCAGCTCGGTCGCATGGCGGCCCTTCAAGCCGGTGAAGGCATTGGCATTGCCGGAATTGACGACAACCGCCCGCGCACTGCCATGCGGCAGGTTGGCACGGCAGAAATCCACCGGCGCCGACGGGCACTTCGAGCGCGTGAAGACGCCCGCAACGGCGGCCGGCTTGTCGAAGACCATCATTAGCACGTCGGTGCGGTTCTTGTACTTGATGCCGGCGGACGCCGTTGCCATGCGCACGCCGCGCAGCGGCGGCATCGAGACGAAGGATTTCGGGGCGAGCGGAGAGACGGAACCGGACATGATGAAACCTGCCAATGGGCATTTCCAGGCGAAATCGGCAGCGGTGCGCCGTTCAGAAATGCAACAACAACAACGATACTAAAGGGCCCGGAAAAACCGGGCCCTGACGCGACTATTACTGCTTCGGCGCAGGTGCTGCGGGCTCGCTGCCCGGCTCCGGCTGCTTGTTGGCCTGGTCGTAACCCTTGCGCAGCGTCTCGTCGCTGATTTCGATCTTGGCGGAGGCTTTCGCCTTGTTCAGAAGCTCGAGATACTTGTCGCGCATGACGAGCTGACGAACCTGATCCTGCACCTGCTCGAAGGGGGGCGGCGGGGCGTCGCGCTTATCCTCGACCTTGATGACGTGATAGCCGAAATCGGTCTTGACGGGCGTCTTCGAATAGGTGCCCTTTTCAAGCGCAAAGGCTGCGTCCTCGAATTCCTTGACCATGCGGCCGCGCGAGAAATAGCCGAGGTCGCCGCCTTCCGACTTGTTCGGATCGGTCGACTTTTCCTTGGCAAGCTCGGCGAAATCCTTGCCGGCATCGAGCTGCTTGATGATGTCCTTGGCTTCGTCCTCGGTCTTGACGAGGATATGACGGGCGTGGACTTCCTCCTGCTTCGGCAGGGCGGCGACTTCCTTGTCGTAGCGTGCCTTGACTTCTTCAGGCGTCACGATGTCGACGACATGCTTCTTGAAGTAGGCGTTGTGCAGCTCGCGGTCGGTGAGATACTGCATGCGCTTCTTGAATTCGTCGGTCTGATCGAGCTTCTCGGCCGCAGCGTCGGCGGCGAGCAGCTTCACGTCGATGGCGGCGGAAAGGGCAGCGACCTTCTTCTGGTCATCGGGAAGCTGTGCCAGCTGCGGGTCGAGATTGGCGACGGCGAGGTCGAGTTCCGACTGGTGAATCTCCAGATTGCCGACCTTGGCGATGACGGCGTCATCGGCATGGGCCGGGGCCTGGAGCGCAACAAAAGTTGCAAACGCCAGAACGGCAAGTTTGTTGGTGCTCAACATGAAATACCCTTCACAGTTACATCGACGGTTTCAGCATCGCCTGAAACGGCCCAAAATAGCCATCAACACCGGATTGTGGCCTTTCTGTATCCGCCAAATCCGTTGACATCATTCGACCCCCCTCTTATCTGTCACGCAACCTCGCGTCCAGAACAGTTTCCGGGCGTTTTAAGGCGCGCGCCTGATTTTCGGCTGGGCCGCGAACAACAAACGCCGGGGATGAATATTTGAGAAAGGACCAGTCATATGGTCAGCTTTGGCGGTATAGCCCGCAAGTTATTTGGGTCTTCCAACGACCGCCGCGTGCGGTCCTTCCAGCCGAACGTCGCTGCCATCAACTCTATCGAAGAGAAGACCAAGGCTCTGACGGACGAGCAGCTCGCGGCAAAGACCGTGGAGTTTCGTGCTTTGCTCGCCGAAGGCAAGACGCTCGACGACATTCTGATACCGGCCTTTGCGGTCGTGCGCGAAGCCTCGCGCCGCGTTCTCGGCCTGCGGCCTTTTGACGTACAGCTGGTCGGCGGCATGATCCTGCATTCGAATGCGATCGCCGAGATGAAGACCGGCGAAGGCAAGACGCTCGTCGCCACCCTGCCGGTCTATCTGAACGCGCTTTCCGGCAAGGGCGTGCACGTCGTCACCGTCAACGATTACCTTGCCCAGCGCGATGCCGCGACCATGGGCCGCATCTACGGCTTCCTCGGCATGACCACCGGCGTCATCGTCCATGGCCTCTCCGACGAGGAACGCCACGCGGCCTATGCCTGCGACATCACCTATGCCACCAACAACGAACTCGGCTTCGATTATCTGCGCGATAACATGAAGTACGAGAAGAACCAGATGGTTCAGCGCGGCCACAACTTCGCGATCGTCGACGAAGTGGACTCGATCCTCGTGGACGAGGCGCGCACGCCGCTGATCATCTCCGGCCCGCTCGACGACCGCTCCGAACTTTATAACACGATCGACGCCTACATTCCGCTGCTCGTACCCAGCGATTACGAAATCGACGAGAAGCAGCGCTCTGCCAATTTCTCCGAAGAGGGCACCGAGAAGCTGGAAAACCTGCTCCGCCAGGCCGGTCTCTTGAAAGGCAATGGGCTCTACGACATCGAGAACGTCGCGATCGTCCACCACGTCAACAACGCGCTGAAGGCTCACAAGCTCTTCCAGCGCGACAAGGACTATATCGTCCGCAACGACGAGGTCGTCATCATCGACGAGTTCACCGGCCGCATGATGCCTGGCCGCCGCTATTCGGAAGGTCAGCACCAGGCGCTCGAGGCCAAGGAAAAGGTGCGGATCCAGCCGGAAAACCAGACGCTGGCCTCGATCACCTTCCAGAACTACTTCCGCATGTACTCCAAGCTCGCCGGCATGACCGGTACGGCGCAGACGGAAGCGGAAGAATTCGCCAACATCTACAATCTCGATGTCATCGAGGTTCCGACCAACCTGCCGATCAAGCGCCTCGACGAGGATGACGAGGTTTACCGGACCTTCGACGAGAAGTTCAAGGCGATCATCGAGGAGATCCTCGACGCCCATAAGCGCGGCCAGCCGGTGCTGGTCGGCACCACCTCGATCGAGAAATCGGAACTGCTCGCCGAGCGCCTGCGCAAGCAGGGCTTCGACGACTTCCAGGTGCTGAACGCCCGCTACCACGAGCAGGAAGCCTATATCGTTGCCCAGGCCGGCGTGCCCGGTGCCATCACCATCGCCACCAATATGGCCGGCCGCGGTACCGACATCCAGCTGGGCGGCAACCTGGACATGCGCATCGAGCGCGAACTCGGCGAAGTCGAAGCTGGTCCGGAGCGAGAGGCCCGGATCCAGGCGATCGTCGAGGAGATCAAGGAACTCAAGCAGAAGGCGCTCGCCGCCGGCGGTCTCTACGTCATCGCCACCGAACGCCATGAAAGCCGCCGCATCGACAACCAGCTGCGCGGCCGCTCCGGCCGTCAGGGCGACCCCGGCCGCTCGAAATTCTACCTCTCGCTTCAGGACGACCTGATGCGCATCTTTGGCTCCGACCGCATGGACAGCATGCTGACCAAGCTCGGCCTCAAGGAGGGCGAGGCGATCGTCCATCCCTGGATCAACAAGGCCCTGGAGCGCGCTCAGAAGAAGGTCGAAGCCCGCAACTTCGATATCCGCAAGAACCTCCTGAAGTATGACGACGTTCTCAACGATCAGCGCAAGGTGATCTTCGAGCAGCGCCTCGAACTGATGGAATCGACCAATATTTCCGAGACCGTCTCCGACATGCGCCGTGAGGTGATCGAGGACATGGTTGAAAAGTATATCCCCGAGCGCGCCTACGCCGAACAATGGGATGCCGTCGGCCTGAAAACCGGTGCTCTGAACATCCTCAATCTCGACCTGCCGATCGAGGACTGGGTGAAGGAAGAAGGCATCGGCGAGGACGATATCCGCGAGCGCCTGACGCAAGCCACCAATGCCGCCTTTACCGAAAAGGCCGAGCGTTTCGGTGACGACATCATGCATTATGTCGAACGCTCGATCGTCATGCAGACGCTCGATCATCTCTGGCGCGAGCACATCGTCAATCTCGATCATCTGCGCTCCGTCATCGGCTTCCGCGGCTATGCCCAGCGCGATCCGCTGCAGGAATACAAGTCGGAAGCTTTCGAGCTGTTCACCGCACTGCTCAACAATCTGCGCGAGGCCGTGACCGCCCAGCTGATGCGCGTTGAGCTGGTGCAGCAGGCCCCTGCTGAACCCGAACCGCCGCTGATGCAGGCCCATCACCTCGATCCGATGACCGGCGAGGACGATTTCGCCCCGGCGATCTACCAGGCATCGGAAGTCATTGTTTCCCCTGAGAACCGGAACCCCGATGACCCGGCCACCTGGGGCAAGGTCGGCCGCAACGAGACCTGCCCCTGCGGTTCCGGCAAGAAATACAAGCATTGCCACGGCGCCTTCGAGCAGGTCTGAGGCAAACCGCAAAGATCGTTTAAATGCCGCCTTCGGGCGGCATTTTCTTTCCGCGGCAATGCTGGAAAACCGCAATTTCAGCGCCGACCGACCGGTCCGATCCGGAACCGTTTCTTAACCCTGTTCTGTCAAGACTTCGGGCACGATTTGCCTGACTTTCAGAGTTTTGCGTGTTCATCATGGCGGTCATAGAAACAGCGGAAAAAATGCTGTCCGCGGGCCTGCGCCCGATCGGCGGCCGCACGCGGCGCATGCTTGTGGCCGTGCTCACCGAACGTGGGGAGAAGGCGACCGCCCAGCGCATGGCGCTGACGGCCTTTTCGATCCGCATTCTCAGTGCAGCCCTTGCCTTCATCTCGCAGATCTTGCTTGCCCGGCTGATGGGCGAATATGAATACGGCATCTTCGTTTTCGTCTGGGTGCTGGTCGTCGTCTTCGGCGATCTCTCATGCCTTGGTTTCCACACGGCAATCATCCGCTTCCTGCCGCAATACAAGGCAGCGGGCGCCTTCGAGGAAATCCGCGGCCTCACCGGCACCGCGCGCATCTTCGCGCTGCTTTCCGGCACAGCGGTACTCGCCGCCGGCATGCTCGGGCTGCATTTCTTCGGCCATATGATCCAGGTCTATTATCTCGTCCCGATCTTCCTCGGCCTGCTCGCGATGCCGATGATCGCGCTTGGCGACATTCTGGAGGGTACGTCGCGGGCGAACCACTGGCCGGTCATGGCGCTTGGCCCGGTCTATATCGTCCGACCGATCCTGATCATCCTCTTCATGCTGATCGCCATTGCCATCGGCGCCGAACATACGGCCGTCACCGCCATGCAGGCAGCACTCGCCGCGACCTTCGTCACCGCGCTCGGCCAGTATGCCGCAACGCTCTATCGCCTTCGCCGGCATTATGACGAGGGGCCGCGCAAGGTCGATTTCCTCGCCTGGTTCAGCGTCGCCTTCCCGATTTTTTTGATCGAGGGTGTGAGCTTCCTGCTGACCAATTCCGATGTCGTCGTCGTCGGCATCTTCCTCGAGCCGCACGACGTCGCCATCTATTTCGCCGCCGCCAAAACCATGGCGCTGGTGCATTTCATCAATTTCTCGGTCAAGGCAGCCTCCGGCCCGCGCTTTTCCTCGATCATCGCCGAAGGCGACCATGCACAGCTGGCGAGCGCCGCCATCGACGCCGCCCGCTGGACCTTCTGGCCGGCACTCGGCGTCGGTCTTCTGGTGCTTGCCGCCGGCCATCTTCTGCTCTCGCTCTTCGGTGGCGCCTTCACATCAGGTTATCTGGTCATGGCGATCCTGCTTGCCGGCATCCTCGCCAAGTCACTGGTCGGCCCAGCCGAAACGTTGCTGATGATGGCCGGCAAGCAGAACCTCTGCGTCGCGCTCTATGCCGGCGCGCTGACCGCCAATATCGGTCTCAACCTTGCTTTAATACCGCATTACGGCATCGAAGGAACCGCGATCGCCACGGCATCGGCCATGGCGGTCGAGGCAATCCTGCTGCATCTTGCCGTGCGCCGCACGCTCGGCATCGTCCTTTTCGCCTTTGCCAGCCCCCCCGCCGCAACGCCAGAAATGAGAGTTCGATAGATGGTGCGTATTCCCCCCGTGACCGAAAGCACCGACAGCATTGCAAACCGCATGGTGCATGATCTCGCCGCGCTGCATTTCGAAGCGCCGCGGGCCGAGGCGCGCGCCGAGATCGGCCGGCCGGGGCGCGAACTCTGCCTCTATCCCGGCAAGCTCGGCTATGACCTTCAGGAAGAACTCGACTTTCTCTCCAACCGGGCGATGGAGCCGAACGTCTTCTTCTCCGGCCGCTTCCTCGCCCCCGCAATGCCGCGGCTCGAAGACCGACAGGTGAACTTCGCCCTGATCCGCGACCATAATGCCGGCCGCAGCCGCATGCGCTTTCTGATGCCGTTTTCGGTCGACAAACCGGGTTTTGCCGTCGGCCCGTCGATCATCCGCGGCTGGTCGAACAGCTTCGGCCCGCTCGGTACGCCGCTCGTTGACAGCGAGGATGCCGCCGAGACCCTCGACAACCTCTTTGAGGGACTGACGGCTCGCGACCTCAATCTGCCCGGAATCGTGGTCCTGCCGGATCTCAGGCTGAACGGTATCTTCGTGCGCATGATCAAGGCCGTGGCGCTCAGCCGCAATCTTCCCGTCACCGTCACCAATCCCTATTTGCGCCCGATGCTGCAGAGCGACGAAGAGGCGCCGGCCTATCTCGGCCGCACCATCTCTTCCTCGCACATGCGCGAGATGCGTCGCCAGTGGCGTCTGCTGGAGGAACAGGGAACGGCGGTTTATGCCGTCGCCCGCCAGCCCCGCGAAATCCACATCCGCTTCGAGGAATTCCTGGCGATGGAAGCCGGTGGCTGGAAGGGCAAGCGGCGAAGCGCCCTCGTCACCGATCGCTATCATACGGCCTTCGCCCGCGAGGCGGTTTCGAATCTTGCCGCCGTCGATGCCGTGCGTATTCACACGATCGACCTCAACGGCAAGGCGATCGCCGCCATCGTCGTACTGATGATGGGTGGCGAGGCCTATACCTGGAAGACTGCCTATGACGAGAATTATGCCCGCTATTCGCCGGGTAAGCTCTTGATGAGCGAACTCACCGAATGGCATCTCGACGACGCCAACATCGTCCGCTCCGATTCCTGCGCCGTCTCCGACCACCCGATCATGAGCCGCTTCTGGCAGGAGCGCGAGGAGATGGGAACGCTGGTGATCGGCCTAACGCAGAACAGCGACCGCGACATGCGTCAGGTCACAGCCCAGCTCCACATGTACCGCAGCACCCGAAACATGGCGAAGATGCTGCGCGAAAAGATCATGTCGCTGGCCGGCCGGAGCTGAACAGCTAAGCTTCGGCCGCCGCTTTCTCCCGCAGCAGCCGGCGGATCACCTTGCCGGTGGTGGTCAGCGGCAGGGCATCGATGAATTCTACCTCGCGCGGATATTCGTGCATCGAAAGCCGCGTCTTCACCCATTCCCTGATGTCAGCCGCCAGCGCCTCGCTTGGGTGATGGCCGGGCGACAACACGATATAGGCTTTGACGATTTCGGTGCGCACGGCATCCGGTTTGCCGACGGCAGCGGCAAGCTGCACGGCGGGATGGCCGATCAGGCAATCCTCGATTTCGGCCGGGCCGATACGATATCCGGATGAGGTGATGACGTCATCGTCGCGGCCTTCGAAGGTGACATAACCGTCTTCGTCCTGTCGGCCGATATCGCCGGTGAGCAGCCAGCCTTTGGCGAATTTTCGCGTCGTCGCCGCCGCATCGTCCCAATAGCCGAGGAACATGACGGGATCGGGACTGGCGATGGCGATCTGGCCCGGCTCGCCGGCCGGCAGCTCGTCACCCGCATCATCGACGATCGCCACGCGATGCCCCGGCACCGCCCGCCCGATGGCGCCCGCCTTGGTCACGCCATAGGCAGCGCTCGACGACAGCACGAAATTGCACTCCGTCTGGCCGTAGAATTCATTGACTGTGAGGCCAAGGGTGCGCTGCGCCCATTCATAGGTCTCGCGGCCAAGCGCCTCTCCGGCCGAGCCGATGGTGCGCAGAACCAGATCGTATTTCGACCGCGGATCGGCAACGGATCGCATCAGCCGCAATGCGGTCGGCGGAATGAAGGCGTTGCGCACCCCCATCTCGGCCATGATCCGATAGGCCATGTCTGCGTCGAATTTCTGCGCCGGCGAGGAGACGACGGGAACGCCGAGGAGAAGGCTCGGCAGCAGCGCGTTGAGCAGCCCGCCTGCCCAGGCCCAGTCGGACGGCGTCCAGACCTTGTCGCCCGCTTTCGGAAAACCCTCATGGGCAAATTGCATGCCGGGAATATGGCCTGGCAGGACGCGGTGGCCATGCAGCGCACCCTTGGGCGGCCCCGTCGTGCCCGAAGTAAAGATCATCAGCGCCGGATCATCCGGACCGGTCTTGACGACGGCGAAGACGGAGGAATGGCCGTCCACCAGTTCGCCGAAAGCAGCCGCATCGGCACTCGCCCCATCGATGCTGACGACATGCTTCAGCATCGGCAGACCCTTGCGGATCTGCCGGATGCGCTCGAGACCGAAGCCATTGGTGACGACAGCGGCCACGCCCGCCGCCTTCAGCCGGTATTCCAACGCCTCGACACCGAAGAGTAACGCCAACGGCAGCGCGATCGCGCCGGTCTTGTAGATCGCCACATGCGCGATCACCGTCTCGAAGGATTGCGGCAGCAACAGCGCGACGCGATCGCCGCGTTCGATCTCCAGTGAAACCAGCGCATTGGCAAAGGCCGAGGATTGGTCGGCGAGCGCGCGATAGGTCAGGGTGCGGTGATACCCGTCCGGGCTGAAATGTTCGAGGCAGACGCGCTCCGGCGCCCTCGCCGCCCAGTCGTCGCTGACGGCGCGGCCGATATTGAAATCCTCGGGAATCCGCCACGAGAAATCGCGATAGAGATCGTCGTAGCGATCATGGGACGGCAGTATCATAAGTGAAATCCAGTGAATGCTGCACCAGCTAACACCTTGTGCTCCAAATGCGCAAGCAACGGGTCCAGACGGTGATGACCGGCCGGGCTTCAAAGCTCATCACGCATTGTTGTGCGCATCGCAAATCGGATTTTTCGGCGGGCGCCCTGCGACTTTCCCGGTTTCCGCGCTAGATCATGGAAAGCCGCCGGGGACAGCGAATTGGGTCAGCAAATTCATCACGGAGTTGTTTCATGGAATATGCAAAATTTGGGAAGACCGGCCTGGAAGTCTCGAAAATTTGCCTGGGCTGCATGACCTTCGGCGATCCCGGCCGCGGTAATCATGCCTGGAGCCTGCGGGAAGAAGAAAGCCGGACGATGATCCGTCAGGCGATCGAGCTCGGCATCAATTTCCTCGACACCGCCAACACCTATTCCAACGGCTCCTCCGAAGAGATCGTCGGCCGCGCCATAAAGGACTTCGCCAAGCGTGAGGACATCGTGCTGGCGACCAAGGTGTTCAACCGCATGCGGCCGGGCCCGAACGGCGCCGGCCTGTCGCGCAAGGCGATCTTCGATGAAATCGACAATAGCCTGCGCCGCCTCGGCACCGACTATGTCGACCTCTACCAGATCCACCGCTTCGATTACACGACCCCGATCGAGGAAACGCTGGAAGCGCTGCACGACGTCGTCAAAGCGGGCAAGGCGCGTTACATCGGCGCTTCCTCCATGTACGCGTGGCAATTTGCCAAGGCGCTTTACGTCTCCAGGTTGAACGGCTGGACCGAGTTCGTCAGCATGCAGGACCACCTGAACCTGCTCTACCGCGAGGAAGAGCGTGAAATGCTGCCGCTCTGCGAGGACCAGAAGATCGCCGTCATCCCCTGGAGCCCGCTAGCCCGCGGCCGCCTGACCCGCGACTGGGACGAAGCGACGGCGCGCAGCGAGACCGATGAATTCGGCAAGACACTTTACACGCAATTGATCGACGCCGACCGCAAGATCGTCGAAGCCGTGGCTGAGATCGCCAAGGCCCGCGGCATCTCCCGCGCCCAGGTCGCAACCGCCTGGATCCTGCAGAAGAGTGCCGTGACCGCCCCGATCATCGGCGCTTCCAAGCCGAACCACCTCAGCGACGCGGTTGCCGCACTCTCCGTCAAGCTCACCGCCGAAGAAATCGCCGCGCTGGAAGCGCCCTACGTCCCGCATGCCATCGCCGGTTTCAAATAAAGACATCGTCGACCATCCCCTTCGAGAAGGGGGGGCAGCATCGTATGGCTAGATTCGGCTGCCGGGATCGAGCTGCCGGCGCATCGTCACCAGAAAGTGCTCGGCAAGCGCCCGGTCCTCGACCGCGCGCGCAAGGATGACGGCGCCCATCATCGATGAGAGTGTCGTCGCGGCATTGGCGCGGCGTTCCTCTTCGGTCTCGCCGGGAACGATATCGGCGAGCGTGTCGACCAGCACCGACAGCCCATCGCTGAAGACGGCGCGCACCGCACCGCGGCTGCGGCTCACCTCCTGGATCAAGGTTGCGAAGACGCAGCTGCCGCCCGGATCGTCGACCGTTCGCCAGTGGATATAGTGGTCGAGAAGCGATTCCAGCGGCCGTTCCGGCGACTCGGCGATATGCTCTTTCCAACGCGTTTCGACCCTGTCGATCAGCTGGCGACTGACCTCGAGCGCCAGATCATCCTTCGAGCCGAAATGACCGTAGAAGCCGCCATGCGTCAGCCCCGCCGCCTTCATGATGTCGGCGACACCGACCCCGTCGAAGCCGTTCTCACGGAAGAGCACGCCGGCAACGCTCAGGATTTTCTCTCGGTTTTCGGCAAATTTTTCGCGGCTGACCCGCATTCTCATCTCCAGAAATAGTCGCTTGACAAAATATATGACGTCCATCATGAATAAGCAACAAATATGATGACCATCATGTAAATCAGGCCCCTAATCTCCCGAACCCGAATTCAACGGAATTTCGCCCATGGTCTCCGCAGCCCTTGCCTCTACCCTTGCCCGGCGCAACATCCACTACGGCTGGGTCGTCGTTGCCGCAACCTTCCTCACCATGCTGGTGACGGCAGGCGCCATGGGCGCACCCGGCGTGCTCATCAAGCCGCTGCAGGACGAGTTCGGCTGGGAGACCTCGCAGATTTCCTCGGCGCTGGCGATCCGCCTGATCCTGTTCGGCTTCATGGGCCCCTTCGCTGCCGCCTTCATGAATTATTTCGGGGTGCGCAAGGTCATCGTCTTCGCGCTCGCCCTGATCGGCGCCGGCTTCGTCGGCTCGCTGTTCATGACCAAGCTCTGGCATCTGCTGGCGCTCTGGGGCATCGTCGTCGGCTTCGGCACTGGCCTGACGGCCATGGTGCTGGCTGCGACTATTTCCACCCGCTGGTTCACCAAACATCGGGGCCTCGTCGTCGGCATGCTTTCGGCCAGCTCCGCCACCGGCCAGCTGGTCTTTCTGCCGCTGATGGCCGAACTGACGGAACGCTACGGCTGGCGATCGACGGTGTTTTTCGTCTGCGCCATGATCATGGTCGCAGCTCTCGCCGTGCTCGCCTTCATGCGGGATCGCCCGGCTGACCTGAACCTGCCCTCCCTCGGCGAAACCCAGGTGACGCCGCCGCCGGCCAGCATCACGCTCGGCGCCGCGCTGATGACGCCGATCACCACCCTCAGGGAAATCGCGAAGACGTCGACCTTCTGGATCCTCTTTGCCACCTTCTTCATCTGCGGCCTCAGCACCAACGGCCTGATCCAGACCCATTTCGTCACCCTCTGCGGCGATTTCGGCATCGTGCCGGTGGCCGCCGCCAGCGTGCTGGCGGTGATGGGCATCTTCGATTTCTTCGGCACCATCGGCTCCGGCTGGTTGTCCGACCGCTTCGACAATCGCTGGCTGCTCTTCTGGTATTATGGCCTGCGCGGCCTTTCGCTGCTCTATCTGCCCTTCAACGATTTCAGCTTTTACGGCCTCTCCATCTTCGCCGTCTTCTACGGCCTCGACTGGATCGCCACCGTGCCGCCGACCGTCAAGATCGCCGCCGACCGCTTCGGCCGTGAAAAGGCCGGCCTCGTCTTCGGCTGGGTCTTTGCCGGCCATCAGCTGGGCGCCGCCACCGCCGCCTATGGCGCCGGCCTCTCGCGCACCGAGCTTTCGAGCTACCTGCCCGCCTTCTTCGTTGCCGGCGCCTTCTGCCTGCTGGCCTCGATCCTGGCAATCACCCTGAAGAAATCAGGCCTGACCGCCCCGGCGCCCGCCGCCGCTCATTGATATCGGACAGCGTCCGGCCTCGAAACGAGGCCGGCTCTCTCTACCGGATCAGTCTGATAACTTCGATTGCCCGTCTTGCGTCTGCGGGCGCTCGCATGTTAGACAGCCGCCCGTTCACTCCGTTGCCCCATTGGCGGAATTGGTAGACGCGCTCGACTCAAAATCGAGTTTCGAAAGAAGTGCTGGTTCGACCCCGGCATGGGGCACCAGCCTTCGCTCTGCCGAGCTTCGGCTCGGCGAGCCGAAGAGAGCAGCTAAGCGGAGGCTGTCGCGCCGTAGTTCCGTCAGGAACGTAGGCGGACCGAACAATGCTCCGATTAGCTGCACCACCCAACCTACTTGTTCTTCAACAGCCACATCTTGCCGGCCATGGTGATGCCGTAGACGTCTTTCGTGCCATCGTCATCCAGATGCCGGCGCTCGAGGAAACCCGGCTCCTTCAGCTCGCCCAGCGTCTTGGCGGTGACCGATTTGATTTTCTGCGGCCGTTCTTTCCAACGGTCGTTCTTTGCATAAGTCACTGTCGCGTTCTGATGCGTCCATTTATTGGCTGGCTGAGGGTAAAGGTCTCCATCCCTGGCGAGTTTCAGTGCGGCAATCTGGGACGGCGTAAGTTCAATCATCGTGGAAAATCCTGTGCAGGCGGTGTTTGCGCTGGGAGCGCGCTTCTACCAAAGGCGTGCTCATAACACCGACGGACGAGTTTCACCACTGCATTGAGGTATCAGCGCCATGAAAGACGAAAACCCGGCTCTTTGAACCGGGCTCCGTCTTTGTTGGGGATTTTTCATTAATCGCAACGCCGGACCGTTTTGGTCACTTCGCCTTCGTCGGTCTGGCGGGTAACGCTTCTGGTTTCGCAGCCATTGTCGCGATAGCGGCGGTGGTCACGTTCGCGCACCGCACCGAAAGTGACGCCACGCTCGCTGATGGTGATGCCGGGCCGTACTCGTTCATGACGATAGCCATCATCGTAGGAACGTTCCCTGACATAGACGCTGTCGGCGAGAACAGGCGCTGCAAACGAGCAGGCGGCAAGGGCCGCCACAGTATAGTTCAGGATGATCTTCCGCATGTCGTTTCTCCTTTCTTGATGAAAGGGCAACGAGACAAGACGGAACTGGTTCCAACATCGCCAACCGCCCGGTCCTACCGCCGACGACGGCAGACGATCATCTGCGCCTTACCGGCCAGACTGAGAACAAGCAGCGCCGGCCACCCAAATCACCTGTTTAATTTTGCTCGCGCTTCGTCCAAAGTGGCCGCCGCCAAACAAGAGAGAGCAGACGTGCATCAGGAAGTAGGACTCATAGCGACGGTCGCCGTCAGTTTCGTTTTCGCAGCGATTCTCGGCTATGGTGCCGATCGGCTGCGGCTGCCGCCGCTCGTCGGCTACCTCTTGGCCGGAATCCTGATGGGGCCGTTCACGCCCGGCTTCGTCGCCGATACCGCCCTTGCCGGCCAGCTCGCCGAAATGGGCGTCATCCTGCTGATGTTCGGCGTCGGCCTGCATTTTTCCGCCTCCGACCTGCTCGCCGTGCGGGGCATCGCCGTGCCGGGCGCGATCGGACGCATCATCCTCGCCACCCTGTTGGGCATCGGCCTTTGCAAACTCTGGGGCTGGAGCCTCGGGGCCGGCATCGTCCTCGGCCTCAGCCTGTCGGTGGCAAGCACCGTCGTTCTGCTGAAGGCGCTGGAGGAGCGCAATCTCGTCAATGCGCCAAGCGGACGCGTCGCCGTCGGCTGGCTGATCGTCGAGGATCTGGTGATGGTGCTGGCTCTGGTGCTGCTGCCGGCGCTCGCCGAGCTTCTCGGCGGCAACGCCGCCGCCACCACCAACCACGGCCTCGGCGAGCTTTCCCTGGCGCTGACGATCGGCCTGACGCTGTTGAAGGTGGTGGCCTTCGCGGCCATGGCGATCTTCCTCGGCCCGCGCATCGTGCCCTGGCTGCTGACGATGATCGCCCGCACCGGCTCGCGTGAGCTCTTTACCCTGACGGTGCTGGCGATTGCGCTCGGCATCGCCTTCGGTTCGGCGGCGATCTTCGGGGTTTCCTTCGCGCTCGGCGCCTTTTTTGCCGGCGTCGTCATGAGCGAATCCCAGCTCAGCCACAGGGCGGCGGCCGATTCGCTACCGCTGCAGAACGCCTTCTCCGTGCTGTTCTTCGTCTCCGTCGGCATGCTCTTCGACCCATCGATCCTGGTGCGCCAGCCGCTGGCGGTGATCGGCGCGCTGGCGCTCGTCATCCTCGGCAAGGGCATCATCACCTTCGCGCTCGTCATCCTGCTGCGATATCCGATCAGCCTGGGGCTGACATTGGCCGGTGGCCTCGCCCAGATCGGCGAATTTTCCTTCATCCTCGCTGGCCTCGGCGTGTCGCTCCGGCTTCTGCCGCATGAGGGCCAGGATCTGATCCTGGCCGCCGCAATCCTGTCGATCACGCTCAACCCGATCGTTATTCTCGCGACCGACGGATTGAAGAAATACGCCCATTCGACATGGCCCTCGCTGTTCGAAAACTACGGCAGAAAGAGGCAGAAGGCGCTCGGCAAGGAACTGGAAAAGATCAGGGCGCTGGGCGAGGAGCGCGAGCGCCAGCATCAGTTGAAGATGCAGCAGCTGATCGAAACCTTCCCGCTGTTCTCTCAGGTCAGCGAGGACGCCCAGGAGGAGTTGCTGCTGCTCTTCAAGGCGAAGTCCGCTCCACCCGGCGAACGCGTCATTCGCCGCGGCGACCGCGGCGACAGCATGTATTTCATCTCGTCCGGAGCGGTGGAGGTGCGGCTCGCCAGCGGCGCAATCCGCCTGGAACCTGGCGCCTTCTTCGGCGAAATGGCGCTTCTCACCGGCGGACGACGCACCGCCGATGTCATTGCCGTCGATTTCTGCCAGTTCGAAGTGCTCGAGCGGCGCGACTTCAACATGTTCATGTCACACCATCCCAATCTACGCGCCGCCGTCAGCGAGATGGCCCAGAAGCGCACGGAGATGAACGTCCTGCGTCAGCAATGGGAAAAGTCGATGGATCTGTCCTGAATCGCAAACAGCAGCGGGATTAAATCCCCCGCTGCTGACCGGCTGCGGTGAAAGTCTCAGCGCGCCGGCCAATAGCCATCGGAGCGGAAATCCTCGGGGATCGGGTCGAGCCGCGACAAGGCTTCTGCGGCGAAATCGATCTGTAGCGACAGGTGCTTGAGAGCCGCCAGCATCGGCCTGCCTGTCGCAAACTCCCGGATACGCGACGGATGATAGCCGCTTTCGCTGAGCCGCCGTGCCGCCTCCCGGCGCACATCGTCCGGGCTCGGCCTGCCGCTCTCTTCGGCCTGGACAGTCATTTCCACAGCCCGCCCAAGGCCGCCTTCGATCACTTTGAACATTCTTTTGCCACCCTGCACGTCGACCCAATTCAGCTGGAGCATGATGTCATGAGAAAACCGCCCACACTTTTCGGCATCATGCTCTGACAGCTTGCCGCAGAATGGCCGATTCGCAATCACGTGAAATCTTGGGAGAGGCGTCGAGGCCCCCCATCACGAAAATTTTTGGATGGCGGTGGCATGAAGGACACGGGCGAGCATTTACAGCGCCGCGCACGGCCCCTAAAGCTTTTTGCACCGCAACAGGAAGGAAACGGAATGCTCCGCAGACTTTACGACTGGACCATGTCTCTTGCCGCGCGCAAATCGGCCGAAGTCTGGCTCGCCGTCATCGCCTTCGTCGAAAGCTCCGTCTTTCTCGTCCCCGCCGATGTGCTCTTCCTGCCGATGGCGCTTGCCAAGCCGGAGCGCTCCTATCGCTACGCGCTGATTGCGACCGTCGCCTCCGTGCTCGGGGGCATCGCCGGCTGGGCGCTCGGCTTTTATGCCTATGAGACGGTGGCGCGACCGGTTCTCGAATTCTACGGCAAGCTCGAAGCCTTCGAACAGATGAAGGCCTACGTCACCTACGAATGGATCCTGCTGCTGCTGGTCACCTCGGGTCTTGCACATCTGCCGCCGATCAAGATCGTGACCATCCTGTCCGGCGTCATCCATGTCAACCTGGGCCTTTTCATCGTTTCGGCGATTGTTGCGCGCGGCGCGCGTTTCCTGTTCCTCGCCTGGCTGTTGCGCCGTTTCGGCGAGCCGATCCGGGATTTCATCGAGAAGCGCCTCGGCCAGATCGTCGGCATCGGTGCGGGTGCCGTGATCGTGCTATACGTCGGCTACCGCTCTTTCGCTCACTAGCCTACTTTGCGGAGTTCCGCCATGACTGCCACTTCCTCACCGCTCGCCCGCCCCGGCTTTGTCTATTCCATATTGCTCGCCATCGGCATGGCGGCGGCGGTCGGCACGGCGCTCGGTTTCCAATATATCGGCGGCTATATTCCCTGCGCGCTCTGCCTGCTGCAGCGCCAGCCTTATTATTACGCCATCCCGATCGCGATCCTGGCCGCCATCTCCGAGCTCGTCGGCCTGCCGAACTGGATCACCCGCGCACTCATTCTCGCCGCCGGAATGCTGATGCTGGTCACAGCGGGCATGGGCGTCTATCACGCCGGCGTCGAATGGCATTTCTGGCCCGGTCCGGCCACCTGCTCGACGACGGCAAGCAGCATGACGAGCAATGCCGGCGATCTGCTCACCGAGCTCAACACGATCAAGGGCCCGTCCTGCACCGATGCGGCGCTCCGGGTGCTCGGCCTGTCTTTTGCGGGCTGGAACGTGATTGCGGGAGTTCTGCTCGCAGCCTTCGCCTTTGCAGGCGTTCGCAAAGCCGCCTAAGGCGACGCGATCAGGGCTGCAGTTCGGTATCCCAGTAGAGATAGTCGAGCCAGCTGTCATGCAGATAGTTCGGCGGGAACAGCCGGCCATTATTGTGCAGATCCTGCACCGTCGGCTGATAGGGCTTCTGCGACGGGAACATGCTTGCCTGCTTGGGAAGCTTGCTGCCCTTGCGCAGATTGCAAGGCGAACAGGCCGCCACGACATTCTCCCAGGTCGTCTCGCCGCCATGGGCGCGCGGGATGACGTGGTCGAAAGTCAGGTCGTCATGGGCGCCGCAATACTGGCATTCGAACCGGTCACGCAGGAAGACGTTGAACCGGGTGAAAGCCGGATTGCGAGACGGCTGAACGTAAGTCTTCAGGCATACGACGCTCGGAAGCCGCATCGAAAAGCTCGGCGAAGAAACCGAATGCTCATATTCTGCGATAATGTTCACACGGTCGAGAAATACCGCCTTGATCGCGTCCTGCCAGGACCACAGCGACAAGGGGTAATAACTCAGTGGCCGGTAGTCAGCGTTCAGAACGAGCGCTGGCAGGGCCTGGGGGGAGACTGCAATCGTCAAGGGACTCTCCTGATCGATTCGGCATCTGCACCTGTATATTAGGCCGGTTGTTACAGGATTGTGAAGTCCAATAAATTCAGAGGATAAAGGCAATTTGAAGAGTAACGCCGATCAGCCGGTCGGCACCATGTCGCGGCGCGTTTTCACTGCGTAATAAGCCCAGAAAAGCCGCGCCGCCACCGAGCGCCATGGCGACCAGGCTTGCGCAAGCGCGGCAAGCGCCTTTGCTTCAGGCCGTGCCGCGAGACCGAATGCCGCACCGACGGCATTCTGCAGCGCGACGTCGCCAGCCGGAAACACATCGGCATGGCCGCCGCAGAACATCAGATAGACCTCCGCCGTCCACGGACCGACGCCCTTCAGCGCCGTCAATGCGCCAAGCGCTTCATTAGGCGGCTTCAGGCAGAGCCCGGAAAGATCGAGGCGGCCGGAGGCAACGGCTTCGGCGATCCGCGACAGGGTTTCGGCCTTGGCGCGCGACAGCCCGAATTCGCGCCAGGCCTCGGCGTGAAGCAGCACGTAGCCTTCCGCGGTCAGCAGGCCGTCTGCCGGCAGCATGCGCCGCCAGATCGCCTCGGCGCTGGCGCGCGATACCATCTGCGAGACGATGATATGGGCAAGGCCGGCAAAACCGGGTTCGCGCAGCCGCAACGGAAGGGGTCCGATATCCCCAGCGATCGGCGCGAGGCGCGGATCGAGGCCGAGCAGCGCCTCCAGCCCCCGCCTGAGGTCGTCGTCGTTGCGGATGATCTGCACATTGCCTCCCAGTGGTTCGAAACTCAAATCCATGGCAGAAGAAAGCATGATCACGAGTGAGCGTCAAAAACCTGTATTTCGTTTTGCGCCGAGCCCGAACGGACAGCTGCATCTCGGCCATGCCCTCTCGGCCCTCTTGAACCATGACATGGCGGAGGCCGCGCATGGCCGCCTTCTGCTGCGCATCGAGGACATCGACCAGGCGCGCTGCACGCCCGAGTTCGAGGCCGGCATCCTCAGGGATCTCGACTGGCTTGATATCAGCTGGGAAAGTTCGGTGCGGCGCCAGTCGGAACATTTCCCCGAATATCAGGCGGCGCTGCATGCGCTGATCGAGCGCGGCCTGGTCTATCCAGCCTTCCTGACCCGCGGCGAAGTGAAGGCGCGTGTCGCCGCCTATGAGGCGGCCGGTCAATCCTGGCCGCGCGATCCCGACGGCACGCCGCATTATCCCGCGACCGATCGCGAGCGCCCGGAAGAGGAATGGCGGGACATGCTGGCCTCGGGGAAGAAACATGCCTGGCGGCTCGATATGCGCAAGGCGCTCGCGCTGATCGGCGAGTTGCTGTTCTGGACGGAAACCGGCGACGGCAGATCGGGCGAGATCGCCGCCGAGCCCGAAGTCTGGGGCGATGTCATCCTGTCGCGCTCGGATGCCCCGTCGAGCTATCATCTGTCGGTGGTCGTCGACGATGCGTTGCAGGGCGTCAGCCATGTCGTACGCGGCTTCGACCTCTTCCCGGCGACATCAGTCCACCGGCTGCTGCAGGTGCTGCTCGACTTGCCCCAGCCCGTCTATCACCATCATCGTCTCATTCTCGATGCGAGCGGCCGCAAACTTTCGAAAAGCGAAGGCGACAGCGGGCTTGACGAATTGCGCGCCCGTGGCCTGTCAGGGGCCGATATTCGCCGCCTTGTCGGGCTCTGACCGCCTTTCGACCCGCTCTCTGCCGACGATCGAAAGCGTGTGGGAGAACATCCGGAAGACGCGAAATTTGATCAGCGCCGCATTGATCTCCGCTCCGATGATGAAGATGACGCCGACCATGTAGAGGAAGATTAGCACGATCATGACGGAGGCGAGACCGGCATAGGTGGCGGTATAATTGGCGAAGGTCGCCAGATAGTAGGCAAAGATCAGCGCCCCGGCGAGCCAAAGCAGCAGGGTCAGCAGCACGCCCGGAATGACGTCGAAGACCCGCCGCTTGCCGGCCGGCAGCCAGAGATGCATGACCAGCAGCCCGACGGTCAGAACCACAAGCGTGCCGTAGATGCGCCAGCTGAAGACGACGTCGAGCGTATCGGCAAACAGTGGAAGCCACTTCCTGGCATAGTCGAGAGCCAATGGCACGGCCACCAGCAGGATGCTGATCGCGGCAAAGATGATGACCGCAATCAGCACGTAGCCGAGGCTGGCGAGGCGGGTGAAATACCATGGTCGCGTTTCCTGCACCCGGTAGGCACGATTGAGCGAGATGCGCAGCGCCTCGACACCGTTCGAGGCGAAGTAGGCAGCCGCCAGCACCGAGATCGTCAGCAGCCCGCCGCGCTGAATGGTCAGCACCTGCAACACCTGGTCGGCGAGCGGCTTGGCGATCGCCTCCGGCCAGGTATCGAAGATCAGATGGATGGCGGTAGAGGAGAACTGATCGGCGCCGAGAAAGCTTGCCAATGCCGTGCCGAAGATCAGGAAGGGGAAAACCGCAAGCAGGCTCGACAGCGCGACGTGGCTCGCCATGGCAAAGCCGTCATCCTCGACCATGTGACAGATCGCGTCATAGACCACGTCGTAGATCGTGCGCAGCGCCTTCGGCATTCCGTCCCCGGCTTTCCAGATTGTATCCTCTGGCCGAATATGGGAAACGAGTCCCATTTTGTACAGGAATCATTCCATGGCGGAAGAGCGCACCATCGTCGTCACCGGATGCTCGTCCGGCATCGGCGCTCACTGCGCGCGGGCGCTGAAAGCCGATGGCTGGCGCGTCTTCGCAACGGTGCGCAAACCGGAAGATTTGGCGGGGCTGGAAGCCGACGGCATTGAAGCCTTGCTGATGGACTATGCGAGGACCGAAACGATTTCCGAGCTGGTCGGCGCTGTTCTCGAACGCAGCGGTGGCCGCATCGACGCGCTCTTCAACAATGGCGCCTATGGCCAGCCGGGCGCCGTCGAGGATCTTTCGACATCAGCGCTACGCGCCCAATTCGAGGCGAATTTCTTCGGCTGGCATGAACTGACGCGGCAGGTAATCCCGGCGATGCGCAAACGCAAAGAGGGCCGGATCGTGCAATGCTCGTCCATCCTCGGTGTCGTGCCCTATCGCTATCGCGGCGCCTATACCGCATCCAAATTCGCGCTCGAAGGCCTCAGCATCACGCTGCGCATGGAGTTGCAGGGTAGCGGCATCCATGTGAGCCTGATCGAGCCGGGACCGATCGCCACCCGTTTCACCGCCAATGCGCTCGCCAAGATCAAGGAGCATATCGACGTCCGGAATTCGCCGCACGCGGCCGACTATGTCAGGCAACTGGCAAGGCTCGACGGATCGGGGCCGGTCAACCGCCACAAGCTTGGCCCGGAAGCGGTCTATTCGGTATTGAAGCACGCATTGAACTCGCAAAATCCAAGGCCACATTATCCTGTAACGACACCGGCTAAACAGGGCATGGTCCTGAAGCGGTTGCTTCCGGCAGACCTCTTCTACCGCCTGATGCGCTGGACGGACTGAGAAAGCTGAATGCCATGTCCACGGTCACCTATATCCTCGCGATCATCGTCATGGGCTGCGTTGCCCTGGTCCTGATCCGCGGCCTCTTCAACATGATGAAGGGCGGCGACGCCAACCGTTCCAATAAGCTGATGCAGCTTCGCGTCCTATTACAGGCAATCGCCGTCATCCTGATCATGATCACACTCTGGATCACCGGGGGCGGCCGGCCGACTTGAGAAGATCGTGGAGTGGGGATTCCGAAGATGGGCACGAATGGCAATGACAGAGGCGAGGCGATGCCGGATGAGGTGTCTCTCCAGGCAGCGTCAAGTTTGGCGAAAAAGCCAACCCCACTCTCCGTCATCCCAGGCCTTGAGCCGAGGATCCATGCCTTGGCTGCTGGTGGGCGCCGTGTGGATGCTCGGGTCAAGCCCGCGGTTGCCCGGTTCGTACCAATGGCTGCCCCTCACCCTAACCCTCTCCCCGTTCTGACGGGGAGAGGGGACGTGCCCTCCGAGATGTCGTCGAGGAGCGGAGAGGGTGCGGCATCTTCCCTTCTCCCCGTAAACACGGGGAGAAGGTGGCGGCAGCCGGATGAGGGGCCGGCCTCGCCGATCTCCTGCCTTGCGAAAGCCCTCCCGCCTATGGACGGTGCGACATGGTGAAACTCAACAAAATCTACACCAAAACCGGCGACGACGGCACGACCGGTCTGGTTTCCGGCCCGCCCAGGACAAAGGACGACCTGCGCGTCGAAGCCTATGGCACGATCGACGAGGCCAATTCTGCGATCGGCCTGGCGCGGCTGCACACATCAGGCTTGCCCGAGCTCGACGCCATGCTGATGTCGATCCAGAACGACCTCTTTGACCTCGGCGCCGATCTCGCCACGCCTGATACCGGTGAGACGCTGGCCTACGAGCCGCTGCGGATCGTCGAGACCCAGGTGGACCGCGTCGAGCACGACATCGATCAGTTGAACGCCGATCTCGAGCCGCTGAAATCCTTCATCCTGCCGGGCGGCAGCCCCGCTGCCGCACATCTGCATCTGGCTCGCACGATTGCCCGGCGCGCTGAACGTCTGATGGTGGCGCTTGCCCGCATCGACGGCGAAATCGTCAGCGAGCCGGCAAGGAAATACGTCAACCGGCTCTCCGATTTCCTCTTCGTCGCCGCGCGACATGCAAATAACCGGGGCCAAGCGGATGTGCTTTGGGTTCCCGGAAAAAACAGATAGGTTCGCCGTGACGACGATCGCCGGGGGGCCTTTATGTTCATACCACTTCACGACGCCAATACGCTGAAACACATCAAGGTCCAGTGGGTGACGCTCTTGCTGATCGCCCTGAACGTCGCAATCTGGCTGTTGACCAGCCTGGAAAGCGAGCATGCAGCCCAGGCAACGACGGTCGGGCTCGGCTATATCCCGGCGATCGCCTTTGGCGACGCGGTGCTGGCGCAAGGGCTGGAAATCGTGCCGGAGCCGCTGACCTACCTCACCTATGCCTTCGTCCATTCCGGCTTCTGGCATCTCGCCGGCAACATGATCTTCCTCTGGGTCTTCGGCGACAATGTCGAGGACGCCATGGGACATCTGCGCTTCCTGATTTTCTACCTCGCCTGCGCAGCCGCCGGCGCGCTCTGCCACGGCCTGCTGGCCATGACGTCGCAAGCGCCGCTGGTCGGCGCTTCGGGGGCGATTTCCGGTGTGGTTGCCGCCTATGTCTTGCTGCATCCGCGCGTCAGGGTCTGGGTTCTGGTGTTCTTCCGCCTGCCGCTGCCGCTACCGGCCTTCGTGCCGCTGCTTTTGTGGATCGGCCAGCAGTTCTTCATGCTGGCAATCGCACCCGACGGCGACGTTTCCTGGGGCGCGCATGTCGGCGGCATCCTTGCCGGCGCTCTTCTGATTCTGGTGTTGCGCCGACCAGGTGTGCCGCTCTTCGACAGGGAGATCGTCACGCCCCGCGCCGTCAGAAGCGATGCCGGCACCGGTCCGGCCATCACCGCCGACGCAGCCGGGCGGAACGCACAACGTCTTCCCTGGGGGCGGCGTCGACAAGAATATTGACGTGAACGTAAACGTCCATATATTGCCCGGCAAATCGCCCGCCTGCGGCATGGAAGCGTTGTATTTGGAGGAAAAGCGCGTATCCATGTCGCCATTCGACAATCGAAATGGCGCACGAGGGCGCATTTTCGCTGAAGCCAATTTCCCTGAAGGAAGGACCCCATGAAGATTCTCGTGCCAGTCAAACGGGTTGTCGACTACAACGTGAAGATCCGGGTGAAGCCGGATGGTTCGGGTGTCGAGCTTGCCAATGTGAAGATGTCGATGAACCCGTTCGACGAGATCTCGGTGG
>Ga0123341_1000188_pt1 | contig 31454 bp, 31 predicted proteins | sample Turbeapinknodule_FD_89959 | JGI IMG/M metagenome (GOLD analysis project Ga0123341, IMG submission 89959) | Root nodule microbial communities of legume samples collected from Mexico - Turtle bean Mexico pink nodule | ecosystem: Host-associated > Plants > Roots > Nodule | place: Mexico: Nepantla...
CCTTGCCGTCGACGGCAAGGCCAAAGTGCCGCCTTTCGATGCCGCCCATGAGGCGCCGATGCGCACAGGCACAACCGCCGCTGTCGTGACCACGGTCGGCCACCAGCGCGGCGAGGGCGTCGCGGTTCTTTCCGCAGATGCGTGAGGAGTGAGAGATATGACAGCTTCCGCTTACAGAGATCATCTCGGCCGTCCAATCGTCGCCGTCACCGGCATGGGCATCATCACCTCACTCGGCCAGGGTCTCAATGACAACTGGGCGGCCCTAACGTCAGGCACGTCGGGCATTCACGAGATCAACCGTTTCCCGACTGAGGGACTGTCGACGCGGATCGCCGGCACCGTCGATTTCATCGGCATCCCGGCCCCGAACGCCGTCGAGCGCTCCTATGCCTTCGCCCGGGAAACGACGATCGAGGCCCTGGCCAATGCCGGTCTTTCAGGCGATTTCAACGGCCCGCTGTTTCTCGCTGCCCCGCCGATCGAGCCGGAATGGAGCGCGCGTTTCGAACTTGCCGACCGTTCGCCGGCCTCCGAGCATCCTGGTGACGCCTATGAGCGCTTTTTGACGGCGCTGCGCCAGCGGCCAGACCCAGCCTTCCATGAGGCGGCCCTGTTCGGCGCGATTTCCGAGCGCCTTGCCGACCGGTTTGGCACGCGCGGCCTTCCCGTCACGCTGTCGACGGCCTGTGCCTCCGGTGTCACGGCGATCCAGCTCGGCATCGAGGCGATCCGCCAGGGCCGCACCGATCGCGCCCTGACGGTTGCGACCGATGGCTCTCTCAGCGCCGAAGCGCTGATCCGCTTCTCGCTGCTGTCGGCGCTTTCGACTCAGAACGATCCGCCGACCAAGGCCTCCAAGCCGTTTAGCAAGGATCGCGACGGCTTCGTCATTGCCGAAGGTGCGGCGACGCTGGTGCTGGAATCGCTGGAAGCGGCGGTCGCCCGCGGTGCCAAGGTGCTCGGCATCATGAAGGGCGCCGGAGACAAGGCCGACAGCTTCCACCGCACGCGCTCCTCACCCGATGGTGGGCCGGCAATCGCGACGATCCGCGCGGCGCTTGTCGATGCCGGCATCGACGAGAGCGGCATCGGCTATATCAATGCCCACGGCACTTCGACGCCTGAGAACGACAAGATGGAATATGGGGCGATGTCGGCCGTCTTCGGCGAACGGCTCGTCGGCATTCCGGTTTCCTCGAACAAGTCGATGATCGGCCATACGCTGACGGCGGCGGGCGCCGTCGAAGCGGTGTTCTCGCTGCAGACGATGCTGACCGGCACGCTGCCGCCGACGATCAACTATGCCAATCCCGATCCGTCGATCGTTCTCGATGTCGTGCCGAACAAGAAACGGGAAGCGCAGGTTTCCGCCGTGCTTTCCAACTCCTTCGGCTTCGGCGGGCAGAATGCCAGCCTTGTCATGGCGCTCGAACCGGCTTAAGCGGTTCCCGACACATTTTTGAGATGAGATGACGCCTTCAAGGCGAGGGATTTTGCCATGCGCGCTTTGCAACTGATCGATGACCGCAAGCTTGAGATCACCGACCTGCCGGAACCGGACGCGCCTGCTGCCGGCGAGGTGACGCTGCGCGTCAAGGCGGTGGCGCTCAACCATATCGATGTCTGGGGCTGGCGCGGTATGGCATTCGCCAAGCGCAAGATGCCGCTGGTCATCGGTGCGGAAGCCTCGGGCGTGGTTGAAGCGATCGGCCCGGGTGTCGCCAATGTGCTGCCGGGCCAGCTCGTTTCCATCTATGGCGCGCGCACCTGCGGCCTTTGCCGTCCCTGTCGCGGAGGTCGTGACAATCTCTGCGAACATGTCTCCGGCGTGCACGGCTTCCATCTCGATGGCTTCGCGCAAGAGAAGGTAAATCTTCCCGCGCGGCTGCTGGTGCCAGCCCCTCCCGGCGTCGATGCGATCGGTGCAGCGCTTGCTCCCGTCACCTTCGGTACCGTGGAGCACATGCTATTCGACAATGCCAAGCTCGAGCCCGGCGAAACGATCCTCGTCCATGCCGGCGGCTCCGGCATCGGCACGGCGGCGATCCAGCTCGCCAAGAAGATCGGCTGCACCGTCATCACCACCGTCGGTTCCGATGACAAGATCGAAAAGGCCAAGGCGCTCGGCGCCGATCACGTCATCAACTACCGCACCGATCGTTTCGAAGGCGTGGTGCGCAAGCTCACCAAGAAGAAGGGCGTCGACGTTGTCTTCGAACATGTCGGCAAGGATACCTGGGCGGGCTCGATGCTCTGCATGAAGCGCGGCGGGCGGCTCGTCACCTGCGGTTCGACCTCGGGTGTTTCGACAGAGATGAACCTGATGATGCTGTTCCAGCAGCAGCTGAAGTTGTTCGGCTCCTTCGGCTGCCGCATGGAGAACATGGCGGATGCGATGCAGAAGATGGGCCGTGGGCTCGTCCATCCCGTCATCGACACCGAGGTCAGCTTCAGCGATATCGACCGGGCGCTGGAGCGGATGGAATCGCGCCAGATCTTCGGCAAGATCATTCTGAAAATGGATTGAGCCCGAAGTGAAGCTCTTCGTCACCCGGATCGTTCTGGCGCTCAGGCACTTCCAGCAATGGCTGGTGGCGCAGGTGATGTTCGGCTTTCTGAACGTGCTGAAGCTGTTTCCGGCCGATGGCGCGATTCGCTTCGCCGACAGGATAATGCGCCGCCTTGGCCGGCGGACGCGCCGCCACAGACTGATGCTCGTCAATCTGCGCAACGCCTTCCCTGAGAAGAGCCAGGCCGAGATCGAAGAGATCGCGCTCGCAAGCTGGGGCAATATGGGCCGGCTTGCAGCCGAATACGTCTTCCTCGACCAGTTGTTCGATTATGATCCCGAGAACGCGGAGCCGGGCAGGGTGGAGGTGTCGGGCATCCCGATCTTTCTCGATCTGCGCGACAATCCGCGCCCCTTCATCGTCTTTACCGGCCATACAGCCAATTTCGAGCTGCTGCCGGTAGCGGGTGCCGCCTTCGGGCTCCATGTAACCGTGCTCTTTCGGCCGCCGAACAATCCCTATGTCGCGAAGAAGGTCTTCGATTTCAGAAGCGCGCGGATGGGCAAGCTGGTGCCGTCTCATGCCGGCTCCTCCTTCGCGCTCGCCCGTCAGCTCGAAGCCGGCCAGGGGGTCGGGGTGCTCGTCGACCAGAAGTTCCGCAAGGGGCTGAAGGGGACCTTCTTCGGGCGCGAGGTCAAGACCAATCCGCTGCTGCCGAAGCTGGTGCGCCAGTTCGATTGCGAGGTCTATCCGGCGCGCTGCATCCGGCTGCCCGGCAACCGCTATCGGCTGGAAATCGAGCCGCGGCTGGACATGCCGCGCGACGCCAAGGGCAATCTCGACCTACCGGCAGCCGCCCAGCTGCTCAACGACAAGGTGGAAAGCTGGGTGCGGGAATACCCGGAACAGTGGCTCTGGTATCACGATCGCTGGCAGATCAAGAACACACTCGCACCTTAGACGCCAATAATTTAATGCTGCCTCGGCCTCAGATCCGAACCTGCTTAAAAAGGTCCACCCTCAATTATCAGCGGTGAAAAGCGGCAGGTGCGCTCGGATTGAAAGAGAGCACACTTCATGTTACCCGTCACCACTAAGGCGCGAATAATGTCTACCGCTAGGCGCATTTTAGAGGTGTAAACCAGATCCGGTTTTGGACTCGTCTCTTGGGGTAATCGTAGTTGGAGGCGTCTTGTTGGAGCTTTTTCGAGCTTTTTCCTTGCGTTGCACGCAGATAGAGGAAGCCATACGCCTGGGCGACGACCAGCGCGTCACGGCGCTTGACCGCTATGTCGAGCCGCTGGTCGAGGCAATCCTCGCTCATCGGGCGGTTAATCTGCTCGAAGTCTACATGCAACTGCAGTTTGTGACTCATCTGATCGCCCAGGACGCTGACGACAGCGCCAGCGTCACCGAGCACACGACGGTGCTTTCCTTCCTGCTCGACCGCTATTTCGGGACGCATGGGCCGGACTGGCGTATGCCTTCGCCGCAGGATGTGCGCATCGAGCCGCCGCCGGCCTATGTGCCTGATACCGACAATGGCCAGTTCCTCAATGCGGTGATCCTCGACAGCATGCCGGACCGGGTGGCGGTGCTGACAAGAGATTATCGCTACCTCTATTCCAATCCGGCCAACAGCGCTCATCTCAACAGGAAGCCGATGGAACTGATCGGCCGTCATCTTTGCGAATTCATCGGTGAAGAGCGGTTTGCCGAATGCGCCAAGCACAAGCTCGACGCCTGTTTTGCCGGCGGCCAGATCGATTACACCTATGAGCGCTCGGCGGGCAGCGAGGGATCACGGCAGGTGCGCTGTCGCATGTCGCCGCTGCGCGATGCGGGCGGCACGGTGATCGGCGCGCTGATTGTCATGCACGACCTCGATCAGCAGCCCAACTCTGCCTGACCCCCTGGCCGGACGGCAGGATGCTCGACCGGTAGCCTCAGGCGGTCGCCCAAACGGCGAGCTCGTACCCGTCGCGGTCGAGGAAATGGAAGCGGCGGCCGCCGGGAAAATCGGTGATCGGCCGGACGATCGTGCCGCCGGCCCTCTCGACCGAGGTCAGCACCTCCTCCAGATCTCTGGCATAGACGACAACAAGCGGGCCGCCCGGCCGCACAGGTCCGAAATCGGTGAAACCGCCCTTCAGCCGGCCATCGTCGAATTCGCAATAGTTCGGGCCGTAGTCGGTGAAACGCCAGCCGAAGGCCGAGCCGTAAAAGGCTTTGGCGGCGGCGATGTCGGCGACGTTGAATTCGACATAGTCAATGCGGCGGTCGTGGTTTTCTGAATTGTCGGCCATCTATCTCTCCATCAGGGCTTTCAGCATGGCGAGATCTTTCTCGACATGGGCGGCATCGGCAAAAAACTGCGCGTCGGTCATGCCGGGCAGGCGCAGCAGCGTGAACATGACCTCGCAGCCATCGCCGTTCGGCACGATGCGCAGCGCATTATAGACCCTGAGACCGGATTCGATCGTCACCGTGTGGTCGATTACGCCGAATTCATTGGCAGGCACGAAGCTCACCTTGATGGTTCCAAGCGGGCCGCGGGCGATCCAGTCAGCGCCGTGCGGCTCGAGACCGCTTGCAAGGCCGGAGGCCCAGAGCGGCATGTTCTCCGGCTTGCCGGCGAAGTCGTAGACGTCGCGCCAGTCACGCTCGATCGATTGGTGGATAATTTTCGCGGGCGTCGTCGACATGGCTTGCAGGTCCTTGATATTGGGTCTCGCTGTCGTAGCAGGCCAATCAGCGGCGTCTTGAACAAAACGGTCAGCCCGGCCTTTCCGGCATGCAGAGTTGGTCAAGAATGGCGGCGGGTGTCAGGCTCGAGAGCTCGCCGACCTCGCGCGTCATGTGGGCCTGGTCGGCAAAGCCCGCTTCGAGCGCAAGGCGGGCGAGCGGCATCGTGCCCGAGCTGCGGCAGAGGTCGAGGAAACGCTGGAACCGGCGGATCCGTTCCAGCGTCTTGGCGCCATAGCCGAAATGATGGTGGCAGCGGCGGCGCAACTGCCTTTCGCTCATGTCGAGCCGGCCGAGCAGCCCGGACGCCGGGCGACCGCTGTCTGCGGCGGCGAAGATCACGGCAGCGTCCTGGGCGGGATCCTCCTCGTCGCTGGCGGCTTCTTCCAACAGGCGGCGAAACAGCGCCATGGCTGCCGAAGGATCGGGACAATCGCCAAGCCGCGCCTCGAATTCGGCCGTGTCCTTCCAGCCGATGTCGACAAGCGGCACCGAGCGGCCGACCAGAGCCGAGAGCCGCGTCTTCAGCCAGGGTGCTGCGGCGCCCGGCGCAAAACGGGCGCCGATGATCGTCGTGCCCGGCCGGAGAACGGGAAAGGCCGCCGTCCTGTCGGGCCCGGCGACTGCCAGCCGGCCGTCGATCCAGAGCAGGTCGCAATAGCCGTCCGGCACGATCGCCACCACTGCCGGCGGTCCGTCATGCAGCGCATGCGACCAGAACCGGCTGAAATGGCGTCGCAGCGCCGGCGGCGGCGCATATTCGCGGTAGCGCCCGGCACGGGCAGCAAGCAGCGCCGTATCTTTTCGTCTTTCCGGTGCCAAGGCGATATCTCCCGAAACGCCGATGATACCACCAGATAGGGCATCAAGGGCAGGTCGCACGAAAACTTGGTTGTCGATGAACCGACGCAAGCGGTTGTCGGACAAGTCGGGATATTGCAAGCTTCATTTCATTGCTTTTGCGAACCGATTAGACCCTTGCGAGACTTGCCGTTTGACCGAGACAGTGCCACAACACCGGTCCAAATGACACATCGGAGGTTTGTCGTGGAAAAGGCAGAAATCGGACTGATCGGTCTTGCGGTCATGGGCTCCAACCTGGCGCTCAACATCGCGGAGAAAGGCAATAAAATTGCGGTCTTCAACCGTACGCCTGAGAAAACCGACGAATTCTACGAAAGCGCCGGCGATCTGAAAAAGCAGATCATTCCTTGCAAGACGATCGAAGAGTTCGTCGATGCGATCCGGCCGCCGCGCCCGATCATCATCATGATCAAGGCGGGCGATGCCGTCGATCAGCAGATGGAGGCGTTGCGCCCGCATCTCGCCAAGGGCGACATCATGATCGATGCCGGCAACGCCAACTTCCGCGACACCGTCGCCCGCTTCGACCGCCTCAAGAACACCGATCTTACCTTTATCGGCATGGGTGTGTCAGGCGGCGAGGAAGGTGCGCGCCACGGCCCGTCGATCATGGTCGGCGGCACGGAAGACTCCTGGAAGCGCGTCGAGAAGGTGCTGACCTCGATTGCCGCTCGCTACAATGACGAGCCCTGCGTCGCCTGGCTCGGCAACGACGGCGCCGGCCATTTCGTCAAGACCATCCATAACGGCATCGAATATGCCGACATGCAGATGATCGCCGAAATCTACGGTATCCTGCGCGACGGCCTCGGCAAGAGCGCCTCCGACATCTCCGGCATTTTCGGCGAGTGGAACAAGGGCCGGCTGAACTCCTATCTGATCGAGATCTCCGAAAAGGTGCTGGCCGCCAACGATCCCGTCTCCGGTGGGCCGATGGTCGACATGATCCTCGATAAGGCAGGCCAGAAGGGCACTGGCAAATGGTCGGCGATCGAGGCGCAGAACATGGGCATTCCGGCAACGGCGATCGAAGCCGCGGTCGCCGCCCGCAGCCTCTCTTCGATGAAATCGCAGCGCGAAGCCGCTGAAAAGATCTTCGGCACGCAGGCCGTATCCTTCCCGATCGCCTATGGTCCCGAGCTCAACAAGGATCTGGAACTGGCGCTGTTTGCCGCCAAGATCGGCGCCTATGCGCAGGGCTTCGCAGTAATGGCGGAAGCATCGCGCGAGTTCAACTGGTCGCTGCCGATGCCAACGATCGCCAGAATCTGGCGCGCCGGCTGCATCATCCGCTCGCAGTTCCTCGACGAGATCACCTCGGCCTTCACAAAGGCGCCCGACGCCGCAAACCTGATCGTCACGCCGGCCTTCTCCGACATGGTCAAGGAATCGATTCCGGCGCTGCGCCGCGTCGTCGGTGCTGCGATTTCCGCCGGCCTGCCGGTGCCGGCGCTGACCTCGGCGCTCACCTATTTCGACGCCTACCGCCAGGGCCGGGGGACGGCAAACCTCATCCAGGCGCAGCGCGACTTCTTCGGCGCCCACGGTTTCGACCGCCTTGATGGCAAGGATTTCCACCACGGCCCCTGGGGCAGCGGTGCGGCGACCTTCTGAGGTTTGCGGAGAAGAGATCAAGGAGAAGCCCGGCCGTCGCGCCGGGCTTTTTCGTGAGGTATGTCGCGAACGCGGAGTTGAAGGTGAAGAGTATTCGGATAGCCGCGGCGCAGACGCCGGAATTTCGGGAGAATGTCGATGCGGCCTTGGACCATGCTATTGAAGTCGCAGCACGAGCCGAAGTCGATGACGTTGCCTTGCTGCTCTTTCCCGAAGGTTTTCTCCAGGGCTACCTGATCGATGAACCATCGGCGCGCCGCGTTGCGTTCGATCTCGCATCGGCCGAGTTTTCGGCAGTCCTGGATCGGCTGCCGAAGTCGGGGCCGGTGTTGGTGGTGGGGCTGATCGAGATCGATGATGGGCGATTGTTCAACACCGCTGTCATCATCGAGCGCGGCGTTCTCATCGGCCGCTATCGGAAAGCCCACCTGCTGCGTGGTGAACGGATTTTCTCGGCGGGAGAGGAGAGCCCGCTCTTTGCGATTGGCGATATGCGTTTCGGGATCAACATCTGCTACGACACCAATTTTCCGGAAGCTGCGGCGAAGATCAGAGCGTCCGGCGCGACCCTGATCCTGTGCCTCGCCAACAATATGATGCCGCGGGACAAGGCGGAAGCATTTAAGGAGCAGCATAACGCGGTCCGCGGCGAGAGGTGCCGCGAAACGGGACTGTGGCTGATATCGTCCGATGTGACCGGAGAGCGTGACGGGCGTATCTCCTGGGGGCCGACGGCTGTGCTCGACCCGGAAGGCCACGTCGTGGCGCAACTCCCGTTGGAGGAACCCGGCTTGCTGCTCTTCGATTTTCTCTACATAGCGTTTGAGGACCGCTGGGGCATGAGGACCTGACAGAGATGCATATCCGATACGAGACACCTGATGATATCGACGCGATCCACGATCTGACTTCCACCGCCTTCAGGCCGATGGCCTACAGTGACGGTACGGAAGCGGAGATTATCCGAAAACTTCGTATGAGCGGCGATCTGGCGATATCGCTCGTCGCTGAGGAGGACCGCGAGATCCTGGGGCATGTCGCGTTTTCGCCGGTGACGATCGAAGGTGTCCATGACGACTGGTTCGGGCTGGGGCCGATATCGGTCACGCCGGCGAGACAGCGGCAGGGTATCGGCGGGGCTCTGATCGCCAGGGGGCTCGAATTGCTGAAGGAGATGGGCGCTAGCGGATGCGCGCTGATCGGCAATCCGGACGTCTATGGCAGCGCGGGATTCAGCAGCGACGGGCGGCTGTCATATCATGATCTCGATACGCGGCTGGTGCAGCGGATCGTTTTTCGAGGGCCAGCGCCGAGCGGGGCGCTTCGGTTCGCTCCGGCGTTCGAAAGTTAGCAGAAAGGCGACGACATGACCAAAACCGGCGCCATCAGCATCCGGACAGAGCGTCTGGCGCTCCGCCTGCCCGATATCGGCGACTTCGAGGCTTACGCTCGGTTGATGGCCTCGCCGCGCTCTGCCGGAATGGGCGGCCCCTTCGATCTGCGGGCGGCGTGGGGGATGTTCTGCCACGACATTGCTCTGTGGCAGTTCTTCGGGCATGGGGCGCTGATGATCGATCTGGCCGAAACCGGCGAATGTGTCGGCCAGGTGGGGATCAACCACGGGCCGCTCTTTCCGGAAAAGGAACTCGGATGGTTCGTCTACGAAGGGCATGAGGGCAGGGGCTATGCGACCGAGGCGGCCTTGGCGTTGCGTGGCTGGGCTTTCGAGACACTCAAGCTGCCGTCGCTCGTCAGCTATATCGCTCCGGCAATGTCGCTTCCATTGCCGTTGCAGAACGGCTGGGCGCGTGTCTTGATCGCGTAGCGCCCCGAGACGATCCTAAGGATCGTGTTTATCGTCACATTCCTCCCTGAAGCGCGCATATGATTGCGGGTGCAGGAGGTTTGGGGCCTGACGTCTCAATCCCTACATGTTGATGGGTCAGGATCGGACGCTGCCAAAACGGGGATGCCGGATGACGGAAGCGAATCAGGAGCACTGGGACGAGGTCTACCGCACGAAAGCTGCCGACAGCGTCAGCTGGTATCAACCGACGCCCGAGCCTTCGCTGCGGGCGCTTGACGAGCTACAACTGCCGGTGACGGCCGCCCTGATCGATATCGGTGCCGGCGCGTCCAGCCTCGTCGACCGACTCGTCGAGCGCGGCTGGTCCGACCTCACCGTTCTCGATATTGCTGCGCCGGCACTTGACGTCGCCAAGGCGCGGCTGCGGGATGACGCGGCTCGGGTCGCATGGATGGTGGCCGATATCACCGTATGGAGACCGAAGCGCCGCTACGACGTATGGCACGATCGCGCCGTCTTTCACTTCCTGACCGCGCCGCAGCAGCGGCTGTCCTATCGCAATGCGCTTGAAGCCGGCACGGCGGCGGGCGGCGTCGTGATTATCGCGACCTTCGCATCCGACGGGCCGGAGCGGTGCAGCGGCTTGCCGGTCCAACGTTATGATGCCGCTGCGCTGGCGGCAGAATTCGGCTCCGCCTTTGCCTTGGAGCGCGAATGGAGCGAGGAGCACGCGACGCCCGGCGGCGGCCGGCAGTCGTTTCAGTGGTGCGTCTTTCGCCGGCGCTGAGATCGGCCGGCTGCCGAAAGACTACTCCTTTGCCTTCAGGCGATCGAGGATGAAATCCGCCCGGTCGGCGACCGTGATTTTCGGCAGCACGACGACGTCGTAGCCGATTGTCGGATAGGTCGCGGCGAGTCGCTCATATTCCGCGACGGCCTTTTCGAAGCCATGGCGGCGCTCGGGGTCGGTCGTGTAAATCTCCAGCCATGGCGGCGTGAGAAAAACGCTTCTGTTATAGCGATGGGCGGCGCTCAATCTTTCCAGGATCGGTTCTCCCGTCAGGTGCTGAAGCGCCGAGGCGGCATCGATCAGCCCGCGGTCGAAGAATGTCCAGCCCTGCTCTTCGCGCGCCGCCGCGTGGTCGACGATCGCCATCTCGATCGCGCGGCGGGCGAAGGCAACCATGTCGACCCAGGGCAGGGCGGTTCCATTGCTCTCCAGCTCCTGCTTGACGATCCGGCGGCCGGGCTCCTCGACGATCGTATGGCCACGGCGGCCAAGCTCCGCAAGCAGCGTCGATTTTCCGCCGCCGGAACATCCCGAAATCAGGACCGATCCGTTCATCATCTAGCCTGTCCGGCGGAAGCGCGCCATGCCGTGCTCCACCAGCCGGTCGATGATTTCGGCATAGCTGACGCCGCTTGCTGCCAACGCCTTGGAATACATGCTGATATCGGTGAAGCCGGGAATGGTGTTGAGTTCGTTGATGACGAAGTGCATGTCCGATGTCAGGAAAAAGTCGATGCGCGCCATGCCATCGCAACCGACAGCCCGGAAAGCTTGGGCGGCCATATCGCGCATGGCGGTCTCGACCTCCAGCGGCAACTCGGCCGGGACTTTCAGCGCCGCGCCGTTTTCATCGACATATTTGGCGTCGTAATTGTAGAAGCCGTGGCTTTCCGCCGGCACGATCTCACCCGGCCGGGAGACAAAAAGCTCTCCGTCCACATCCTCCAGCACACTGAATTCGATCTCGCGGCCGGCGATGAATTCCTCGGCGAGCAGCGTCCGGTCGTGGCGGAAGCCTCCGGCAAGGGCTGCTGCAAATTCCTGGCTGGCATGGACCTTGGCAACGCCGACGGAGGATCCCTGCCGCGCCGGCTTGACAAAGAGCGGCAGGCCGAGCTCGTCTTCGAGCGCGGCAAGCGAAGGAGCCGCACCCTCATGGATCGTCACGGCGCGCGCCACCGGCAGGCCCGCCGCCTGCAGCAGACGCTTGGCGATATCCTTGTCCAGTGCCGCGGCCGAGCCGAGGATGCCGCAGCCGGCGAGCGGCACGCGTGCCACTTCAACTGCGCCCTGCACCGATCCGTCCTCGCCATGCGGGCCGTGCAGCACGGGAAACAGGATGTCGATCCTTGGCAATTCATGCGGCGCGCCATGGGCCGGCATGGCCAGCATGCGCCCGCGGCCGCCCGGCACGAGGCAGATTTCCGTCCCTGACGAGGGTGTCGCCAGCCGGCCGTCCCCGAAGCCGCTCAGCAGCCATTGTCCCTCACGGGTGACGAAGATGGGAACGGCGTCATATTTCTCGGGCTCCAGCGCAGCCATGACGTTGGTCGCCGAGAGGATGGAAACCTCGTGCTCGGCCGAACGGCCACCGAAAAGCACGGCGATGCGCAGCCTGTTGGGGGAAGGGGTCATGAAAGCCTCCGAAGCGATGGGATATCGGAAAGATCAGGCCTCGACCGATATGCCGCGATTGGCAAAGAAACGATCGAAGACGGCAAGCGGCAGCGTGACATCGGCCTGGCTTGCCGCGTCGTGGCCGGACGGATTGTGGAAGCGGATCGTCTTATCGCTGGCCGCCGTCACCAGCACCAGATGACCGCCCTTCGACGGCGGCTCGTGCTCCGGCCAGCGGATGGCCGAATGCACCGAGGCGATGAAGAACCTGCGCTTCGACAGCAGCTCCGGAATGGCCGATGTGTCCAAGCCGGTGATGGTCTTCGCATCGAGCGCGAATCGGTCGGCGGCGAAGCGGACGAAGGGCGCGTAGATCAGCCCCTTGATCGAAGCGTCGATCTCGTCGACGACATAACCGCCATAACGAGTGCAGGCGCGGGCGAGTTCGAGGGTGGGATGGATCTCGCCGCGCGCGGCTAGGACCATCTTCAGGCAGGCCATGCCGCAGACGTTCACGGCCCAATGCGCATATTCCTCGATCGTTGCGGCTCCCGAATGGCGCCAGAGCGGATCGCTGAGCAGAGCCTGCGATCCCGCGGCAAGCACCGGCAGCGTCATGCCGGGTGTTTCCCATTGGCTGAAATAGGGCACGCCACTTTCTTGCATTCTGTCGATCTCCCCGTCGCTCGCTCATGAGATGGCGAGCAATCTTGGCTTTTTTCGAGCCGATGCCGCGCTTGCGGTTAGCGCGGCGAAGTCGGGGCGACTGAGGTCACTACGTCGCTGGAAGCGATTTGAGCCACCCAAACCTTGGACCGCCGAAGATGAGTTTCTCGGCTGCCGGTAAGTCCGACGGGTCGCGCTTCTCAATCCGCCTTACCTGCCGCTCTCGGGCCAGATCGGCTGGCTGATGCTCTGCAGCAGTTCCGGTTCGACGCCGTCGATGCGGGCGATGACGGCTTTGGCCATTTCGCGGCCGGCCTGGCGCACGTCTTCCTGGGCAGTGATGATTTCCGGGCGGATCCAGTTCAGGATCGGCACCGACTGCTTTGAGACCATATCGAGATCACGGCCGAGCGTCTTGCCGGCAGCTTCGATGCCGGCATTGACGGCGATCGCGGCGCTGCCGGCCGAACAGACGATGCCGTCGGGCGCGTTGGCCGAGCGCATCATCACCTCGACGACGTCGCGGATGTCGGCGAGCGGTGCGTCGGTGTTGATGCGCAGCGGCACTTCCTCGGCGCCGTAATCGTGCAGTCCGGTCTGGAAGCCGATGCGGATATGGGCGTAGTAGGTGAGCTTGCTCGGCGGCTGCAGCAGGGCGATGCGGCGCCGGCCACGCTTAACGAGCTTTTCCACAGCCTCGTGGGCGAAGGCTTCGTTGTCGAAATCGTGGAACGGATGAGTGAGACCCGCATCGGTGCGCCCATGCGTGGCAAAGGGCATGCCGCGCTCGGTCAAGAGCCGCACGCGCGGATCGTCCGGCTCGATGCGTGAGATGATGACGCCGTCGGCCGAGCCGGTCTCGAGGATGTAGCGCACCGGCAGCATCGGGTCCTTGCTGTGGGAGTGCGGCGTGACGACGATATGATAGGGCGTGCCGGACAGTACTTCGGAAATTCCGAAGACCATCTGGCTGGAAAAGCCCATGATCTCCTCATCTATGCTGAGGACAAGGGCGATGACGTTGGTCTTGCCGGTGCGCAGGCGCACGCCCGCCCTGTTCGGCTGGTAGCCAAGCTGGCGGGCGACCATACGCACCCGCTCTTTGGTTTCCGCCCCGATGTCAGGCGCATCTTTCAGCGCGCGCGACACCGTCGTGACGCCAAGGCCAGTCATGAAGGCGATCGTCTTCAATGTCGGACGCTCGCGCGCCGCCGGCGCCGCTTGCCCGAAATTTCCCTTGTTTTCCATCCCTGTAGGCCTGCCTCGCGCGAATTGGTGTCGCTTATAGAGGCTTTTTCAAGCGCCGTAAGCCCGCGCTTGCCAAAATCGCGCCTCCCTAAGAAAAGCAAATCTGTAACGATACAGTAGAAATGTCGAGCGCTTTTTCTTATGTGCACCGCAGCATCACGCTCTAAGGTTGAATCGGCAATTATTCCGCGGCTTTTTTGCAGTTGCGAAACCGGCGATATGGGCTGTGAATCTAATAATTAAATTAATATAATATATTCAAATAGATGACCTGAAGACGCATTTGCGAGAAGAGTTGATTTGGTGTCGCTAACGAGGGCGAGGCGCTTCGATGGAAAACAGTCAGAAGCTGCAATTGCGGTTGCTCGGGAAAAATTTGCCAGCTGACAGTTGCGCGTGGAAATCGATTGAACTAAGTTTTTCCGGCAACGTTTCAGTGAGGGAGGAGAACTCATGAAAATTCGTCTGATGGCGGCTATGCTTGCCGCTTCCGCGGCGCTTCCGTTTAGCGCCAGCGCCACCGATCTCGAAGTCACCCATTGGTGGACATCCGGCGGCGAATCCGCTGCTGTCGCCGAGCTGGCAAAGGCGTTTGACGCCACCGGCAACCACTGGGTCGACGGTGCAATCGCCGGTTCCGGCGGCACGGCACGCCCGATCATGATCAGCCGCATCACCGGCGGCGACCCGATGGGCGCCACCCAGTTCAACCACGGCCGCCAGGCCGAAGAACTCGTCCAGGCCGGCCTGATGCGCGACCTGACGGATGTGGCCACTGCCGAGCACTGGAAGGACATTATTCGTCCGTCGAGCCTGCTCGATTCCTGCACCATCGACGGCAAGATCTACTGCGCTCCGGTCAACATCCACTCCTGGCAGTGGCTGTGGCTTTCGAACGCAGCCTTCAAGAAGGCCGGCGTCGAAGTGCCGAAGAACTGGGACGAGTTCGTCGCTGCCGCTCCGGCTCTCGAAAAGGCCGGCATCATTCCGCTCGCCGTCGGCGGTCAGCCGTGGCAGGCGACAGGCGCCTTCGACGTGTTGATGGTCGCGGTTGCCGGCAAGGACGTCTTCAACAAGGTCTTCAAGGACAAGGATGCGGAAGTCGCTGCCGGTCCGGAGATCGCCAAGGTCTTCAAGGCTGCCGACGATGCCCGCAAAATGTCCAAGGGCAGCAACGTCCAGGATTGGAACCAGGCAACCAACCTGGTCATCACAGGCAAGGCCGGTGGCCAGATCATGGGTGACTGGGCACAGGGCGAATTCGCACTCGCCGGCCAGAAAGCCGGCACGGATTATACCTGCCTGCCCGGCCTCGGCGTGAACGAGATCATCTCGACCGGCGGCGACGCCTTCTACTTCCCGCTGCTGAAGGACGAAGAAAAGTCCAAGGCGCAGGCAGTGCTTGCCAAGACCCTGCTCGATCCCAAGACCCAGGTTGCCTTCAACCTGAAGAAGGGCTCGCTGCCGGTGCGCGGCGACGTCGATCTCGCCGCCGCCAATGATTGCATGAAGAAGGGTCTCGACATCCTGGCGAAGGGCAACGTGATCCAAGGCACCGACCAGCTGCTTTCGGCCGACAGCCAGAAGCAAAAGGAAGACCTCTTCTCCGAATTCTTCGCCAATCCGTCGATGACGCCGGAGGACGCGCAGAAGCGTTTCGCCGGGATCATCGCTTCGGCTGATTGATCGGTAGATTTGCTGCCTTTGCGATCCGGCTCCCATGGGGCCGGATCCTCTCCGGACGACTTTGATGGTCCGGCCGGCGGCAGCTTCTCTCCGCTATCTTCAGCAGATTTCGGACGTGGGACGAGAGGCGGCGCCATGCCGTTTCGTCACAGGTCGCAATTGCGATTTGAGGAGGAGTATTCATGACGGGTCAAGCGCAAGCAGGCCGGCCAAACAAGTTACTACGCAATCTGAATGCCAAGATTGCGTCCATTCCGATGATCCTGACAGCCGTGGTGATCTTTGTCGGCGGCACATTCTGGACGGTCTTTTATTCCTTTACCAATTCCAAGCTCCTTCCGCGGTTGAGCTTTGTCGGCATCGATCAGTATGAGCGCCTCTGGGCGGCGCCCCGATGGGTGACGGCGATCGAAAATCTCGCCCTCTATGGCGTGCTTTCGCTGATCTTCAGCCTGGTGATCGGTTTCATGCTCGCCGCCCTGATGGATCAAAAAATCCGTTTCGAAAACACCTTCCGCACCATCTTCCTTTATCCCTTCGCGCTGTCCTTCATCGTGACAGGTCTCGTTTGGCAATGGGTTCTCAACCCGGATTTCGGCATCCAGTCGGTCGTGCGTTCGATGGGCTGGACGAGCTTCACCTTCAATCCGCTCTATACGCCTGAAATCGTCATCTACGGCATTTTGATCGCGGCGCTGTGGCAGGGAACGGGCCTCGTCATGTGCCTGATGCTCGCCGGCCTGCGCGGCATCGACGAGGACATCTGGAAGGCGGCGCGCGTCGACGGCATCCCGATGTGGAAGACCTATCTCTTCATCGTCATTCCGATGATGCGGCCGGTGTTCATCACCACCATCGTCATCATCGCCTCCGGCATCGTCAAGGTCTACGACCTCGTCGTCGCACAGACCTCGGGCGGGCCGGGCATCTCCTCGGAAGTGCCGGCGAAATATGTCTACGACTACATGTTCCAGGCGCAGAACCTGGGGCAGGGCTTTGCCGCCTCGACCATGATGCTCGTCACCGTCGCGATCATCATCGTTCCGTGGGCCTATCTGGAATTCGGAGGAGGGCGCAAGCGTGGCTAATATCGAAACTCTCAACACCACAGCCGCCGGTATCGACGCCGTTGCGCCGAGACTTGGCGAAGGCCCGAGCGGCGCCAAGCCGCGCCCGGCGCTGTCGTCGCGCAACATCATACTCTACGGCACGCTTGGTGTGGCGGCGCTCTACTATTTGCTGCCGCTCTACGTGATGGTCGTGACGTCGCTGAAGGGCATGCCGGAAATCCGGCTCGGCAATATCTTTTCGCCGCCGCTGGAGATCACCTTCGAACCCTGGGTGAAGGCCTGGGCCGAGGCCTGCACCGGCCTCAACTGCGATGGCCTGTCGCGCGGCTTCTGGAATTCGGTGCGTATCACCGTGCCATCGGTCATCATCTCGATCGCGATCGCGTCGGTGAACGGTTATGCGCTCGCCAACTGGCGCTTCAAGGGATCCGAGCTTTTCTTCTCGATCCTGATCATCGGGGCGTTCATTCCCTACCAGGTGATGATCTATCCGATCGTCATCATTCTGCGCGAAATCGGCATTTACGGCACGCTGACCGGTCTCGTCATCGTCCATTCGATCTTCGGCATGCCGATCCTGACGCTGCTCTTCCGCAATTATTTCGTGTCGCTTCCGGAGGAGCTGTTCAAGGCGGCGCGTGTCGACGGGGCGGGCTTCTGGCAGATCTTTCTGAAGATCATGCTGCCGATGTCGCTGCCGATCTTCGTCGTGGCGATGATCCTCCAGGTGACCGGCATCTGGAACGACTTCCTGTTCGGCGTGGTTTTCACCCGTCCGGATACCTATCCGATGACCGTGCAGCTCAACAACATCGTCAATTCCGTCCAGGGCGTGAAGGAATACAACGTCAACATGGCGGCAACGATCCTCACCGGTCTCGTGCCGCTGATCGTCTATTTCGTCTCGGGGCGGCTTTTCGTCCGTGGCATCGCCGCCGGCGCAGTGAAGGGTTGATCCCATGAACATGAATTCAAGTGTCTCCAATGCAAGCGTCTCGATCAAGGATCTGTCGCTGAACTTCGGCGCCGTCAGCGTGCTGAAGGATCTGAACCTTGATATCAACGACGGCGAATTCCTGGTGCTGCTCGGGTCGTCCGGCTGCGGCAAGTCGACCTTGCTGAACTGCATCGCCGGCCTGCTCGACGCCTCGGAAGGCCAGATCTTCATCAAGGGCAAGAATGTCACTTGGGAAGAGCCGAAGGACCGTGGCATCGGCATGGTCTTCCAGTCCTATGCGCTCTATCCGCAGATGACCGTCGAGAAGAACCTCTCTTTCGGCCTACGCGTCGCCAAGATACCGCAAGCCGAGATCGACAAGCGCGTGGCGCGGGCAGCCGAGATCCTGCAGATCCAGCCGCTCTTGAAGCGCAAGCCCGCCGAACTGTCCGGCGGCCAGCGTCAGCGCGTAGCGATCGGCCGGGCGCTGGTGCGCGATGTCGACGTCTTCCTGTTCGACGAGCCGCTGTCCAACCTCGACGCCAAACTCCGCTCGGAGCTGCGCGTCGAGATCAAGCGGCTGCACCAGTCACTGAAGAACACGATGATCTACGTCACCCACGACCAGATCGAGGCGCTGACGCTGGCCGACCGCATCGCCATCATGAAGAGCGGCATCATCCAGCAGCTCGACGACCCGACGACGATCTACAACAGGCCGCGCAATCTCTTCGTCGCCGGCTTCATCGGCTCGCCGTCGATGAATTTCCTGCGCGGCGAGCTGGTCAGCTCGGGCGACGGCATTGCCTTTTCGGCCAACGGCGTCATTTTCTCGCTCGCTGCCTACGACGCCAGCGAGACATTGCAGCCCGGCCGCAAGGTTGTGCTCGGCGTCCGCCCGGAGCACATCAAGGTCAACGAGAATGCCGGCGGCGAAGAACATGACGCCACCGTCGATATCGAGGAGCCGATGGGTGCCGACAATCTTCTGTGGCTGAAACATGCCGGTCACACGATGTCGGTCCGCGTCAACGGCGCACGCCGTTTTAACGTCGGAGCCAAGGTGAAGCTCAGCTTCGACATGGCATTGGCTTCGGTGTTCGATGCCGAGAGCGAGCTGCGTCTTTAGACAGTTGGGCGGGCGGGGCCGGAGATGGTGCCGCCTGCCTGAGCTGGGGCCGATAGGCCGGGGCGAGTTTGGCGAGAAGCCCAATCCGCTCTCCGTCATTCTCGGGCTTGCTGGTGGATGCCATGTGGATCCTCGGGTCAAGCCCGAGGATGACGGAAAGCGGGGCGGACGGAAGGCGACCAAGGCGCTGCTACACATCTCTTTTCCCCAGCGGGGAGAAGAGGGAGCCAAGCCAGGCCCCTGACCAACGACAACTACCGGACGGCGATCATCCGCCGTCCATATCTAAAACGTAATTCGGAAATGATATCGTGACACATCCGTCGACACCCCCCAACATCGACCTTTCCGGTTCGTGGCAGCTGACTTCCGTCGACGGCGAGATCAAAAGTGTCATCAGCCTGCCGGGCGACGTGCACACCGCATTGCACCGGGCAGGGCTGATCCCAGATCCCTATTTCGGACGGAACGAGGAAAAGGTGCAGTGGGTCGCCGAGCGCGAATGGGCGGTCGAGCGCAGCTTCGCGCTGCCGGAGGTCGAAGGCGACTGGTATCTGGATATCGATTATCTCGATACGGTCGCCAGCGTCCACGTCAACGGCTTCCTGGCGCTTGAAGCCGACAACAGCTTCCGCCGCTATCGGCCCGACGTGTCGAGCATGCTGAAACCAGGCGACAACTCCATCCGGATCGTCTTTGCCTCCAACCCCGCCGTCGGGGCCGAACGGCAGAAGAAGCAGCCTTTCTATATTCCTTACAGCACGGGCAATTCGCCGATTCCCGACGGCAACATGCTGCGCAAGCCGCAATGCCATTTCGGCTGGGACTGGAACATCGCCATTGCGCCATTTGGCCTCTACGGCGCGATCGCGCTACAGCAGCTCGAGACGGCGCGCATCGAACATGTCGTCACCCGCCAAACCCACAATAGCGACGGCTCGGTCGATCTCCTGGTGACGGCGAGCCTGTTTGCCAAGCATGCCGGCATCGCCCAGGTCTATTTCGACCTCGATGGCGAGCGCGTGCGTCTCGATGTCGGCGTCAAGGGCGAGACGGAGGTCCACCATCTCTTCCATATCGACAATCCGCGTCTCTGGTGGCCCTCCGGCAGCGGCGAGCAGGCGCTTTATACGCTGTCCGTCGAATTGCCGACGGATGAGGTGAGCAAGCAGATCGGCCTGCGCACTGTCGAACTGATCACCACGCCGGATGCATCAGGCAGCCGCTTCGCCTTCAAGGTCAACGGCCGCGAGATCTTCTGCCGCGGCGCCAATTGGATCCCGGCCGACGCGCTCTATTCACTCTCTTCGCCTGAAAAGACAGAGGACCTGCTGCAATCGGCGAAAGCCGCCAACATGAACATGATCCGTGTCTGGGGTGGCGGTTTCTACGAGCAGGATCATTTCTACGACCTCTGCGACCGGCTGGGCCTGATGGTCTGGCAGGACTTCATGTTCGCCTGCAACCTCTATCCCTCGACCGAAGACTTCCTCGACAATGTGGCGATCGAGGTGGATTACCAGGTCAAGCGGCTCTCCTCGCATCCTTCGATCGCGCTCTGGTGCGGCGACAACGAGCTTGTCGGAGCGCTGACCTGGTTCGAGGAATCGAGGAAGGATCGCGACCGCTATCTCGTCTCCTACGACCGCCTCAACCGGACGATCGAACAGGCGGTGAAGAAGGCGCTGCCGGGCGCGCTCTGGTGGCCGTCGAGCCCGGCATCCGGCTATCTCGATTTCGGCGATGCCTGGCATGCCGACGGGTCGGGCGACATGCATTACTGGTCAGTCTGGCACGAGAACAAGTCGTTCGACAATTACCGTTCGGTGCGGCCGCGCTTCTGTTCGGAGTTCGGCTTCCAGTCCTACACCTCGCTGCCCGTCATCAAAACTTATGCCGAGGAGAAGGACATGAACATCGCTTCTCCCGTTATGGAGCTGCACCAGAAGAATGCCGGCGGCAACGAACGCATCGCCGGCACGATGTTCCGCTATTTCCGCTTCCCCAAGGATTTCCCGAATTTCGTCTATCTCTCCCAGATCCAGCAGGGTCTGGCGATCAAGACGGCGGTGGAATATTGGCGCTCGTTGAAGCCCCATTGCATGGGCACGATCTACTGGCAACTCAACGACACCTGGCCGGTCGCCTCCTGGTCGAGCCTCGACTACGGCGGCCGCTGGAAGGCGATGCATTATCTCGTCAAGCGCTTCTTCCAGCCGGTGGCGGTTGCCGCCATTCCCGCCGAGGACGGCAAGACGATCCGCTTCTCGCTCGTCAACGATACGCTCAATGATGTCAGCGTCGATCTTTCGATCTCGCTTCTGACGATGAATGGCGAGCGGCGGCACCTGAAAAACGTGCAGGCCATGTGCTCGCCGGATGCGGCGGTGACGGCCGCGGCGATTGATGTGTCCGACATTGCTGAGGGCACGCTGCTTGCCTGGCATTTCACCGCGTCGAACGGCATGGGAGGCGAGGGGCACTATGTCAACGGCACCTATAAGGCGCTGGAATTGGAGCCTTCTGGCCTGACCGTCACTCACGAATATGTCGAGGCGAGTGGCGCGATCGATATCAATGTCACCGCAGCGGGACTTGCGCTCTTCGTAATGATCGAGACCGAGGCGGACGGCAAATATTCCGACAACGCCTTCGATCTTGCAGCCGGCGAGAGCCGCCGCATCACCTTCACCCCGGCACATCCGCTCGAACGCGGCAAGCTGCCGGATTTCCGCTTTTACGACCTGCATTCCTGCCAATCGGCGGATTGATCCTTCCAAGAAATGGGCACGAGGCCCAAGGAGACGATGATGACGAAACTCAGCTACCAGCTCTATAGCGCCCGCAACTTCCAGCCCTATTCGGCAATTTTCGAAAAGCTCGGCAAGGCAGGTTATGCCGAGGTCGAAGGCTTCGGCGGCATCTATGCCGATCTCGACGATGACGGCCTGAAGAGCCTTCGCGCCGATCTCGACAAGAACGGCTTGGTGATGGCGACCGGCCATTTCAGCCCGGATTTCCTCGAGAAGGACGTGCAGAAGTCGTTGAACATTGCCAAAATTCTCGGCATGGATTCGATCTATGCGCCGCATCTGGCAGCTGAGCAGCGCCCCTCCGACGCCGCCGGCTGGGTCGCCTTCGGCAAGCGCTTGCAGGAAATGAGCAAGCCCTACAAGGAAGCCGGCTATGAATTCGGCTGGCACAATCACGATTTCGAATTCGTCAAGCTGGCCGACGGCTCGCTGCCGATCGAGCGCATCTTCGAGGGCGCGCCTGATATTTCCTGGGAAGCCGATATCGCCTGGGTCATTCGCGGCAACGCCGATCCTTTCGCCTGGATCGAAAAGCTCGGGCCGCGTATCACCGCGGTACATGTCAAGGACATCGCGCCTGCCGGCGAGGCGAAGGACGAAGACGGCTGGGCCGATGTCGGTCATGGCAAGGTCGAGTGGGGCAGGCTGATGACGGCGCTGCGCGCCACCAAGGCGAAACACTTCGTCGTCGAACATGACAATCCAAAAGATATCGACCGCAATATCAGCCGTTCGATCGCATCCTTCCAGACTTATTGAGGCATATCATGACCAGGGAACTTGGCGTAGGCATCATCGGATGCGGCAATATCTCCACCACTTACTTTTCGCTTTCACCGCTCTTCAAGGGGCTGAAGGTGCTGGCCTGCGCCGATATCAACGTGCAGGCGGCCGAGGCGCGTGCCAAGGAATATGGCGTCAAGGCGCAGACAATCGAGGAGCTTCTCGCCAATGACGAGATCGACGTCGTCGTCAATCTGACGATCCCGGATGCGCATTTTCCGGTGTCGAAGGCGATCCTTGAAGCCGGAAAACACGTCTATTCGGAAAAACCGCTGGTGCTTTCGCTGGAGCAGGGCGAGGAGCTTCGCCGTCTCGCCAAGGCGAAGAACCTCGCCGTCGGCTGTGCGCCCGACACCTTCCTCGGCGGCGCCCACCAGCTCGCCCGCAAATTCATCGACGATGGCGGCATCGGCCGGGTGACCTCGGGCGCCTGCTACGTGATGAGCCCGGGCATGGAGATGTGGCATCCGAACCCGGATTTCTTCTTCCTGCCGGGCGGCGGCCCGATCCTCGATCTCGGCCCCTATTACATCGCCAACCTGATCAACCTGATCGGTCCGGTCAAACGCGTCGGTGCCATGACCTCGATGGCATCGCCGACCCGGACGATCACCAGCCAGCCGCGCAACGGCGAGATCATCCCGGTCAAGACGCCGACAACGATCCAGGCGCTGCTCGAATTCGTCAGCGGCGCCACCGTGACGCTGTCGGCAAGCTGGGATGTGTGGTCGCACCGCCATGCGAATATGGAGATCTATGGCACCGACGGCTCGCTCTATGTGCCGGACCCGAACTTCTTCGGCGGCACCGTTGAGGCAAGCGGTCGCGACAAGGACATCAAGCCGCTTGACGATTGGGACCATCCCTTCGGCAAGATCAACCAGGAAAACCCGAACGGGGCGCGTGCCAACTACCGCACCGCCGGTCTTGCCGACATGGCGATGGCGTTGATCGAAGGCCGCGACGCACGCTGCTCGCTCGATCGCACACTGCACGGCGTCGACGTCATGACTTCGATCCTGAAATCGGGCGAGGAGGGCCGTTTCATCGAGCTGACGACGACCTGCACGCAGCCGGCTGCGCTCGGCATCGAAGAGGCGCAGGCGCTGTTGAGATAGTAGAAATAGCGCGGTGCGCTTGCCGTATCGGCGCGTTTGTCTCAATAGTTCGGTCTTCATCGGGCCTGTCCTGCGGCTGTCCGGTTCGCGCCGATGGCTGCCCCTCACCCTCTCCCCGTAAAAACGGGGCGAGGGGACTTGCCACGCGAAACGCTGGCGAGTGACGGAGAGGTTACGGCATATTCCCTACGCCCCGCATGCGGTGAGAAGGTGCCGGCAGGCGGATGAGGGGCAGGTGTCGGCGATCTCTTGGGCCGAAGATACCGCGTGACGATCATAGAGATACTTTAAAGGAGTTATTCAGATGAGCTGGCAACCGGCTGCAGACCGTTATTCGAAGATGAAATATAATCGCGTCGGCCGTTCCGGCCTGAAGCTGCCGGCCGTTTCCCTTGGCCTCTGGCACAATTTCGGCGGTGACACGCCGCATGACCGCAAGATCGACATGTGCCGCACGGCCTTCGACCTCGGCATCACCCATTTCGACCTCGCCAACAATTACGGCCCGCCTCCCGGCAGCGCCGAGACCGCTTTCGGCGAGATCCTGCGCAGCGAATTTTCCGGGCTTCGCGACGAACTGATCATCTCTTCCAAGGCCGGCTACGACATGTGGCCGGGTCCCTATGGCGAGTGGGGCAGCCGCAAGTATCTGATCGCCTCCTGCGACCAGAGCCTGAAGCGCATGGGCCTCGATTATGTCGACATCTTTTATTCGCACCGCTTCGACCCGGAGACGCCACTGGAAGAAACCTGCGGCGCGCTCGACCATATCGTCCGCTCCGGTCGGGCGCTCTATGTCGGCATTTCCTCTTACAACTCGCAGCGCTCGCGCGAAGCCGCAAAGATTCTGAAGGAACTCGGCACGCCGTGCCTGATCCACCAGCCGAGCTATTCGATGCTCAATCGCTGGGTCGAGGACGACCGGCTGCTCGATACGCTCGACGAGGTCGGCATGGGCTCGATCGTATTCTCGCCGCTGGCCCAGGGCATGCTAACGACGAAATATCTCGGCGGCATTCCCGAAGATAGCCGCGCGGCGCAGAACCATTTTCTCAAGAGAGACTACATCCGCCCCTCGATCATCGACAATATCCGCAAGCTCAACGAGATCGCCGAGAAGCGCAGCCAGACGCTGGCGCAGATGGCGATCGCCTGGGTGCTGCGCGGCGGACGGGTAACCTCGGCGCTGATCGGCGCCAGCCGCTCGTCGCAGATCGTCGACTGCGTCAAGGCGTTGGATAATCTCGAATTTTCGGCCGAGGAGCTTGCCGAGGTTGACGTCTATGCCAAGGAGGCGGATATCAATCTCTGGGCGAAGTCGGCGGAGCGGGAATAGGGAAGGCAGACTGGGCGTTTGGGGCAGCGCGCTGCCACATCCTCCCTCGTCTCTGTCCTCGGACTTGACCCGAGGGATGTCACAGAGATCCAGCCAGCCCAAATCCCTTGGGCCGAATAGACTCTTTTCGCCGCGCGGACGCGCGGCTGGATTTGGCAACTTGGTGCAGTAACCGCCGTTCCTATGTGATGTACGTACCACAACAATAATTTCGGAGGAGCCGCCATGATCCGCAACCCCATCCTGCCCGGATTCAATCCCGATCCGTCAATCTGCCGCGTCGGCGCGGATTATTATATCGCCACCTCCACCTTCGAATGGTATCCGGGTGTGCAGATCCACCATTCGCGCGATCTGGTGAACTGGACGCTGGTGCGCCGGCCGCTGGAACGCCGATCGCAGCTCGACATGCGGGGCAATCCCGATAGCTGCGGCATCTGGGCGCCGTGTCTTTCCCATGCCGACGGCCAGTTCTGGCTCGTCTATACCGACGTCAAACGCTTCGACGGCAGTTTCAAGGATGCCCCGAACTACATCGTCACCGCGCCCTCGATCGAAGCCGAATGGTCCGACCCCGTCTATGTCAATTCCTCCGGCTTCGATCCTTCGCTGTTCCACGACGATGACGGCCGCAAGTGGTTCCTCAACATGCAATGGAACCACCGTACCGAGAGCTATGGCGGCTCGCCGAAATCGCCGGCCTTCGACGGCATCCTGCTGCAGGAATGGGACCCGGCGACAAAGGCGTTGAAGGGGCCGATCCAGAACATCTTTGCCGGCAGTCCGCTCGGCCTTGTCGAGGGACCGCATCTCTTCAAGCGCAACGGCTGGTATTATCTGACGACCGCCGAGGGCGGCACCGGCTACGACCACGCCGTCACCATGGCGCGTTCGCACCGGATCGATGGGCCTTATGAGATGCATCCGAACATGCATCTGATCACCTCCAAAGATCATCCGGGCGCGGCGCTGCAGCGGGCGGGGCACGGCCAATATGTCGAGACGCCGGAGGGTGAGGCCTATCACACCCATCTCTGCGGCCGGCCGCTGCCGCCGAAGCGGCGCTGCACGCTGGGGCGCGAGACATCGTTACAGAAATGCCTCTGGCGCGACGACGACTGGCTCTACCTCGAAAACGGCACCTCAGTGCCCGATATCGATGTGCCGGGCCTCTTTGGCGCCGTGCCGGTGGAAAAGCCGATGCGCAGTGAATATAGCTTCGACGGCGGTACGCTGCCAGCTGATTTCCAATGGCTGCGCACGCCCGAACCCAACCGCATCTTCAACCTGACGGACCGCCCAGGCCATCTGCGCCTGATCGGGCGTGAAAGCATTGGCTCGTGGTTCGAACAGGCGCTGGTCGCTCGCCGGCAGGAACATCACAGCTTCCGCGCCGAAACCGTGGTCGAGTTCTCACCCGACACCTATCAGCAGGTCGCCGGGCTGACGCATTATTACAACCGCCACAAGTTCCACGCCGTCGCGGTGACGCTGCACGAAACACTCGGCCGCTGCGTGACGATCCTTTCCTGCAATGGCGACTATCCGAATGGACGCCTCAGTTTTCCCGTCGAAAGCGGCATCGCCATTCCCGCCGAGGGGCGTGTCCAGCTCGCCATGGAAATCCGCGAGAACGATCTGCAATTCTTCTGGCAGACCGAAGGCAAGGGCGCCTGGCAGCCGATCGGCCCGATCCTCGATGCCGGGATGATTTCCGACGAAGGCGGCCGCGGCGAACACGGTTCCTTCACCGGCGCCTTCGCTGGTGTGTTTGCCTTCGACACGTCGGGGAGGGGCAAGGTCGCGGATTTTGATTGGTTTAATTACGATGAGTTGTGAGGGGTGGGCATCTGGGTTTTCACCGGTGTGCCTTGCGTTGGCGACGGATCGATAGGCGCGAGACGCGACCTCTTTCCGAACAAAAAGAAAGCCGGCGCAGGGCCGGCTAAGACGAACGCGGCTGGACAGGGGATGCTAGCCGGTTCCAAACACTTCGTGACTGAACAATAACTTTGACTACATGCCGAGGCAGCGAAAAAGGGTGCAACGAGAACACCCGGAGACGGCTCCGCAAAGGGGTGGGCGGCGGGGCGGATGCCGGTGCTGGCCTCGGCCTTCTTATCGGTCATGAAGATCACCGGATGATGACATCCGAGCCGACTGCTGCCTTGCTTTGTCCCGGACAGATCGGTGTCGTCGCGAAGACCGATGCGGCTACTTCGCCTGCGCCGGCGGGCCCACTTGCAACAGCGGGTCATCCGCTTGCGCAAGGCAACTGTGTTAGCAAGGCGAATGCAGTGTTCACGTTCCCACGGATGTTAATGCGTCATGAAGGGACTATATAGCGAGCCAAATACTTCGATAATATCAAGAGTAACGCATGACCCCCATCATTTCTGTTCAGAATCTTACCAAGACCTACGCCAATGGGTTCGAGGCCCTGAAAGGCATCAACCTCGACGTCGAAAAGGGTGAGATCCTGGCGCTGCTCGGGCCGAACGGTGCGGGCAAGACGACGCTGATCTCGATCATCTGCGGCATTGCCAATCCGAGCGGCGGCAAGGTATTGGTCGCCGGCCATGATGTCGTGAAGGATTTCCGCGCCACGCGCGGGATGATCGGCCTTGTGCCGCAAGAGCTGACAACCGATCAGTTCGAAACGGTGTTCAATACGGTGAGCTTTTCGCGCGGCCTGCATGGCAAGAAGGCCAATCCTGCCCATATCGAGAAGGTCCTGCGCGCGCTTTCGCTCTGGGACAAGAAGGACAATATGCTGCGCCAGCTCTCGGGCGGGATGAAGCGGCGGGTGTTGATCGCCAAGGCGCTTTCGCATGAGCCGGATATCCTCTTCCTCGACGAGCCCACAGCCGGTGTCGACGTGACGCTGCGCAAGGATATGTGGAACGTCGTTCAGGAGCTTCGGGCCTCGGGCGTCACCATCATCCTGACCACCCACTATATCGAGGAAGCCGAGGAAATTGCCGACCGTGTCGGCGTCATCAATGGCGGGCAATTGCTTCTCGTTGAGGACAAGGCGGCGCTAATGGCCAAGCTCGGCCGCAAGCAGCTCATTCTCGATCTCACAGAGCCGCTCGAGCGCCTGCCGGATTGTTTTGCCGGCAACGGACTGACGCTGGAGGCGGAGGGCAGCCGGCTGACTTACGATTTCGACGCCGACAATGAGCAGGAAAGCATCGCGACACTCCTGACGCGGCTGGGTGAAAACAATATCCATTTCAAGGATCTGTCGACGCGACAGAGCTCGCTCGAAGATATCTTCGTGGCGCTGGTAGGAGCAGGCAAATGAACGTCGAGGCGATCAAATCCATCTATTTCTTCGAGATGGCCCGCACGCGCCGCACGCTGCTGCAGAGCGTCATCTCGCCGGTTATCTCGACCTCGCTTTATTTCATCGTCTTCGGTGCAGCAGTCGGCTCGCGCATCCAGGAGGTGGAGGGCGTATCCTACGGCGCCTTCATCACGCCCGGCCTGATCATGCTGACGCTGCTTGGCCAGTGCATCAGCAACGGCTCCTTCGGCATCTATTTCCCGAAATTCACCGGCACGATCTACGAGGTGTTGTCGGCGCCGGTGGCGATGACCGAAATCCTGCTCGGTTATGTCGGAGCCGCCGCCACCAAGGGCATGATCATCGGCTTCATCATCCTTTTGACCGCCAATCTCTTCGTCGACGTCAGGATCGAGCATCCCTTCATGATGGTGCTGTTCTTCTTGCTGACGGCGATCACCTTCAGCCTGTTCGGCTTCATGATCGGCATCTGGGCCGGCAATTTCGAACAGCTGAACCTCATTCCCATGCTGGTCGTGCCGCCGCTGACCTTCCTCGGCGGCAGTTTTTATTCGGTCAATATGCTACCGCCCTTCTGGCAGGGTGTCAGCCACCTCAATCCGGTGCTCTATCTCGTCAGCGGCTTTCGCTGGAGCTTCTACGGGATCGCCGACGTTAACCCGGCGATCAGCCTGGCGATGATCACGGTGTTCCTGGCGATCTGCCTGGGAACGCTCGCCTGGATATTCAAGACCGGTTACCGGCTGCGCAACTGATCGCTCCGATAGCATCATCGGAAAATCCGATGATGCTATCGGTTTCTTCCGTTTTTCTTCCGCTTCGGTTCGCGGCATCTGCTCTCCCCAGCCAAAAGGAGAAGCGAGATGACTGGTATCGGGATCGAAGGTGCGAAGGTGGTAATCGTCGGCGGCAGCTCCGGCATGGGGCTGGCGCTTGCCATGCGCCTGCTTGAGGAGGGGGCATCGGTGACGATTGCGGGACGCAGCGAAGACAGGCTTGCTGCGGCGTGCCGTCACCTCGGCGGGCATCCGAAGCTTGCAACCCATGTCGTCGATATAGCGCGGGAGGAAGACGTGGCGGCGCTGTTTCGAGAGAGCGGATCGGTCGACCATATCGTCAGTACGGCGGCCGATATCGAAGGCGCCTACCAGTTGCTGCCATCGATCGAACTCGCGGCAGCGCAACGGGTGGTCGAGAGCAAGTTCTACGGGCCACTGCTGCTCGCAAAATATGGTGCGGCCCGTCTGCCGCCATCAGGATCGATCACCTTTACCTCGGGTGTCGCGGCCTATCGGCCGGCGGCACGCGGATCGGTGGTCGCAGCCGTCAATGCGGCGCTCGAAGGCCTGGTCAGGGCGCTTGCCGTCGAACTGGCGCCGATCCGCATCAATGCCGTATCGCCGGGGTGGGTGGATACATCGATCTGGAACTTTGTTGCCGGGGATGCCAAGCAGGCGACACTGGAGGCGATGGCGCAGCGCCTGCCGGCCGGCCGTGTCGGCCAGCCGGAGGATATTGCCGACGCGATCCGTTTCCTGATCGGCAACGGCTTCACCACCGGCACTATCCTGCATGTCGAAGGCGGGCATCGGCTGGTCTGACCGGCGACAGTTCGTCGCTTGCCGCCGGCAAGAGTTTGTTGCTTGCCGATTGCAGCAGGAGGGCGAGCGCCGGCGGCTGCACGCGCCGGCGCCGCCACATCATCAGCAGCGCGGCGGTGGGTGGTTCACCCGGCCATGGCAGCGCGATGACATCGCCGCGTGCCGTGGACGGCCCGAGAGCAAGACCCGGGACCAGCCCGTAACCGGCGCCTGAGGCAACGAGCCGGATGATCGTCGCGATACTGTCGGCTTCCGTAACGATAGGCGGTGCGGGCACACCCGCCTCGGCAAAGGCAGTCTCAAACAAGTGGCGGTAAACGCAGCCGGATTCGGTGGCGATGAAGGGCGCAGTGCTCAATGCCGCGAGGCTTTCGGGTGGCCGGGCGTGCGCATTACGGCCGGCGATCAGCACCAGCGGCTCGCTGGAGACACGGCGCGTGGCGAAGCGCTCATCCTGTTGCCCGCGATCGAAGGTGAAGGCGACGTCGATCGAGCCGTCATGCAATTGGGTACGCAATTCGCCGCTGCCGCCGATCTTGAGCTTCAGGCCAAGACCCGGGTTCTGCTTGCCAAAGAGCGACAGCCAGGGCGCCAGAGTTTCGGCGGCGATGGTTTCAAGCGTGCCCACGCTGACGGACTGGTCGGCGTTGCCGGCGGCGGCACGGACGGCGCCCTTCGCCTCGTCGTTCAGCGCCAGGATTTCTTCCGCATAGGTCTTCAGCGCCGCACCCGCCGCTGTCAGGGCAACGCCCTGCCGGGAGCGGAGGAAGAGTTCTGCGCCAAGCTCTTCTTCCAGCGCCTGTATCTGATCGCTGAGGCTCGACTGGGCGAGATTGACCTCGGCCGCGGCGCGCGTGAGATTTTCATGCCGGATGACCGCAAGGAATGTCTTCAATTGTCGTGGATTCATCTCGAGCTCCGGTGGGCGCGCAGGCGCCTTGACGCAGGATATCAACAAAGCAGAACGTGCTGCAATGCAGGAGCGTTTGGCGACGAAGGGCCAGTCTGTGTTGGGCCAGTTTCCCCCCTCATGCACTGCTGACGAGCAGGGCGCCCGACAGGATGAGGAGGGTGCCCGCGGCAAGCTGCATCAGGTTGACCTCGGAGGCTTCGCCGAGGAAGACAGCGCTGATTGCCAGCGTCACCAGCACGTTGCAGCTCCAGATCGGGGCGAGTTTGGAGACCGGGACGCCATAGGCGAAAAGCGCGAAGCTGATCAGGCCGGTGCCGAGAGCGAAGCAGGCGCCTGCGGTGGCGGCAAATCCGATACCTTCGGCCGTCCAGGGGGCCGGGCGCCAGATCAGTGCGACGATCAGGCCGGCCAGCGCACAGGCGGCGCCGAAGGCGATCAGATAGATGGCAGAGCCGGTGGCAGCCGTGGCGCTCTGCTTCTGGAAGATGGCGGTGATGCCCCAGAACATGGCGGGCAAAATGCCGCCGATGACGATCGGCCAGAGTGAATTCATCGCGAAACTCCTGTCGCACCCATGGGGCAAGGCTTCGCCTTGGGCGAAAGCCGGTCGAACATGCGGTGCCACCAGACTAGGAGTTTCTTTTTGCTCTTTGTGGTCTTGTTTTTGCGCTTGAAGGTGACAGATCCGAATGCCGGCGTAAAGCTGCGCCGGGTTCAATCGCGTATGCGCAGTTCGTCGGTCTGCATCTGCAGCGAACCCAGCGTTTCCAGGAAGCTCATGCCGAGTAGACTCTGGTCGAGCCGGCCGTCCTCGGCGACGCTGGCTGCGACATTGTTGCGGACGATCGGGCCGATCGCCACCTGGTCGAGCGTGACGGGTGCTGCGCGGCCGCG
>Ga0123341_1000189_pt1 | contig 31439 bp, 19 predicted proteins | sample Turbeapinknodule_FD_89959 | JGI IMG/M metagenome (GOLD analysis project Ga0123341, IMG submission 89959) | Root nodule microbial communities of legume samples collected from Mexico - Turtle bean Mexico pink nodule | ecosystem: Host-associated > Plants > Roots > Nodule | place: Mexico: Nepantla...
AAAAAAAATTTGGTTTCTAAATTAGTTTCTATTATTGTTAAATGGTTTCTAAATTGGTATCTAATTAGCAACCAAGGTTTTTGCTACCAAATTTAGAAACTAAATAATTGGTAATTAAAACCTTGATAGCTAATTAGATAGAAATTTAGAAACCATTTAACAATAATAGAAACTAATTTAGAAACCAATTTTTGTTTTAATTTCTAAAATGGTCTCTAATTTAGTTACTATAGCAACTAATTATTATTGGTCTCTAAAATTGGTTTCTATTTCATATTTTTCTTTTTCTTGTAGTGTAACACAATTTAAAAAAAATACATTAATTTTCTAAAAACTCAAACTTATTGTATAAATTTTTATTATGATTACAAAAATGAGAAACAAATTCTTTTGAACCAGTCATAAAAACATCTTTCTTGGCTAAAAAAAATATAAAAGATACTTGTGCACATAAATCTTTATTGTCAATTTATATAAGTCATAATTATACAATATGTATATTTGTGTCCCCGTGTCTTACATTTTAGAGATTATACGTATTTCTGTGTTTGTGTCTGTGTTCGTGTATGTTTGATACATAGGTAAAAATATACATAGATAAAAGGAAACTTACTCTTTAGGAACAGTTAAATTTTTATGTAATAGTATATTAACAAGGCTCTTTCCTATATTTTGTAACTGCAATAGATAGAGAATGACATGATAATAAAAAATAACAATCACTCTACAACTTTTTTTTTTTAAATAAAATATTATATTATAATAAAGTAATAAGTTTTTTAGGTTATTAGGTGTAAGTGAATGAAACTGGTGTTATATTATTAACCTAAAATGAGGGAAGAAGATTCTAAGTTATATTTGAAACCATTTCAAGCTTAAAGTTAGAGCAATTGTTGGTCTTCTCAAAGGTTTTGGTGTGAGAAACCTGACAATTTCATATATAACTATTGTCTCTAATGATCATTGTTAATTAATATATGACCAATTGTCTCTATTCACGTGGGTCTAAGAGACAACTTGAATTTGTGAATGTTTTAATGTGTCCTTCATGAGAGAAAAGAAAAACAGTTGAATTGATTCTAATTTTCGAATTTAGCCGATAATATTGGATCTGGGATGTTTGTGTGGATCTGTGTAGTATATTTAAATTTTGTTTGAACATTTTGATTTCTTCATAAAATTAGGTTCTGTTTAAATACATTTTTATTATGGCAGGTTCCAAAATATAAGAATATACATGTATATTGAATTGCAAGTATAAATGTTAATATTTACAATTTTTATTTGTTTGAAATTAATAGAAACCATTATTAATTCAATTTTGTCTAAGATAATAGTTAAATATTTTCCTCTCATCTTTATGGAACCCTGCAAGAAAAAATAGTTTTATTTCATCTACAAATTGCTTACAATTTTTTTCTAATTGACATTTAATAATGTTAACTTGACTTAAAAAACGTTTCAAATATAACAATTTGGTTTAAAATCAGTCTGAAACCTGTGACAAAAAATAGTATTGATTCAATCCAAAATAAGTTTAAATTATAAAAAATTTCAATTACATATCTAAAGTTAATAAGAAAACCATCTGTAAAATATTTAATACAAAAGGTGCGTCTAACTGGAAATTTGCAACAATTTTTTATAAAAAACATAATCTCTCTAAAATATTATTTGTAATTATAAAAAAGGACATTTATAATAAGACCAAAGACGTTTTCTTTTCTCTTTACTGTTAGGTTGAGATCTTAATAGCAAAAACATTAGTGCTCCTTATTATTTCTAATAAACACTAATTCCGATGTAATTTCGAACACTAAATTATTTAACCACTCATCATGGAAAACCAAGTAGATGTTAACTACTGATTTAAGATACCTCTTCTTCATAAACACTTTCGAAAAAGAAAATTAAAAAAAAAAATAGCAGCAACTTCTTCAACAAAAATTGGACATTTACCAAAGTGGATTTTGTAAAGTAAAATTCCATTGTCCATGACCAAATACTGCCTAACTAAAGACAAGATTGATAACACTTTCTTTCTTTACGCAGGATCAAGTTTATACATAGCTACTGCCATTCTGTAACAGTTTTATTTAACTTCCCAGAGCAAAATGGGCATCACTGATGAATTACAAAAATAATCATTTACAACATAGATAAATCATAATCTTCAGCTTGATCCATCCACTTTCAGTACTCACCGCAACCGAGGTTTATGTTTAGCTCGAACACTGTAACATGTTATTAGATAACCTGAAACTGAATTTCTGTGACAAAAAGGTTTTAGTTGGATCCTCCTCTAATCCAGCGACCAGATCCTGCTTTTCCCAAACTAGAATAGTAATCGCCCACATTTGCCACAAATAGTGGATCCCTATCTTCCATTGTGCACTCTTTACCACCACCACCTGCCATATTATCTAGCTCTGTCTTCTCCAACTCTCTTGTCAAATCCTCCATTGTCTTCTTTAAATTTGCTTTGCTCATCTGGCCAGCTTCCTCTGTAGAGAGACCAACCATTGTAACTTTTGGAAGAAAGGGAGTTGGTTTCATATCTTCCTTATTTACACCTTTTTTAAATGATCTTGCTTTTTCATGACACTGTTTTGGCCATAGGTGATTAAACCAATTACCAAATGGTAGACTTAGCCTGTAACTAGGTTGTCTGATTGCTTCAGTATTATCATCCAAACTGCAATCAGAAGAGTCTACGCATTCAGAAATTTTCCCATCATCTTCCACTTTAGGGTTCTCAAGGCAACGCCTTGACTCGGTAGCTCTCAGATAAGAAGCTTCACTTCTGCAGGATAACAAATATAATGTTACAAATCATTGGACATCCAACTTTAAATGTTCTGTTCAATATAGTAGCTGAAGTTATCAGATCGGTAACTCAGAGACAGTACAAAGGAGGAGCTGAAACAGAACCTACTCTAAGAACAACTATGGATCAGATAAGGGCTGATCAATTGTGCAGGGAGGTTGACTTTAACGTACGTAGGGCAGATGGGTTATTTAAGGCCTTTATTAAAAGTTCTTTGGCTCAACACCTCAATGAGAAATTAGCTCTTTGTTTTTATGGGCCTTTTGAAGTGGTGGAGGTGGTTGGGGTAGTGCCGTATCATCTATGGCATTGCCATCAGAAGAATTTATCCTACTTTTGCCCAACTCAAGTGCTACATACAGGCATGCCAAACCAACAGCAATCTCACTTTTTCAGAAGCTAATTGGTAGCTGCCACTTACATTGGTATTCTGCAAGCTCTAGAATGGGGTAAATTATTGGGTAGACGATATCTGATTATAGGCAGATTATTTTCTAATAATATGTTGATTCTGTTTTTGATATTTATTAAGAGAGAGAGAGAGAGGGGCATAGGGTTATGCATTTATAAATAAGAAAATACAAATATATGGGCCTAAGCCCATTCTTCGTTATTTCCTTAGAAGCTGACATTGTTAATGTAATTACTACATTAGGGACTAGAAGGGCACAAGAATCATTTGGGTAGGCTTTAGGGCAAGGAGCAGAATATGTAATTGGCAGCTTTGATCATCTACCTATTCTAGCATTGATCCTTTAAAGCTAACTCAACTTAACAAAATGGACTTGTAAAATGAGTTTTATATACCTATTTATATACTATAATTTGACCATATAGACCAACAACCCTCACTACAATTGACCTAATACCATCTTAGAAAGTGGGTTTTTTTAAGAGTAACTCAACATTGCAAAACCAACATGCAAGGTAAAATTTTCTCCCATTTATATTCTATAATTTTAGCATATCTATAGTTGATTGCGATCTTCAACAGTTCCTTTCCAAAGCATAGTTCCTAACAGTTCTTTTCCTAGTCGAGCTTGACTCTGAATTTGCAATCTATTTTCCAGTATTAATAACAATATATATGAATGACCAATCAAATAAACTCGTCAAAAAAGTTGCAGTAAATAAGAAACTGGACTAAACATGTTCAAGTTTAGTTATTAAAGTGGGAAGAAATATATAAATGGTAATTTGAGATGACAAAAAGAAGACATCAAAGTACTTTCAGAACAATAAAACTTTCTCAAATTGAGCTTACACTAAGTGTGTCATATATAAGTGGATTTTAAACCTTCACAGACAAATTCTAGAGAAGGGAACGGGGATGACTGATGACAGACTCCCATTTTAAATCCCTACATAATCCTGTCCATTCTGCATTTCTACAGTTATAACTAATAGGAAAGGCTTCTTTTAAGCAGTGACTGCACATGAGACAAAAAACTCTAGATGGGGAGCCTAACAAACCAATGATACAAGTTTAACAAAATCTGAATCAAATTTGCACATTTTCGCAGGTGCAATGATAAAGTAAATTCAAGCTGTTGAGAGAAAAAAAAAAGCAAAGCACAAGATGAAAAACTACCGTCAATGAACAGCACAAACAACTGAATAATCTAATAATACAGCTCCTGATTTCAGAGTTTAACTTATGTACAACAAACCCGGACACTAAATTATGCTAAATTAGTTACATATCCAACCAAAGTTATCGGAATTTAGTAAAAATATTATTTATTCTTAGACAAGATTTGCTAAAAACTTTTTCTTAATGCATGAAAACCCTAGACAAGGAAACCACTGAAGTAAAGACATGAGTTCCAAAGTCATGAATTATACATTTCAGTTTCAAAGGCTTGAAAACAGCGTATAATATATATACCTTCTCTCAAATGAGTCAACCAAATATGGAAATTTAGGTTGTATGCCTGTCGCTTTCCGCAACCACCTATTACCCAGAAATACTTTGTCAACAGTATAATGGAACTGGAGTTCGGCAGCTTTTGAAATAACACTTAGTGGTATACTAGGATGACCCATTTCGTCAAGCAACTCCTGAACCTGTCAGGAAAAATCAACAATAGTAACCCATGTTTTTGAGAGAAACAGGACTAGTAGATATTAATGTTATGTATAACTCAAGTTCATCCCTTTTAAACAAATATAATGAGGTATCTCAGACCAACCTTTTTATTAAATATACACAGATCATATCGGGTGCCTTTAATTGTTGGTCTCATGAATAGCATTTTGAATTGATACGCCTTCTATATTGAATTTGAAGTATTTCTAAATTTATGTTACTGATAGTTTTTTCTTGAATGTATTCAAAAAGACAGGATTTGAAGTCTGGATGAAGGAGTCACTGAGACAGGATTCTAAATATAACACTTTCAGAATACTTCCTCTAGCATCATCATCACGTATTAGAAAACTAAATGCAAATATAGCCTCTAGCCTTTTCGGAGGAGAACTAGGACAAAATGTTGTGCTGCATATTCCACTCTTACATATTAGCATGTTTATACTCATAAGCTTCTGAACACAACAACTCCTTTAAACTTATGTTCTAACAAACTATCAAATTATTATATATCATTTGAAGTTGTTTATCTGACTTAAAGATTTGAGAAAATTTGTTTTAAGCTTAAACTCTCTTTTTTTTCCGAACAACAACACGCTATTTCATATTCACTTTGTGTGTAATAAGCCTTGAAGACTTTATTCACAATATATTAACTTCATTCTTTGTATTGTGTCTATTTGTAGCATAAAGGTATCTTTTACAAGGTTTTAACCATCAAAAGATTTGTACCGTACGGTCCTCGGGCGTTGACCAAAGTCAACATAGTGGGACCTCAAAAGAAGGATCCATTATGAAGTACTACAGGACAGGAAGGAGTTTCTTTAAGGTCCACGGCCTCGGGCGTCGCCCAGGCTCAACATAATAAAGGCACTCGGGAAGTTTGGCATGCTAGGGAAGTGTCCCCTCCTGATACCCACGGGCAAGGATAACCATGGAGGAGGCGGCACAGTAGGAGGCGGCACAATAGGAGGCGGCACAGTAGGAAGCGGCACGGTAGGAAGCGGCACGGTAGGGGCGTGGAGGCCTCAGGCCTTGGCATCCCCGACAGCAATAATAGGTAAAGAAATGTGGTTCTCAAGCCACACCCCCAGTACCAGAAGGGAGAGACCCAACTCACGAAGGATCTGTACATGAGGTGTAGGGACGCGGCAGTACGCACCACCGCTGGAAAGCCACTGGGACATAAACGACCCCTGAGGAGGTCACGTCCCAGAAGGTAATCCACATGCATGGCACGTAAGGAAGGCAGGGTACTCCCAGGACGAGTGACTCAGAGAATGGGTGCATGAGTTGGCACCCATGCAGTCACCCCCCGCACGAGTTGCACTTCGACAGGGCAATCCTACACACTGAGAAGACCCTAAGACTAGGAACGGTGTTGCTAAGGAGCACCCACAGAATACGCAAGTCTCAAGCTGACACGTGGACAGGAACACTGGGAAGGTATATAAGGTTTTACGGTAAACAGAACAAGGTACGTTTTCACACATTCGCATACTAGTTAACTCATTTGAGAGAATTCAGTTACACATTTCTCTGGACATTGATCTTACGGTGTTCTGCGACAAGAAGTGTTTGGTGTTTCCTGTCCAATAGCTGACTTGATCGTCGGAGTGCAAACGGCCGCGAGGGCGCCATTTGTCTCTCTGTTTCAGGTGCTCACGACGGAGGAAGGAGAACGTTGGAACATAAGCGAAGAGGCTCTTGAAGCGCAGTTCGTAGATACACACGAAGGTGAGTAATACATAATTATGTATTAATGTTTTTTCCATATATTTTTAAATATTCTTAACCATTACAAAGTTTCTTATAGGACAGTTTTGGGTATAGAAGGGCCCAATTTGACTCAGGCCCAAAACTCTGTGACTTTAGCGATTAAAAAACCCTAATCATTTTCTCACACAGCCATTTTAATGCCACCTCCTCCCAGAATTCCAATCATCTTCTCTTCTCTAAAAAACCTTCTGCAACCGTAGACAAGAGCGTAAGTCGTCAAAATAGGGGTCAAACCAACTGCAGACTACGCCACGCCACCAAAGATGGTCACAAAATACTGCCGGAGATGGCTGGAAGAGATGTGAGAGTGAGGTGTCAAATCAAGAGATAGGCGACACATTAGAAAAAAATAGAATAGATGCCCTATCCCAGCTGCTATTTGGGTTACCACAGCAATGACCTTGAACTACACAACTATGAATGGCTTGTAAGGTGAGGATTGTCTCCACTTATATACTGTATATTAGTTTTATCTCTAGTCGATGTGAGATCTTCAATACACCCTCTCATGCCGAAGCATAGACATCTTGTGCGTGGGACTAGATATGTGTGGATGATCTGTTAATGGTTAGATACCATATTATTATGTTTATGCCTAACTCAACCTCACAAAATCAACTTATAAGATGAGGATTGTCTTATATACAATAAATTAGTCTTATATCTAGTCGATGTGGGATCTCCAACAATGTACAACCCTGCTTATTTGTATTTTAAATAAATTCTAAATTATTCATAAATGATTCTTATCCAAAACTCCATTCTATGAGATTATTTTGCACTACGGCTGGAAAAAGAAAACTTTCTTTCTCTATCAGGTACTTCGTTAAACAATAATTTTTCTTGAATTTGATCATACCTCTGGTGGCTCCCCTAGATTATCACCCATTTCCTCAATCACTTCCGCTGCCAAGTTGTCATCAACCACATCCCGTCGCCGCTGCATGTGCCGAGTTTGGATTAAGGTATGGAAATGTTGATCAACAGCTTCTTCGAGAATATTGTCAAGCATATTTTTATCAAAGAAGTAGGGAGTATACCTGATTGAACAAAGAGAAATAATGTAAGCATAATATATTCAGTTCCCTGCTTTGGTAGAAACATTTTTTTATCTGAAGAGTTTTGTATCAATGAAATAGAAAGGGATAAATAATTGAGAGTAAGCACAAAACCTAACACAAATAGCATATCACAAACTACTATCAGCAAGGATGAAAAACTGACCAAAATAATCCCAAAAGAAATCATATATTAAAGCTTTCCATGTACAATTGGAAAAGAAACAAGTAGAGAGATTCATGTTGAATTACTTACTTTAATAAAAAAAAAGAGGTATCCATCCATTGAAAAGCCAAAATAATTATTTGTTTGACTTTAAATTTCAAATCAAAAAGATAATAAGTTGTGGTAAAAAACTATAGTTCACATGAAACAAGGAAGAAGCAGAGAAACACACACCATTTAATCCCATCTGTAGTTGCTATTGCAATATCTAAGTTCTCGGCACTAAACACAGGAACCCCATCAACCTTTTTCCTGATACCATGCTGTGATATTGCCTTCAGCAGTTTATTGGCTGCCTTGACCTAATGGGGATGCATTTATTATCAATACAGACAGTGAACAAAACTGGAAGATATGCAACAATGAAAAACTAATAATACCTGCTTCTCATTTGGAACAAACTGGAACAAGTGAGGTTTTTCCTGCATGAAGTGTAATGTACCATTTTATAAATTAAGCAAAAAATATAAAAGTAAGAAAGAACATTAACATATCAAATTCCATAATTAGGAACATAAATCTGCATGCATCGATATGTCTAAACAACCTCATTACATAGAACCTTCACTGGGCATGCTTAAATCAACACAACTACATTTAATTGAAAATGTCAACACTACCTTGAAATGTTCATAAGCCAGGTCAAGACGACAGGCACCCACTACACCGCTTGGAATATTCAGCTTTTTGACATATGAAACTAATGCCATTTAAAAGGTCAGTAATAAGTGAAAAAATAATTATTGATTAGATATTATCATTAACCAAACTAATGATGATAATAGAGTCAATTCATGGACGAGCAGGGAGCTAACACTGATAAATTGGAACATAGATAAAAATACAAAATATATTCTATGTTCCGGGAATATATTACTCATCATGAGATCTCTATCTGACACCGTAGGCCAGTATATTTGCATTGCGGGTAGCTATATGCATGGAAAAATCCTTTAGGATTCTTGGGGCATGTTCACTCAGTTTATTAGTTCCTTCCTTCACTTTGGAACAGTTTTTGTTGGCTTCATAAAAAGGTATGGTAAAATAAGGAAGATAAGACTTAATTAATGGCAGCAAGTAGTATATGAAACCCTTTGATGCACGTGATTAGACCCAAATGCTTGCATCGTTGAAGGTGCCAATCTGCCACTTGCTTTTTGGCTTTTATTTGGTGTGTAGCACATGGCCACTTTAATTTTAGTTGCCATCTTTCAGATATCCATAGATTGGACAGCCTTGTTGCTTTCTTGAGTCTTTATTTTTTTCCTTGTATCAGTTTTTCATATCCTGTATCTTATTCCTCCCTACCTTTAGGTTACTCAATCCACTCTAGCAAAATGTTTTTTTTTTCTATTTAAAATACTGATGAACATTCAAAGGCTAGCAAAATTAATCGGCCTTGATACGAGTTAGAGGACACAATGCTATTTATGTACCATCATAAACATAAATTTCATCAAGTTTTATAGAAAAAACTAGATAGGAATATTGATCAAAACAACCTTGAAGCAAATGATAAGAAAGAAATGGATTGGTAAGAGGCTACAACATACAATAATACATAGAGAAAAGCAGAATATTTATATATCTAACCTGCATCTCCTAGATCAATAAAAAAGCGAAATACAGGGCCATTCCTCTCACTCTTGGTGATAGCTGCAAAGATTTTTTTCAGCCACTCAGGGCTTCTGCAGGTGATATATAATAGGTGAGAATTCATATTTCCAGAAAAAATAAGGAACGCATAAGCTTAATCTATATGACTAACAATTTCAACCAAGCCATCTTTATCTTAGCTGAAAATTCCTTTCAATGTTCACCAATCTATAATCAGCAACTCCTAAGCTTCTTCGAAGCCACTGCAAGATGGCCCCACGTTTGCTACACAAGTAAGAGATTATCTCACTGGCATCTCATATTAAATCTTAGCATCTCATTCCGATAGTAAGATCACTAAGAGCAACCAAACTCAAGCCTCACATATGATATGGTTGTGTTGGTTAAATACTTTAATTAAACCCTTATTAAGCATGTGTCATAAGACTTACATTATAAATACTAAGCTTCAGAGTGGACACAATTATACTGTGCTAAAACACAAATTCAAACAGGCATCTAGAGAGCTTATTGAAATATGCTGGTGCACATAACATTTTATTTTCATTAGCTTTCTTTTCACAAATACGTACGCCGCAAGATAAGCTTAAATAAGTTCTTCTAAATACTTATACAAGTCCTAGACAGTTTTTATTTGAAAAAAAGTTCTCTAGTTTTATTTTTTGTTTCATCTTTTATTATAAAAATGCTACTTTTTGTTCACTTTATCTTCTGTGTTCAAATGTTTCATTTTTTGTATTGGCTAATTATATTCACATAATCACTTTATCATCCATCTCATTCCACTTCATTTTCTTCCCACCACTCATCCACTCTCATCACATCACTTGTCACGTTTTTCACTTTCTCTCTCAAACCTTTCATATTTTTGTCTGTCTCTCTCTTCCTAGTTCCTACCACTCAAATCCACCCCAAAATCGATTTAACATTTAAATTTCTCCTGTCGCAAACAAAATGAAAGATGCCATTCTCGTAATTCAAATTCAAAATGAAAACACAAAACGAAATTTAAAAAAAAAAAATCACGGGAACCCTTACTTTCAGGAACTAAAAATCCCTATTTCTATTCATCTTGAACTAATTCAAATGAACAAAAAAACAATACAATTCCAAGGGAGGAACCTTTTCGAAATGAAGGGAATGTCGAAGTGCGTAGAAACGGCCATGAGGCCCGTCCCGGAGAGGTCACACATGCTGAACACCTGCCCGACGAAGGCGGGCCCCCCGCCGCCGCCCTTCCCATTGACGCCCAGCCGCGCGACGCGCACCGACTTCGCGGCGGGGCGCGCGGGCTCGGAGGCGGTCGCGGCGGAGTCTAGGGCGTTGGAGGCGGAGAGCGGCGGCGCGAAGAAGAGAGGGAGAGAAAGTGAAGAGGGCGGGTGCGGAAGCGTCAGAGATGGAGGGTTTGGGGGGTTGAAGAGAGAGGCGAAGTTGGATGCGGTGGATTGGAGGAAGGTGGCGATGTGGTTGTTGTGGTGGCGGCGACGGCGGTGAGGCTCTGACGGAAGAGCCATGCAGTGAGCATCGACGGATGAAGTGTGGCTTTTGAGGTGAGGCAGTGACGGAGGGAGACTGTTCAGGATTCTGTTATTTTCAAAGGAACATGAGTTCACGCTAATTTCACCTTTTTTTTATTACCAATCACTTGGAAAATAAAACCTATCATATAAACAAAATATTATATATATAACAAATAATTTTGAAATATAGAAACTAAAAGACAAAAGTTGTACCTTATTCAAATTAAATAAGCAATTAAGATAATAATAATATTTGAATGGAAAGATAAATCTATTTAATTAAATATATCAGTTTTTATCTTTAGAAAAATAGAAATTTGGTTTATTAAAAAACTTTTTCAATTTTGATAGAGTGACTTATTTAAATAAACAGATAATATTATTTGTATATATTTCAATTCAAAGTTAAATCACCTCAAATAAGAATATTCAAATTGAGTCTTCTGGTGCTTATAATAAGGGATGTATTTTATATTATATGATATTCTTTGAATTTTAACCAATATATTTAATGGTTAAAGTTTATAAGTTAGTATCACAATTTATTATTGATTTAGATCTTGTAACTTTCTTTTAATGTTTAAGAGATTTTATAACCAACTTTAGACCAACTACATTATACCAACAACAAATAAAGTAAATACTATTATTATTTTAATGAATTTTGTTATAATATTTTGGCTCAAAGTTAAATCATCTCAAATAAAAGCATTCAAATTGAATTTTCTACTCATAATAAGGGATACATTTTATATAATACAATATCATCTTAATTTTAATTAATATTATTTAATAGTTAAAGTTTATAAATTAGTATATACTCATTTATTTTTATTAAGATTTTGTATTTTTTTAATATTTAATAGGTCTTATAACTGATTTTAAATAAATTATATTAGACTTACAATAAATAAAGTGCACATTATTATATTAATCAATTTTTTCTTAATATAGTATATATCATACATTAATTATACTTTTAAGTGTTAAATGAGTTAGTAATAATCACGTCAGAAGACAATTTAAAAGTTAATTGAATGATTTTTTTTAAACTTAAGTATTTTGTTGTAAGATATGTTTTTAAATAAGTTATCATGTATTTTTTTTAAAATGTCATTAGATTATACTTTAAAAAAATGTTAATTTCATATAAACAAAACTCAAGTTTTATAAAATTCCAAACAAAGAAAAAGCTTAGTAAGGCTGATATGAAAATTAATTTTTGTGATTGAGCTATTGAACTTAATAGTAAGAAGGAATGGATTTTCATCATCTTTATAATTTTTGTTTGGCCAGATATAATTTTTGGTTGGAAGTTTGCAACCAAAATATAATTTCTTGTGCTTTAAAAAAAATAACTATTTTTATATGGAGATTTTTTGGTGTTCAATAAAGACATAGTCCATGTTTTATAATTATGATAAGAAAAATGTTAGTTTGATAATGGTAAATTAAAAGATAACAATGTGATTTTATCAATACAATTTAAAAATTATTACTTTTTAATTGTAATATAATGTAGGGTAGTTAATATATTATATCTCTTTTAATAATAATATGATAGTGGCTATTAAAAAGAGAGTTAGATGAAATATGGGGTGGTGAAAAATAATGATTGGGAAACATATTGGCTGAGAGATACTAGAAATTGATTATCTAATGGATGTTATTCTATATTATGTATATCATGCACCAAGTGAATGGAGGATAATTTGATCGATCTAAAGCTATGAGGTTCGGACATCGTCTCTATTGAACATATGTATTGGATATCAACACTCATAAGACACATATTGATAAAGTGTCTAATTAAAAAAAATATTTGTTGAATTTCTTACAATTCTACGAATCTAACATAATTTTGAAAATAAGAAATATACATTAATTTTTTAAAAACTTAAACTTATTATATAAATTTTTATTATGACTATAAAAATAAGTAATGTTCTTGTTGGTTGACTCTGTTGTCTTCGTACGTCTACGACGATCACACGCCCAATTGTCTTTGCCTTCATTCATGCCTTCCTTCAATCTAACACTTGAAATCACAAAGACAAAGGGCGTCCTAGAGGCCGTTTGCATTCCAACGCTTAAATCAGTATAGGGCTAGGAAACAACGAAAGTAAGTTGTAAAAAGCTCTTTGTGTAAACTGTGTGTATTAGCGTAAAAGTTGCGTAAGAAATTGTGTATGAAAATAGCGTACCTTCTTAGGTTTGTTACTACCTTTTATATACTCTAGGGTTTCTACGGTTTTCGCTAACCGCAATTAGGGTTACTGAGGGTGTGCCGTAGCGCCGCTATCACCCACTCTTAGGTCAATCTAGCGCGTAAGGCTCCCTTATTGGAGTGCAACCTCTTTCGGAATGACCACCTGGGTACCAACTCGTGCACCTAATCTCTGGGGTCATCCGTCCTGGGAGTGCCCTAGTTGTTCATGTGTCATGCATGCAGCTCACCCCTGGAACGTGACCCTCACGGGTCGTATCTCTCCCAGTGGCTCTTTACTTGTGTTACGCCTGAGCACGTCATCCATACTGCACGCATGGACCTCTCGTGATCTAGGCTTCTCCCTAACTGATAATTGACGTGTTGTCTGGGATCCATCTCTCGTGGCCTAACTTTGCTGTTTGAGTCATCGATGTTCGACGTCTCATCGCCAAGGACACCTCAGTACATTCTGGTGATCGACGTTTGACCACTCCTCGGCGCCTTGGCCCACGTGCCTTGCGAGACACCGACCCACGCCGCTCGTGGGACCCTGCTTACGTGCCCCATCATCATTATTAGCGGTCAACAACGTCCAAGGACTGGTCGGTACAATTAACAAATTCTTTTGAATCAACCATGAAAAATATTTTTCTGCTACAAAATAAAAATTAACACAGATAAATCTTTATTATTAATTTATATAATTTTATAATACGTAGATTCATCTATTTGTGTCATATATATTTTAGAGATTAATACGAGCTATATAAATTTAAAGTCTCTTAAACTTTTATAATGACACACCACTTTTTTTATTTATTTTAAACAACTCAATCAATGTTGGATTACAGCATGTTTCTTTCCGACGTCAAAATCTTTTATAGTAATTTTTATTTAATGTGTATGTTAAAATAACACTGTTGCTCAGAGGATACTTAAAGGTTGGTTTTAAGAACATTGTTTTATTTTATTCCCTTTTATGATTTTTTTTTTTATATTTTAGGGTAATAAAATGATATAACTATTTCCTTTTTAGGAAAATACTTATTGTTACTTTTATTTTGATGTAAAATTATCACAAAATAAAGTCTAAAATAACTTTCTACATATTAAACTTTTAAACTAGTAAAGTAGAGTTTTAAGTAAAGCTAGACCCAAACTATTTTAAACTAATTGTACAAAAACTTCAAATTGGGTCTATTTTAAATTTTATTTTTTTTTTAAAAAAACTAATTTTGAAAAACTTAATTAATTATTGCTTCTGAAATTTTTGAAACTTTTAGCTAAATATCACCTTAGCATAATCTTAGTTTTTTTTCTTCTAAGATTGACTTTGTATAAATTATATTAAATACTTACTCATTTTATTTTTTATTTTTTTATATTCAGGTAAAAAGCAATAATAGTGTTTTATTTTCTAAATTTAAAAGAGAGAGAAAATACCTTGCGATATGTTTTCATTTCGGTTGTAGAACTGCGTTTAATATAAATAAAAATATTTTTCCTCAAATTTTGATTTTGTAATATAAAAAATAATACAATGTTTATTTGTTGGAGAATTTATTAAAATGATTTTATCAATTAAATTGTATTACTACGTAAAATAAAATATTTTATGTAAAGAAATTGTTTTTATGTTTTCTTTATATATAATAAATGATGAAAGTTATTTTGAATTGGATTATTTTTAGTTTTGGTCCTCGGTATTATTATTCTGTAACTTTACTTTTCTCTATCCTAACAAAGTGAATTAGATTTTTTTAAATCACAATTATGTAATTTGATATCTGTGTTTAGTTGAATATTTAATACATTTATTAACATAATTAGAGATTATTATGACTTTTCAATAATGAATTGATTTATAAGTTTTTTTGACTTGATTAACTAACTTAATAAAGTCATGTCATCACCATATAATTAAAATCCACAAATGTTTTCTTTGACAAAGTGGAAATAAATAGAAGAAAGGAAAGAAAAAAACAAAGAATTGTAAGAAATGAGTGAAAATATTTTATTATGATAAATAAAGAAAGTAAAAAAAGAGAAATTAAAACAAAAAAAACAGTGATTATTATTATTATTATTATTATTTCATAGTTAATATTTAATAAAGAACATATTGGAGAATCAAAATTGGTCTAATATGATATTTGGATGACAGTACACAACTAAATTCAAATATCTGCTAGAAATCAAAAGCAGAAGTTAATCTTTAAATCATCAAACTTCCACCAAAAGAAAAACTTATTTTTATGGGTGAAAAGGAAAAAAAACTTTAATAAGAGTAAGTAGAAAAAAAAAAGTGGAAAAGAAAAACAGATAGTGTAAATATGCATGTTGTAGCAATGGAGTATGATTGACTATGTTGTCACTTACTTGCTTTTAGCTCAAAGCCCCCAAAAAATATTACAAATGGCCTTGTTTTAAATAAGAAAAATGTCTGGATGAACTTCTTCATAGCCCAACAACTAAAGTACCATGAAAATCACACATTAAGATTTCACAACAAATATCACGTGACATATCGTTGGACATGATGCATAGTAGAGTATGGGGACAAACTTAGAGCATTATAGACAAGGAAAATTGATCTAAGGTGGACAAATTTATGCAACCAATAGTCCAAGGCTACCATGCCATCATGCCATGCAGTAGTCTGGATTTTGAAAATGTTATCCATAAATCAGAACTTGAATAATATACATATGAGCAACAGTATAACATCAGCCTGCATAATAGTCTTATCAAAGTCTCTTTAATGCAGAAAAAGTCACCCAATCTCGATATAAAGTCATGCATCTGGGAAATTTTCAAGTCATTGCACCCACTTCTAATTATGCACTGATACTGGCTTGGTAGATCCTCCACTCTTTGGCTTCTTGATTGCAGGATGTCTGAATTGTTTGATTGCAGGCTTGTTAAATGATGAATTTGTCATCCTCAAATGAAATGGCCATTAGCAGATTCTCAATCTCACATTGTGAAAATTTTAAAAACATGAATTTCTTGTTCTACTTCTACAGTGTCTTCATTCTAACCTTCGAACAACTTGTAGCAGATGGACATGGAAACAACGATTCCAACTAATGACATTAACTGCCAACAGAGTCACCTGATAGATATGTTATATCATCTTTCTCCCATTAGACATCTAAAATAGGTTCCATAATGTCATATGAACTGTCTGAAATTTGTTCAAGTTCCATGGATGTTAAATCAGCATCCTGCCTGAGTTGCTCGTCATCAATTATCCCTGAAGTCTCTTCAGATATATAATTCTCGTTTATGTCTGAAATTTGTTCAAGTTCCATGGATGTTCCATCATTATCCTGTTCGAGTTGCTGGTCATCAATCATCTCCGAAGTCTCTTCAGAAGATCTATAATTGTTGTTTAAGTCTGAGTCTGGTTCAACATTCTCAAGCCTTTTTGTCCATGTGTTGACCTGTGTAGATTGAGATTGCACTTTGACTTTTATACGCTTTCCTCTGCTGTATCTATATTCCCATTGTGGTGGTGGATATTTTGCATGTAACTTATGGTATTTGTCTAGCATACCCAGCTCTTTAAAGGCTTCTCCAACCATTGCGACAGTAGAAACACTAGGTCGCATAGCAAGCTCCTCAATGTCTGCAAATATCTACAGGAGAAATCAAGAAGTGAATATCCATGACGCGTTAAGTCTGAAGTAACTTCAAATAAAGTATCTTCCACTCATATTAATATAGGGACATGTTAAGTTGACAACTATTACTCAGTAATGTTACTGAGTAAATAGTTGAAATTGATAGAGTTGAAAATCATAATACCTCAAACATCTTCTCATGCATGCCCTTCTTACGGTAGACAGATATCATTTTATCGAAAAATCTACGAGGCAAACTTTCCATATATTGCATTAATAACTTTGTCCAAAGCTCTTCAGCTTCATCAAGTCGATCATCATTTACTAAAGCATTAATTAATGTAAAATAGCTTCCCATTGTCTTTCCTTGACCTTTGCTTAACATCCATTTTGTTACCTACAGTACCATTCAAAGAATAGGGAAACAAACAAGAATAAATAAATAAATAACATCAGAAAAACATACTAATTTCGGGCTGAACATCTATTTTTAGGGATATCAAAAGCAATGGGTCAGTGCAACTTTAGAGAAAGAAAGAAAGCATACAAAATAATGTTGCATTACTATTTTAGAAGTACCTGTATTACACGCTTCCACTCTTGTTCGAATTCTAGGGTCTTGAGCGCCTTTTTTACTGTAATTAAAGGGAATTCTAATTCCCAAGCAACATAGGAATCAAGAGCTCCATAAACTTCTTCTTTGACATTTGACAGTTCCTTAATCTGTATAAGACATAGAGAAAATACTTTTTCAGAAACACAAAGCAACCAAGAAAAATAAGTACAAAAGTTTCCAAATTAAATGAGAAGGCCACAACTTCCCAGAGAAAACAAAAATGAAGCTTAAATTAACAACAGAAATGAATATATGGTGTTGATAATCAAATAATATCATTCTGAATCTATTGTAATAAATTTGGTTTATAGCCATGAATATCTCATATAGGGGAAACACAATATCCTATGATCTAATCATATGTAATGAATGCAATAAGCCTATACAATCATGCATCCATGGAGCATTCTGACATGTGGATTTATGCTCAATATGCCTCCATTTTCTCTCTTGTAACATGGTATCAATGCAGCAACATTCTCTGTGACTTATTTTACTATTTTGCTGAGTTCCCTTAAACAAAGCAAATTGGAACGCTAATTAGTCAACCTAATTTTGTGGAAGAATAAGAAACAAAATGTCGTAGTATGATAAAGTGTTGAAGCATAATATAGAGTCATGCATCAGTAACACATGAGATCTTATAGATGAAATAGCTGCTCAAAGAACTCAAGTTCGAAGATACTAGTCTGATGACACTCATTTGTGGTAGTCAAGTTGGTCTTCATATTGCTTCAAATCTAGTATGTCATGAGGACCAAACATATTGAACTTAATTCTTATTTCATCATAGAAAAAGATAAAGTAAAGGGATATTACGGCAAGATTTGTCAACTCTACTGACCAATGGACAAATGTCTTTACTAAATTCCTAAGAGGACGATTGATTATATTTGTAACAAGTTGGGATACATAAATGATGTATACATTTCAACTCAAAGGGGATGTTGGGAATCAAATCATCATATTTTAAATCTTATTGTAATAAATTAAGTTTATAGGCATGAATATCTCATTTAGGGGAAATAAAATACCCTCTCATCATGTGTATCAAATGGAATAAGTCTTTATAATAATGCTTCTATGGTGTATTCTAACAGTTTTATGCTGAATGTCCTATATTTTCTCTCTTGTAATAAAGGAAATGACATATGAAAGGACTTACAGACTTAACAAGCTTCTCAGACTTGGAAATGGTCCCAATTTTTTTATTAGTCTTCCAAACTCTGGGATACCTTGGTCTTGGACCTTTTGCAGCACATACCTGATATTAAAAAAAAAACTGAGATGAGTTCACTCACTCTTTCATTTCCTAGAGCCAAAACGTCTGATGTTAAAAGTATGCAATCTTGCAAATTTTGGTTTCCAGAAATTAATAATCATAGTTCTTTGGATCTTACCACAGTGCCTCGTGTACTTGCTGGTATTTTAATGATTTCAAATGTCTTAGCAATAAGTAGAGGAGAATCTGTCAGTGCAAGCATCTTGAGAACCCGAATAACTCTAAAATAAAATAGAAGACAGAACATCATGAGGACATAAACAATTTCTAGGACTTACAAATAGTACAGAGTTAATTTTGTTAGCATATAAGTTATTTTTGCCTTAAAAAATGATTGACTGCATGTTTGGTGTCAATGAGAAACTTTTGCCAAACCAACAAATGTTAAACAGAAAAACTGTTTTCATACTAATCATCACAGAGACAAAGCAATTTAGTCAGTTTCTGATTCCAATTTTTGCTTTTAGCAGATTCTTCATATTCCAGCTTCAGTGTAGCACAACATAAATAGTAGATTAAGTGACAGCTAGCCTGATACATAAAAACAACATGATTGCAAGAATGGTTATGCTTTAAGGGAGGGACTTGGCGAGAATGGGAGTTCAATTTTATCTTAGATTTTTGTGAATAACAAGATATTAAGCATTGTGGATATTCACAAAATAAAATAAGGGATTATCAAGATTGCAAGGGAAGCTTCAGGCATAAAAGTAAGGGATAACCATTCAAAATACCAAATTGTTACCTTTAAATGCATTACAATATAGAAAAAAACAAAGGAAATATTTAAAAAAAGAGTCTTGTTTTTTCTTTTATTTTTTATAAATCCATTCCCAAGCATCATTCACACATAAGGAACATGTTTTTCTATGAACTACATCATTTCATTTTGTTTTAGACATTAAAAGCTGCTATGAGTTTCAAATTGACGATTAATTAGCTAAGAGGGAAAACAAATCAATGAAGAACTTAATAATTCCAAGTAACGAGCTTAAATCCTCGCATTTTTGTCATCTTAATCATTCTTTTCAACCACAACCACTCAACAGCCATCGTTACAGCATGCAATTGCACTGAGAAATTAAATTTAAGAGAGACAAGAAAATAAACTAACCACGGCTTGATACACTTGAGCACAGTGTTGTGGAAGTCGGAACTCAGCGTTTAGAACTCTTACTCTTTTCCACCATTTCAGAGAGAGAAACAATATTCTAACTGTAACCGAAGAACAACGAACATGAAATACCGCTAAGGTGTTTGGGATGGATATTTTTTATTGCTCGACGCGAAACGACGGCGTTGTGTTCCTGTAAGGTAGGGCTGTGGTGTCACGTGCGTGTACTCGGGTCGGGTCAGATACGTTAAATAGGGTTATCAAACTTGCGGGTCAACCCGTTCGAGTTTACGAGTCAATTGGAGCTTGGCAAGTGAAACTTGAGTGAACTCGTTTTTTTTGAAAACTCGGTGTAGACTCGGACAAACTTGTTAAACTCGGTGTAAACTCGCGAGTTCGAGGTCGAGTCAACTGAGAAAAATTCAAAATCGATTGAGATGTTCGTCGTCATAACACACCGCGTCGTGCCATGTTGGTTGTGAGTTCGTGGGTTAATTGGGGGAAAGGTTAGATTTAGGATTAAGTTATCACAAACACTAACAACGGACAAGGATAAATTATATAATTATGAATTATATAAATTGACAATAAATATTTATGTGCACAAGTATGTTTCAAATTATTTTTTTTGGAGCAGAAAGATGTTTTTTTATGACTGTTCACAAGGATTTGTTTCTTATTTTTATAATCATAATGACAATTTATACAATAAAATTTGAACTTTTAGAAAATTAATATATTTTTTTTTTAAAAATTGTGTTAGAATTCTATTAGAATTATCAGAAATCTAACAAATACTTTTTGAATTAGACACTTCACGGATATGTGTCCTATAGGTGTCATACGAGTGTCGGTATCGAACACCGATACGCCATTTAAGAAAAGTGTCTAAGATTCATAGATTGAGAGTGATTTTTTGGTTAGGTTTAGAATTTTTAACCCGATTGGGTTGGGTTATGTTTTTTTAAGGGTTGAGTTATTTTTAAGTTGGGTTGGAAAAATTTAAGCTGATTGGGGTGGGTTATTTTTAAGCAGATTGGGTTACTTTTTCCTATGCGTTGGAATAAAATCGGATCGGATCGACCCGCAAAAGTAGGACTCGTGACCAGGCGTAGAAACCTTACAATGGTTTAGTCCGTAGCTGATCATCAGGAACCGTAGCAAAAAACAAAGCCTCATCTTCTAGTTCAAATCACTATGGATCTCTCATAATATTCTCTGCCAACCAAAAACCACGCCAATAAAAAATATACTATGATGATAATCGAGCCTCCCATCGCCGCCCGCTTCCACGCCGGAGCCACCGCGCTACCTCGTACTCTCTCTTAACTGTTCAATCTCTCTCTCTCTCTGTTTTTTCTTCCAATTGTTTGGTTATGTTTTTCGAATGCTTTCGCTGACTCACCTTAGCGGTTGATTTCGATTAACGGAATGTGATGTTGGAGATAAAACGGCGGCGTTTGCAGTGTTTCGGAGTTCTGATGGAGTAACAGTAGTTGTTATTAATTCGCTCGTTGAATTTTTTTGGCTGATATTCTTTCTTTCAAGTGTTTGGTTCTGTTTTTCGAATGCTTTCTGTGACTCACTTTAGCTTTGATTTTGACACGTTGAGTATGATGCTGTGAGATGTTTTAATTAAAAACGGCGGTGTTTGCAGTGCGAATGGAGTAATAGTAGTTATTATGTATTCGCTGATTCAGTTGCTCTTTTTGGTAGATAATAACCGTTCAATGTGGAGTGCTGATGATGTGAACGGTGTGCGTTGTGTTGCGTCGTGCCGGCTCGCATGGAGCTGCGGTTTCGATGTGTCTCGGTATGCCGATTTTGTATTTATTTATGACGTAGAGAAGTGTGTTTGATGATTGTGGAGTGTAATTGTGGGAATTAGTTAAGTAGTTTTTTGTGGTTACAAAAGTAATGGATAATCGTGGAAGGATGCTGCTAAAGTGGAGACCTCAAATGAATTTAACTAGAATACTTCCAATCATGGATTTTGTATAATTGAAAATTGTTGATTTCTGTGATAGTGACTTTTGTAATAGGTACTTTAAATGTTGTATTAAAGATGATTTCTTATTGGTTGACGATGAAAAATATTTACAATAGTGAATTATTAAACTTGACCGCCAAAACTCTTTGGAATGAAGCTCAATGAGATCTAGAGATAATGTGTTCACCCATTTCCACATTTGATGCTGAATGATATGTCAAGTCAAGTATTAATATTCAGTTGGATGAACTGCTGGCCATAAATCTAAAAGAAGCTATAATGTAGTTTTCATTAGAAAGGGTGCATGTCTTGAAGCAATGTCAGTTGCAGTTCCCTAAAGCAGCATACTTTCAAAACTTATATTTTTCTTTAATCTGGCAGTGGAAAAGTGTGTTGATGAATTCAGAAACGTCTTGTTTTATCTGTGAAGCTTATTTTGAAAATTTTGGCTAACTTTCATGCCCAGAAATACCAAACGTTTCTCAGAAAATGTATAATAAATTAATATAATTACACAGGGTAAGAAGTAAAATATACACAGGCACTCCATTCACAAGAAGAAACAAACTTCTAAAGAATAGAATTAGGGCATCACAAGAGCATCTGGGCTCAGCTCAGGATCCTGTAAAGAAAAATGAGAAGTCATCCTATCATCCATTTGAAGAACTTGCGGTGTCGTCATCAGAGAGTACTGAAGATGCAACACTTACCGCTGCAGAAACAAGCAGAACAATTATTGAGGTACTCAGTTGTATTAATTTTGCTAATCAACAATGTAACCTCATTTAGATTTTCTCATTTTAGTGCTAAATTGCGCAACAGAGAAAGAATAGCTTTCTTTCTGGATTAAACAATTGCTAGAAAATGCCCTTATGTTCCAAAATCTGTAGTGTTCATATATGAAGAAATTAATGATGGTAGAAGTAGATGTCAAAACAAATAGCTAGTGTCCCCCTTTCTTTTAAAAAAATGTTCTGTTCTCTTCAGTAGGTTTGATTTAGCATTACTTGTTTTTCAAAATGTATATAAAATTTGAAAATAAGGAAGACAATTTTATTTTTAGGTTGATATTTGGGTATGTAGTTAGTTACCAGATAAAATAAGAGAATTAATTTTCTTTTGTGTGGTATTATTCTTTTTTTGGACCCAGGTGTTAATTGAACTATTGGAAAGAACCCTACCATAATTTTTTTCTTTCTGTTTTGTTTTGACTCAAGGTAAGTATAGAAGTTGACAAGGTTTCTTGCAATCCTACTGAATAATAGCTAGAAATTTATATATGAAAAAAATATTAATTAAAATTTTGTTGGGTTTGCCAACTATAAGTCAAAAATAATCGACTAAGTTTCTTTTTAATAAAATTATCAAAGTTATAGAAGTTTATTTAAAAGAATTATTGAACTCATCATTCCTGAATTTATCTTTGAAAGTTTAATGCCAAAACTATGAAAATATTCTATTCTATTAAATATTTTTATTGTAGAAGAAATTGTTTGGTAGTAACAAACTGTGAGCCTTGGATCCTTTATCCCTAGGCTTAACTCATTCAGCAAAAACTCTGAACTGGAGGGAAGAATCTTATCAGTTGCATTTATTCTTATTATCACAATTAATGATTGCGGTATATCATTTTTAGGTTAACAGCAAAGCAACACTGATGTTCTCAAGTTTGATTAGTGATGAATTTCATGAAAATATTATTTGGCCAGATTTGCCTTATTTGACTGATGAGCATGGAAGTAAGTGACGGCTACATGATTGTCATTTATTATGTATTAATTATCTTGGGCTTGGGAAGCTTAATCCACTTAATTAAATTCTGTAAGCATTGCAGATATATACTTCCAAGTGAAGAACGGTGAAGATGTCCTGCAGTCCCTAACAACAGAAAATAATTTTGTGGTATGGCCTTGCCTAACATTTTAGATAATGCCCTGGAATATTGTTTTTTCAAATAGTTACAGTCAGCTTAACATTAAGTGTTCTGGCATGCAGTTTATGTAGACATCTATTTAATGGAAAGCTTTATTTTGCTTGAATTTGAGTTCCTGATTTTTTTGAATTACATTTTATGCACTAGAAATTACTAAAATTTCCTGCATTTTCTTGGTGATCATTCTATATCGTTGAAAATGTAATTTGTGAACTTTTGGGCTTCAACAATCTCTTTATATTCTACACTACTTGCTTTTTGTGTTTCATTATACTATTTGAAGCACAAACAATCAATCCCTTTGCATAATTTGTGTGCTACTTTTTCATCTCACTTTCATCTTTCATTCGAGTCTCCTTTTCTGTTGCATAATTGCAAAGTTTGTGTCTCATGATAAGTTATAATGTTTGGTTTATGGATTGTTTGTTCTGCATCTTGTAGCAAGTCATTGTTGGTATTGATTCCATGGAAATGATCTCCGAGATGGACTTATCTGGTCCTTCAGAAATTGACTTTGGGTTTGAAGAAATTGATGATGAAGACACAGATGATTTAGACGAAAGCGATGAAGAGGATGAAGATGAAAATGAGAATGAAGATTATGATTCGGTCTGAATTTTTTTATATCACTTTGAGGCTTATATTCATTTTTGAGCTATAAACACCATCAATAGGAAAGAGTATTCATTATTTGTATATTATTGTTTGCAGGAATGGGTGGCTGCTTTTACAGATGATGATGAGCAAGATGATGATGAAACACTTGCAGACTGGGCAAAATTGGAGACCATGCAAGCTTCTCATCCGATGTACTTTGCCAAAAAGTTGGCTGAGGTAGATATTGATGTTAACATGTTGATTATATAATGCCTTTTTATGACCTAGTTTGTGGCTTTAAGAGACCTCATTCTAAAATCCTTTATATCATAAATTTCCCTGGTTTTATGTTATCAATTGGCTTCATTATTATTATAGATTGCTTCAGATGATCCTGTTGATTGGATGGAGCAGCCTCCGGCTTGTGTGGCTATCCAAGGGGTTATAAGAGCTGCTTTTGTTGAAGAACATTCCACAATACAGAAGCACCTATCTGCTGGTCAATCCAGTGACACCGACATAAGTAAATCCATAGAAAGTAATGGGGAAATTGGTGCGATTAATGGTCATGTGCTTGATTCAGGATCTTCTGGAGATGATGAGTCACAGCAGGTGGAAAACAATGGGAATAGTATTGTCCCCATTAGTGAAGCTCCATTTTACAAATTGGAGATGATTAAAATTCAAGTGTTTTCTGCACAAGGGCAACCTGTAAGTTTACTGACTTTTATGTTTTCTTGTGATTGTTTAGACACAACTACTATGAATTCATGCACTAGATCATTCATCTTGTTCATATTAACCGATCCTGGTGCCTTACCACACAATTTGCTACCTTAACCAAGTTAAGTAATATGGAATGTTTTACTGAAAACGGTAAAATACCGAAAAAAGCAACATGTACAATAATTTATAGATATTGACCTTAAATTTGGCACAATTGGTATTTTTTTTCTGGAACAACCTCAGTATGATAAGTGGTGTCTCATCAGAATTGATTAATTTGTACTTATACTTCTAGTGAATGCACAGCAGAATAGCTATAAATTGATGGAGGCACGAGCAGATAAAGAAGAGCATAGATAATATCAAGATATATCTACCAGAGTTTGTTTCCCGTGTTCTATAGTGTGAAGTTAGGAAATTGTAATTTCACTAACTTGTTAGAAACTTAAAATTGTTAAACAAATAGCATTTGAGGAAAAGAAATCCCATGTAGTGGCTTAGTGGAAGAAGTAATACAAGATTGTCTATCTCAAGTTATTTTTTTGGTCCATAGACATGGTCAACTAGTGTCTCAAGGCTTTTTAGACTTGTCTGGTTCAGCCGAGAGGTAAGTAAAGTCTGACCAAGAATTGTTTCCGTCAAGAACTGAATCCAGCAGTGCCCGAATGATTCAACTTAGGGTTCAACACATTAAGCACCTGTGTCCAACTCCTTGGTTTCCCCAGATTAAATATGAATAATTTAGACCTGCTTGGCACTTATTGTCATAATATGAAGTATATATTAGTTATTGCTTCTGATTCTTTGTAGACTGTCCTTGAAGTAGAAGACTACATGAAAGCCCAACCTGATGTTATTGCACACTCTGCTTCCAAAATCATATCTCGTTTGAAAGCTGATGGAGAAAAGACCTTGCAAGCCCTTAAGTCCCTGTGTTGGAGATGCAAGAGTATTCAAGTGGAGGTAATACATAAACTCTTGAAAATTATTTCTTTAGAGCACTTCTAAGTTCTATTAGGATTTTTCCTCTAAACCTCCCACTTGGTATTTGTCGCCAGTGAATGGTTTTGTAAACAATTTTGGCATGCTTCGGTTAGAGTTTTTGATACTCCTGTCATTTGATTCAACTAGAACATCAAGATAATGCACTCTCTTATTCTACTGCATTTCACTGCCGTAGATAGCATTTTATAACTGATGGTAGCTCACCACAATCTTTATAAATGAGAAACCGTCACTAAGGAAAGGACTTCCGTGGTTTGAAATAAAAACGATGACAAACCATTTGTGAAGTTCACCATTACCTTGTCACCTGTTTCATTTTCTCTAGAGCAATTGTACACAAGCATATGCACATTTACGTATTCTCCAATCAATTATTTGATTGCAATTTATTGCAGGAGGCTCAACTTATCTGTCTAGACTCGCTCGGATTTGACCTAAGAGTTTGTTCTGGGACACAGATTCAAACACTGAGATTTTCATTCAAGAAAAGGGTACACAAGTCGTTTTTAATAGATATAAGTTTAAATACTTTTACATTTCATAAGTTTTGATACTTGTTCTGCTATGTATGTCCTTGTAGTTTATTCCCAATTATTTTCACTTATTGAAAATTACATCTCCAGGCCACATCAGAGTACAGTGCTGAGAGACAACTCAACGATATACTATTTCCAAGAATTCACCCAAAGCAGCAAAAAATGAAACAAACGCATCAAAATGAATGCTAAAATGGTCTACGTGATTTTTGTATGGTTTGTATGCCTTTGGTCAATGATTGTGTATAAAAAGTGAAAGGCAGGGAAAAAAAATCCCATGTAGATGCCAATCAGGTTATGTAGTTTGAATTACATTTAATTATTATTTAGTTGGAAGTAAATTTTTCCCCAGTTGCTTCCTTAGTCCTGACTCTTGATTTCTTATCCACACTTTTTGTATTCATCTCTTTCTGTTGATTAATCTTAAACCTGCAAGTACAGGACAAACAACTAGAGACATTAGACCCCAGTATATTATTGGGCCTTTTAAATTCACTGGACTTAAAGGGTGCTATGGTCAATTCAGTGGCACCGGCACCGGCAACATGGAACCCAAAGTTTGCCGTGTCGTGAATGTAACTGCAAAGCCGGTAAGTTGAATGTCTATTATGACAATAGTTCTCCAAAACTGGACCGGTTCCATCTCTCTGACTAACAAACAATCTAAAGGCAAATACTTCCTACGCCCAACATTTCTTGAACCTGCACCCAACATAATTTTAAAATTTTGAAAATGTTCCGGAATTGAAAGAATACATTATAGAAAAGTAGATTGAAAGAATGGTTGTGTTTTTGGAAATAAAAATTCAGAAACAAAAATCAAAATTTCATTCCGGATAAGAAAATCCAGAATTGAAAATAATACATTATGGAAAAGTAGATCCATAAGAGATTATTGTGTTCTGAAAATAAAAATCCAGAAAATAAAAATCAAAAGCCCATTCTGGATAAGAAAATTCGTAACACAAAAAATTTGTTCTGGAAAACTTAATCCGAAAATATATTCTTGAAAATGGGATCTAGAATGTATTTTTATACGTACTAATTTTTTTAAGGGTATTTTTGTCTTTTTCCTTGAAATTGGGTGGGTGCAAGAAACAATTGCCCAATCTAAAATATATTTTTAAATTTTGTAATCTGAAATACATTTCCAATTTGGAAATATATTCCAGATTCTACTCTGTAAAATATTTTTTATTATAGAATCTATAATTTACGATTATATCTTTGGATTGTGCAAGAGTACAGATTGAATAATCTAAAATACAATCCTTTACTTCTAAAGCAAAAGTTCACAAGTAAGAAACTAATGGAGTAGAAATATTTAACAGAAAGTTTCGTATTCCATTTTTTAGTGTAAAAATTGTTATAACAATAATAATTATAATATTTCCAGGGAGATTAGTTTTTATCTTAGTGGAATGGAGAAATCTATATTACAAGAGCGATAAAAAACGGGATGACATTATATTTATTTATTATTTTATTGATCATTTAATTATTATATTTTATACTTTATTAACTGTATTAATTCAATCTAATTCATACTAATTCAATCACAATTTTTAATGTTTAAACCAGTGAACCTCTCATTATTCTGTCGAGGATGAATATTTTCAAGGAGATTATATACAGATGGAATTGATGCTTGTCTGATTCAACTTGAGTCAACAAAAATTATTTATAATATGCATCTTCAACACGACTTTTGCTCGGAACAATTTAAGCACTAATTGTTATAATCATTTACAGTTGTTTATAAACAGGTAATAAATTATGCCTATACTTAGATACTACCTAAACACTTACACAATTAGATATACTTATTTTGCAATGCTCTTTTCAAATTTGAGACTAACAAAATCACTAAACGCAATAAAAGTTTTAGACTCATTTAGTTAATTTAAGCAAAATTAAATCCCGTAAAATTCCAAACCATAAGTTAGGACAATTCCTTTCTATAATTTTCTGTTATTTAAATTATATTTCAAGAATGCACACAATCTCGGTTTTAAAATCCTGCTTAACAAGATTTTCCAAATATATAAATCTTCAAAATTAATTCTATAATACTGGAACGGCTTTAACGAAAGTGCAATAAATTGAAACTGATTGAGAAGACTTGAAAAAAAAAACTAGCGTGTAAACTCAATTTGTTTCACTAAGGTTATGAAAGTCATGAAATGGATAGGAATGGCTAGAAGATGACTTGATTATTAACATTAGCAAATGATTAAAACTTACAGTTAAACTCACACAGCTGGTGTGTAGAATCAGCTGTCAATCCTCTTGAAGAGCATTTTGTATCCTTTAGAGGATCAGTTCACAGGATCCCAAAGTTGCTTGCAGCAGATATGTTAAGGATTCTCTGGGTTTTCAGCTATCAAGTCCTGAAGCTATTTGCCAATCCCGGAAGGAGGAACTCTTTGTACTCGATGAACTTAGATGGCGCAAAACTCTTGTTGACTGAAGCTGGACCGTTCAGCCTGGGATGCCGTACTTTCTACAGCCAGCCACCACTCCTCATCTTCATCACCAATCACCTCCTGCTTTAAGATATTTTATTGAATAATATTCAGTGTTATGTACATGGAATTATGTGGCCAATTAAGATAAATGAACCATCTTTAGCACAATCATGCTCTAGGACAAAGGTCTGTCTAGTGGCAAGCTATGTTTGGAAAAAAAAAACCCTCTCCGGGTGGTGCCTTATCTGTTCATAAGAAACCTTGTATCTTAATTTTAAAACTACATTGAGATCCTAAACTTAAATGATAAGATATATCTTTTCTTTGTCTAAATATCTTAAATATTTAAAATTAGAAATTTGAATAGTTATACCAGCAAGTTTAATACTTTTGCAACTTTTACCCACATAATAACTACTGACATACATGATACATCAGTGTTTAAGAGTCGGTGTAAAGTAGTTGGTGTATACACTCTGTTTCACCAAGAGGGGGTACGACCAAAAACATAAAATGAGGAAGTGAGCAGATGCACTACAGCAATAAAAAAACTCAAAAGAGAAAAAAACAAGCAATGTTAAGTTATATTCTTTCGAAGAGATATTTGCTCTAGGAAATTCTTTACAACCAGTAATTGACTCACGCCAATACGGCAATTCCGGAATACATACAAATCCTCCCACCACGCTACACATGGAGAGGGACAGGGGTCAAATTTTACTCCAAATGAGTGAAAGGTAAGATTCATCTTAGGTCCTCACAATCGCTTGCAAAGGACTTCACCACCAGCTGAGCTAGTTGACACCTCTAACATAACCCATTTGATTCTCAGTTTCAATTCAAATATAACCCTACTTCAATATTTAAAGACCCGTTGAAAAAAGTCACAATGTTAGGGATTATGAAAGGTCAAGTTTGGTCAAATTTGAAATAAAATGAAATCTAAACTAAGTTATTTAGGTGACCAGAAACAAATAATTTGTAAGTGACCAGAACCAAATATGTCAAACTCAAATTGGATTGGATAAAATTACCACGTTCCATTCCTTACAATCAAAATTGCAATCTAAGCAAAATACCCAATTGAACCAATTTGGATTACTTCGAGTTCGTTGAATGCACAACTTAGTTTTGATCCTCCTTCACCCAATAGTTTTCCAACAAAATTCTACCATATCGGAAAACACAATCTGCCATTACGGTCTTGTAATAAAGGGCATAGGGCATTAGTCCAATAGTGGAGCAAGATAACAACGGACAAGGGAGTCTTATGGCCATTGTATGTACATGTTAGGGTTCAAATCAAGATTAAGATTTACTAACCATAGTGCTTGGCTCTGTCTTTGTTTGCTTATTCTCCATATCTTCAACAACTCTCATGGCTTCTAGCCACCAAGAATCGTTGGAGTTCTCCTCAACAGTGTCCTCATATTGTAGAAAATCATCAAGTTGATGTCTCCACTTATTATCCACTGAATGTTCATCTAACAACCCAAAGGAGGAATCAATTACATCTGACGGATTGGAGAACACATGAACTGGGATTTGTCGCAGTGGAGACCGGTAACCTATTTCCATGAATAATGAATTAATAAACATGTTAAAAGAGAATGGAGAACTGAGTGTGAAAGGGTCTTCAAGCACTTCACTGTAAATATATTAACCTCTGCAGTCAGGATCGTGACATTTCTGATAATACACTGCCATTCGTAGATCAACCACATATATCACTGGACCAGTAAATCATCAAATTAATATGTTGCAATCCTATAATAGAGAACACAGCAAAAGTGAAGACAAGATGCAACCACACTTCTAACAATAGAAACGAGAAAAACATCCCTGCCTTCGCTAAATTTACAGTCATTTGAGAGCGGATACTTAACATTCAGAGATGGCCAAACAAACAACAGTTCCAGCTTTCATGATAAAATAACAAAGCACTTCCAGGGGATTTACCATTGTTGCTTTTATGATGTCTTCCAATTCGCTCACAGTATCTATTTTTTGTCATGCTGTAGACCATCAGTCCAAATTCCGAGAAAAAATACCAGCTATGAATGTTTCCTATAATTGCAGAAAAAGAAATCAACACAATGAGAAGGGTTATGCTGAAATCTCAAGTCAGGGAAAACATGAAACCAAGAATACACAAACATACACACACATAAATATATATATACATATATATATATATATATATATACACACGGTACCTACT
>Ga0123341_1000191_pt1 | contig 31310 bp, 25 predicted proteins | sample Turbeapinknodule_FD_89959 | JGI IMG/M metagenome (GOLD analysis project Ga0123341, IMG submission 89959) | Root nodule microbial communities of legume samples collected from Mexico - Turtle bean Mexico pink nodule | ecosystem: Host-associated > Plants > Roots > Nodule | place: Mexico: Nepantla...
GCTTGGACAAGAAGAGGGTCACAACCCCAGCTTCTTGCTGCCCTTACAACAGAAAAGGGCACAGTTGCAGAAACCATGATTAACTGACGCTCACTCTTTCCAGCATTTGAGTTTGGGTCTGCATTTGATTTCCTCCCTACATGCTCCAATATCCGGTGCATGTCTTCCCGAAAATTGAACGACAAGAGTTCATCAACTTCATCTAATACCAAATATCGACATCCATGAGTACGAAGTTTCCCGGATGCACTTAGCTCTGCTATCCTACCAGGTGTGCCAACAACAATTGCCGGTTTATTTTTCTTGAGAGCTTCTTCCTGCCTGGTTCGGTTGGCACCCCCCACAAGCTGCTGAACCACTCTCTTGTTATCCATTCCTAGCACCTTCTCAAACTCCCTCACTATCTGCATTCCAAGCTCTCTAGAAGGAGCAACAATCACTGCTTCTATTCCCAACTTCTTCCCATTCTCTTCACCATCATCACCACCTTTCCCCCTCAGTGGTCCAACAACCGAGAGAATAGGAAGCAGATAAGCTAGTGTCTTCCCTGAACCCGTGTAAGACTGAATTATGACATCGCGGTTGTTTAGAATGGTGGGAACTGCAGCAGACTGAACTTCAGTCGGAACAGTAAAACCCTCCTTCTGTAGTCTCTCAATCAACACATGTGGGAGGCCAAGTTCTGGAAATGAGTTTGCAGCAAAAGGGGCAAACTCTATTTGCTGTTTTTCTACAACCCTAACTGCTTTCTTCTTCTTCTCATTAATGCCAAAGGGTTTTTCTTTGCTCTTGAGATTCTCAGAGGGTGAACCAAATTGCTTAACCTTATTAGATGTGCTTCTATTCCCAGCTTCAGTTTCAGTTTGGAAACCTATGCTAGAGAGGGTGAGGGAACCATGATTAGGTTCCACCTGGCTCATACACTTCACACTAGTGTGCAATAAAACAGACCTAGAAGTGGCCAAAGCCCTTCTCAAGTGAAGTGACTCCCCAACAAGCAAAAGAAACCTAGATGAAATCAAAGTTGGCATATTTTAAACAAGAAAAAAAAGAACAACCTCGTAGTCCTGTTCGTCCTCCAAATCGGACAACACAAATATTAATGGATGCTAAAACCTCTTCAAATAAACCTTAAAATCTGCTACTGATAAGAACGACAAAATCCCCAACCAAAATAAATTCAAACTTCGAGACAAGGGTGGTGAAAAAATGAAACCTTTTTGGTACTCTCTGTTCCAAGATATGTGAGAAACTAGTTGCTACTATTTCCACAATGTGAAGCAATGGCCATGAAGTGACTAGCAAGTACCTGAATTAGGAAAATTGCTTTCCAGAATGAGGAATTTGGCCATGGCGGAACTTCACAACTTCAGGGCTCTTTGTTCTCGTTTGTGGAAGAAAAATCTCTCAGGGTTTATCTAAGATTTTTATTTTATATATTAAAAACTATTTTATTATACTATATTATATATATATATATATATATATATATATATATATAATATCATCGAAGATAAAATCTCAGTATTGCAGTATCTGGTAAAGTACGTTTGACCTAATACAGTAACTAATTCAATCCAATTTTTCAAGCGATTTAGATATTTTTGTTTTAATATACGAAGCACTCTTCATTTTAATTTAATTGAGAAGTATCTTCTTTGACTTTTATACTTTTAATAATTCGATTTTTATCCATATATTAAAAAAGTTTAATCAGTTGTCCAAAAATATTGCATTAACTTCTTTTATATTTTACCATGCATATATCCCCTTTTAAAAATGTAAGGAAATATTGTTAGAAATATTTAACAAGAGAGTTTAAAGTTTACCAAGAAGGGTAATTATGTTTTAAAATTAAATAATAAAGATTATAAAATAATTTTACTTTTTTTATTATAAATATTTGACTTTTTTTAACTTCAACTAAATACTTAAATTATACTCTGCTGTGTACTGTACTCGCGGATGAAAGACATACCGAATATGTTAGGTATTTCTTTATATGTATTTGAGCATATTTGCAAGAGGAAAGATGTTGGTTTTGATTTCATCCTTATTTTATATGTACAAATTCACGAAGAAAGCCCACACAGAATAGATTTAATTTACTTTCTTGCTCATCATGCACTATTTTTTCATTATAATTTTACAAAACTTTCTATAAAAAATAAATATCAAAATTAATTATTAATATAAATATACCGGTGAGGGTCGTACGACTGATGTCACACCTCGGTTCCATCATTGGGCCGATCGAAGTTAGTCAATGCCCACGTCCTTCGAGACGACCAACAACTCAAGTCCAATTACGCTCAACCAAAGTTAGTGAAGTTAATTCGTGATTAAGAATTAGGTAATGTAGCCTTAAACACGGTTCAACTTCTTAACCTGACCCAATAAGGAAAACTCACCAAAAGTAATATAAATAACACATATTCCAAGAATCAGGTACGTCATCATATATAGTGCATTTATCTATATTAGCAAACAAACTATTTTTCCTAAGCACTAAAAGAACCTCCCTAAGGTGACTTCGGTGGGAATATAGGCTTTGACTATAAACTAATATATCATCAAAATAAACTACTACATATTTACCTATGCAATCCCTAAGGACATGATTCATAAGGCTCATGAAAGTGTTAGGTGCATTAGTTAGTCCAAAAGGCATCACTAACAACTCATATAGTTCAAATTTGGTTTTAAAAGCAGTTTTCCACTCATCACCTTCTTTGATTCTTATTTGGTGATATCCACATTTAAGATCAATCTTGGAAAATATTGTGGACCCATGCAATTCATCAAGCATATTATTAAGTCTAGGAATTGGATGCCTATATTTGATGGTGATGTTATTGATGGCTCTACAATCACAACACATTCTCCACTTGCCATATTTCTTAGGCACCAATAAAACAAGTACAACACAAGGACTTGGACTCTTTTGAACCCAACCATTATCCAACAATTCCTGAACTTGTGATTCTATCTCCTTAGTCTCCTCAAGATTAGTTCTATAAGCTGGTCTATTTGGTAGACTAACTCCCGAAACCAAATCTATTTGGTGTTCTATACCCCTAAAAGGTGGAAGTCCAATGGGTCCTTCACACCGACTCAATTGGAAGTTGAATCCTCACAGGAATACATCACCAAATTCTCTTAAAAGTCTTTTGACTTGAGGAGGTAGCTCACAAACTTCACAAAGTGTGGCAGTGCATGCAAGTGTTCCTTTACAAAGAAGGAGGTTGGAAGGTTGTTCAGATAGAAGAATCTTTTCAACTTTATTTTTTTCAATTTTTTCTTCTATTTGAACACTCTTCCCCCATGCCTCAACTTTGTCCCTAAGAACTTTCTCTTGATTTTCTATTTTTTTTTTCTTCTCATTTTCTCTTTTTTGTTTCATTTGTACTTGGCCCTTTACCACTTATGGAGGTGTTCAAGGATAAAGTACAAACTTCTTTTCCATATGAGTAAAAGTAATCTCATTGGTAAGACCATTATGGATAGTTTTCTTGTCAAATTGCCATGGTCTTCCCAATAAGATGTGGCAAGCTTCCATGGTACTACATCACATAAAATTTCATCTTTATAATGACTGACTTTTACTCGCTTATCTACAACTAATTTCTCATCTTCATTTATCCATTGAAGTTTGTAAGGTTTTGGATGAGGTATTACTTATATATTAAGCTTTTCAACCATCCTAGTGCTACAACAATTGCAACAAGATCTACTATCCACAATGAGAGAACAAATGTTTTCTAAAACTTTACATCTTGTGTGAAAGATGTTCTCTCTTTTTGTTTCATGGTTCACAGTAGGTTGATTGTTGAGGGTTCTTCTAATCATCATTAATTTCCCTCACATGGATATGTTTCCTTACTATTTTCTTTATCTTCTTCCCTACTAGACTCATCTTCGTGGCTGCTATACTCATCCTTCCCTTTTAAGATCATGGTTCTCCTATTTGAGCATTGAGATGCTATATGACCTCTACCAAGACACTTAAAGCATTGAATGTCTCTACTATGGGGTTGTGCGGTGGACAAATCTTTCCCTAAACTTTTAGGAGTTTGTTTGGATTTATCTTTCAAAAAACTCTCCCCCTTTCTTTTTTATACTCTTTCTTGGGAAAAGAATTAGAGTAAGAACGCTCCTTGCGACTTGACCCTTTTCTCAAAATTTGTTGCTTAACTTTTATGCAAAGTTGGATCAAGTCATTCAAGTCCATATAAGGAAAGAGTACCACTTTATCCTAATCTCAAGATTGAGACCACTAAGGAACCTAGCTATGGTGGTGGTTTTTCCCTCCCTAATAGAGGCTCTCATCATATAAAGCTCCATCTTTTGCCTATACTCCTCTATACTCATGTTTTTTTGTTGGAGTCTTTGGAGCTTGTTCATTAACTCCCTATTGTAACAACACAGAATATGGTAGCGTCTCAAGGCTCCCCTAAGGTCATTCCAATATTATATGGGAGGGTCCTTGTGGAGGTGCCTATCTCTCTCTAGGGTTGTCCACCAATACATAGCATTTCCTTGAAAGCTTAAAGTGGCTAGGGGTACTTTCCTCAACTCACTAACACGATGGCAAGCAAAAAGTTGTTCTACTTTCATTTCCCAATCTAGATATGTTTCAACATTTTCCTTCCCATAAAAATAAGGTAACTCTACCCTAGTCTCTTTTGGGCTTTCTCTTCTAGTTCTTCTCGATTGAGGTTGATAATATTCATTTATTCTAAGACTCCCCTCAGCATGTGAGTCACTCGACCTAGAACTAGATGCATGTGAATATTTTTTTAGTTTTCTTGTGTATTCATCTTTTTATTTAACAAGTTTCAACTACTCTTCTAATATTGCAAGATGGACATCACTTTCTTTTTTATCTTCCAAGATTTGAGCTTCATGTTGCACTTGTCTAAGTGATATCAATTGTCTAAGTGATAGTGATTGAAAATCTTTAGCCAATTGTTTCAAAAGAGATTTTGTAGACTTTATATCACTTTCTCTATGACTAAAGTTATGTGATCAAAGTAATTTCCAAAAAGAAAGATAGGTGGAGTGAAGTAGGTAATTTCCCAAGAAAGGGAGGTGGATCACTTGGATTCTTGAGTACCAAATCTTTCCTAGCCAGATACTATCCCACAACACTTTCACAAACCTTTCTCTAAGAAATTTACTTAGAGCACAACCAAAGATGAAAACAAAGTTTTATGCAAGAAAACAAATGCAAAGCAATAAAACACATGAAAATTGTTATCAAGAAAGCTTTAAAACAATTTTAAGGCACTCTTTCACTTGTAGCTCCTTTGTGTATATTTTTTTTTGTAAGTTTGTTGCTACCCCTTGCTATGCCTCTTTAGGATATTTAACCTTGGACATTCAGCTTTTTCCTTCTTTAGTGATGTAGCTTTCATCAAGAATTTTCAGCTCCATAGTTCACCAAAGCACTTTTTAGGTCACTTCCACCAAGAGAGGTCAAACAAGTTTAAAGCAACAAATGGAATTGATATTTGACATGACTTGAAAGAGTATTCAATAAAATTGACAAGCAAAAAAAAGGTACACAAGAAAAGGTAGCACATAAATTGAAACCTAAAGAATGACACTAGAATAGATGAATAAAACCAAAATGCACAACATATTTTTTTTTTTTTTTGTGTAAAAAATTTCTCAACTTGCCGAATTTATACTAGGCAGAATATTTTAAATTTGAATTTGAAATTTAAACCATAGAAACCTCAATGTTTAAGCTCAAATTAGGCGTTGGAATTTCACAAAAATAGTGCGCAATTTAATTGCAATATGTTTTTTAAATTCACTGCCGCTTCAATTTTTTTCAGAGTCAGAATTTTGCACTTTGTTCATTTTTCTTTTATCATTTTTTTTTCCTTTTTGATTTTTCCTATACTTCTTCTTCTTCTTTTTACTTTTTTTTAACATATCAATTTTCTCAAATCTAGAATTTCATAATTTTTCACCAATGAAATTAATTTTTATAAACATTTTCAACCAGCACAGGAACTGTGAAACAGAGGAATCCTATACTGGAATTAAAAACAGAATTGAAAACTTCAACAACACAATGAAATTAAGTGGAAATGAACTTGTATGGAACTAACACACAAGTATGAACTCAAATTTGGAAAAATAAAAATGAACCAAAGCTCAAATTCATAATAGAAATTGTACTCAAATTAAATTCAAACAACCAAAATCAACAATAAAGTACTAATTTATGAAAATTTTGGATGAACATGACTTTAACAAAACTTGAACTGATTCAAATATTAAAATGACTCAAGTACCAAATAGTTTGCACCGATTGAATTAACAGCAAGACTTAAATAAAAGAAAAAACAGAACAACCCCCTTAAACCGAACATAATTTTAAAAACAACAACACAAACTAAAATCAAAACTAAAAAAACAAGACAATTAAGAACATGATGAACAACACGGAAGAATGAAGAACACACAAAAATAAAATGAAGAGAAACACTAATCTCTTGAAGAACCAAAGCTATAAATAGCAAATTATGGTGTTGGCTCAATTCGAGTTGGCTCCTTGGAGAATTTGCTATCTGGATTGGCGGAAGCTCAATGGAAGTAGCGGACAAGGATGACTCCAATGGAGCAATGATTTTATTGAAGGTGCATGATAGGTAGGGAGAGTGATTGGTTGGGCCATATAACTTGAAGAAGGTGAAAAAGAATATCAAAAGTGTCTAACCTAAAGAGACTAGACAAGGGAGTATAAGCTTGCAAAACTTGACAACATTTACTCATAAAATTGATCTTGTAAATTCATGAGCCAAACACCTCTTTATATAGCCTAGAAGTCCGACAAATAAATTGGTGGGAAATTCAAATGCAATGGGTTTGAATATTGGCGCATATTTTGGAGTCACAAGGCAAACATGATCAAAGTGTGCCTCATGTGACTCTTTTTAGGTTTAGAACCGACCTAGGTTAATTTATGAGTCTTCTAGAAACCCTAATTTAACCTAGGTTGGTTTATAGGTGCCTAATTCAACCCTAATTACAATTAAGAAAAAATTACAAGTAAAATTCCTATTCTACTTTTGACAAGAAAATAAATTCTACTCTAGGTTTATGGCATTTTTGAACATGTATAGGAATGTTTCTTTGCCATCAGTAGTAGAGTCTTAGTCTTCTTGTATCTTGCTTGCCATTAACCTAGTTGTTGGGTCTGAACTTGGTCTTCTTCCATCATTTCTTGTCCCTCAGCCAATTCAAGTGAGATCACAAAAAATATAATCAAATGAACACAAAAGAGGTATAAACATAAATAGTTGTTGCATAGATTCTTACAACAAACAAACTACAATAAAAAAAATCCCATGCATTGTATTGGGTATCAATACCAATTTGAAAGTATAATTGAAGCAAGGTACATCTATCTCTGTTCGTTCCGTTTGAAGAAAGGAAGGATGTATAAGATTTGTATCTACCCTTATACATCCTTAAATACTATATTGTTCTTATGGTTCCATATACTCCAAACAATAGCAAATCCACACACCTTTCCATACATGATTCTGTTTTTTATTTAGTTGAGAACAATAAAATTGAAAAAAATGGCACATTGGTGAATAATGTTGAACAATTTGGATTCCTACCCAGCTACAACACAAATTATAGACATTGAAAGTTATTTTATTGGTGAAAAAAAAAGATGATTTACAGTTTCATCTTGTTCTGAACATAAGGGACATAATATGTTATTTAGGTTGACACAAACAAGACTTATTCTAGTTGTCACACACCACAACAGAATCCTCCAAGTCAATATATGAGCATTCGGTTGTGCTCTGATAGACCAAAAATAGTGAAAGTTTGTTGTGTTAATCGTGTACTATTACTGTTATGCAAACAAGCATAAACAGACCTTACAAAGAATACACCATTATACTCCCCTATCCATGTCCATCGTTCTAAAGTTATTCGTGTTCAGATTGACTCTATAAATTTTCTGCACTAATTCTTTCTCTAGTGCAATTTCCCAATAGTATATGATTCTTTTCCATGATAACTGTCATTCCCATCCATTATTCCTCCTAATCACTATTTTTTGTTGTAAAATTTTATTATTACAAGTTGATATATAATATAATCTAGAAAATTTATGCATGAAACTACTTCTCATTCCAAAACCTGACATCATTTCCATACCCTAATTTTTAGATTATGTTTTTTTATCAAACAAGGTATCTTCTTCAATCACCTTAATGACCTTAATGAGATCTCTCCATCACCAATATTGTTGTTTAATTGGTATTGTTCCACACTTCCTAGCAACCTCATTCTATATTTTGAAAGTAATATTTCACTTCACTTTCCTAGAGTTTCGGTCCTCATCCTCCATCTCCATTGCAATTAAAGAAAATAATGTATTCTTTTTAATTTCTTATAATGCAAATATTTAGAAACTGAAATAAAAAGAGGCTGAAAACAAAATGCTATTTTATAATTAAGAAAAGAAAAAGGAAAATAAAATCATAAGTGAAGGTTTCAAAGTATCTTTGTAATCTTAATTAACTAATGAGCAAAAGTGATAATCTATAAATAGGAAAATGGAACACATAATTGCCGGCAAGTATTAATGGATGTCCTATTTTCAGTTGAAATCCGAACACATTGAGAGTGGCCGGCAACTATTTTCAAAACAAATCAGTTTTTTCTAATAATCCAAAATGGTGAGTTAGAATAAAACAAAAATAACCTTTAGTTAAACATAGAAGGCCTAGAACTCCTTAGTTAAACAATTTCATTTGCCTTTCAAATGAACCTTTTCCACCAACAAAGTTCCCTTTCATGCAATATTATAGTGTTGTTTTCTTGGACTTATTTTGAAGTAGTTAGAGCAGGGTTAAACTTTGTATCAGACATGTTCCATCCTTGAACATTAAGAAAGACATGTTTGGAAAGATGAAAGTGAACACAAAATCAACATAGACTTCCACGCCGGCAAAGAATTAAACAATTTCCATGTAATTGCCATCACTGAACAGTGTGACATAACTGCAGCATGTTAATAAACTGAAACTTCAAGGATTGCTTAGTTTTAAAAGGAAAAGGAAAGTTAAGAAAAGAAACTATATGGATGCATAATATACTACTAAATTTTCAAAATAAATTTGTTTTTTATAATATAATATAAAGAGTTTAACACCATTTGTCAGTATAACAATTTTTTACAATTGAACATAACATCTTATTAATGATTTATCAGTGCAGTCCATTGCTCTAAACAATAGATTCCTTCTAAATCAATCTGCAAAGAAACAAAGGAAGTGTCAACACACATACTCCAATCAACAACCAAACAAACAGCAGACAAACAAAGAACCAACTTTCCAATGAATCAATCTGCTGACTCTTAAACCACTTCCATCCATTTTCAAAACAATAAACATACTTTAATATCACTGTTATCATTCTTTTCAAAACACAAATTCCTTGTATATAATCCTGAACTCCACCCATCACAACCATATAAAACCAGACATTCCAACACACAATCTTATCAGCACAACCACCATGACAAAACCAGAACCAACTCTCCTTTTATTACTTCTCTTCCTCTTGTCATGCGCATGTTTCACACTGAACAATGCACACTCAACCACCATCCTCAATGTCTGGCCCAAGCCCAGAAACCTCACCTGGACTCCACCATATCAAGCCACCCTCACTGCCTCTAACTTCACCATCACCACCACCACTCCCCACCACAACAAACACCTCTCCGCCGCCATCATCCGCTACCAAAACCTCGTAAGATCCGAACACCACTACCCTCTTGTCCCCCCAGAGGTGAACATCTCCACAAACCTCCCACCATTAGAGTTTCTCACCCTTATCGTCCAAGACCCTGATGCAGCACTCGTCCATGGTGTTGACGAGTCCTACACCCTCTCCATCCTCCCTTCTTCGGCCATCCTCACTGCTAAGACTACGTGGGGCGCCATACGAGGACTTGAGACGTTCTCCCAACTTGCATGGGGTCGCCCCACGTGTGTTGCAGTGGGAGTGCATGTGTGGGATTCCCCACTCTATCCCCACCGTGGGATCACGTTGGACACGTCGAGGAACTACTACCCCGTGAAGGACTTGTTGAGGACAGTGGAAGCCATGAGCATGAACAAGCTCAACGTGTTCCACTGGCATCTCACGGACTCACAATCTTTTCCATTGGTACTTCCTTCGGAGTCATCTTTGGCTGAAAAGGGTGCATATGCTTCTCACATGGTGTACACACCAGAGGATGTTAAAACGATTGTGGAGTTTGGTCTCGATCATGGGGTTCGTGTTCTGCCTGAGATTGACGCACCTGGTTAGTTCAATTTCTTTTACTTTTGAAGTTGTTCTTTTTTTGTCTCTTCGGCTTCAAGAACAATAAATTAGTGAACTACATGTGTTTGATTCCTGTGTCTGTTTCTTTCTGTATATATTTTGACACTTTAAGGAATTATGATCAATTAATTAATCACAAACTCCGGGTAAAGTTTGCATAAGATATTCTAAGATAGTCTACTGCGTGTTCAATCTTAATACATTCATATACTTAATAGGTTAGTTTTCCATTGAGAACCTTGTTCCACCATATTTTTTAAAGGATTATCATAATTTTGACAGATAGAATTCAGAGTGGGATATTTTGATACTAAATTCTCTCGAACAAAGATTGGAATCTTACTGCATGATGAAAGGGGGGGTTCTCTCACTACTGTGAATTTGTGATGCTTAGTTTCTCTGGTGAGAAGCAGAGAACTTGTTAGGAGTTAGTGTTTTGTTTTTCTTTATATACAAAAATAAGAAAGACTTCAAGTGCACCACCCCCTTTTCCTGTTGGTTAGTATTAACATAATCAAGCACTAAAAAATGATAGCTCTAGGAATGATGATTAAATTTGAGATTGGCAGAACTTGAGCGTTGTCTTGCTGCAGCTTACCATGAAATTTTAAAATTTTAAATTCTCTGTTAAAGTGATATTTTGGAAATTAGGCTGATTGGTGATTAAATTGAAGCCTATATTGGAAAAGCACAAAGGATCATGGATTACAGCTTACCACGACAATGTCACATTCTTTCAGTTTAGAACTTCACACACATAGACACAGAAAATTAAATCTTGTAATCATATGGCCAATTAATAAATTAATTAGGCTTTTGTAACATTGTTTTTTGTAATGATACTCTACTTTGTGTTTTTCTCTTTCACCAGATACTAGTTCTGAGAATTATGGTCACTGACTGGTATGAGCTACTTTTTTGCAGGGCACACAGGATCTTGGGCTTTAGCTTACCCTGAGATTGTAACTTGTGCAAACATGTTCTGGTGGCCAGCTAAAGGTGATGTCCTTGCTGCAGAACCAGGAACAGGTCATTTGAACCCTCTAAACCCCAAGACTTACCAAGTCCTAAAGAATGTCATACGTGATGTGACCACATTGTTCCCAGAACCATTTTACCACTCAGGTGCTGATGAGATTATACCAGGTTGCTGGAAAACTGATCCCACAATTCAGAAATATCTATCAAATGGTGGAACTCTCAGCCAAGTTCTTGAGAAGTTTATCAACAACACTCTCCCTTTCATTCTGTCCCTCAACCGCACCGTTGTCTATTGGGAAGATGTTTTACTAGATGCAACAGTCCATGTTTCATCCACAATTCTTCCCAAAGAGCATGTGATTTTGCAGACATGGAACAATGGACACAACAACACTAAAAGGATAGTTTCCATGGGATACCGCACCATTGTGTCATCGTCAGACTTCTATTACCTGGATTGTGGCCATGGTGACTTTGTGGGGAACAACAGTATCTATGATCAGCAAAATGGGGATGACAAAAACAACGGTGGCTCTTGGTGTGGACCTTTTAAGACATGGCAAACTGTATACAACTATGATATAGCATATGGGTTGAATGAGGAAGAAGCAAAATTGGTTTTGGGTGGGGAAGTAGCACTGTGGTCAGAACAATCTGATTCAACTGTTTTGGATGCAAGAATTTGGCCTAGAACTTCTGCATTGGCTGAGTCATTGTTGTCAGGAAATAGGGATGAAAAGGGTATGAAAAGATATGCAGAGGCCACAGATAGGCTGAATGAATGGAGAAGCAGAATGGTAAGTAGAGGAATAGGGGCTGAGCCAATTCAGCCACTTTGGTGTGTTAGGAACCCTGGTATGTGCAACACAGTTCAATAAGCCTAGTTGCATTCTTCCTCTGTCATGAAATGGAAGGAATACACTTAAAAGAAGCCATTCAGCCAAACCTTTTTATCTTAATTCTAGCAAAAAGGTATATATGCAAAATATATCTTATAGGTGTGTAGGACTCTTTCAAAAAGCTATTGTTTTATGATGAGTGATTGTAGTTGTGAAGCAATATTAAATTTTTACATATATTTATGCAGTTTTTTATTTCAATTAATCTGTCTTCAGCTGGTTTATTGATAGATTAAGACTATAATCAATGTTCCTGCTGGGGTTTTAGGTGTTTGAGTGTTGTGTTTTAGAGCAAGGAGACAAATGGAATCAACAGTGATAATCAACTTGACTATTCTTCTAACTTTTTGGACTCTATTCTTCCTTCTATTTTGACAGATGGACACTGAAAACTCCGATTGCATATATTCAGAGGGAAGGTTAAATTACATTGATTCTTCACTACAGTATTTTTATTTCTTTTTATTTCTAAAATATTTAATTTAGTCCTTTAATTTTTTTTACATTTAATACTGTTCTTATATTCAAATTAAAATTAAGTTAGTGAAAAGGAAAGAGTGAGACGGAATATATTCTTTTAGATGTAGAAAATTAAATATAGAATTTTAGAAATACAATTGACAAAAATTTAGTTAGCAAAATAACTTATTATTATAAAACAGGGGTGTTTTTTTAAGCTTAAAATTGTTTTAGACTAAATTACAACAAAATAAAAAATACCTAAATTTTGACAAATTCTTCCACCACCTACCTCCGTATCTCTTCTACCTTTAAATTAAATTATGAACATTTTAAATTTTTTTAAATAGTCTCAGTTGTACCCCTTCTTTCTAATCGCATCATTTTTATTATCTTTTCACTGCAATGTTTAAGTAAATAATCTATCATTTAAGAGTGTGTGAGAGAGTTGACTAAAAGATTCGTTATATTCCATGTTTTTCAATTTTTTTTCTTAGGTTTTGTGATTTTCAAAAGGATAAAAAAAAAATTAACAAATCAAAATAAAATCACCATCCATAAAAGCACCACAAAGTTTATCTCAATCATGTTTATCGATAACCACCACAAACAACCACCACTATTTTAGAATGAAGAAGGAAACATTATATGCTCCATCATAATTATAAATATATTATTAGAATTATATATATATATATGTATGGTATTGAGGTGTTGAGAGAATTATTGTCCCCAATTTTTTTTATCAGTTTTAGATTGGTTTGTCTAATGCATAATAGTTCCCATATAAGCTAGGATTTTAAAATTATTAGAACAATTCTCACTCAGACCAATTGAACTATTTTTATTCATTTTTTAAAGCAATGTTATAAATAAAAACGAATGGAGAGGACAAACTTAGTTACCTTAAGAAGATGATGAAATGACAGACAATAAAATGGGTACTTAAATAGAAAAGTTTTTAAAAATAAAATAAAAATTATCACAAAAAAGAAAGAAGAGTTATCTAGTAAAACAAAAATATTAGGTAAAATAAAATTTATATTTATATTGAAAACATAAAAGAATAAACTAGTTTCATAAAAGGGTAATAATAAAGATGTTAAATTACTCTTTTAGGCCTTTTTATTAATAATAATAATAAATAAATAAATAATAATAAAAATAATAATATTAATATTAATATTATGACCTATTCACTTAAAAAAACAAACATTAAAATATGTTAATTAAGTGTTTGAGTTATGGTGTAAAAATATACTTCTTACATCACATTTCCAAACTAAAAAGTTAAGAACAAATTTAACATTCAAACATGTTTTTTATCTTTCTTTCTAAGGTGTTTTCAAGAGAAAAATATGTTGTTTCATTAGATGAAACAATGTTGAAAAACATTTGTTAAAAAATATATTTCTTTAAGTCTTATTCTCTTCATAAACTTTTTAAGGTCAAATATGCATCAAGATCTTGTTCAGACGAAAGAATTACAATCTAATCTTTAAGCAAAGTGCATCTCACATGACATATTAAATTTTTATTTTTTTTTATCAGCAAAGAATAGAATTTAATTAAAGGGGATACAAAGGGGTATCCCAACCCTTTTACACAAACATATTGAAGATATAAATCTTCTATCTGCAAAATGCAAAAACAAGCTACTGCTACAACAAGGAGACCCTGCTACAAAGTGTATCCTGGCATTACTAAGCTGCTTTAGGATTAACCATCTGTGCTTTTGCACAGCAGCCCCTCCGTGATATGGCTCCACCAAGTTGTCGACACCATTCTCGTTTGATTCTCTATCATTCAGAACCACATCATCATGACCATTTGTTCTTCATTCCATAACAGCATCCTCCAAATTTGTAAATGACGCAAGCTCCTTCAACCAACCACTCCATCATAAGCACGTCCCTGGTCCTTCCTCCCTCTTGATAGCCAGTGGGCATAAATAATAGCAGCTCCCACTCCTACACCGTAGGACCTGACTTCATTTGCGTCACACAGTACCAGCCCAACCTTGCTTCTAAGCTCAATCCTAGCAATCAACAGAGTTCAGCCATTCGCACGAAACATTACCAAGATCAAACTTCTCAATAAAGCAAGGTTACTATGCATTAAACCATACTTCTGCCTCTGCATCATCCATGGGATGAACACAACAGCCTGCTTGTTACTTAACACTTCTAAGACAGATGACTGGGTTGAGGACCCAATCAAAAAATGAGTAGTTAAAAGAATGCGTCTTGTGCTTCAGCCAAAGCCAAGATTTGAGCTGGGCTTTCTGAAAAATCTCATTCGCATCTACTACCCCTTGCTGGAATACGATTAAATTCCGTTGGTCCCAAATGCATCTGATCACGTTCACCCAAACACCTTTCCAAATCTGATTTTGTTTATTTGTGGCTTGGAACAAATAAAAGTTCAGAAAATGCATCTTAAGGTCGTTGTGTTGGACTGTAGATGTACCTACCCACTTAAAGCATTCTGACCATACCCGTTGGGCATATTTGCAAAGTAGAAAAATGTGCTGGCTGGATTCCTCCTTTAGCTGGCACATAGGGCATAACATTGAGTTCATCAGCACCCCTCTTCTGCTCAAACATTGTCTCGTGGGCATTCTCCCCCTCAACACCCTCCACGCTGTCATTAACACGTTCGGAAAGGCCTTTGTTTTCCATAAAAAGTTATACACTTCGGATTGCGGATCTGCACTATGCTTGGTTAGGCATTCGTAGGCAGCGCTTACAGAAAACATTCCAGAATCCTCCTTCCCCCACACTTGTATGTCCTCCATATTCTTCTTTAGTGTGACTCTGGAGAGGAGTAAGTTAAGATCAGCTTCCAATTGGGACTCCCACTCAAATCTGATACGCCTCCACCTCAATGTCCACGTCCACTCTGAATTACACCACATTCCAACTTCGCCTATAGTTTGGCCTTGGTGTAGGGAAAGAGAGTACAGACGTGGGAACATGGTTTTAAGGTTCTCACTTCCAACCCACACCTCCTCCCAGAATTTTGCTTTGTCTCCACATCCGAGTTCCCATCGTAATTCTTCTTGGAACCACCCACTACCTACACCCTCTTTGCATGTTTTGTTTAGATCTCTCCACCACCAAGATTGGTCTTTGGCAGTTGTACAACCGTTATCACAAACCAGATCATACTTTGACCCCAACACCTCCTTCCACCTACCTTTCTCCGGTGATATACAACGCCATTTCCATTTGGAAATCAAAGCTTGATTGAACTTCCGAATATCCCTGCAACCCAATCCTCCGTCCTTATTTGGTTTGCAAACGTCTTTCCAACTTACCCATGATATTGGTTTGTTGACCTTCCCCCAACCCCACAAAAATCTGCTTTGGATTTTGACTATCCTTGTACATACCGACTCCGGAGCCCTGAACAACGAGAGATAATACAAAGGTACAGCTGTTAAAACAGAGTTAATCAGGCAGCTTCTCCCTGCTAGAGATAAGAACCTCCCTTTCTAAATGCTGAGCCGTGCTTTAAGCTTATTGAGAACAGGTTCCCAGAACTGTTTCTTCCTTGGGTTCCCTCCCACCTCAATACCCAGATACTTAAAAGGTATTCCCATCTGAGTACAGTTCAAGATCTTGGTGAAACAAGTTACAGTATTACTTTGTATGTTAATGCCAGCCAGTTTAGACTTGTGGAAATCAATCTTCAGACCTGAAGCAAGCTCAAAGCCCCTTGGGATGGCTTTCAGAGTTATCACATTACTTATATTATCTTCACAGAAAAATAAGGTGTCATCCGTGAATTGGAGAATGCAAACTTCCTCCCCTTTGCGTCCTATCTTGAGACCCGTCAACATCTTGACCTTTAGAGCTTCTCTTACTATCCCTGCAAGGCCTTCCGCAACAATCAGAAAAAGAAACAGTGCCAGGGGATCACCCTGCCTCAACCCCCTAGTAGGTTTGAACTCCTCCGTAGGACTCCCATTAACCAACAAGGACACCGTAGCAGAATCCATACACCCTTTAATCCAGGAGATCCACAAGCTATGAAACCCCATCCTGCTCAACATGTCATATAAAAATTCCCATCTGACCGAATCATAAGCTTTCTCAAAATCCACCTTCAGACAGAGCCCACTTCTTCTCCTTATCCTTAGTTCCTCCAGAACTTCATTAGCCGTCAGCACACTGTCCAGGATCCCTCTACCCTTTAGGAAGACAGATTGATTGTCGTCTATAATTGCTGGCATCACCTTCTTCATTCTATTGGCCAAAACCTTTAAAATGATTTTGTATAAGGCTCCTACTAGTGAGATGGGTCTGTACTGTTCTAGCTTAGAAGGATCCTTATTCTTAGGGATAAGTGCAATGAACGAAGCATTGCAGCCTTTCGGGATCGACCCCGTCGCATGAAACAGGGCCATAGATGCTACTATCTCTTTGATAAACTCCCAGCTCTTCCTAATGAAGTTGAAGTTAAACCCATCAGGACCAGGGCTCTTTGAACCCTCACACTACCACACTGCCTCCTTTATCTCTTCCTCGGAGAACATGGCTACAAGGGTCTCATTCTCCATGGCTGATAAAGACTGCAACTCAACACCATCCAACCTTACCCCTAGATCCTTCGTAGCACAGAATCTAGATTCAAACAACTTCTTGGCCTCTGTTCACACTGTTGACGGTTCCTCAGACCATTGGCTCCCTACCTGAACACCTTTCACTTCATTCTTCAACCTCCGCCACCTCAGTGACGAATGGAAAAATCTAGTGCAAGAGTCTCCATTCTTAAACCAGCTAGCTCTAGCCTTCTGACATATGAGGGATTCGATTCTCTTGTCATTCTCTGCGAGATAGCTTGCCAACTCCATTCTTTTCAGTCTATCTCTTTCCCCCAAGTCCCCATTACAGTCTTGGCTATCAAGATCCTCCAACTCCTGTAAAATCCTCCGCTTGGTATTATCAAGATTACCGAATACCTCCTTATTCCATGTCTTCAGGTCAGACTTGAGGCATTTCAGTTTTTCTTTAAGAACTAAGAAAGCGTTCCCCTGTACTGTATAAGACTGCCATCGAGCTTTCACCATCTTAAGAAAATCTTTATCAAAGAACCAAGCATCAACAGATCTGAATGGTTTGGGTCCCCAGTCCTTCTCCACGGACTTCACCACCAGTGCACAATGATCAAACACTTCCCTTAGAACGTATTGTTTGCTCATCGGCCATATTTGTAACCAATCTTCAGTAGCAAAGACTCTATCAATTCTGCTTTTGGCCGTTCCATCGGGTTTGAACCACGTAAAAGTCTTGCCAACCAAAGGTAACTCTATCAGGGAGAAAGATTCAATAAAGCTATTAAATCCCCTGATTTCACTTGATTGTTCAACCCTACCCCTGACTCCTTTCCTTTCGCTTCTACTTCTTACAGCATTAAAGTCACCACATAAGCACCAAACGTATCCTTGGGATGCCTCCTTCACCTTAGAGAGTTCCTCCCAAAGAGCCTTCTTACCACTCAGGTTACACGGAGAGTAAACATTAACCACCACACACCTAGAAGAAGATTTAAGATGTTAACCAAAAACTGCAATAAAGCCTTTGCCCATCAGGTGGTTTTCATAAGAAAAAAAGTCTTTGTGCCACATAGACAGCAAACTTCCACTCCCTTCATCCCCTTTATTATGAATCCAACCAACTGTATTAACTCCCCATAAAGAAAAACATCTAGCATCTGATAACTCTTTAGCTTTTGATTCTTGCAAACACACAAAATCAGCTCCCTCACATCCTATAATCTGCCTCATATACCTAGCCTTGGTTCCTCCCCCCAGCCCTCTTATATTTAGATCAACTATAATCATAATAAACCATCCTTGTTCCCTTCCTCAACATTCTTCAAAAACTCCACGTCTCTAGCTTCCATACACACGTATTCTTTTTCGACCTCCTGATCATCTCCTCTGTAAAAAATCCCTACTCTTCTACTAATCTCCCACAACTTAGACGGATTCGCTGGTGAAACCATATCTCGAAGTCTTGAGTTACAATTATCGATATCCCCATCCGAAAGGGAGACAGAGGACATACCTCGAGAGGTTTGATGCAGATTCCCAACACGGGCTGCCTTGGATCTTATCCTTACCGAGCGACGTGGGTGAGTGTTCAGAGTTGCCAATTCCATTAATCCTTTAGTCTTCCTTTGGCGTTGAGCGTTTCCTACGGACTGTCCCCCCTCTTCAATTCCTGCGCGTAGAGGGAGCCCACTCTCTGTGCAGATATCCCCAAGGCCTTTCGCTTCTACGGTTGCTTCGTGTTGGTGACAGCCTTTGGGCATCTCTTCCTATTCCACGGTCTTCGTCTCCGCCCCACTCTAGGGCTATTGTACGGCTGGCATTGTTTTCCTTGTTCGAATATGCTGAGGACCACTCCTCCTGAGACTGCTTCGTCGCACTTCCTCCTAACGGGCCTCCTATTGCACCTCGAACAAACCTGTGATCATTGTCTAACCCAATGCTCGACTGAGATGGCCCAGACCCGGATCCACTCGCACCTGCACCCGTCTGAATCTCCACGGATTGGGCCTCCAAATTTCTAACTTGGCCCAAACCCCCATTGATTGTATTTTGGGTATTCAGGCATTCAATATCCACAACTATTCTTGCCAGCTCATCAAGTTCGCAGTTTCTAAAAAGGGATAACCACAAAGTTGGTCATAAATGTTGTCAAAAGCAGGTTCCAAAAGAGGGTTCTGATTCTGTATTACTCCCTTCGTGAAAGAAAATTCTCCTCCCTTCTGACACTCTCTACTGCGTGCAGAATGTACCTCAAAAAAGGCCTTTGACTTTTGGTCATCTCTTCCATCCTCCTCCCCTCCTCCGATCGCCTCTCCTGTTGGTCGCCGTTCTACCCCAGGTTCACGGTTGCACTCCTCCTCTCCACTCTTCACGGAAAGCGCGGATTCCTCAACATAGGATTCTATAGAGGTAATGTTGTCAGAAGACTCAAAGTTACAGTGGTAACCATTGCATTTTCCTACCGATGCCTTGGGACACTCCTCTTCAATAGAAATACTAAGGATTTGATTATTGATCCTCATCTTCTTTGCCACCTTGACAAAGCGACTGTTCTCAACGCAAACTTTCAATCGAGCGAACTCCAAGTTTTCCCATAGCAGTGTGGTATCATCAATAGCAATCAGAGAAGAAGCCGATTCGCCAATCACCTTCGCAAAGCATTCTCGATTCCAAAGTGAGATCGGTAACCCAAAGCATCTCACCCAGACGACCCTGTGGTTGACGATTTGAGCTGCTGACCAAGGCATAATACTGATAAAGACACTATCGAACCACTCTCTGTTAAGATGCACCAGCTCCTCCATATTCTCTCCCTCTCTAGGTATTAACAAAGCTAAGTTGTCCCCCAACGATCTCACTCTTACTATATTCATACCCCCTCGAACAAATTCTTCACCCAGCTGTTCAAAGTCCATATCTTCATTATATTTTCCAACCAGGCTTTTCTCCATCCATGGCAAAACCTGTTTGTGAGTTTTAAAGACTGGTCCCTTCCACTCCAAAGATGTATGACCTCTAACAACATCAACGAACGGTTTCAACCCCCTCCTTTCCTCCCAGCCTTCCTTCCTTTTTGTAGTCTTGTTTTCGTCAACATCTTCCATCTTGTTCTTTCCCATCGTTGGCCTCACCATGATCATTTTCCTGTCGTCCTTTGACTCTACCCTAGGGACCTCCACTTGATGACGACGATACTTCGGAATATTAACATAGAGTTTCATGTTTACTATGTAAATCTGGTCAAGCTCCTTCTCCATCTTTGCCACGTTCTTCACATCGAATAAACTCACGAAGCCAAATCTTCTTCCCCACTTATTCAACCTACGGGAGATGAAGACATCTGTCACCCTTGCCCACCTTTGAAAGGTTTTGAGCATGTCCTTTTCTCCGTAATCATCTGGAAAATTAGAGAAAAAGAACGTAGTGGAACTGTTACTCCTATAGACTCTTCTGTGCTGGGAACCATTACCATCATTCCTCACTAGTAAGTGAGATCTGTTGCCCTCTCCGATCTCTTTACGACGGTCTCCGGTCATGTTATTGCTGATGAGGTGTCCCATGAGCGATTGTCTTAGGTTGTTTATATGTTGTGATACATGACATATTAGATGAAAGATCATAAGTTTGATTGTTTTACACGTGAAGTATTTGTTTTAGCTTCATTAATCAAGCAATTTTCGCAAACTAAGGAAGAAGATACATAAGAGGCAAGGAAGAGGAGACAGACTGACTGAGTGACTTTTCGAATAGTGTTGTGCTCCACATAATGGATTTCATAAACTCAAGAGATGTGGTTCGAACTTGTGTCTTGTCTAAACGACTGAAGAGCCTATGGAAACATATCACCACTCTATCTTTCTACTCCTCGTGAAAGGATCTACCAAATCTTGTTACAATGGAAATTCAATCTTCATTCTTTGTTAGATTGAAGTCCTTGAAGATTATAATGGTGAATCCGCACAAAATATCTGATGAAGAAGTAAACATAATAGTACGACACTTGCTTCAAAGAGGATGGAAGTAAACATAATAGTTTATGGAAGGAGATTCTCGTGTCTAAATATGGCAGCTGGAGAAGTTTGAGAGAGGATGGAAAAAGTCGTAAGAGCTCTCTCTGGTGGAAAGATCTAAAAGAGGTGTGGGCTTCGGAGGGGTGGGGTAGAAACTTTGAAGATAGGGTCGAGTGGAAAGTTGGTAATGGTAAGAATGTTTATTTTTGGGAGGACAGTTGGCTTGGGAGCGATGCGTTGAAGAAAGTATTCCCGAGATTGTTTTCTTTGTGTTTGGTCAAAGGTGCAAAGGTGGTTGATCTTGGGTCATGGTCAGTTGGCGTGTGGGTTTGACGTCTTGCTTGGCGTAGACCTTTGTTCGTCTGGGAGAAGCTTTTGGTGGAACAACTGCGTCAAGCTTTACTTATGGTTAGGATGATTTCGGGAGAGGAGGATAGGTGGGTGTGGAAAGGTGAGGGTCTCATTTTCTCTGTCAGCTCTGCTTACTCTCTTGTAAGGAGAGATTGTGAAGCGGATTCCTCTCCGGTTTTCGGTAAGTTATGGAGTTGTAAAGTTGCACCCTCTACCTTACTTAGTGCTTGGAGGGTGTTGGAGAATAAGATTGCTATTAGGGCCAATTTGGTAAGGCGTGGGGTGGTGGTGGATAACTCTCTGTGCTACTTGTGTGGGAAGGAGGAAGAGCACTACCGTCACTTGTTTTTCGAGTGTAGTTTTGCGAGGCGGGTTTGGTGCTTGTGCTTTAAGAGGCTGGGTGTGTCGTTTGTGTACCACAGAGATCCTTTGTCAAACTTTGTTCAGTTCAGGATGAGTCAATCTTCTGAGCTGATTAATGATGTGTGGAGATCTATCTAGGTTGAGATGGTGGGAGAAATTTGGAGCCACATGAATTTTATAATTTTCAACAGGGGGTGGCTGACGCGTCTGAAGTGTGCGCTTTGATGCAAGCTAAGGTTTGGTCTTGGATTTCTGCAAAATCTCGTTCTGCTTCGTTTCCCTTTTCCAGTTGGTGTTTGGAACCTTTGGAATGCATGGGACTGTTCGTTTGATGTAATGTTAGGTTTTCTTATATGTTAGCAATAAGGGATGTTAGGTTGGGTTTTGAGCTAGTATCCGGTTATTGTTTTATTGCTATTGTTTTTATGTATACGGGTTGAACTACTCTAAAGTAGTTCGCATTTTATATTTAATTGTCATTGCCGATAGAAAAAAAAACCAACACTTGCTTCAGAACTCGACAATCACCACAATTGTTCTTTATCATGAATTTCAGGAAGTTAGATTGTTATCCTATACTGCACTGTTGAAATAATTATTTTACAAATTATTTAGTTTTTCCTGCCTTATTTTTCTCTTTTTGATAATTGTTTTCAGTAGATGTTTTTTATTTGACTAGATGAAAATTCTAAGAAACCATTGTTTATGTGGGAATGCATCTAAAAAAATATTTTCCAAAACAAGTTTTATGATTATTCTTGGATACTAAAATGAAACAGTTATGATTTACCTTATTTGTTACTCACACACACATGTAAAACTACAATAAACAATACATTTTCAATATCACATTCTTCCAGCATCATCATCAAAAGAAGCTTCTCTAAACTCTTTTCAAAAAGAAAAACATAACTAAAATATATATACATGTCAACCTCTAACGTCTCAGCACGTTAATTTATAGAAAACAATTACCAAAATTTTATGTCTAATTGAAATGAAAAATTCTAGAATAGTTGAACCAAACACGCGTTTTTGTCATCTGTAACACTACAAATCCATTATCCATCATGAAACTGATCTATAGTGTTCCATTTTATCACACACACAATGAAACAGAAGATGTTGTGGTTTAAGCACAAATTCCTACAATTTTTAATGAACCAAAGTCAGGTTCAAGTCAACCTTCCCTTCCCATCAAAGATCCCCAAAATGGCCACTTAATTTTCTCCTCATTGCTGCGCGTCAAGAACAATAAAATAGAACAACGTTTCACACCAAATCATGATAACCACCACCAAATCTCTACCCACTCAATAATATATGAGTAAAAATGGAAACCAGACACAAACTAGTCAAAACTTCTAGTAACCTTAAACCCAAAAACGATTAAAAAAACCAATATTTATCAATTGATAATTTAAAAATTACAAGGTCGTTAAGGATACATTTAATTTAATTTTTATTGGTGATCTTAAATGCTATATAATTAATATTAAGCACAAACCCATCATATTATTATAACATTATTGCTACTTTTAAGAATTTAAACATTAGCTTGTTGGGTTTCCGCCTTTTCTTTTAAGTTTCTTAAAACTAAAAAAAAGTGCATAGTTAATCTCTAGAAAACAATTAAATTGATATAATTTTTTATTTTTAAATTGGCTATTATTTATATAAAAATAATCCCAACCAACCATGCTAAAATTAAAATGACGAGATGTTTTACAATCATCAATAAAAAATAAATTACCAGCAAAACAAATGCTTGAATGAAATTATCAAGAGAGATGAAACGAAAATTCTCCTTCCATTAATTACTTTTTATATAAATTTAAATTTAAGATCTTAGTAAACAAATTAAACCTTATTTTACTTGAAACATGTTCGTTTTAATGTTGACTGTTTAATTAAAATAACGTATCTTTGGCTTAGGGTACAAAGTCATGAAATGAGGTGTAAGATGAAGTTTTGTAGAATTTCCCAGTTGTGAAGGAAACATATAATACAAACAAAAGTTTCCACTCCCATGACTCCGTCAATTACTTTCGATCTCTATATACGCATTCTAGAAACAAATCTCGTAACATTAACGTTAAAAGATACACCAGTGTTGTTGTTTTTTTTTTTCTTTTCTCTTTTTAGTTCAACTATATATATGTTTCTCTGTGTGTTACACTTCAGTTATTCCACAACATTCTTTCTCTCAGAAAATCAGTGTTCAAATACTAACTGTTTCCGTTATGGAACGTTCTGAATTCGAGTTCCCCACAACGGCTTCCGGTTCCAGCGCCGTCCCGGACGACGTCGTTTTCTGCGGCAAAGTCATAACGCGCCGATCGGAAAGCGAGACCCGGGTTCTGTTGATGTCCGAATCTTTGGGTCGGACCAATGGCTTTGTGGCGTGGCTCCGGTCGCCGTCCGGGAGGGAGATTGGGTGTCGGAGGAGTGAGAGTTTCCAGCGACGGTATAACGGAGTATTTGGGGCGGTGAAGTTTCCCTTGCAAATGGAGTTAAGTGACATGAAGAGGAGACAGGACCGGCGAGATATGCCACCTCCGCCGCCGAGGTTTACGGCGAAGGAAGACGGCGGAGAGGGTTGCTGGGAACTGGTCCGGCCGATGAGGCGACGGGGAACACTCAAGAATGCCTTATTTGGATGCCTTCCCATTGTTTAGGAATTTTTTTTTCATTTATTTATCTATTTTCTTATTCATTTGGGTGAACACCTTATTTATTGATTTATTTAAAATAGATAGTTTTTTTTTACCATGTTTCATTTCATTGAAGAAGTTTAGTTTCGAGTTTATAAACTCACCCGAGATAAAATTTGTATATTAAAGCAATTAATTTAACCATTACAAATACATAAAATAATATTAACAATATATAGACTATTATTTTATATTGTAAACTAAAATTTCAATAAAATATAAATTTATAAAAATTTAACATTTAAAATACGTATGAAAAATTAAAATTTGTGTACTATGCATTAAGTTTCATTAATATTCATAATAGTTTATGTGTACAACAAAAAATAACTAGTTTTTTACGTTGGTTTTTATTTTTTTTAAGAAAAAAGTTAAAAGTCTGAGTTACTAATTATTTATGCGCAGCTTTTCTTTATTTTTAGATCAATTTTACTAGATTTAGTGATTTTGTTCATCACCACTTTAAGATCAGTTTTACGAATAAGTGCTTAATATTTCCTTTATTCTAAAATAAATAAATGTTCGTCATATGAGAATTTTACCAAAAACTAATAAAAATAATTTGAGGACTTTTAGTTAACTAATGTAGAAAAATTATGAGTTGATCTAATCACATAGATTAATAGATTATGTATAATTATTTGGATTGAGAGAACTTTTCATCGATTGAACAATTAACTCTTCTCTTAACTTTTTTGTTTCAGTTCGACTTCGCTTTCTTCCTTCTTTCATTCTTTGTTCATTACCTTCGACTTTCGGTTAGAAGGACACTTGTAAAAGGTGTTCCAACGTTCAAACAAGTGTTAGGTATTCGGTGCAATAAATGTATAATAATGATATACATTTTACTTTAGTTGTTATGCCTATTTATACAGTTGTGTTGGATCTTATTACTGTTGGACCGATATTAGTATATGGATTCTAATTAAGGACATGTTACCAGTTGTTCATTCGGCTTAACCTTCTTAACCATCCTTTAATCTTAATACATTTTAAGTATGTCAATCGGTACTAGATACCAAGACATCTTGAAACCACTCAGTCTTGACCCGTTAAAAAAAACAAATGGTAATACTTTTAGGATTTCAATTCTTATTGGCTAAAAGTTAGATTAAATTACTTGTGAGTCTATAACTTTTGAAAGTTATGAATTTTATTACTTGTATATGAAAAAAATAACATAAATTTATAAATATCGATATTAAACGAGTCAAATAAAGTGAACAAGATGTTGAGAACATTTCGAGACCATAATATTGATGTTGAAGTTGATGAAAGGTAACATATCCAAGATTCAGATAATTTATTTTAACATAAATAATAATAATTTATAATTATTTTTATTATTATTAGTATTAATATTATTATTGATAAGTATATTTAAAGACATGAAAATGATGGAGTAAAATATTTTTTTTAACATATTTATATTTAAATTTCATCTAAATTAGTGGATGTATTTACAACCTTCATTTACAAAAAGGACTCAAGGATGCAAGGAAGAGGGATTGCAAAAATGAACACGTAATTAAGAAGTACTTTGACCAGGTTTAAAATAAGCAACACATAGACGATTTTACTTAATAATTGTCGCCTATTTCATAAATTTAGACTATAAAATTGTAGTCTATGCCAAACTTATAGATTATGATTCATATGAATAACCATATAGACTATAGTTTTATCTTGAATCGTTTTTTATATGATCATGTTAATTTCAAATTTGTCACTGCATTTTATTTAAGCCATAAATGATTTGGAAAAGAATACTGAAGTGTACTTTGCAATAGTAGTCTCTCAATGGAACTTGACTAATTGGTCAAGAATTAGACGTATTTCGGATGATCAGACGAATTAAAATAAAAGTACCGAGTATCTTCTCTTTCCTTACAACTTTTATATTACATGTTATAATTGCTTAAACTAACTATAGAAGGAAGGAAAAACGTAAAACCAAACTTGCAAAATCATTTTATACATTGCTTAAAGTTCATCTTTGTATCGTCTGATATTGTTTGCACAAATTATGTAAGCGAAAAATTGTAAATTTTTTAAAACACAATTCAATCCCCATTTCTTGTGTTATTTTTTGTTTTTCACAAATCTAATGTTGGAATAGTGATAAATGTCAGATTTCAGTAATATTTCATATTAAAATACAAACACTTATGGATATTAATTGATAAAATAACTATAATATAACCCCTAATTTATTAATTTAAACATTTTTACATATTTTGTGATTATAATTTGAATAAGAATGATTTATTCCTGAATTTCGGTTAATTTCAGGATTCTAGGAAAGAATGGAGATGAAAGGGCAAAAGGAGAATATACAAAGCTAAAAAGGGAAAGTTGGAACACACCAGCACTCACCCAAAATCGCCCAAGCCAGAAGCTCCCAAAGGATCTCACCCAAGCAAGCCCAATCTCGCCCTAGCGAGATCACTCCAAGTGACGTTGAACCTTTTTTCGTGCAACTTGACCAGGCGAGGCCAATAATGTCCAAGCGAGAAGTCACTTAGCCCAAGTTCAAATAAGTTAAATATGAGGTGTGAGGCACAACCCTAGACATTCATTGGAAGAATAAGAGGTGTTAGAAAACCCTATAGGAGGTAGCCGTCAAGGAGAAACCAGATCTTCTTTTCTTGCTCTCCATGCTTGTAATAATCAACGTGAGTGACTAATTCTACCATTTGGGATTGAAAGTAATCTGTTCAAACTCTTATGTATCGAGGTGATATTTAAAAATAATATTATGTTCTTGATTGAGGATTGGTATTTTCATTTTATTTGTAATGCTTGTTTCTGTGATCTAGATCTTTAGATTTGACTAGAAAGTACTTCTAAGTTTCTGACCCAAATGATAATGCTTAACAAATTTGTCTTGAATCTTCATCCTTATCTATACTTGTGAACGGTAGCCCCACCCTTGAATTCAAACGTGAGAAAAAAACTAAGACAAGGCGATCCGCTCGCTCCATTTTTTGTATATGGTGGTTGCGGAAGGACTAACTGGTGCGATTAGACAAGCGCAAGAGAAAAGTGTACTGGAGAGTATTAAGGTGGGGAGAAATAAGATAGAAATTGTTAGAATATGTGGCCAAAACAAGAGGGGGGCTAAATTGTTTTCACAAGATTTTCGCAAAGCTTTGAAGTAGAGTGAAAAGTTCTGTAAAACTAGTCAATTGATTTTTTGTTCAATTGGATAAAATATCATATTTATAGTTCTTTGTGAAAAATCAACTAGTTAAATGTTGATCTTGAACCCCTCAAGAACACAACACTCCTTGGCAACACCACAGTTTGCAGAAACCCTTTCTAAAACTGACTTAAACACAATTATAGAATTCAAAGAAGGAAATAGAATACACCTGGACTTTACAAAGCAGTAGTACAAATGAATAGAAAACTTATATCCTACTTCACACACAAGCAATGATCTAAAAGCTCTTGATCTTCTCTTGAAAACCTTTTTAATAAACTCTCTTTCTTAGCCATTTGAAAAGATCACATAACAGTCTTTATATAGACTTGAAGAAGTGGTTAAAACTATTATATCATTAATCAAAAGTAGTTAGAAACATTTAAAAGAAGTTTGGAATTCATAACAGAAATCTGTTAAAAAAAACAACTGATTTATTTGAAAAATAACTAATTGATTTATTTTTCTGTTAAGTATTTCACATAAAACAACCATTTGTTTTATCGAAATAATTGATTGTTTCTACCTTACAGAAAAGGAAAAAGAAAGCAAATCTTTTTCAAAACCTTTGAAAAACACTAAGTTTCAATCAACCAATTGTTTCAACAAATCAACTGGATAAAAAACTTGTTGTAGTCACAAGACCTTGAAAAACAATTTTTTCAACTAATTGAAAGCTCGAAACAACTAACTAAAATTTACACAACTTTTTAGAAAACACTTATTTCAAAAGAGATAAATAATCAAGTCAGTTTGGATCAATATTAGATGTGAATTGACAATTCAAAAACTACTAAACAACACACACAAAAACAACAACAGGTTCTTCAAGTCTTCAAAGCAGATTTGGAAGCATCAAAACATCTTGTTCAACAATCTCTCCCTATTTGATGAAGACAAATCCATGGTTTGTTTGTGTTGTAGACTTTGAACTTAAGAGTTCCTGCAAAACAGAATTATATACCACACAATACAAGTATAACAACACGGTAAAATAAATTTAAGAAAGCACACTTAAAAAGCTAGTTTTTGCATTACCAGAAAAGCATAAAAACTTGAAAAATTCAAAGTGTTCAAGGTAGTTTGGTGCAGAGCAATAGTAGAAGAGTTAAAACTACCAATACAACCAAATAAAACAAATAACTTATCCCCCTATTTGTCTTCACAAATAGACAAAGAGAAGGAATACACAGAACTGGAAACAAAATGATAAGGAATTAATTCAGCATTACACATAATATAAAAGCATTTCAAAAATAGAAAATGACTTTGAGCTTTCAAGGATTCTTGCCATATTGAAATTCAAAGAGTTGGTTTTGAACAAATTCAATCTGCTCATCTAGATGTTGGAATCTGGCAGTACAAAATTCGTAGTGGTTTTTGATGAAATGGGGGGTTGTGGAACTAAATGCTAATGCAGGAAGGCAAAGTAGATAGAGGTGATGGAGGATGCTGGAATTTTGTAGATGTTGGAAATATGTAGAAGAAGATGTAGAATTTAGTTTGGTAGATGGATCGAGTTAGGGAAGTACTAGGCACGATTGATCAATGAAAATGGGGAATAACAACTAGAGAAAGAAGGCAAAGAGGGAGGCAGAGGGTGTTGGCATTATACACAAGGCAAACAGAAAATACAAATTCACCTCGGTGGACACAAAAGAAGCTTGTTGCATTGCTCAAGCTTGAATAACAACACCTGGTGTGGTCTTTTGTGCTGCATAATCTGGATTTTCTACATATGCTTTAAGACTGAGTATAGATTTAGATTTGCGTGCGATCCAAGACATGTTCATTCTGAACTTGGCATAGTGCCTGGCTTGTTTCCTTTCTTGGTGTCTTTGAACTCTTGAATTAATGTGCTTATGGAGAATACCTTATGTTAACAACTCCAAAATCATTTGTTCTCTTATTTGTTCAATTTTCTAGACACGTGAAATGTTAAAGATCCCACATCGACTATATATTAGAGTATTTCATTGTATATAAGTGAGTACAAACCTCACCTCATGAGTTGGTTTTATGGGGTTAAGTTAGGCTTAAAGTCCACTTCTTAATATGGTATCAGAGTCATTTAAAGCCTATCCTAGCGAATGTTTGTTGGGCTTATCAGGCCACTCGCTATCGGGCCGTTATCGGACCACCCATAATATGTTATCCCACACACGAGCTGTCACTCTCGGCGTGAGGGGTGTGTGTTGGAGATTCCACTTCGACAAGAGATTAGAGTATTTTATTGTATATAAGTGGGTGCAAATCTCATCTCGTGAGTCAGTTTTATGGGGTTGAGTTAGGCTTAAAATTCACTTCTTAATAAGAACTACTAAATTTATGGCATCTTTTTGGTTATTTGGATTTTTAGGAGAACTTTATATTTATATTATACTGTATAAGAGTTAAAACTCCTAAAGTATTCCATAATTATTCATTTTAATTGGTGATAAAAGAAAATTGCCTCAAGAATAAATTTAAATAAAAAATGTACTACTGAAAATATTGATAACGAGTTAAAGGGTAACCAAAAGAAAATTAAACTACCAAAATCAAACATAAAAAAGAGGCCATAAAATTAGTATTCTAGTGCATAAATGAAGAAGATTGAGCCTAGAAACGTCAATGACTTGTGTACATTCTTTGAACATTACCTTTCAAGTTTGTCTTTAACTATACATGCACTTATATTTATGACAATCCTATCCAATACGTGCTTCTTCCTAACTTATTAATGTAGTTTCTCGTGACCTTGTAACTTTTTCGTGATCGTGTGGATCCAAAGAAAGTGACTGACCCAGACAAACTAAGTTCAAAGACAAGAAAATTGGAAAATTAATGTGAAGAAAAGGATAGATCCGTAAATAATTTACAAAAAGAGAAGAAGAAAGAATCTTAGAATATGGACCACTCTCCTAGTTTTTTCCAATACAACATTGTTACATATTAATCATCATCGGAAACAATAATTAATAACAAAAGAAACCTTAAGCACACACAAATAGATAATCGCTTTCCAACAAAATGTAAGGGACATAAATCTTACTATTTGGATCTTCAATTCAAGTTCAAGGAGATAACAAATAACCTACAATAGAAACAATAATGTGGTAGAAAATTTAACTTGGATAAATACGAGATAGTGTGTATATTTAAAAAGATAAAGCTCAAACTTGAAATATTATTTAAGAATATCTATTAAGACCAATAACTTGTACTAGTGTGTATATGAGAAGGTGAATGAATCCTTTTATACCAAAGTTTTTATAAAAGACTCATTATCCAAACCTAAACCTAAGGATAATATTGTCACGATCATGGATCTATGCAACTAATAGGATGTGTGATATTTGATATTAGAAGTAAATTATTAAATAAAAATTAATTTTATATATAAAA
>Ga0123341_1000192_pt1 | contig 31290 bp, 28 predicted proteins | sample Turbeapinknodule_FD_89959 | JGI IMG/M metagenome (GOLD analysis project Ga0123341, IMG submission 89959) | Root nodule microbial communities of legume samples collected from Mexico - Turtle bean Mexico pink nodule | ecosystem: Host-associated > Plants > Roots > Nodule | place: Mexico: Nepantla...
CATATCTCGAAGCTGCGCAAGAAGCTGCGCAAAAAGCTCGGCGTCGATCCGGTCGATTCCAAGCGCTTCCTTGGCTACTGCATCGACTGGGCCTGATTTTCCGGCCGGGCGGCGCCGCCCGGCTGAACCTCGATATTAGCCTGGCAGTGCGCCATGACAGACAGCTTCACGCAAGGCCCGACAAATACTCTCGAGTTTAACAGGTAAAACGAGGTTTTCAGATGAGCATTTTAGGCAGCATGAAGACGGCGGTATCGGGGATGAACGCACAGGCGAACCGCCTCAGCACCGTCGCCGACAACATCGCCAACGTGAACACCACCGGCTACAAGGCCGTGTCGACGAGCTTCTCGTCGCTGGTCCTGCCTTCCTCGGGCGGCAACTACAATTCGGGCGGCGTTCAATCCTCGGTCCGCCAGGCCGTCTCCGACCAGGGCGACATCTCCTACACCACCTCGGGCACCGACCTCGCAATTTCGGGCGACGGCTTCTTCATCGTCCAGGGTGCCGACGGTACGCCGGTTCTGACCCGCGCCGGCGACTTCCAGAAAGACGATGAAGGCAATCTCGTCAATGCCGCCGGCTTCCAGCTGATGGGGTATTCCTACGACTCCGGCTCCCCCGCCGTTGTCGTCAACGGCTTCGATGGCCTCGTTCCCGTCAACGTCAGCCAGGACGGGCTGACCGCCATCGCCTCGACATCGGGTGTCTTCAAGGGGAATCTCGATTCCAACGCCAATATCCCGGTCGCGCCTGCGACGGCTCCGAGCGCCAACCTTGCCACTACGACGGCCGACACCAAGAAGGTCTCGATGGTCGCCTACGACCGTCTCGGCAACAAGGTGATGTACGACTTCTATTTCACCAAGACCTCGGTCGCGGCGGCACCGCCGCCGGCACCGCCCGCAACAGCGGCCACTTGGGAAGTTGCGATGTTCCGCAACGCCAATGCGGCGGTCGGCGGCACGACATCCTTCCCTTACACCGCCGGTGGCGCCGTCGGCACGGGCACGCTCACCTTTGACGCCAACGGCAAGATGACCTCGAGCGGTGCCGTTAACATCGCCGATACGGTGACCGGCCAGACGATCGCGATGGATTTTTCCGGCTTGACGCAGCTCGGCGCCGCCTTTGCCGGCACTGGCACGCCGAACGGCCAGGCGGCTACCCCGGTCAAGGACGTCACGATCGATGGCGACGGCATTGTCTACGCCAAGTATGAAGACGGTAGCACCAAGCCGCTCTATCGCATCCCGCTCGCCAACGTCGCAAGCCCGGACAAGCTGACGCTGATGAGCGGCAACGTCTACAGCGCCAACGGCCAGTCAGGTGTCACCGTCACCGGCTTCCCGCAGACCAATGGCCTCGGTACGATCAAATCGGGCGCTCTTGAAGGTTCGAACGTCGATCTTGCCGGCGAGCTGACCGAGATGATCGAATCGCAGCGCAGCTATACCGCCAATTCCAAAGTCTTCCAGACGGGTTCCGACATCATGGACGTTCTCGTCAACCTCAAGAGATAAGCAGGGTAACGGGTAAGCTATGTCGCTCACATCCGCACTTAATACCGCGCAGAACATATTCAACAATACCGGCACGCAGAGCAGTGTCGTATCGAACAATATCTCGAACGCGGGCAACAAAGATTACGTGCGCCGACAGGCGATGCTCACCACGTCCTTGAACGGCGCGCAGGTCGTCAAGATCGACCGGGCACAGGAAGATGCCCTGCTGCGCCAATATCTGAAGACCTCCTCACAGGACAGCGCCCAGCAGGCATTGCTGGGCGGCCTCGAGGACCTCAAGTCGATCATGGGTGGCAACGACTACGAAACGTCGCCATCCACCTATCTCGGGATTTTCCAGCAGAAGCTTCAGGCCTTCCGCACGACGCCGGGCAGCACGGTTGCTGCCCAGGGCGCGATCACTGCCGCACAGGATGTCGCCAACTCGCTGAACAATGCCTCGCAATCAGTGCAGGACGTCCGCGCCACCGCCGACAAGCAGATTGCCACCGACGTCGATAAACTGAATACTCTGCTCAGCGACTTCGAGAAGGCCAACAATGCGGTGAAGACCGCCACGGCCTCGGGTGCGGATGCATCGGGCGCGCTCGACGAGCGCGAGAAGGCTCTCAAGCAGATTTCGCAGATCGTCGGCGTCAACACGACGACGCGCGACAACAACGACATGGTGCTGAGCACCTCCGACGGGACAATCCTTTTCGAGACGGTCCCGCGCAAGGTGACGTTCAAGTCTCAGGATGTCTACACCGCTACCACGGTCGGAAATTCGGTCTATATCGACGGTGTCGCACTTGCGCGCGGGAGCGGATCGACGACGACGGGGCAGGGAAGCCTCCAGTCGCTCCTCCAGGTTCGTGACGAGATCGCCCCCAACTTCCAGAAGCAGCTCGATGAAATCGCCCGTGGCCTGGTCTCGCTTTTCAAGGAGCAGAACACGGCAGCCGGCCCGGCCTATGTGCCCGGCCTCTTCACCTGGAGCGGCGGTACGGTCGATACTGGCGCCACCGCGGTTGCCGGCATGGCCTCGACCATCACCGTCAGCAGCCGCGTCATCACCTCGCAGGGCGGCGATCCGATGCGCCTGCGTGATGGCGGCGTCAATGCCAACGGCCTCGTCAGCAATCCCACCCACCTCAGCGGTTATACAACGGAGCTCGATCGTCTCTACACGGCGCTGGGCTCCGACATGGATTTCGACCCGGCAGCGGGACCAGCGGTCGGTTTCGACGCGACGACCGGCATCGATTCCAACGTCAGCATCATGGAATATGCCACCAATTCCCTCGGCTGGCTCGAGCAGTACCGCAGCAACGCCACGACGGCGGCGGAGAACAGCTCGGCGGCGCTGTCGCGCTCCGATGAAGCCTATTCCAATGAGACCGGCGTCAACCTCGACGAGGAACTGACGCTGCTCCTCGACATAGAGCAGTCCTACAAGGCGGCGACCAAGATTCTGAATGCCGTCGACGAAATGCTGAAGTCATTGCTGGATATTGCGAGTTAAGCCATGAAGAGCTCATTTATTTCAAGTTCGGCCATTCAGAATGCGATGCGGTTGACGATCCGTCAGGCGCAGAACCAGATGACCAAGGCGACGATGGAAGCAACGACGGGTGTCTATGCGGATATCGGTGTCTCGCTCGGCGGCAATGCCGCGAGAAGCGTCGACTTCAGCCGCGAAACCGACCGGATCGACTCGATCAAAGCAAGCAATTCGCTCGTCACCGCCCGCATGGAATCCTCGCAGCTCGGCCTCTCCAAGATGAAGGACGTCGGCGACGGCCTGGTTTCGAAGCTGACGGCGCTCCAGGGCAGCCACGATCCCGGCAGCGTCACCGTCGCCATCCAGTCGGCGACCAGCGCTCTGTCCACCATGATGGACACGGCCAATACAATGGTGAATGGCGAATATCTGTTCTCGGGCATCAACACCGATGTGCAGCCGCTGACCGACAAGACGACGGCGACGAGTGCGGCCATCGTCACAGCACTGAACACCTATGCCGGCGCTCTCGTCCCGCCGAAGGCGGTCAGCGCTCTCACCGGCGCTGAAATGCAGACCTTCATCACGACGACGGTCGAGCCGATGTTCAGCCAGGCAAACTGGACGAATGCGACGACCGGCTGGTCGCAGGCATCGAGCCAGAACATGACGAGCCGCATCAGCAATTCCGAAGTGATCGAATCCTCGACCAACGCCAATTCCGAAGGCATGCGCTACATGGCGCTCGCCTCGGTGATGACCTCGGCGCTGCTCGGCCAGAACCTCAGTGCCGATGCGATGAGCACGGTGTCGAAGCAGGCGATCACCTACACCACGAAGGCGACCAGCGGCCTCGTGACGCAGGCAAGCCAGCTCGGCCTTTCCCAGGAGCGCGTCAAGAAGTCCAACGACGCCCTCGACGCCCAGTCGAATATTATCAAGAACAAGCTCGTCGATCTCCAGGGCGTCGATCCCTACGAGGCATCGACCCTCGTCAAGACTTTGGAAACGCAGCTTGAAACGGCTTACACGATCGTCTCGAAGATCCAGCAGTTGAGTCTCGTAAACTACCTTTGATGATCAAAGGCGCGCAAGATTAAGAAGGATGCATGAATGTATCAGTTCTCTTATGCCGAAGTCATGCAGGACTCGGTGGCCGACGCGAAAGAGCGGGAATGGCAGGTCCTTGACCGGTCCATAGACCTGCTGTCGCTGGCGCGCGATAAGGAAAAATACGGTCGGGAAGCCATCGAAGCCCTGTTTTATACGCGCCGGGTCTGGATCAGCTTCATCGAGGATCTGAAACATCCCGACAACCAGCTGGAGATCGAGCTCAGGGCCAACCTCATCTCGATTGCGATCTGGATATTGAAGGAATGCGACAGGATCCGAAAACGTCTGTCGAACAATTACCAGGGCATCATCGACGTTACCACCATCATCAGGGATGGACTTAAATGAAAAGTACACTTCGCATTTCTCTGAAAGCCGGAGAAAGAATCTTCATCAACGGCGCCGTCCTGCGCGTCGACCGGAAGGTCGCGCTGGAATTCCTGAATGATGTGACGTTCCTTCTCGAAAACCACGTCCTCCAGCCGGAAGGCGCCACCACACCGCTGCGTCAGCTCTACTTCATCGCGCAGATGATCCTCATCAATCCCGAGGGCAAGGACCACTCGACGGCGATGTTCCGCAAGTCGATCACCATGCTGCTCACCTGCTTCAAGAACGAGGAAATCCTCGCCGAACTGAAGCGCATCGATGCACTCGTCTCGACCGGCCGCGCTTTCGACGCGCTGAAGGCCATCCGCGGCCTCTATGCAATCGAAGACAATATCCTCAACAACCACGAAATGCCGCCGACGATGGTCGAGCAGATTCGCAGGGAGATTGCACCATGGCGGTAGATGCAACATCAGGCGTGAGCACTTCGACATCGAACTCGACGAGTTCGGCCCAGAAGAAGGCGACGCTGAACTACGACAATTTCCTCCAGCTGCTCATCGCGCAGATGAAGAACCAGGATCCGACCGATCCGGTCGATGCCAGCGAGCAGATGTCACAGCTGGCAAGTTTCTCGCAGGTCGAGCAGACGATCCAGACCAACACCAAGCTGGATACGCTTCTGTCGAGCTCAAGCCTCACCCAGGCAAGCAGCTACGTCGGAAAATACATGGAAAGCGCCGACGGCACTGTCAAAGGCATCGTCGATTCCGTCAAAGTTTATTCCGACGGCATCATTGCGACGACCAAGGATGGCGGTAAGATACTCGTGCAGGCGGGAATCACTGTTGCCAGCCAGGCACCGACCACGACCACCACAACAACGGACAGCAGCGAGTCCTGATGCTACGGCGCGATGCGCCGGATAATCCAATCAATCGCGGCCCCCAACATGGCGGGGCCGCTTCAAGGCGATATGAGGTTGCCTTCAGATGAATGAAGCTGATGCACTGGATCTGTTCCAAGCGGCGATCTGGACCGTGCTCATAGCCTCCGGTCCGGCGGTCCTCGCCGCGATGGTAGTGGGTCTCGTCATCGCCTTGATCCAGGCGCTGACCCAGGTGCAGGAGGCAACACTGACCTTCGTGCCGAAGATCGTCGCCGTGCTGGTCGTGGTCGGCGTCACCGCCCCCTTCGTCGGCTCGCAGATCTCCATTTTCACCAATCTGGTCTTCTCGCGCATCCAGTCGGGCTTCTGAGCCAACTTCGCGCAAGCTTCGCCATTTAAGTCTCGATCCGAATTGGGCGGACTGCATGTCCGCCTCCTCTCATGAAGAGACGGAATCGATATGGCGCAACCACCTGCACTCCCCCTTCCGAAAGTTGCCCCGAGCCTACGCGATGTGGGTTTTGCCCTTGGCATCATCGGCATCATCTGCATTCTCTTCCTGCCGATCCCAGCCTTCCTGATCGACATGGGACTGGCCTTCTCGATCGCCTTTTCGGTGCTGATCCTGATGGTCGCGCTGTGGATCCAGAAACCGCTCGATTTCTCGTCTTTCCCAACCATTCTGCTGATCGCGACGATGACCCGGCTGGCGCTGAACATCGCGACGACCCGCGTCATCCTGTCCCACGGCAATGAAGGTCACGATGCAGCAGGCGGCGTCATCGCCGGTTTCGCAAGCCTTGTCATGTCCGGCGACTTCGTCATCGGTCTGATCGTCTTCCTGATCCTCATCACCATCAACTTCATCGTCATCACCAAGGGCGCCACGCGTATCGCCGAAGTCGGCGCGCGTTTCACCCTCGATGCCATTCCCGGCAAGCAGATGTCGATCGACGCCGATCTCTCGGCTGGTATCATCGACGAGAAGGAAGCCCAGCGCCGGCGCAGGGAGCTCGAAGAGGAAAGCTCCTTCTTCGGTGCGATGGACGGTGCCTCGAAATTCGTGCGCGGCGATGCCGTTGCCGGCCTCATCATTACCGCGATCAACGTCTTCGGCGGCATCATCATCGGCTATTTCCGCCACGGTATGCCGATCGGCGAAGCAGCCGATGTTTTCGTCAAGCTCTCCGTCGGCGACGGTCTGGTCTCGCAGATGCCGGCCCTCATCGTCTCGCTGGCCGCCGGCCTGCTCGTCTCGCGCGGCGGCACCACCGGCTCCACCGACCAGGCTGTCGTCAACCAGCTGAGCGGCTATCCCCGTGCGCTCTCGGTCTCGGCCGTTCTGATGTTTGTCCTCGCCCTCATGCCGGGCCTGCCGTTTGTCCCCTTCATGATCCTCGGCAGCCTTCTTGCCTTCGGCGCATGGTTCATTCCCCGTCAGGTCGAGGCGGAAAACATGCTTCGCCGCGAACAGGAGGAAAAGAAGGTCGTCCAGAGCAAGGAACTGGAAAAGGATTCGGTCAAGTCGGTGCTGCGCACCTCCGAGATCGAACTCGCACTCGGCAAGATGGTCTCGACGCGCCTGCTCGGCGCTCATCAGGAGCTCGCTTTCCGCGTCGGCAAGATGCGCAAGAAATTCGCCACGCAATACGGCTTCGTCGTGCCCGAGATCAAGGTGACGGATGATATCGCCATCGCCGAGAAGTCCTACCAGATCCGCATCCACGGCACGACGGTTGCCTCCAACCTGCTGCGGGTCGGCGAGGTCCTCGTCGTCACCGGCGCCGGCCGCAAGCCCAGCATTCCCGGCGACGAAATCCGCGAACCCGCCTTCGGCATGCCGGCCGTCTCGATCCTCGAAAATTTTGCCGACGATCTGAAGCGGGAGGGCTTCCAGCCGATCGACAACGTCTCCGTCGTGCTGACACATATGAGCGAGGTCATCCGCAACAACCTGCCGCAGCTTCTGTCCTACAAGGACGTCAAGGTGCTGATCGACCGGCTCGATCCTGAATACAAGAAGCTCGCCGACGAGATCTGCTCGTCGCACATGTCCTATTCGGGCCTGCAGGCGGTGCTCAAGCTCCTGCTTGCTGAACGCGTCTCGATCCGCAACCTGCACCTCATTCTCGAAGCGGTGGCCGAGCTTGCCCCGCATGTCAGGAAGACCGAGCAGATCGTCGAGCATGTCCGCATCCGCATGGCCCAGCAGCTCTGCGGCGACCTCGCCGACAATGGCGTGCTGCGCGTGCTGAGGCTCGGCAGCAAATGGGATCTCGCTTTTCACCAGGCGCTGAAGCGCGACGCCAAGGGCGAGGTGATCGAATTCGACATCGACCCGCGCAGCCTGGAAGAATTCAGCGAGCAGGCCACCAAAGTTATCCGTGAGTTCATGGATCGCGGCCTGCCATTCGCCCTTGTCACGTCGCCGGAAACACGCTCCTATGTGCGCATGATCATCGAACGGCTGTTCGCCACGCTCCCGGTCCTGTCGCATGTCGAACTGGCCAAGGGCATCGAGATAAAGATTTTGGGCTCTATTTCATGATAACAGACCCGCAAGGGACCGTTCTCGCGCTGTTTCTGGTTTTCTGCCGGATCGGTGGCTGTGTGCTGGCTCTTCCGGGTTTTTCCTCGGCGCGCGTGCCCGAACAGCTGCGCGTCTTCATCGCCGGCGCGCTATCGATCGCCGTCATGCCGCTGCTTTGGGACACGGTCTATCCGGCCGTCCACACCAGTTCGGCAACCTATATCGGCCTGATTTTCAGCGAATCGCTGATCGGCGTGATGTACGGCATGCTGGCGCGAATCTACACGCTAGGCATGCAGTTCGCCGCGACGATCCTCGCCATGATGGTCGGCTATACCCAGCCGGGCTCCGCAGACATCATCGAAGATACGCCGGAGACCAGCCTGTCCGCCTTTATCACCTTTGCCGGCATCATGATCCTCTTCATCATGGATTTCCATCACATCGTCTTTCGGGCGCTGGTCGATTCCTACACGACCATGCCCTTCGGCGGCTTGATGCAGATGCGCGCGACGCTCATCTCATTTACCGATACGCTGGAGCAGACCACCTACATCATGCTGCGGCTGTCGAGCCCGTTTTTGATCTACGGCCTGATCTTCAACGTCTCGATCGGCTTCATCAACAAGCTGGCGCCGCAGATCCCGGTCTACTTCATCTCCACACCCTATCTGCTGATGGGCGGGCTGTTCCTGATCTATTTCTCGATTGCGGCGTTGGTCAGCCAGTTCGGCCAGTCCTTCGGCTCCATCTATATCGGGCGATGAGGCTGTCATGGTCGAGAGGAACCGCTCCCAGAAGCTCAAGCGACTGCTCTCGGTGCAGCGGCATATCGAAAGAATGGCCGAGAACGATCTGGCCGAAACCAGCCGCCAGCGCGTCGAAGTCAATGCGGCGATGGACGACGTCATCGTCGCGCTCGGCTCGATGGACCCGGTCCACCATGCCTTCTCGCAGAACTACGCCGACCGATTCGGCAGGCTCAGCATCAAGGACAAGCAGCTGACCGGCATGCAGGAGGTCCACGAGATGCGGCTGGCGCGCGAGCGCGCCAAGGGCGACCGTTTCGAAGAAGGCATGAAAGAGGCCCTTGAGGCCGAGCGTCGCGAGGCCGACGATAATGCCGTCTATGATGTCATCGATCAGCAATTCGCAACGCCAGCCTCCAGCAAGCTTCGAAACCCATAGTCGTTACGATCTTAAATTAGAGGATTGTAACGTGGCTATTTCGCCCCCCAGTGATCTGGTCCTGGACGTTGTCAAAGCTGCCGACCCCATGGAGGTTCAGGTGGCCCAGGAAAAATTGAAGGCAAATCGTGCGGCCTTTGCCGCAACGAGCCTCGCCGAGAACGGCAAGGGCTTTTCCAATACGGTCGATGTTCTCGACCATATCGGCCAGAAGAGCGGCCTCAACAACATCCAGAACCGTACCAAGGCTGAGGAAGTGCCGGAAAGCTACCGGAAGTTCGAGGCCATGGTTCTGCAGAATTTCGTCAAGTCCATGCTGCCGAGCGAAAGCGAGGAGGTCTACGGCAAGGGCGCGACCGGCGATATCTGGAAAGGCATGATGGCCGAGCAGCTCGGCAACACCATGGCCAAGGGTGATGGCATCGGCATCGCCAAGCAGATGTACAGCGAGCAGTTGCGCCGGCAGGAAGCCAAGATCGTCAATGCCTCGACCGATGATCATGACCGCAACACTGCGATCAGCATGATCGACGACTTCCAGCGCAAGACATTTGGCACGCCGACGGCCGACGCCAAGACCGATAGAACAGGATGATTTAGGCCCGTTGGCCCAAAATCTGAATCCAGTTCTCAATTAAGGGTTAGAGCATTATGCGTCCGAAAACCGCGGACAGTTTTCGGCATCATGCTCTAAGCGACGCATAACCGAGGGTACAATGGAAATAGTTTCGAACGAATACAGGATCAAATCCGTTCTCGGACGCCTCGAAATGATCATCGATAATGAGAACACCCGGATCGGCAGCGATCCGCAGTTCGATCTCAAGGTCTCCAATGCGCATAAGAGCCGCTGCCTCTACGAGCTGTCGATGCTCTTTCGCGACACCGATCCGGCCGAGCTTGCCGCTGCCCACCTCGATCAGTTGCACGGCCTGAAGAAGAAGCTGGTTCTCAATGCCCGCCGGGTCGAGGCGCATCTCGAAGCGGTTCGCGCTGTCGCCGATCTGCTGAAGAACGCCGTTCAGGACGCCGACGCCGACGGCACCTATTCCCAGGAACAATTCGCCGCGCGTGGAAACTGATGATCAAGCTCGTCCTCACCGGTGTATGGGTTTGCGCCATCACCTTGGCATCGGTCTATTTGTCGGTGTACCTGGCGACCGCGCCGGCGCCCGCGGCATCCGATTTCAAGCAAGGCGCGCTGGAACTGGTAAAGGGTGAAACCATCACGGTACCGATCATCGGCAACGGCGCGATCACCGGCTATTTCCTCGGCCGCGTTTCCTTCATGATGAACAAGGAGATGCTGAAGGGCGTGACGCTGCCGCTGGCCGAGATGACCACGGACGAGCTTTTCAGCCTGCTCGTCGGCAACAAGATGGTCGATATCGCCCACATCAAATCCTTCGATCCGAATGCCTTCCGCGAAGAGATCAAGAAGGGCATGAATGAGCGCCTCGGCGGCGACATAGTCGCCGACGTGATGCTGGAGCAGCTCGACTATCTCTCCAAGGAAGAAGTCAAGGAAAGCTCCGCTGGTCAGCCGAAGAAGGTGGGCACAGCTGTCAAGATCGTCGAGGCCGCACCGGCCGGCGAAGCGCCGGCACCGGCCGCCCACTAAATATCCTCATATCATCAACGACAAACGGCGCCGTAGGGCGTCGTTTGTCGTTGGCGCGCGTGGTTAACAAACCACTTATGCGAGCAGGGAAATTCAAGGAATTTTCCTAAGGGTTGTTTGAACCCGTCCTGTTATACCAGCTGACACAGCTTGGCGTGCCGCTTCCGAAATCGGGGCGACGCCGTCACGGCGGGACGCGACCGGGGCTTTCGAGACCCGGTGGCGGAGGTGTGGGCTTGTTTTCCGGGATGTCGGGCGCATGAAGCATCCTCGGCAGGAGGTGGGAATGAATCTGATTGCAAACTTCGCGGTGCTCGCATCGCGGCGGACGATCTTTGATCTGCCGGTCTGCGATCTCGGCTGGGATGACGCCCTCGTTTTCATCAACGAGCTGGCTTCCATTCCCGTCGGCCAGACCGTGGTTTGCTTCGTCAACGCCCATAACATGCTGACGGCACTGCGCGACGATGAATATTACCGGATCATGTCGCACAATCTGGTGCTGCCGGATGGCATCGGACTCAACATCGCATCGCAGATCGCCCATGGTTCGCCCTTTCCCGCCAACCTGAATGGCACCGATTTCGTGCCGGCCTTCCTCACCTTCATGGAAGCCCCGCGCCGCATCGGTCTCATCGGCGGTGCACCTTCGGTCGTCGAGGCGGCGGCGGAAAATTTCCGGCGACACACGCCCTGGCATGAATTCGTCGTCGTTTCCGACGGCTATTTCGACAAGGTCGATTCCTCCGCGGTTACCGAGGAGATCGAGCGGCAGAAACTCGATATCCTGATCGTCGGCATGGGAACACCGCTGCAGGAAAAATGGGTCCACGACAATATCCGTGCCGATCACGCCCGCCTGGTGCTGACCGTCGGCGCTCTCTTCGACTTCGTTTCCGGCGCCGTCCCGCGCGCCCCGAAGACGGTGCGGATGATGCGGCTGGAATGGGCTTATCGTATGATGCAGGAACCCTCGCGCCTCTGGCGCCGCTATATCATCGGCATTCCGATCTTCCTTTTCCATGTCCTGCGCTACCGCTTCCAGCGGCGTGAAAGGATCCTCAGCCAGCCGGAAGAGCATCACACCGTGCTGCAGCCGCCGTCGGACCGCAAGAAAGCGAGCTGACGCTCCGGCACTTTGTAGCTCTGGAAGATCTGTTCTTAAATCGATGCCGATTTAAGGGCCATAGTTCTTACACGCTGCGGTTAACCTTTTCTTTGCCATGAATATTTAGACTGGCTTAATCATCTGCATCAGTGGATGAGCGAATTCGGCCATCCTGTGCATGAGATGTGGCGCAAATGTACGATATCAGGGCCAGAAGCTTTCACGATCGCGCAGCCGCCCGGCCGGCGGCGCCCGCACCGGCGCGCGCGCATAATGATCCCCAATTATCGCCGCGCTTGAACCGGCCCGATATCGCGCCGCCCGAGGCCGAACTGCTGCGCGCCATCGGCCGCGCCCTGGAAGAGCAGCGGGCCAAAGCGTCGCGCCCGGCGCCGCTGGTTGATCGCATCGAAACCATCCTCGGCAATCGCCTGCTGGCCGCCAATGATGTCGGCCATCCATTTGCTCAGGAACAGGCACGCCATGAAGCCGTGGCTGCGCCGGCCAGCGAGCCGCTGATTTCGCCCGAAACGCCGGCGGTCATTCGTGAGGAACCGGTCGCAGCCCGCCCGACAGCGCCACGGCATCGCGCCGGCGGCATGGGTCTTGCGATAGTCGCCGCTGCCACGATCATCGGCGCGGGCCTGCCGACGCTTATGCCGGCTTCGCCGGCCCTCTACCGTGCCGAAGCGACGCTTGCAGTGAAGACCGATGCCGCAAGCCGGGCCGCCTTCACGGAAGCTGCGGCAAAAGGGCTGATGTCGGCGCGGGTGGTTGCTTCGACGGTCGCTGCCCTGAAACTCGATCACGATCCCGAATTTGCCGGCCGCAGTGTCGATGCGCTTGGCGTTGCGCTCGATCTGCTCTCGGCGACCGGTGCCGCCGCCGATCCGGCCTCGCGCGCCGAGGCAGCGTTGAAACATGCAGTCGAGATCCTGCCCGATGCCGCCGCTGCCACGATCCTCGTCAGGGTGACGACAGGCGACAGCGGTAAATCCATGCGCATCGCCGCAAGACTTGCCGAAGCGGTTTCCGCCGGAGGCAGATCCGGCGGCAATGCCGAAACCGATGCCGCCTTGCGCAAGGCCTATGACGAGGCGAAGGCGGAACTTGCAGCCTTCACGACAAAGAGCGGCGAGGGCAACGTCAAGGTGGCGGTCGATCTTCGCCGCCAGATCGACCGGCTCGATGCCGATCTGAAACAGGCCGACCAGACAATCCTCAACGCCAAGGCTGAGGCCGACCGGCTCAAGACCGCAAAACTTGCCGGGGTGCTCGACGGCTCGCTGCCCTCCAATATGCTCTCGCCGGCGCTACAGGACTGGCGCGACAAATATGCGGTCGCCAGGACAGCACTTGCGCAGCTCTCGGCCGAGCTCGGCCCGCGCCATCCGCGGCTGTTACAGCAACAGGCCGAAACCGACGGCCTGAAGGAGAATATGGGCAAGGAGCTTACCCGTCTTGCCCAGGCTGCCAACGTCGCTGCCAAGGCGGCCGTCGATGCGCGCAAGGGCCTGAACGACCGGCGCAACACGCTGATCGCGCAAAGCCGGGATACCGGCGTTGATCTTGCTCGTCTGACCGAGCTCAGCGAGAAGGCGACCGCCGCGCGTTCGCGCCTGGAAGATGCGGCCTCCGCCTCGACTGGGACGGCCGCCGACGGTCATATCACTCTGATGAAGCCGGCGCTCGCAACGGCGGTATCGGCGCCCGACGGCCTGGCTGGCCGTTCGCTAGGCGGTGCTGCCGCGGGTCTCGCCGCCGGTCTTGCCGCGGCCTTCCTGTTGCGCCTGCGGAAACCGATGGCTGCAGCCGCCGAGGAAATGCCGCTATCCCCACCGCTGTCTGCCGCGCCGCCGGCACCGCAACCGGTCGCGACCACCACGGTCGACGAGATGGAGGCGCTGCGCTCCGAAATCTCCGGACTGCGCGACCGGCTTCTTGTTCATGGCCTTGACGCACGGCAGCCGCTGCGCTGACCGAAACATTTCCTTGCATTTTTGATATTGCCTTGCTGCTTTCCGACAGGATAGGGCGTTAGCGGGCATTTGACGCTCGCCGACTATCCATAGATTGGCGCGAAACAGGGCGGAGAGACGCGTGACGACAGTAATCGACGGCAAGAACGTAGCTGCATCGGTCATTCAGACGGTCAAGAGTGCGACGGCAGCGCTGGAAAAGAGCAGCGGCGTCACCACCGGTCTTGCGGTCGTCATCGTCGGTGACGATCCGGCAAGCCACGCCTATGTCGGCTCCAAGGGCCGCATGGCCAAGGAATGCGGCTTCAAATCGGTCCAGCACACGCTGCCGGCCGAGACCAGCCAGGAGGAACTGGCAGCGCTCGTCGCCACCCTCAACGCCGATCCGTCGATCCACGGCATCCTGGTGCAATTGCCGCTGCCGAAGCCGCTCGATAGCGAGCCGATCATCCAGTCGATCCTGCCGGAAAAGGATGTCGACGGCTTGAGCATCGCCAATGCCGGCAAGCTTGCCATCGGCGACCTGAAGACCGGACTGGTCTCCTGCACGCCGGCCGGCGCCATGGTTTTCGTCCGCCGCACCCATGGCGAGGACCTCTCCGGCCTCAACGCCGTCGTTATCGGCCGCTCCAATCTATTCGGCAAGCCGATGGCGCAATTGCTGCTCAATGCCAATGCGACGGTGACGATCGCCCATTCAAGAACCAAGAACCTCGCCGAGGTCTGCCGCAACGCCGATATTCTGGTCGCCGCCGTCGGCCGGCCGGAAATGGTCAAGGCCGATTGGGTCAAGCCCGGTGCGACGGTCATCGACGTCGGCATCAATCGGGTGGCAGCCCCCGAAAGAGGCGAGGGCAAGACTCGGCTCGTCGGCGACGTAGCCTTCGCCGAGGTCTCCGAGGTCGCCAGCACCATCACCCCGGTTCCCGGCGGCGTCGGGCCGATGACCATTGCCATGCTGATGGCCAACACGGTCATCGCCGCCCATCGCGCCGCAGGGCAAACGCCGCCGCAATTCTGATTGATTAAGCCCGCTTTGATTGATTAAAAGCGGGGGACAGGGCCGGTCGAAGCCCGGACGATCAGTTCGGTCTTCCAGAGTTCCTGTTCGGGGAAGGGGCCTGCCTGCTTCACCGTGCCAATCAGCCGCTGGGCGATGCGAACGCCGGCGGCCCTCAGCGAGGAGCGCGTCGTCGTCAGCGGCACGGAGAAGTTTTCCGGCTTCAACAGCGGCAGCACGTCGTCATGGGCGATCAGCGAGATATCCTCGCCGAGCCGCAATCCAGCCTGATTGACCGCACGGATCGCGCCGAGCGCCAGCACAGTGCTGGAGCAGAGGATGGCCGTCGGCCGCTCCGGCAGCTGCAGGAAGTGTTCCATCGCCAGCAGGCCCTGCTCGTCCGTCATCAGTGTATGGCTCATGCAATCCTCGTCGAGCGCCAGTCCGCGCTCGGCCAGCGCCGATATGACGCCGTTCTTCCGGCGGATGGCGAAATCGAGATGCATCTGCCCGTTCATCAGCGCAAAGCGCGTATGGCCGAGCTGCAGCAAGAGGCGCGTCGCATCATAGAAGGCGCCTTCATTGTCGATGTCGAGATAGGGATAGTCCGGCTCCGAACCGAAGGATCGCCCGTGCACGACATAGGGCATCGAGAGCGATTTCAGCATGGGAAGCCGCGGGTCGTGGCCGCGCATATAGGCGACGAACAGCGCATCGACATTGCCGCTGATCGCCAGGCGCCTGAGTGCTGCCACCTCGTCATCCGGGTCGGCCGGCATGATGACGAAGTGGAAGTCGTGGCGCACGGCCTCTTCGCCGAGCCCGGCCAGGAATTCGCCGAAATGCACGTCGGACTGATGGCCGGGCGCCGTCGGCATGACCAGGCCGATCGAGCCGGCCTTGCCGGTGGCAAGCCGCTGCGCCGCCTTGTTCGGGCGATACCCGGTTTCCTTGACAGCTTGAAGCACGCGCTCCCGGGTCGCCTCGTTGACCTCGGGATAACCGTTGAGCGCTCGGCTCACCGTCGTCTGCGACAGCCCCAGCAATTCCGATAGCTGTTTGAGATTCACCTGCTATGCTTCCTCCCGGCCCGCCCGTCGGCCGTCTTGAAAAGACTGCCGCCTCCCAGTGGCATCCAAAGCGCTTTCAATTATGTAGCATCTGGCGCGCTTGACTCAAGAAAAATCGCTCCATATTTCCGGGTAACCCCTGTTGCGCTGCGATAAGAGCCGCGTCCACAGCGGTTTTTCGTGAAATGACTTGACTCCATTCCACCGAAAGTGGAATGAGTTTGGTGTCAAAGCGCTTTGAAATTTCTTTTAAAGGGAATTCGGCGCGGGTTGGGATTGTGATGGGAGGTTGATCACATGAAAAAGTCATTTTTGATGGGCGTTGCCATGGCAGCGCTTTTTGCCGGTGCTGCGTCTGCTGCCGATCTGAAATTTGCCCCGGGACAGGACTCCAAGTTCAACTGGAAGAGCTATGACGAATTCAAGGCCGCTCATGCCGATCTGAAGGGTCAGCCGCTGACGATCTTCGGGCCGTGGCGCGGCGAAGACGAGGCGTTCTTCATGAGCGTTCTCGCCTATTTCACCGAAGCGACCGGCATCGACGCCAAATACTCCTCTTCCGAAAATTACGAACAGCAGATCGTCATCGACACGCAGGCGGGCTCGCCGCCGAACATCGCCGTTCTGCCGCAGCCGGGCCTTCTGGCCGATCTCGCCAGCAAGGGCTTCCTGACGCCGCTTGGCGACGACAACTCCAAGTGGATCAAGGACAATTACGGCGCCGGCGACAGCTGGGTCGGTTACGGCACCTATAAGGGCAAGGACGGCAAGGAAGCCTTCTACGCCTTCCCTTACAAGGCCGATGTGAAGTCGCTGGTCTGGTACGTTCCGGAGAATTTCGAGGAAGCCGGCTACAAGATCCCGACGACCATGGAAGAACTGCATGCCCTGACCGATCAGATCGTCAAGGATGGCGGCGTTCCCTGGTGCATCGGTCTCGGTTCCGGCGGCGCCACCGGCTGGCCGGCGACCGACTGGGTCGAGGACATCATGCTGCGCACCCAGCCGCCGGAAGCCTATGACAAGTGGACGACCAACGAGTTGAAGTTCACCGATCCGGCCGTCGTTGCCGCGATCGACGAATTCGGCAAGTTCGCCAAGAACGAGAAATATGTCGATGGCGGCGTCGCGGCCGTGGCCTCGACCGACTTCCGCGACAGCCCGAAGGGCCTCTTTGCGGTTCCGCCAAAGTGCTACATGCACCATCAGGCCTCGTTCATCCCGTCCTTCTTCCCCGAGGGTACGAAGCTCGGCCAGGATGCCGACTTCTTCTACATGCCGACCTTTGCGTCGCATCCCGAACTCGGCAAGCCGGTTCTCGGCGCCGGCACGCTCGTCTCTATCGCCAAGGACTCGAAGACGGCCCGTGCCTTCATCGATTTCCTGAAGACCCCGATCGCCCATGAGGTTTGGATGGCGCAGTCGAGCTTCCTGACGCCGTATAAGGGCGTCAGCACCGAGGCCTATGCCAATCCGCAGATGAAGAAGGAAGGCGAGATCCTGACGTCGGCCACCACCTTCCGCTTCGACGGTTCCGACCTGATGCCGGGCAAGATCGGCGCCGGCGCCTTCTGGACGGGCATGGTCGATTTCGTCGGCGGCAAATCGGCTGAAGAGGCTGCCGGCGAGATCCAGAGCGCCTGGGACGGCATCAAGTAATCTTCCAGAATTATGCCGCCGGCTTGCCGGCGGCATGGCCTGCATGACTGGCCGGGTTCGCAAAGAGCCCGGCCATCACGGGATATATTGTGATTGGGCAATACGAATTGATTGACGATGACCGGCGCTGACCCGTCAGAATAACAACCGGTCGCATTAAGATCAGGGGAAGCAGGGGAGGGACGAAATGCTGTTGCAGATTGTGTCCGCTTTGGGCGTCGTGGTCGGAGCCGTTTTCGCGTGCTCGGCCTATTTCTATTTTTCGAACAAGATCCTGGACCTCGCTTTGCCGGTGAAGGATGGCGACATCCGCGCCGCATCGCGCAATCTCAATCGCCGTGCGCTGATCCGGCCGTGGCTGTTCATCGGCCCGGCGCTTTTCCTGCTGATCGTTTATCTCGTCTATCCCGTCGTTGCGACCGTCATCCTCTCCTTCTACGACCGGTCGGGCAATCAGTTCGTCGGTGCGACGAACTACCTTTGGGCCTTGAACGACCGCGAATTCCGCCAGTCGATCTTCAACAACATCCTCTGGCTTGCCGTCGTGCCGGCCGCCTGCACCTTCTTCGGCCTCGTCATCGCCGTGATGACGGATCGCATCTGGTGGGGCAATATCGCCAAAAGCATCGTCTTCATGCCGATGGCGATCTCCTTCGTCGGCGCCTCGGTCATCTGGAAATTCATCTATGAATATCGCGGCGGCAACGACGTCCAGATCGGCTTGCTGAACGCCATCGTCCAGACCTTCGGCGGCACCCCTGAGGTATGGATCTCCGTTCCCTTCTGGAACAATTTCTTCCTGATGATCATCCTGATCTGGATCCAGACCGGTTTTGCCATGGTCATCCTGTCGGCCGCCCTTCGCGGCATCCCAGAGGAGACGATCGAGGCCGCCGTCATCGACGGCGCCAATGGCTGGCAGATCTTCTGGCGCATCATGGTGCCGCAGGTCTGGGGCTCCATCGCCGTCGTCTGGACGACCATCACCATCCTCGTCCTCAAGGTCTTCGATATCGTGCTGACCATGACCAACGGACAGTGGCAGACGATGGTGCTGGCCAATCTGATGTTCAACTGGCTGTTCCGCGGCGGCGGCGATTCCGGCCGAAGTGCGGTCATCGCCATCATCATCATGCTCGCCGTCACGCCGATCATGGTCTGGAACGTGCGCCGCGCCAATCGCGAACTGAAGGGCCACTGAGATGACCGCTGTTGGAAGCTACTTCAAGATCGGCCCGGCCCGCCTCTTCGTTCATGCCGCCGTCCTGCTGATCGTCATCGTCTGGCTGATCCCGACGCTCGGCATCTTCGTCAGTGCGCTCCGCGACAAGGACCAGATCGTCGTCTCCGGCTGGTGGACGGCCTTCGTCGGCTCGACGCAGACCGTCGCCGTCCGCTTGGGCACGCCGGACCAGCAGAAGCAGGAAGGGACTGCCTATGTCATTTCAGGCAATGTGCTGGAAGGTCAGACCGGTCGTTCGGTAAAAGCCTTCGGCAACCGCGTGCAGCAGCCGGCGGCCTTCGAAGCCGGTCAGACCGCCGATCTCGGCGACGGTGAAAGTCTGCTGATCAATAGCGACGGCAGTTACCGCTACATGAAGAACGCCGCCTTTTCGCCCGACGAACGCCCGCGGCGCATCTATGCGTCGGTCGCGGCGCCGCCGGAATTCACCATGCAGAACTACAAGACGGTTCTTACCGGCGAGGGTATCGGCCAGTCCTTCATCAATTCGCTGACCGTGACCATACCGGCGACGATCATCCCGATCCTGATTGCCGCTTTCGCCGCCTATGCGCTGAGCTGGATGGAGTTTCCCGGCCGCGCGCTGTTGATTGCGCTCGTCGTCGGCCTCATCGTCGTACCACTGCAAATGTCGCTGATCCCGCTGCTGCGCCTCTATAACGAGATCGGCACCATGCTCGGCCAGCCGTCGAAGACCTATCCCGGCATCTGGCTCGCCCACACCGCCTTCGGCATGCCGCTCGCCATCTATCTCTTGCGGGCCTATATCGCCGGCCTGCCGAAGGAGATCATCGAATCCGCCCGCGTCGACGGCGCCAGCGATTTCGAGATATTCACCCGCATCGTCCTGCCTCTTTCCTTCCCGGCGCTCGCCTCCTTCGCCATCTTCCAGTTCTTGTGGGTGTGGAACGACCTGCTCGTCGCCATGGTCTTCCTCGGCACCGACAAGGACCATATCGTGCTGACCGGCAGCCTCAACGCTCTGCTCGGCTCGCGCGGCGGCAACTGGGAGATTTTGACGGCGTCGGCCTTCGTCACCATCATTGTGCCGCTGCTCGTCTTCTTCGGGCTGCAGCGTTATCTGGTGCGTGGCCTGTTGGCGGGTTCGGTCAAGGGAGGCTGACCATTTCCAAACGTTACTTCAGACAGGATATTCCATGAACGTGGCTCCCCAATCGATCTCGACCCCTGACAAGGACTGGTGGCGCGGCGCGGTGATCTATCAGATCTACCCGCGCTCCTACCAGGATTCGAACGGTGACGGCATCGGCGACCTCAAGGGCATCACCGCCCGCCTGCCGCATGTGGCAAGCCTCGGCGTTGATGCGATCTGGATCTCGCCCTTTTTCACCTCGCCGATGCGCGATTTCGGTTACGACGTTTCCGACTATGAGAATGTCGATTCGATCTTCGGCACGCTGGTGGATTTCGACACGATGATCGCTGAGGCCCATCGCCTCGGCATCCGGGTGATGATCGATCTCGTTATCTCGCATAGCTCGGATCAGCACCCCTGGTTCGTCCAAAGCCGTTCCAGCAAGACCAACGCCAAGGCCGACTGGTATGTCTGGGCCGACGCTAGGCCTGATGGCACGCCGCCGAACAACTGGCTGTCGATCTTCGGCGGCTCGGCATGGGCGTGGGATCCGACGCGCATGCAATATTACCTGCACAACTTCCTGACCTCGCAGCCGGATATGAACCTGCATAATCCCGAGGTGCAGGACCGTCTGCTCGATGTCGTGCGCTTCTGGCTGAACCGTGGCGTCGACGGCTTCCGTCTCGACACCATCAATTTTTACTTCCACGACCCGCTTCTACGAGACAATCCGGCCCTTGCTCCCGAGCGACGCAACGCCTCGACGGCGCCGGCGGTCAATCCCTATAATTTTCAGGAGCATATCTACGACAAGAACCGGCCCGAGAACCTTGCCTTCCTGAAGCGCTTCCGCGCCGTACTCGAGGAATTCCCGGCGATTGCCGCCGTCGGCGAGGTCGGTGACAGCCAGCGCGGGCTCGAGATCGTCGGCGAATACACGTCCGGCAACGACAAGATGCATATGTGTTACGCTTTCGAGTTCCTGGCCCCCGATCCGCTGACGGCCGAGCGCGTCGAAGAGGTGATGCAGGATTTCGAAGCCGCAGCACCGGATGGCTGGGCCTGCTGGGCCTTTTCCAATCACGACGTCATGCGCCATGTCAGCCGCTGGGGCGGGCTGGTCGCCGATCACGACGCCTTCGCCAAGCTCTATGCCTCGCTGCTTATGACGCTGCGCGGCTCCGTCTGCCTTTATCAGGGCGAGGAGCTGGCGCTGACCGAGGCCGATCTCGCCTACCAGGATCTGCAGGATCCCTACGGCATCCAGTTCTGGCCGGAATTCAAGGGCCGCGACGGCTGCCGCACGCCGATGGTCTGGGACAGCCAGGTCGCCCAGGGCGGCTTTTCCACGGTCAAGCCCTGGCTGCCGGTGCCGGTCGAACATATCCTGCGCGCCGTCAGCGTCCAGCAGGGCGACGAGGCCTCGGTACTGGAGCACTATCGCCGCTTCATCGCCTTCCGCAAATTGCACCCGGCCTTTGCCAAGGGCGAGATCGAATTCGAGGAGCCGCAGGGCGACGCGCTGGTCTTCACCCGCGAATACGGCAATGAGAAGCTGCTCTGTATCTTCAATATGAGCCCGACTGAGTCTGGCGTCACTTTGCCCGCGGGAGAATGGCAGGCGTTGACGGGGCATGGCTTTATCAGCAACAACTATGGCGACAAGATCGATATTCCGGCTTGGGGGGCGTATTTCGCCCGTCTCGCTTAAGGATCAGGAGGGGAAAGAGACATGACTGGACTGACGCTGAAGGATATCCGCAAATCCTACGGTTCCGTGGACGTTCTCCACGGCATCGACCTCGATATCAAGCAAGGCGAGTTCATCGTCTTCGTCGGTCCGTCCGGCTGCGGCAAGTCCACGCTACTGCGCATGATCGCCGGTCTCGAGGCAATCACCGGCGGCGAGATGTATATTGACGGCCATCTCGTCAACGACGTGCCGCCCTCCAAGCGCGGCATCGCCATGGTCTTCCAGTCCTATGCGCTCTATCCGCATATGACCGTCTTCGATAACATGGCTTTCGGCATGAAGATCGCCGGCGAAAGCAAGCAGGAAATCGATCGCCGCGTCAAAGCGGCGGCCGAGAGCCTGCAGCTGACCCAATATCTCGGTCGCCTGCCCAAGGCGCTGTCCGGCGGCCAGCGCCAGCGCGTGGCGATCGGCCGCGCCATCTGCCGCGATCCGAAGGTCTTCCTGTTCGACGAGCCGCTCTCCAACCTCGATGCGGCACTTCGCGTCGCTACCCGCATCGAGATCGCCCGCCTAAACGAACAGATGGCCGATACGACGATGATCTACGTGACCCACGACCAGGTCGAGGCGATGACGCTTGCCGACCGCATTGTCGTTCTCTCCGCCGGCAATATCGAGCAGGTCGGCGCGCCGCTGGATCTCTACGAGCGCCCGGCCAACCTCTTCGTTGCCAAATTCATCGGTTCGCCGGCCATGAACATCATCCCGGCAACGGTTGCCGCGACCGGAAACCAGACGACCGTGACGCTGACCGGAGGCATGTCGGTGACACTAGATGTGCCGACCGGCGCCTCCGAAGCCGGCAAGCAGGCAAGCTTCGGCGTTCGCCCGGAAGATCTGCGGATCGCCGACGGCGCCGACTATCTTTTCGAGGGTGAGGTGTCGATCGTCGAAGCGCTCGGCGAAGTCACGCTGCTCTATATCGAAGGCCTGGTTCCGGGCGAGCCGATCGTCGTCAAGCTGCCCGGCATATACGATGTGAAGAAGGGCCAGAGGATGCGCTTTGCCGCCGACAGGCAGAAGTTGCATCTGTTTGACGCAACCGGCCACACCTACCGGAAATGAGGTAGCTATTTTTGGGGTAATGATCCCCAGAATTATCTGCGGGCGGCCGAATTCTCACTTTCTGTTAAAGATCGGCTGCTACCTTTTCCCCATCGATTTATGAGGGGGAAAAGCACATGGCCGCTTCCAATCCGTCACAGCCAAAGTCTCATTTCCTGAGCAAGGAAGAGTCCTTCATGTATGACCGCGAACAGCGGTTCAAGATGGAGGACACGATGAATGCCGCGCGCATCGAGTATACGGAAAAGGGCGTCATGCACGCGGCTTCGCGCCGCTGCGATATCGTCCGTATTTCGATGAGCAGCGCGACGCTGGCGATCCTCACCCAGTTCAACCTGCCGAAGCAGTTCTATCTGGATATTCCGGATGCCCGCATCACCAAGGTCGGCTGCCTGCTGATGAAGGTCAACGCCAACAATACGATCGAAGTCCGCTTCCTGCGCCTGCTGACGCAGAAGGAACTGAACAAGATATTCGTCTACAGCACCCATCCGGCGCACCGCGACTATGTGCTCGATATCCGCGCCTGACGAATAAGACGGAACATCAAAAACCCGCGGGTGCTTCGCGCGCTCGCGGGTTTTTGTTTGTCTGGAGCTAACAAGCTTCAGTGATGGAAGAGCACGCTGGCACCTTGATCCGACGCGCCGACGGCGCGGCGGAAGGGGGCGAAGAGTTCGCGGCCCATGCCGAATTCATTGTCGGAGAGATCGACGGTTACCGGCTCGCGCTCGGCCAGATCGGCCGCATCGACGAGCAGCTCCAGCGTGCCCTTGATCGCATCGAGGCGGATGATGTCGCCGTCGCGGATACGGGCGATCGGGCCGCCGTCGACAGCTTCCGGCGTCACATGGATCGCCGCCGGCACCTTGCCTGAGGCGCCGGACATGCGCCCGTCGGTCAACAGCGCCACGTGGAAGCCGCGATCCTGCAGCACGCCGAGCGGCGGCGTCAGCTTGTGCAGTTCCGGCATGCCGTTCGCCTTCGGGCCCTGGAAGCGCACGACGGCGATGAAATCGCGGTTGAGCTTGCCTTCCTTGAAGGCGTCCTGCAGTTCCTGCTGGCTGTGGAAGATGATCGCCGGCGCCTCGATGATGTGGCGCTCCGGCTTGACGGCGGAGATCTTGATGACTGCCTTGCCGAGATTGCCGCGCAGCATCTTCAACCCGCCGTTCGCCTGGAACGGCGTTTCGATGCTGGAGAGCACCTTCGGATCGTGGCTCTTTTCCGGCGACGGCTGGCGCAGGACGCCGCCGTTTTCGCCGAGCCGGGCATCGACCGTATAGGCTTCGAGACCCTGGCCGAAGACGGTGCGCACGTCGTCATGCACCAGGCCGTGCTTCAGCAGTTCCTTGATGAGGAAGCCCATGCCGCCGGCCGCCTGGAAATGGTTCACGTCGGCCAGCCCGTTCGGATAGACGCGGGCGAGCAGTGGCACCACTTCCGAAAGCTCGGCAATATCCTGCCAGGTAAGCTGGATGCCGGCTGCGCGTGCCATGGCGACGAGGTGCAGCGTGTGGTTGGTCGAGCCGCCTGTCGCATGCAGGCCGACGACGCCGTTGACGACCGAACGCTCGTCGATCATCTCGCCCGCCGGCGTGAATTCGTTGCCGAGCGCGGTGATCGCCAAGGCTCGCTTGGCGGCTTCGCGCGTCAGCGCTTCGCGCAGCGGCGTGCCGGGATTGATGAAGGAGGAGCCGGGCAAATGGAAGCCCATAATCTCCATCAGCATCTGGTTGGAATTGGCGGTGCCGTAGAAGGTGCAGGTGCCGGGGCCGTGATAGGATTTCGATTCCGCCTCCAAGAGCTCGGCGCGTCCGACCTTGCCCTCGGCAAAGAGCTGGCGCACGCGCGACTTCTCGTCGTTCGGCAGACCTGTCGTCATCGGACCGGCCGGAACGAAGATCGAAGGCAGGTGCCCGAAGGACAATGCAGCAATGACGAGGCCCGGCACGATCTTGTCGCAGACGCCGAGGAAGAGGGCGGCATCGAACATATTGTGCGACAGGCCGACGCCCGCCGACATGGCGATCAGGTCGCGCGAAAACAGCGAAAGCTCCATGCCCGGCTGTCCCTGGGTGACGCCGTCGCACATGGCCGGCACGCCGCCTGCCACCTGCGCCACGCCGCCTGCTTGTGCGGCCGCTTCGCGGATGATCGCCGGATAGGTCTCGAACGGCTGATGGGCCGAGAGCATGTCGTTATAGGCGGTGATGATGCCGAGATTGGGGATGCGGTCGCCGGCGAGCGCATCCTTGTCGGCGGGGGAACAGACTGCGAAGCCGTGGGCAAGGTTGGCGCAGCCGAGCACCGAGCGCGCCACACCCTTGGATGCTGCGGCGCGCAGGCGTTCCAGGTAGCGCTCTCGGGTTGGTTTCGAGCGTTCGACAATGCGATCGGTGATCGCAGATATGCGTGCGTGAGCGGACATGGAAAATCCCTGCCTTGTTCGTTGTCTTATCTGTTTCGGCGGCTCTGGCCTGATATTCGATCCGGATTGACGGCCGATCAGGGAGCCCAGTAGATCTCGACCGGGGAAGTGGCCCGGCGCAGAATGGCGCGGATCGGCATATCTGCCTCTTCACCGCTGCCTTCCGCCTTGGCGAGAACGTCTTTTTTGCCTTCGCCCTCGATATGGAGAACCAGGAGTGCGGCATCCTGAAGACTGGAGAAGGTGAAGGTCAGGCGCGGCTCGCCGGCCCCTTCCGCTTCCATGGTGATGATGCCCCGCGGCGTCGTTTGATCGAGCGCCGTCGCAAGATTGCTGCCGCCCGGAAAGAACGAGGCCGTGTGGCCGTCGCCGCCCATGCCGAGAATGACGACGTCGAACGGAATGCCGATCTCGGCGCTCTTTTCCGTCGCCAGCCGTGCGGCCTCTTCGACGGAAGCGGCGGGCTGGTAAAGCGGCACGAAACGCGCCGACTTCGCCTTGTTCTGCAAGAGATTGGCATCGACCAGCATATGGTTCGAGCGCGGATTGTCGGCCGGCACGAAACGTTCGTCGACAAGCGTGATCGTCACCTTGTCCCAGGCGATGTCGCGGGTCGACAGCGCCTGGAAGAAGGCTTTCGGCGTCGAGCCGCCGGATACGGCGATGGACGCCGTTCCGCGGGCTGATATTGCCGCCGAAAGCCTATCTGCGACCTTGTCGGCGAGGCTGCCAGCGAGATCTGCGGGGCTGGCGAAGGAATGCAGGGTCGATGCCATCGGTTTCGTCCTAGATATCGTCATGCCAGGTGCGGCCGTCACGCTCGATCAGCGCGATGGCCTGGCTCGGGCCCCAGGTGCCGGCGGTATAACCCTGCACCTGCTGGCCGGTGGTTTCCCAGCCTTTCAGGATCGGATCCACCCATTTCCATGCGGCTTCGACTTCGTCGCGGCGCATGAACAAGGTCTGGTTGGAGCGGATCACGTCCATCAGCAGACGCTCGTAGGCGTCCGGATTGCGGACGTTGAAGGCCTGGGCGAAGCTCATGTCGAGCGAGACGTTGCGCAGGCGCATGCCGCCCGGGCCCGGATCCTTGATCATCAGCGACTGCTTGACGCCCTCGTCCGGCTGCAGCCGGATGATCAGCTGGTTGGCAACGATGCGCCCGGCCGCCTGGTCGAAGATCGCGTGCGGGATCGGCTTGAAGGTGATGACGATCTCGGACATGCGTCCGGTCAGGCGCTTGCCGGTTCTGATGTAGAAGGGAACGCCCGCCCAGCGCCAATTGTTGATCTCGGCCTTGATGGCGACGAAGGTCTCGGTGTTGGAGACGCCGCCTTCGAGCTCTTCGAGATAGCCCTTAACCGGACCGCTGCCGGATGCGCCGGCGCGATACTGGCCGCGGACCGTCGCCTGCTCGACATTGGAGGCATTGAGCGGCTTCAGTGCGCGCAGCACCTTCAGCTTCTCGTCGCGGACGGCTTCCGAATCCATCGACGAGGGCACTTCCATCGCCGTCAGGCAGAGCAGCTGCAGGATGTGGTTCTGCACCATGTCGCGCAAGGCGCCGGCCGTATCGTAATAGCCGGCACGACCTTCCAGGCCGACAGCTTCGGCCACGGTGATCTGCACGTGATCGATATAGTTGGCGTTCCACAGCGGCTCATAGAGCGCATTGGCAAAGCGCAGCGCCATCAGATTCTGCACCGTCTCCTTGCCGAGATAGTGGTCGATGCGGAAGATCTGTTCTTCCTTGAAGGCCCGGCCGATCGTATCGTTGAGCTGCAGCGCCGAGGCAAGGTCGCGGCCGATCGGCTTTTCGACGACGATGCGGGTCGACTTGGTGATCAGCTTGTGGTCGTGGATTTTCTGCGAAATGTCGCCGAAGATGCCGGGCGCGACGGCGAGGTAGAAGGCGCGCACACGCTCCTTGCCCTCGTCGAGCAGCTTCTTCAACTGATCCCAGCCGGTATCCGTGCGGGCGTCGACCGAGACGTAGTAGAGACGGGCGCAGAACTTCTCCACCTCAGCTTCGTCATACTCGCCCTTCTTCAGGTGCTCGTTCAACGCATCCTTGGCGAATTTGCGGTATTCCTCATGCGAAAGCGGGCTCCGCGAAGCGCCGATCACCCGGGTCGGTTCGGAGAACTGGCCCTCGATCTGGCGGTGATAGAGCGCTGGCAGAAGCTTGCGTTCGGCAAGGTCGCCGCTGCCGCCGAAGACGACGTAATCAAAAGGCTCAACGGGAATGATCTGGCTGCTCATGAGCTTGTCTCTCAATCAGGCTGGTTGGCGGCCCTTTTAATCTAATCGATTTAAAAAAGCCAGTGTGCAGTGCAATGAATCTGTCAGGCACCGGTTTTAGAGCGAATTCCCGGAAGAGGAAATCCGCAATCTGACTAAAATTTGTCGCGAAGCGCAAACCACGACAAGGCGAGGAAAAGCAGCGGCGCCCGCATGCGCTGACCGCCGGGAAAGGCCGGAATATCGAGCGATTCGAAGAGGTCGAGATCGGCGGATTTTCCCAGCACCGTTTCCGCGTAAAGCTTGCCACAGTAGTTTGACAGCATCACGCCATGACCGGAATAACCGCCGATGGAGATGACGCCGGGCATGACCTCGCGCACGAAGGGCTGGCGCGGCATGGTGATGCCGACGCTGCCGCCCCAGGCATGGGTGATGTCGATATCCTTGAGGGCGGGATAGATCTCGGCGATCTGCCGGCGGATGTGCTGAGAAATATCCTTCGGATTGTCCGACGTATAGGCCTCGCGCCCGCCAAACAGCAACCGGCCGTCGCCGAATTTGCGGAAATAGCGCACGACAAAACGCGAATCGGCCACCGCCTCGCCGCCCGGCAGCACTTCGGGATGACGGTCGAGCGGAGCGGTGGCGCCGATGAAGGAGCGGATCGGCATGACATGGCTTGCCGTCACCGGTTCGAGGTTGCCGATATGGCCGTTGCAGGCAATCAGCGCACCGCTGGCGATGATCGTCCCCCTGTCGGTTTCGATCGTCACCTTGCCGCCGCTTTGGCGGATCGTTTTTGCTTTTGTCATCTCGAAGATCGCAGCACCGGCATTGGCGGCGACCCGCGCCAGCCCGATCAGCAGCTTCAGCGGATGGATATGGCCGGTGCCGACATCGCGCACGCCGCAATAAAAACGCTTCGAGCCGAGCCGCTCCTGCGTTTCCTTCTCGTCCATGAAGCTGATGTGCGGATAGCCGTAGCGCAGCGCGGCGATCTCGGCATTCTCACGAAAGTCGCGTTCGTAGCTTGCCTTGTGCGCGACGTTGAGCTGGCCGGGCGCATAGTCGATCTCGATCTGGTGCTTGCGGGCGAAATCGATGAGATGGCGCTTGGCCGCCTCGGCGAGATCAAACAGCGCCTTCGAGCGTTCGTAACCGACCTTCTCCTCGAGCTCTTCCGGCCACCATCGCTGGCCGGTACCGAGTTGGCCGCCATTGCGACCGGACGCCCCGTCACCGAAGCGGCAGGCCTCGATCAGCACCACCGAGACGCCTGACTTGGCGAGATGATAGGCGGCCTGCAGGCCGGTATAGCCGCCGCCGATGATGGCGACGTCTGATGTTCTCGAGCCGTCGAGGGCCGGATATGTCGGCCGCTCCCCGACGGTTGCCTGATACCAGGACAGGCCCGGCGAGATCGGGCTCTGCCACGTCTCCTGCGATGCCATGACGCTGCCTCACACGTTGAGCAGAAGGAATTCCCGCTCCCAGGGGCTGATCACCTGCATGAAGGTCTCGAACTCGCCACGCTTGACGCCGGCGTAGAGGCCGATGAACTGCTTGCCGAAAATCTCCTCGAAGGCAGGTTCGTCTTCCATCAGCGCCACGGCTTCCAACAGGCCGCGCGGCAGATCGATCGAGCCCTCATTGGCCGAGTCCTCGGTCGGCGCCGTCGGTTCGATCTGCTTCATGATGCCGAGCAGGCCGGAGGCGAGCGAGGCGGCAAGTGCCAGATACGGATTGGCGTCCGAACTCGGCAGCCGGTTTTCGACGCGCCTGGCCTGTGGATCGGAGACCGGAACGCGGAAGGCGGTCGTGCGGTTGTCGTAACCCCAGGCATTGTTGACCGGGCAGGACATATCCGGCTGCAGGCGCCGGTAGGAATTCACATAGGGCGCCAGCATCGCCATCGCGCTCGGCACGAATTTCTGCATGCCGCCGATGAAATGGAAGAATTCCTTCGACGCCGATCCGTCCGCATTGGAGAAGACGTTCTTGCCGGTCTCGATATTGACCACCGACTGATGGATGTGCATCGCCGAACCCGGCTGAGCCTGCATCGGCTTGGCCATGAAGGTTGCATAAATATCGTGTTTCAGCGCCGCCTCGCGGATCGTGCGCTTGAACAGGAACACCTGGTCGGCAAGCTCGATCGGATTGCCGTGGCGCAGGTTGATCTCCAGCTGCGCCGGTCCCTCTTCGTGGATCAGCGTGTCGATCTCCAAACCCTGTTTTTCCGAGAAATGGTAGATGTCGTCGATCAGCTCGTCGAATTCGTTGATGCCGGCAATCGAATAACCCTGGCCGCCGAGGATCGAACGGCCGGACCGGCCCTTGGGCGGATGCAGCGGATAATCGGGGTCGTCATTCTTGGCGACCAGGTAGAATTCGATCTCGGGCGCCACGATCGGCTTCCAGCCGCGGTCGTGATAGAGGCTCATGATCCGCTTCAAGACGTTGCGCGGCGTATAGGGCACTTCGCCGCCGTCCGAATCGACGATGTCGCAGATCACCTGCGCCGTCGGGTCGGTCTCCCAGGGCACGACCGACAGCGTCGAAAGATCGGGCATCAGCTTCAGGTCGCTGTCACGCGGCTCGTAGCGGAAGCTCTCGGTCTCATCCGGGTACTCGCCCGAAATCGTGTGCCGGTAGATCGCCGAAGGCAGCGCAAGCGAGGTGTTCGAGGTGAATTTCGAGCTCGGCATCATCTTGCCGCGCGGAACGCCGGCAAGGTCCGGCGTGATGCATTCGATGTCTTCGATGCCCCTGTCCCTGAGCCACCGCGCTGCTTCCTTCCAGTTCGCAACGCCGCGCAGGGATCCGGGGTCCGGAGGGGTCTGCTTCGAGGCGGGTACGTTTCTGGCAGGCTTCAGCGTCGTCTTTTTTGGGGACATGACACACCGGTTTGGTTGATCGTGGCGCCATCATAACCAGACTTTGCCAATTGGCGAGGGGTTGAGAACGTTGACTTTCGCCCTTCGATGGAAAAAGAAGACGCGGATCTATCGGGGAAACGGGTTTGCAGCGCAAAAGCGACGTCATCGTCATCGGCGCCGGGGCGGCGGGCATGATGGCGGCCATCCGGGCCGGAAATCGCGGCCGCTCGGTCGTGGTCCTCGACCATGCCAAGGCGCCCGGCGAGAAGATCCGCATCTCAGGCGGCGGCCGCTGCAATTTCACCAATATCCATGCCGGGCCGAAGAATTTCCTCTCCGCCAACCCGCATTTCTGCAAGTCCGCTCTTGCCCGTTTCACCCCCGCCGATTTCATCGCCATGGTCGACCGGCACGGCATTGCCTGGCATGAAAAGACGCTCGGCCAGCTGTTCTGCGACGACAGCGCCAAAGACGTCATTCGCATGCTGCTGACTGAGATGCGCGGCGCCGGCGCCCAGCTGTATCTCGGCACCGAGGTATCAGGCGTCGAGAAGGTGGAGGCGGGTTTTCGCGTCTCCACAGGCGAGGGCGCCTTTGAAGCATCGTCGCTGATCATTGCCACCGGCGGCAAGTCGATCCCGAAGATGGGCGCCACCGGCTTTGCCTATCGCCTGGCCGAGCAGTTCGGCCTGCCTGTGCTTGAAACCCGCCCCGGCCTCGTGCCGCTGACGCTCGATCCCGGCCTGCTCGAGGCCATCGCTCCGCTTGCCGGCATTTCGGCGCCAGCCGAAATCCGCCATGGCAGGACCGCTTTCCGCGAAGCGCTGCTGTTCACCCATCGGGGCTTGAGCGGCCCCGCCATTCTGCAGATTTCCTCCTACTGGCGCGAAGGCGACGAGATTGTTCTGTCGATCGAACCGGATATCGACATTGCGGCACATCTGAAGGCGGCAAAGCAGCGAAATGGCCGCCAGTCGCCGCAGACCGCACTCGGCGACATCTTGCCGAAGCGGCTGGCCCAATTTCTCGTCGAGCGCGAAAAGATCGCCGGCAATATGGCCGACCTGGCCGACAGGG
>Ga0123341_1000193_pt1 | contig 31209 bp, 35 predicted proteins | sample Turbeapinknodule_FD_89959 | JGI IMG/M metagenome (GOLD analysis project Ga0123341, IMG submission 89959) | Root nodule microbial communities of legume samples collected from Mexico - Turtle bean Mexico pink nodule | ecosystem: Host-associated > Plants > Roots > Nodule | place: Mexico: Nepantla...
GGCAAAGAGTGAGAATGACACAATTTTGGCAGCATTTCACTATTCAATTAATCTTGAATTTACATGACCCAAACTCCTCTATATATAGCAAGAGTGGGCTGAAAATGAAAAGAGAATTGGAGGAAATTCAAATGTTGGCACATGGGAAGGTGGCTCATAAATTCAGCACATGTGAGGTAGGTTCTAGAATTCTTCCATGTGCTAGGAGTTCTAGAACCTTACGCTCCACTTAGGCTAAATGTGGGTTGGACCTAAGTTTAACTAGGAGTAGGAAACTCTAATTAAACTCAGGTTAGCATTTTAGATACCACTTTGCATGTTTCAACAAAAATACAAAAGAATTAAACTACGCTACTTTTGACAAAAAATGTAAAAACTATTCTACACTAGAGTTTATGACATGTAGAATGCGTCCTCTTGACCCCTCTTTGACCATAACTCTAGTGGTTGCCTCAATTTGACATATTGGTGACCTTTAAATGGATTGGTGCTGGGGTCTCTTCCATCATAAAGTATGCAGGGAGGGTGATGGTGAAGGTTGGTTTCAAAAAGCTATAGTATGGAAAGTCAGATTTGGGGACTTAGTATGATTTTGGGAGGATTCCTGGGTTGACAACAATAATCTCAAGGGTTTATATCCTAGATTATATTCTCTGTCTTTGAATCAAGGGATGATGGTGGGTGAGACTGGTTTTTGGGATGATTATGGGTGACATTGTCATTTAAAATGGAGGAGGGAGAGGTTCCAATGGAAGTCGGTTTTGGAGGAAGAATTATTAACAATCTTGTCTAGGGTTGTTCTGTACAATGACTCCAAGGATTATATTGCATGGAGAGGGGATTTCAAGGGGGTTTTTTTTTTTTGTGAAATCAACATATGCCCTTTTGGTCAACCAAGGCATCAAATCAAGTAATGGTGTATTTAGTCTACTATGGAAGACCACGACGTTGCCAAAAGTTCTAATCACTACCTGGAGAATCCTTCTAGACAGAATACCAACTAGTCTTTATGCACTTTTTGTAACCAATCAGAATAATCCTCCCTACATTTGTTCTTGGATTGTGTTTATGCACACTGTGTTTGGATTCTTTGCTTCAGATGGATAGACATTTTGGGAGCCCAAAATAAGGATATTTGTAGTCACTTTGTGAAATTCCATTTAGTTCATATGTTCAAGAAATAGAATCAAGTGTGGAAGGGAGTGTGGGTGGCGATTGTATGTTGTATTTGGGAGCACAGGAATAATGTGATCTTTAGACAAAGGGTTCTTGATTCTGAGGAAATCTTCCAAGCGGTTCAACTTCTTTCTTGGTTATGGTTGACAGGGAAGGCTCTTTTTCATATTCTTTCCCCAATTGGCACCTGAATCCTAATCAGTGCCTCCTCTGTGTTCGCTGAGTAAGACAGTAAAATAGAGTGAGGGGGGATGAAGCCTTAGACCCATTATGGTCTGTCATGTTGGTCCGTTCTGGTTTATAAGGGAACAATTCTCTCTTGGATTATGCAGGTGTTTAAGTGGGTCGAGCTAATAACTTTCACTTTTTCTAATGGGAAACTATATGTGGAGGCAGGGTTGTTTCTATATTGTGGATTGTATAGTCGTGGGATGCACTGGTTTGTGGCTGGTCTGATGCAGATTCATCCATGTTATAAGAAGCTAAGTAGTTTAGCAGGTAACTACAGGGAAGTTGTGGAAGATGTGTAGTAATTGATTGTGAAGTTGTTTGGAAGTATAAAGGGTGTAGTAATTATGTATCTATGAAGACTAGCAAGCTTATGAATGGGTTTAAGCATTCAAGGATGATAATACATTGTTCAATGGACTACAATTATTCTTGGTCTGTCTCATATTACAAGGGGTATCTCATACTCCATTATAGAAACCCAAAGAAGTGGTTATGACAATGCAGATTCATGCAGGTTTTGTGGAGAATTAGAAACACTTTTCACTTTATAACATGATTTTAATGTCTGTTTATGAAGGAGTTCTGGGAGGTCCTATGAATGCCTTGGCAGCATCTGTCAACACAAACTTCATGCTGGAATTTTACATTCTATATGGGTGATGCAAGCTGGTGGAGGTGTTGCTACCACAATTTGGACTAAGGCAACACTAATGTTAATACTTCGGCTTTTTGGTGCAATCTGGTGTGGTGTTTTGGTGCTGCCAAGGGGTGTATTGTTGCACACAGTTTTGTTTCTTTCTTAATGCAGGTTATCATGTTATATAGGAAGCAAATGAAGGGTGATGTGAGTAAAGGTAGCCAAATAGCCAATCTGCTCGATCAATAGCCCATTCAGTCCCTCCAAGATGATGCCAGCTCCACTGCCTTGTTGGTTAGAGGACACATCTACAGAGAGCACCCATCGGAAGTTGGCTTCTTCTTGGTGTGCATCTGCCGAGGAGAGCTCTACCACGAAATCAACATAAACTTGGCCTTTGATAGGGCGTCTGGGCTCGTACTGGACATCGAACTCTGATAGTTCTACTGCCCAACGTTCCATTCTTCACGCCACGTCCGGCTTTTGTAAGACCTTGCGAATGGGCAAGTCTGTCATCACCACTACAGTAAAGCTTTGAAAGTAGTGGCGAAGTCTACTTGCTGAGAACACTGCTATCAGAGCCGCCTTCTCTAGGGCCTGATATCTCACCTCAGGCCCTTGCAATACTTTGTTCACAAAGTATATATTGACTTCTGCACTTGGTCCTGTTCCAGCACGAGGACCGTACTGATCGCCAGTTCTGTAATTGTGAAGTACAAACGAAGCGGAATACCCAGTTGCGGCTTGCACAACACTGGGGGACTGGCCAGGTACTCCTTCAGCTTGAGGAACGCCTATTCACACTCCCTGGTCCAGATGAACATGTTGTTCCTCCTCAAACACTGGAAGTAAGGGTAACCTTTGTCCTCCCCAGCTGATTTGAATCTAGACAGAGCGGCCATCCGCCCTGTCAACTGCTGCACCTCCTTCACTGAGATCGGGCTCCTCATTGCGAGGATTGCAACGCACTTCTCAGGGTTCGTCTCTATCCCACGCTCGGTGAGTATGAAGCCCAAGAACTTACCCGCTTCCACCTCGAACACACACTTCTCGGGGTTCAGCTTCGATCTATATTTAGTTATTGTGGTAAATAGCTCTTTTAAATCAGCAACGTGTTGATCCTTCACCTGCGAGGTCACCACCATGTCATCCACATAGGCCTGCACATTTCACCCTATCATGGGCGCAAACACTCTGTCCATCAGCCTCCGGTAGGTGGCACCTGCATTTTTCAGCCCAAAGGACATCACTGTGTAACAATAGCAAGATAGCTCTATCATGAACGTCGTCTTGCATTTGTCCCTCGAATGCATCTTGATCTGGTTATACCCAGAAAAAGAATCTAGGAAGCTGAGCAACCTGCAACCCGAGGCGCTATCTACCAAAGCATCAATGCTTGTTAGGGGATATGAGTCCTTCAGACAAGCCTTATTGAGGTCCCTGAAGTCTATGCACATCCTTCCCGTTGGCCTTCTTCACCAGGACCATGTTTGTCAGCCACTCGGAGTACTGGATCTCCCTTATGTGGTCGACACTCAACAACTTCTGCGTCTCTTCTTTGATGACCTGTTTCCTCTCCTCGTTGAACTTTCTTCTTCTTTGGCGATCAGGTCGGACCTGGGGGTTCATTGTGAGGCGATGGCATAGGATGTTAGGGTCTATCCCAGGCATGTCCGAAGTGATCCATGCGAAGGTATCCAGGTGTCGTGCTATAACCTCGACAATCTGGTCCTACGCCGCTTGGCCTAGAGACTTACCAAGTTTGGAAATTTTGCCACCAATCTCCCTCTCCGGGATGTCGCCAGCTGCTTCGAGTTGTCTTTCTCGGGCAATCTCTGCGCGGGCGACCCCTTATTCACTTGGGGCCTGGGTAGTGACAGTGAACACCCCTCTCTTTGTCTTGAGGCTATTCTTGTAGCATCTCTTAGCCTCCTTCTGATCTGACTTGATGGTAATCACTGTTCCCCCAAATCAGGCAGCTTCATCTTCATGTGCCTTGTCGATGCTACCGCCCTCAACCTGTTCAGTGCAGGTCTACCCAACAGTATGTTGTAAGCTGAGGGAGCGTTAACAACAAGGTACCTGATGTTCTCTGTGCAGGAGGCAACACCATCTATGAGGGTGGTTCTCAACTCTAGGTGCCCACGCACTTCCACCTAGTCTCCAACAAAATCATACAAACAATCAGAGGCCTCAGTTGGTCAGGAGACAACTGTAACTTGTTGAAAGTCGACCAGAACATCACGTCTGCCGAACTTCCCTGGTCCACTAGGACACGATGCACCTTCTTCACTGTCGTCACTACCGAGATTACCACTGCGTCATTGTCATGAGGGACAATATCTCGGAGGTCAACCTTGGTGAAGACGAGGTCGACGTCAAGGGTCTGGTTTGCCTCTTGTGCCTCTACCGTCATCACCGCTCGTGCGTACTTCTTCCGCTGAGAAGTGGTGCATCCCCCACCCGAGAAACCCCTCAAAATGGTGTGAATCTCGCCATGAACGAGCATCTCGTGCCCCTAATCACCTCCTGGTGTTGGCAACGTCTGGCCTCCCTATGACTCTAGCAAGTAGTCCTTCAGGAAGACATTCTTCACCAGTTCATCCAACTGGTGTTCGAGTGCCAAACAGTTGCGTATGGGTGGCCAAACGCTTGGAGGAACTCGCACCAAGCGTTCTTGTTAGGCCCCAACCTCTTGTCAGTCTTTGCGAGCATCTTCAGTATCTCCGTTATGTTGGGGACAATGATGAGCTCCTGAAATTTCACTAGGAAGTTGTGCCTTAGTGGCACGTCCTCCCTCATGCGTCCCCTAGTTTGGGATTTTCTGGGCTCGTAGGGCTGCTGCTTTGTTGGGGCTTTCTTCTCCGTCGTTGCCTCATGTACCCTCATGGGCTGAGGTCGACTTGGCCCTCGCAGGCGGGTGAGGACAACACAATCGCGCTTCTTAGTGAGTTCCCCTTCTGCGACGATAAAAGCCACCGCTCGACGCCTGATCTCAACGAAAGTCTTGGGGCGGCTCCGGATGAGTGACTCACTTAAGGGTTCCGACATGATTCCCTTTCTAAAGGCGTGCATCATTATATCCTCATCCTTGGTGTGCAGCCTTGCCACTTGTGGCCCGAATCTGTTGAGGTAGTCCTTCAAGGACTCCCCTTGGTATTGTCTTACGTCAAAGAGATTGTAAGAGACTGGTGGGAGAGCCCGATTGGCTATGTATTGCTCCTTGAACAGCTTAAAAACTGCGCGAACGATGTCACATGCCCTTCAGAGAGGCTGATGAACCAATCTAGCGTCGTGTCTGCCAACGTGCTCATGAACAGCTTGCAATGCACCGCGTCAAAGTCCCCAACCAACATCATCTGTGTGTGGAAGGCCTTGAGATAAGCATCTGGGTCCTCTACACCTGTAAAGGTAGCTTTAGGACCCACAAACGTGGCTGGTATCACGGCGTCCATGATCGGTTGTGAAAACGGCATTGGGAAAGTCCTGGGTGGTATGACCGGTTCTTGCTCTTCCACCTCACGTTCCCCTGCCAGGTTCTGCAAGTTCCTGCGCAATTCCTCGTTGGTCCTGCGCAGTTCTTCGTTTCTCGCTTGCAACGCAACCAGATCAATCTGCTCTTGATGCCGCCACCGTTTCCTAAAGGGCGCGCATCATCTCCATGATCTGTTGCATGGTGATGCTCTCGCCTCTATTTGGTGCGACGGATCCTTCCCTCGTGTTTCTCATCTTGATGGATCTTTGCTCTATGCTTGCGAATGGACAACGTTTTTAATCGTGCCCCACGGTGGACGTCAAATGTTCCTGCCAGTTGACTCGATTGCCTTCATGTCCCTAACGACACTCACACGCCTAATTCTCTCTATACTGGCTCGTGCCTTCCTTTGATCGAAACACCTTGCACCTGCAAAGACAAAGGGGAGCCCTAAAGGTCGTTTGCACTTCGACGCTCAAGTTAATACTAGGGTTAGGAAACACCAAAACTCTTAATCGTAAAAACTCAGTGTAAAACTGTGTATCGTGTAAAACTTGCCTACCTTGTGAGGTTTCTTACTACCCTTTATATAGTCTAGGGTTTCCGTTGTTTCCACTACCCGCATTTATGATTTCTGAGGGTATGTCTTAGCGCCGCTATCACCCAATCTTAGGGTAATCTAGCGTGTAAGACTCCCTTACTGAAGGGCAACCTCTGACGGAATGGCCACCGGGATACCAACTCGTGCACCTAATCTCTGGGGCCATCTGTCTCGAGGGTGCCCTAGTTGTTCACGTGCCATGCATGCAGCCTACCCCTGGAACGCAACCCTAATGGGCCTTAGCGCTTCCAGCAGCTCTTTACTTGTGTCACGCCTGAATGCGCTATTCACACCACGCACATGAGCTCCCTGTGACCTAGGACTCTGCCCTTCTCTTTGGATGATTTACTGATAACTGGTGTGATTTCTGGGATCCACCTCTCGTGGTCCAGCTCCGCTATTTGAATCACCGAGGCCCAATGTCACATCGCCCTCACTCTGTTGCCGAGGACACATCAACACCTCCTAGTGATCGATGTCTGACAACTCTTCGGCATCTTGGCTCGCGTCGCTTGCAAGACACTGGCCATGCTGCTTGTGGGACCCAGCTTACGTGGCCCACCATTACTAGTAGTTAGCGATGTCCGAGGACTGGTCGGTACAATTGGTAAGGACCCAATGTTTGGCTCATGGAACCCTACAAAAGCCATACCAATGACCTAGTCAGAAGGGCATGTGTGGACAACAAAGATTGCTATACCTATTGGAAAATTCCAGGTCAAAATCATCTTGTAACTAGTTTAAGATTGTTGAGTTAAGTGGTGGGTCACTTAACTTTGCTTTGCTTGTTGAATGCTTAAACTAGGAGTATTTTTTGTATAAGGGTTGGGACACTCCTAAAGTGTCTCATTTTAATTCTATTAATTCATTGCTGATAAAAAAAAAGGTTCACTCTTGTTGGTAATTTATTCAGCAAAGCCTACCAGCCTGTAGTTAGGAAATTCAGAAAGATTTTAGACATCCAAAGATGTTTAAAGAGCAAGGACACATTGTTGTTGCCAAGGGTGCTTTTTGAGACACAATCATATGCATATTTGACTGAGAATTCCTCACCCTCCCACACCAATGTGTCCTTCTCATTCCTATTAGGCTTAACGCAAGACAAGGATGTCAACCTTTCTTCCTGTAGAGCAGTTTCTCATTCAAATTCATTACGTCTCCTATACTAAATCAACCCATTCTCCAACCTCACCCACCGTTAACCCTTGGTCCAACGAAATTGAATTAAACCAGGAGTCTTCCCAAAATCTAGCTTTGTCCCCATCTCCAATTCTCCATCCAATTGCTTTTTGGAACCATCTTAGCATACCTTCCTAACTACACACCTTACACAAGTCTTTCCACCACCAAGATTGATGTTTTATAAGGGTGTATGTTTGTCTAGACTCACTTCCATACTTTGAGTTAAGAACGTTGTTGGTGTCTTATAGAGAATGCACACTAATGCACACTTGAACTTTGGAAGAAATCAATTTATTTTAAAATACTTTAAAAATTAAATACTAATATCCATGATCCTTAATCATAACTGAAACAAGGGTTGGATCCTAAAAATAAGCAAAGAAACCACATACATGATTAAAGAAAGAAAATAACTAACACCTAAAATCAAGGGGCACTACTTTGAATCAGTCAATCATTAACAAAACCAAAAAAGAATAAGTGATAACATTCTTGAACATGTGACTTAACACTCCTCCTTGTTTAGATGATGCAAACTCCAAGTTTCTTCCTATGCTTCAAGAACTTAACTCCAAAGTTCCAAGTTCCCTTGATGTATATAATGACTTTCTTTGAAATCCTCATGCGAGTCTCATTTGGGCAATGCATGAATCTAGATAGAATGTCTACTGCATTTAGAATGCCAAGTCTGGTTGCTGACAAAATACATTAAACATCCTATCAAGCTTCTGAATTCAACCTCATCAACTTTGGCAGATCCATCTTCTTTGACTAGGTTCTCCTTTTGATTCATGGGAGTTCTCATTTCCTTGCAATCTTCCATCTGGAACTTTTTAAGTATTTCTTTTGCATATTTCTTCTGACAGATAAATACTTCATCCTGACAATTTCCATCCCAAGAAAGTAAGTCATCAGGCCAAGGTCTGTGATTTCAAAGACCTTCTTCATTTTCAACTTGAATTGATTGACCTGATCAAGATTATTTCCAATAACTAACAAATCATCTACATAAAGAGAGATGGGTAGAATGTTTGCACCATCATTCTTGACAGAGTAAGTCCAGTGCTTGTTGTTTCCGCCCAAAATTTCTTTGAGAGATTCTTCTCTTGAAGCATGCAATGAGTCATTTCCATTATAAATCTATTTCTCCTTTCACTAACTCCATCTTGTTGTGGAGTGTATGGGGCTGTAATTGATGCTCATTCTTGCCTCCTCACAAAAATGATTGAAAGTTTCTGAAGTGTACTCCTTGCCATTATCAGATCATAAAATTTGAATTATGCAACCACTTTCATTTTCCACCCTGACCTTGAATTTTATAAATGCACCAACAACTTCTGATTTTTGTTTCAAAAAGAAAATCCAACACATTCTTGTTAGATCATCAATAATGCTATATAATAAAGGTTACTATTTAATGATGGTGTTCTTCGAGGACCACAAAGATTAATGTGTATGACCTGCAATTTCTTCAAAGCTCTCCAAGCTTGTTTAAGGAATGATTGCCTATGTTGCTTCCCAAATTTGCCTGCTCGACAATAGGTCAGGTCATCATTAAGATCAGAAAGTCCTTCTCCCAATTTCTTAAGTAGCCCTAAAAGATGAAAACGCCCAAGTCTTTTGTGCCAAATTTCAGTGGCACTTTCTTTGGATTTAAAGGCCATGTGCTCCTCCTCCATTGGATCGAGTGCAAAACTTTTTTCCTTAATTTCAACTTTAAACAAATCTGTCATCAATATCTTTAATTAAGCAATTTCTTCAAAGCTCTCCAAGCTTGTTTAGGGAATGATTGCTTATGTTCTTCCCAAATTTGCATGCTCGATAGTAGGTCAGGTCATCATCAAGATCAGAAAGTCCTTCTCCTAGTTTCTTAAGTAGCCCTAAAAGATGAAAATACCCAAGTCTTTTGTGCCAAATTTCAGTGGCATTTTCTTTGGATTTAAAGGCTATGTGCTCCTCCTCCATTGGATTGAGAGCAAAACTTGTTCCCTTCATCTCAACTTTAAACAAATCTTTGCCATCAACATCTTTGATTAAGTAATGTTTATTTTCAAACATCACTTTATAGCCTTTTTCCAACAATTGACCAATACTCAAAAGATTTTGATCAATCTCTTGCACAAAAAGAACATCTATAATGGTTTTTGTATCTTTATAGCTTGTGATAGCTATTGTGCCTTTTATTGTCAGGTGTTCACCATTTCCAATCCTCACCCCTTTTAATCTCAGTAATTCTCAATTCCTTAAAGAGTTCCTTGTCTTGTGTCATGTGGTTGGTGCAGCCATTGTCAACCAATCAACTTTCACTTGATTCTCTGCTTGAGAAACAAATGGCTACGAACAATTGATCTTCCTCTTCTTGATCAGCAACTAGAGCATCTGCCTCTTTCACCTGATTTTTTTTTGCATATCACTACTTTATGTTCAAGTTGGTTGCATTTGGAACATTTGACGTCAGGTCTTCTCCAACATTTGAATGGTGGATGGCCTTTATTTACACAGTGTTCGCAATGTGGATATGTTTTCTTTAAGCCTCCTTCTTTGCCCTTTTGGTGATTGCTAAATGAATTTTCTTCATTTGATGGTTGGTCTTCCAGTTCTTCTTCTTTCTATACCTGTTGTAATCTTTATGCTTGGCTGGTAAGGCTTCTTCTACTGCTCCATCTTGTCTCATGGCTTTTCTTTTGTTCTTGTACTTGTAAAGCATTTAAAAGCTCTGCAAGAGAAATTTTTGATAGGTCCTTTGTGTTTTTCGGGGTTGTTATGGTGACTTTAAACCTCTTTGGAACTGTTACAAGCAAATTTTCCACAATCCTTGAATCATTTAACTCAGATCCGAGCAACCTCACTTTCTTGGCAATGCTTAGAAGTCTGTCAGAGTACCCTTTTATCGATTCTGACTCCTCATTTTCTGCAATTCAAAATCCCTGATTAGATTCAAAAATTGCATTCCACGAATCCTCTCACCACCTGAATATTCTGCCTTGAGGTAATCTTAGATTGCTTTTGTTGAATTCAAGGACATTATTCATGTGAATATCATAGGAGATAAAACTACAAATAAACATGTTTTTGCCTTTGATTTCTTTTTCTTTTCCTTCTGTGATTTTATTTGTGCCACGGTGGGATTTGATGGAAGTGGATAAATTTCATAGTCCTCTTCTACAGCTTCCCATAGATCCAATGCTTCTAGGTGTAGGTCTCCATACGTAATGCCCACATATGAGAATTGTCTCCATCAAAGACTGGTGGTGTCATTGCTGAAAAATTGGACTCTCCTTCCATTGATGCACTCCACTAACCTCACAGATCCCTTAAGAAGAGAGGTCTAATACAAATTTGTTGGTGTTTTACAGAGAATTCACACTTGAACTTTGGAAGAAATCAATTTATTTTAAAATACTTCAAAACTTAAATACTTATATCCATGATCCTTAATCATAACAGAAACAAAGATTGGATCCTAAAAATAAGCAAAGAAACCAGATACATGATTAAAGAAAGGAAATAACTAATTCCTAAAATCAAGGAGCACTACTTTGAATCATTCAAACATTAGCAAAACAAAAAAAAATTAATGACAACATTCTTAAACACGTGACTTAACAAACATCTTTCCATTTCCCTCTTTCTTTTTCCTTAAAAACGCCACTTCCATTTAGGCAAAAGAGAAAAGTTGAAACAACGAACATCTTTAATCCCTAATCCTCCCTCCTCCCTTGGTTTTCCTATTTCCTCCAGTTGACCTAAGATATTGTTCTGCAGTTCCTTTGGATGCTAAAATAATCCTTTTATATACCAATTCAGGGGCTTTATAGAAGGATAAATAGTAAAGTTCTAAACACCGACTTAATTAAGCATATTCTCCTCGCCAGAGATAAAAGTCTCCCCTTCGAAGCACTTAATCGAGTTCTTAATTTGGTCAAGATAGGTTCCTTATACTGTCCCTTTCTTAGATTGACACCAACAACCATACCTAGATATTTGAAAGGTATTGAAATTTGTGTACAATTTAAAATCTTCGCATAGCATTCAAAGGTGTTTCTTTCAATATTTAGGCCCGCTAATTTAGATTTGTGAAAATTAATTTTTGACCCCAATGCAAGCTCGTAACACCTAAGGATAACTTTGATTGTAAGTACACTTTGATAATTATCTTCACATGTAAAAAAGGTAGTCATCTGCAAATTGCAGAATGCATAACTCAACCTCAAGCCTTCACACTTTTACACCGTTAAGCATGTTCCTCTTAACAACTTGTCTCACAAGCCCTACGAGGCTCTCAACTACAATGATAAAAAAAAAGGTACAAGAGGATCACCTTGCCTCAACCCTCTCGAAGGTTTAAATTTTGTTGTAGGGCTTCCATTTACTAACACCGAAATCGAAGCAAACATTAAGCATCATCTAATCCAGTTAACCCATTTGTCATGAATGTCTAACGTACATAACATGTCGAATAAAAAATCTCACTTAACCGAGTCATAGGCTTTTTCATAGTCCACTTGCATGCATAAACCTTTTTTTTTCGCTTCTCTTGAAATCCTCAATAACCTCGTTGGCTATCAGAACGCTATCTAACTTCCCTCTGTCTTTCAAGAAAACATACTGGTTTTCATCAATTACCAAGGGTAAAACCTTCGAGATAATCTTGTATAATGCCCACACTAATAATATTGGTCTATATTGTTCAAGTTGTAGGGGGTCACATAATTTAAGTACGAAAGCAATGAAAGATGCATTATAGCCTTTAGAGATACTACCTGTGTCCTGAAAGTGCCTAACTACCATAAGGATATCCTTTTTCAAAACCTCCCAGCTATTCTTTATGAAATTCAAATTAAAACCATCTAGCCTCGGGCTCTTCAAGCCATCACATTGCCACACTACTTCCTTTATTTCTTCCTCTGAAATGTCTGATTTTAGACTTACATCATCTTCCAGGGATATAGAATTGAAATCCACTGCTCCAAGCCCGACCCTAAAATCCTTTGCAGTAGAGAATCTTTCTTCAAACAATTTATTTGCTTCCATCCTTACCTCCTGCGGATCCTCCTTCCAATGTCCCCGTATATCAACACCTTTAACTTCATTTCTAAGCCTTCTCCATCTGATAAGAGAGTGATAGTATTTTGAATTAGAATCTCCATGCTTCAACCAATTTGACCTAGCCTTTTGACGTAGAAGAAAGTCTAATTTTTTGTTAGTTAACCTTAGTTTACTAACACGGTCCGACCACTTCAACCAAGAATTTTCCTCCAAACCACTGTTCTCATCTTCATTATCCAAATCCTCAATTTCCTTCAAGAGTTCCTTCTTTGTTGTTTCCAAGTGCCCAAACACTTCCTTATTCCATACTTTAAGATCAACCTTCAAAAGTTTCAACTTGTCCTTGAATATCCTTATTCCATCACCTTGTACCTTGTAAGAGTTCCATTTGTCTTTCACAAATTTCTTAAAATCGTTATCCAAAAGCCATACATCAATAGACCTAAAGGGCTTTGGTCCTTAGTCCTTGACCAAGGATTTCACCACAACCGCACAATGGTCAGAAATTTCCCTTGGTTGAATATATTGTTTACTCATTGGCCATTGTACTACTTAAACTGCTCTATCTAATTTGCTTATTGTACTACTTAAACTTTCTTCCAATAATTGGTATTTCCAGCAGCAAACTGTTTTCAATGAAGCAATTAAACCTTTTAATATCATTTGTTTGGGTGCCCCTGATACTGATTCCCTTCCTTTCATTGACACTCTTGACCATGTTAAAATCACTCAAAAAAACACCACTTGTAGATTAGATTTGCCAACTTGATGTTATGTAATCCCTCCCAAAGAATATTATTTTCAACCATGTTACATGGAGCATATACATTAACCATCGAAATGTTCCTTTTGGATTTGATGTGTTGGCCAAACATTACAATGAAGTCTTTTCTTGTTATATGGTTATCATAATTAAATACTTCCTTATGCCACATGGTTAACATACTCCCTACCTTATCAACACCTTCGTTATGAAGCCATCCTATATTGCTATCTCCCCACAACAAAAAGTATTTTGCATCTAACATTGAATTAGTCTTTGTTTCCTGTATACATACTAATTTTGCACCCTCTTTAGAGATTAAATTCCTCACATATCTCATCTTAGTTTCCCCACCTAGCCCTCTAATATCTAAACTAATAATAATCATAAACACCCAGTTTTGTTCCCCTCCTCACATTTCTTCTTACCTTCATAGTCTCTCTCTTCCATGTTTTCCAACTCTCTAATTACCTTTTCCTCATCCCCACCACATGTTATCCCTATTTGTTTACCTATCTCCCATAATTTAATTGGTTCAATTATGTCTACTGAATTCCATAACCTTATATTACAATTAACTATGCTACCATTAGAAATTGAATTACTCAAAGAGTTAGGTACTAACTTGGATTGGTTGTTATTTCATAACTGTAGGTCTTCCTTTCCTGATAAAGACCTCCACTGGGGATGCCTGCTTGATTCCCCAATTTCCCATAAACCTTGTTACTTCCACCCACATGGAGGGGTAATGTAATTGCCTCCCCATTCTACTACGTCTTCTCCTAGAAAACGTGATAACATCAACGGGTCAAGATTTACTTGTCCTCATTCCCTTTCATACACACCATGGTTGATTAGTTTTGTTTGTGGTCCTTCAAACTGAACTGGCTCATTCTATTTCTCGAAACCATTAGATTTGTGGTTGGTGTAGGGCGTCAGACTCCTCCCAGGCTTCGATGGCACTTGTGAACTTAGTGTAGTTTCCTTCTCACTTGCTCCCATCGATACGCGCTTCACGGATTCACGTACAGGACATGCATTGCTTTCCTCCAAAACGACCTCTCCAATTTCCTCATCAAAGGTTCTGCCCCTAACTTCGCAGGACTAGGCTGGTTTAGATTGTGTATGGTTCGAGCCCATAATGGGCATGGAGTGAATGCTTTTTAGAGCCTCTACTGCCTCAATCAAATTTGTGCAAGGACATCTTGGAAAACCTTGGGATTAGGGCACCCAAGGCTAGCCATTAGGGTTTCACTCTGCCCACATATTGCCTCTTCCATGATTATTTTGGTAACGTTCACCTGCACAGGTTGAGGATTCAACAAACAAGGATGTGACTAAAACATGCTCCTTCCGACCTATGCTTTTCTCTAGCGCCTCCTCTGCTTGTGGTTGTGACCCCTCATCTTCATTTTTGTTCTCTGAAAACATAGTTTCATCTACATATGAATCTGATGAAGAGACAATATCTTATGAATCATAGTGTTTGTAGTGGCATTTGCATAAGCCTTCATTTCCATTTGGAGTTTCCTCTTCAATAATAATACTATAAACATCACCATTAATCTTTATACCTTTTTTCAAACTTGCTTTGTCGCTCCTGAGAAGCCTAACTTGAAGTCTAGCATACTCTATGTCTCAGTTTTCTGTATCTTTATCAATGAATACAAGAGAAACAACTTCACCAACCACTTTTGCAAAACAATCTTTATTCAAAAACAAAATGGGAAGACCAATGCATCTTACCCATACAAATTTATGGCTAGCTAAGGAATTCTCTGACCATGGATCAATTGTATCAAAGATACTTTCAAACCATTCTTTGTTCAACTTTACTAAGTTCTCCATACTTTTGCCTTCTGTTGGAGTCATTAAAATCATATTATCCCTCATTTACCTTGTTTTGATTATATTCATCCCTCCCTTAACGAATTTGTCACGAACCTGAGAAAAGTCTAGCTTTGGTACCATGACCAATCGTACTACTTTCCATCCATGGAAGTATCTGTTTTTGAGTTTCAATGATATGGCCCTTCCACATCACTTGAGAAGAGGATCCTGTCACTGCATTTGCAAAGGATTTCTTCCCTTTCTTTTCCTTCCACACCTCCTTGTGTTTTTATCTCCCTTGTATCATTGCGTATGTTCTTTCTTACCTCCGTATTTGAGCCATACCTTACTCTCATGTATTTTGGCACGTTGACATTGAGCTTCATTTTACTAATATAAATCTGATATGGATCCTTCTCTAAAAGTATCACATTTGCCACCTCATAAAACCTCACAAGACTTCCTTTATTGTAGCCCATCTCTGAATTTTTTTTATCATATCGTATTCTCCAAATCCATTCAGAAAATTACAAAAGAAGAAGGTTGTGAAGTTATGTGATGATTGTTGAGGTCTGTGGATGTTCTCATAAAACCCTTTTGCCATTGCTATAAAGAGGAGAGAGAAAAAAAACACACAAAAATGCATAATTATGTCTATGGATAATTGATGATATAATTTAAGTATCTATATAAATGGTCATATAATCAATTATATAGGGTCAAATTAAATTATCCTTGTAGTGACTTTAAAAACTAGAAATTTGATCATAATGATGTCTTTGGCATAATTGAGTATCTTTTCTAACTGATAACAACAATTTATATTTGAGACAAGTAATCGGTTAAGTTATTTTTCTTCAAAATTGATTGAGAAGATTTACTTAGGCCAATTCTCTCTCCTTGTAGTGTATATAAATGATTACAGTTGAATGTAAATCAATTATTTGTTTTCAATAGAGACCGTTTTTTTAAATTCCAAACCAAAAGAAGCAACCACAAGTTTTGATGTGTTTCTTCCCACGCTATAAAATTCTTGGGTACCTCTTATTTATTCTGCAATGGACTCTTCATAATATATTTGAGAATGTAAAAAACCACATCGGAAAATGAAGGAGAAATGTCCAAATTTTTTATTGAGATAGACAAAAGGAAAAGTCCTAACTTCAACATACATCAATCAGACAGACTCTACAAAATAAAATAACCAAACCAGATATAGCATGCAAAAATTTTAGTGAAGAGAAAATGAGAAAGCAACAAAGTGCGTAAACTAGTTTTTGAAGAAAGAGAAGAGTTGGTGATTGACGAGATTAATAAAGAAATGCAGTATAAAAGTGTATGTACAGTGAATATTTCACTCTCTTTCCACACCCGTTATTAATTAAATTTTGCGATGTTAGAGTTGATATGCTGCCATAAGCACATGATACTCTTTTCTTTTGTCATGCGAATTCTAAAAGTGTGATCAATGTTAAGGCAATGTTAAATTGCTTTGAGCTTGCTTCGAGTTTGAAGGTGAATTTTTTGAAAGCAGAATTGGTGGAGTGGGGGTCAATGAGTTTTCTATTTGGGGTTTTGCAGCAATTCTTAATTGTGATACTATGAAAGTTCCTTTTAAATATTCGGGGTTTGCCAATTGGGAGTTGTCACACGAGGGAAGTTTTTTGGGATGGTGTGTTGGATAGAATCAAATCCAGACCGGGGAGATGGAAAGGTAGGAATTTGTCTTATCAAGTTTGTTCTTTTGTCTATTTCCTTGTTCTATATGTCGATGTTTAGGTTTCCTGTAGGAGTGATGAAGAAGATTGAGAATATTCATAGGAACTTTCTTTGGGGATGGGGTTCCGAGGGGAGGAAGATTGCTTGGGTTTCTTGGAAAAAGGTTTGTGAGACGAAGGGAGAGGGAGGACTCGGTGTGATCAATGTCAAGGATTTCAATTTGGCTTTGCTCAGTAAGTGGATTTCGCGGTTGGGATCTAATGAAGGGGGTTTGTGGGAGGAGGTTCTGGAATCTAAATATGGTGGCTGGAGGAATTTGAAAGAGGACAAAGGTAGTTCTTATGAATCCCTCTGGTGGAAAGATTTGAAAAGGATCTGGCAGCTTCAGAAGTGGGGCAACAATTTTGGAGATTGTTTAAAATGGGAAATTGGTAATGGAAAGTCTATTAGGTTCTGGGAAGACCGGTGGACTGGTAATGATGCTTTCAAGTCTACGTTAATCACTGAGAAAGAAGCATCATTGGATAGTTGTGGTTCCCGGAAAAACTTTGGGTGGGAGTGGTCTTTGGGGTGGAGAAGAAACCTTCTTGATTGGGAGCAGGTGGAGAAATATTTTCATTTGTTTTTTATTGTAGGATATCTTGGTATAACGTGGAACCTTTGTTATGCGTGGTTAGGTATTACGACAATTGTTCATTTTCATGCTTTCTCACACTTTTTGCAGTTCAGGTTGTGTAATGCTCCGGAGTCGGTAAATCTTGGCTTGGATAATATTTGGATAGCGATGGTCAGTGAAATCTGGCGTCATAAAAATAAGATAGTTTTTAATGAGGGAATTTTGGACTTTTCTGAAATCTTTTCTTTGGCTCAGTTGAAGGTTTGGGCTTGGCTCTCATCTAAATTTCTCTCAGCTAGTTTTTTTTTTTCTGATTGGTATCTCGCCCCTTTGGTTTGTCTGTATTCGCTTTAGTGGGATTTCGGAGAAAGTTTCTGTAAAATTATGTCAAGAGCTGTTTTGTTTTTTAGATATTTAAAAAGTGTTATGCGGTTAGCTTCTTATATCTTTTTATATAAGAATTGAATTATTTTTAGTCGTTTCAGATAATGGGTTTTTGATCCTCAATGTCACTTACAAACATAGTATATTGTTAGGGAGAGTCGAAAAGGTATACTTTTCAGATTTCATCAAAAATAATATTTTAGAAAACAGTGTCTTTAAAAAAAATTGGTTATGTTTTTTTTTTTTCCGTCATAAAAAAAAGTTTTACTGTACTAAAAATATGAAGCGGCTCTTATTAGAAAAAACCTCAGTAAAGTAATATTTTTCGACGGTAAAACTGTTTTAACACTGAAAATCTTTTCAGAAATCTTAACTCATCTGTTTTAACTAAGATGGTAATAACCCTAGTTTAAAACCATGAAGTTTAAGTTTTGCTTGCAAATTGCAAAAATAAAAATGGTGATCAAACTTACTTTTATTTATTTTATTTAAACAAGCTAAATATAATGCTTAGACTGAGCTTGTTAAATATGAAGATTGAGTGCTTGAGCTTAATTTATTTTAATTTATTTATAACTTGATTATTTTTACATCAATATATATATACTCGAGGATCAATTTTAATCTGATCAAATATTTAACAAGAGAAGGAAAACAAAAACATATTTAAAAATTCTTTAAAGATAACATTATAAGTTTCAAATTATCATCATACTTAGTGAGTAGTTGATCTCATTTACACTTTTACCTTTTCACCTCTTAACCACTGGAAAACCAATCACATTTTTTACTTGCTCACATGACAAATTGAGATTTTTCTTGCAATTTTCTCTCAATATTTCTGACTGCATTTTCACTGATTATTAACAACATAAAAACTTGAGCCTTGCTGGTAGCAAGTTAATGTACGTAGTGAATAAAGGAGAAAAGTCTGAGACATATGTTCAATGTATTGCGCTATTTTCAGGGTCAAACATACACAAAGACAATCACACATTTTAATCATTAAAAATGTCCACACCACCACAACCAGTCTTATAACACACTATGTCAGAATCATTTGATTCAGAGATTAAGAATGAGTTACACAATGAGGAGCAACAAAGTTTCCAAGAACCGATCAGTTATTGTGAATGCACCTTGCTCTTGGATTGCAGTATTTGAACAAGCGGCCACAAGATATCCAATCTGTGTACATTTCTGTTGTTTTGACCCTGCCACACACTTTACTCATCAACCATCAATGGAGTTAATGTATTTGGTTTTTAAACTACACATCTATACACATTGGTCCCAGAAACATTAAGTTGTCAATTTACAAATAATCATATCCCTATAAGAATGATTAATTAGTATAGATGAAAACTTTAAAAAACTAGAGCAATACAAGTTGTCACTTTCATAAGCCTCTTACAGTTATGACTCAAAAACACTGCAAATTTTTACTCAATTCTCTTATTCAGGGGATACAATGCAAATGACTTCTATAAAGTTGCCATGAAATTTAAGTTATTTATCAAATATACTGTTCTACTGAAGACTAAAGCATGAATTATGATATTACAATACAACAGCTTCAGTTAGCATAGTTTTTTATAATAACTAAAATTATGAACTAGGTGGATTTATTGAGTAAGCTTACATGATATTGTGATATTTACACAGGAAAAAGATATGAAAAACAAGAATAAATATCATGTATTCAAAAAATGGAAGACAAAAATCCAGTATAAAGTTCTAATTATAAGGGTATATATTTATCCAATAAAATTAGGACGAAGACTGAGTTAGTTGAACAATTAAATTTAAGTATGCAATGTGCTAGTAGATATAGGAGGCTTAATTTATGACAAAAGAATATTGGACCTAATTTTAAAGCCTGCTAATGAAATTTTATTGTCTCTCCATGCATTTGATTTGGTGTTTTCAACAATGGACTAATCTACTATAATTGGTATCCAAAGTATTTGCCATACATTTAAGCAAATTATAGACCAAGATTCCAGAAATTTTATGTCAGTACTTGAGTCTTGTAGAATGAAACAGTGGAGTACGTAGGCTTAATTGCATAAAAGTAAAGCTAACTTTTGAGTTTTAAAATTACCTCCACAACAAAGCATATCCATATCTTTTCACCATGAACTTTAGTACCACCCTTCAAAATGGTAAGACCCAAACTTCTTATGGCTTCTGCTATTTCAAGAAAATGGCTGCACTCCTCACAGAGCATCTACAACAAAAGGTATAATTAGAATAAAGAAGACACTCAATAAGGGATTATATCAACAACAGTTTAATATCTCAGATCCTTAAATTAACTGCCACTAACTCCCTTTCTCATCAGGAGGAGTTTCCTCATGTGTTACAATTATTAAATTAATCAGTAACATAGAATAAATCAAATTGTAACTTTCAAGTCTTATGTACCTCCACAAGCATCTGTCCATTCTTGCTAAGATTCTCCACTAATACCGAATGAACTTTCAGATGGCCCCCTACTTCCATTGCCCAGCTTGAGCCCTGCTCATAACTAGAGGATCCAAGAATGTCTGCTTCCATGTGATGCAGCTGCAAAATTTCATCAGTGTTAAACAATGGAGATAAGTTCACATGCAGAAGATGTTGGAACTAAATCAAGAAAATCCTGATGTATGCACATCTTCATGTTCAATCAACTTGACGATAAATATATATAGCATAATTTTTTTACAGACCATGGACCAGAGGACAGATTTCTAAACCTCCCTTAAACCTTACCTTAGACTTTGTATCACCAAAGTCAGCTAGCTTGTCAGCATGTTTAGTTATGCTTTGGAGAAAGAGCATGTGCTTTATTGCACGCTCCAGTAGGGAATCAATACTGCACTGTTGAGGTTACAATGAAAATTTTAGCCACATGAACCAGATCTGTGATCATTACTCAAAACCCAACAAAACAAAGAGGAAACAGACTCCAGAATGATACCTTTGCTCCATTTGGCACCAGCTCTCTCAACTCCTTAATACGATCTTGGATTAATTGCCTGTCCCTTGGCCGAGGCCTACAACTTTCCCCAGGCCTGGCCCTTTTTTTGCTGTTCTTAGATGGTTCAGATGACCTTTCAAGTTGTCCACTACTTGAACTAGGGAACGTAGATGAAACAGCTTTGGAGGACATCACACCACATATTCCTGATGATGAACTCAAAGAATGGTGTTTGTCCTCTTTGACAAGAGAGAACTGATCTATTGAACAACCTTCTGAATTAATAGCATACACATTGTGAGTAGAAGCTTCATGGTTTTTTCCAGATGCCATTGCAGATTGCATTGATGGACAAAACGATAATTCACTATTAACATCATTATTACTATGGCAAATGTTGGCCACCATTGCTTCCAAAAGATGCTCTGGACGAGATTCAGAAGTCAATTGGCTAATCTCATCTGACATTTCAACAGTTTTCATATCTTGATTAACCTGTGCTGGCCAATCAAAACATTTACTCCCTTTCAGAAAAGATGGTCCAAGTGCTTCATGCAGCTCACAGCCAACAGGGAAATTTAACACATGTGACATATCCTTGTAAGAAGGCTCAGAACAAAACTTTGACTTTTCAACATGTTGCGAGTTTGCATCTGAAGGTTGGGTGAAATTCAACACCCCTTTTTGGTAATGCAACTTATCAGTTTCACAAACAACAGTATCAAGAAAAGCTGAAGGAAAGTATGCAGAATCAATTTTGACTTTTTCTGATGGACATATTAAATCATTATCTGTAACAAAGTCACTTAAAAATGACAAGACATTGTTTTCTGATTCCAACCTCACATCTTTGCAGCCACTACTTCCTTCTTCACCCTTCCTCCCATAGAGAGGTTTCATCTCTTCAAAATCTTGATGCTCCACATTCATCATATTGGATATTGACTGAAGCAAAATGGAACTTTCATCACTGTACAATTCAGGCCCCTCTTGCTTGGCCACGTCATCAGACATTTTCACACAAGCAGAATGAGGTGCATCGTTCCTCCCAGAACATTGAAGGAGCATTAAAACATCTGATGTTTCACTCTTCATAGATTTCTGTGAATTGTAAAAGCCAGTTGGCATAACATCTGAAGACAAATTTTCCTTTAATATATCCAGCTGAAAAAAAAAGAAATATAAACCTCATGATAATTCTCCACACATTAAGGTTAAAAGATAATTATGACACGGTTTCACTTCTCTATATTAATAGTGTGTTTAAAAATGTCATGTTAACAGTTACATAAACCCCAAATATGCATATTCATGCACCATGCAGACATGTGAACATAGAGAGAAGTGAAGACAAAAGATTACCTGAGATAAAGAACTCTTCAAACTGCCCTGCATTTGACTGGGACATTGGGCTATTGAGTAATTTTGAGTAGACAAAAAGAGATTTCTAATATGAGTTACAAACCCCGTATCTTCAATCACCTGCTACCAGGGATGTAAAAAGAGAAGGAAATTATTAAAAATAAATCAATTTCCATATAAAATCATATCCAGGAAATCTTCTACAAATCATCAAAATTATAGAACAGCCCAAGACAAGACAATGAAATTATAATATTATATAGACAGGAAACATATTGTACAACACACCCCTAATAAAAACTACTCAGAATTTTCCCAACCCTCCACAGCATGGATTCTCCAATGTGCTCAGTTCATAAATTACTTTCTATTATTTATTCAAAAAATAAATAATACTATCAATCTCTCATTACTTTTTAAAAATAATTCATAAAGAGAACAATTTCCCTCTTTTGTTTATGAAGATACAATGTTTCAATGTCTCTATATTACACATTTATTTGTTTCTTGTACTTTTATTGGATATAAATGTTTTAAAAGCATGGACACTTCATTAACATGCAAAGAATCAGTATCATATACATTAAAGTATCGGTACTTCATAGGTTTGAATACTTCATTGATATGTGTCGGTGAAGTATCCTAGTGTATAAGTATTGGATATGATATGAATCAGATACGGGTACCTGAAACAAATTCAAGTGTTGGTGCTTCATAGCTTGCACCATTTGAGTATATAACTGTTTCTCATCAACCAAGGTCAGGGTAGTCATACATGACATAATTTTCCATGGTACTAAAGCATGTCTCAATCTGGTTTTCATGACAAATCATCTAGTATTGATAGGTAGTTTAGTAAATTATAAATTAGTATACCTGTGGCCTAACATAATTACATGATGCCTAGAGCCTATTATGACAAAACAAGGGGTGATTTGTTAATAACCTTTCCTCCATTTCTCTTTATTTTTCACTATATATGTATTTACCTAGCACATACAATTAGAATTATAAAAGTATTTAACCAATATCTCAATCAACAACCAGAAATTACCAAAATTAGTTGGAAAAGGATTGAAGAAATATAAGCAAGCCGTGCTATCTAACTAGTTATGGTACATCGAAACAAACGAGTGCAAATCTATCTTTTTGGTACATTAGTGGCAGTGAGGTTTGAACCTATGATCGCATGCAAACTACCCAAGCCCCTTGCCACTAGTCCAATCTTTGAGACTTGAATGCAGAAAAAAATTTGAAACCCTGAATACAAAGGCTGCTTTGCACAGCCATAAAGAGATAATACATGCCTTCTTGAACCATACAACCACATTATCCACTATTATGGTACAGAATCAAATCAAATAAAGATGAAAAAGAAAAAAATGTCTTACTTTATTAAGAGAACCAAGCTGAACAACACCAAGTGGGGCTACAGCAACAACAGCAACAGTCTACAAGACAAAATAAAAGCTTAATCAATTAAAAATCTTAATCTAACCAAAGTACAGTGGTGCAGATTTGGAAATTATTTTCAAAATGATAATCACTATCTTTCTAACAAAGTATACTAGACCAGAATGCAACATAGTCCGCTTCAGAGCAGTTCAGTTGTATTTAGCGAATAAAAAATAATGAGACAGAGTCATGTAGTGGCCCAATAATGCCATATTGTGTCTATTACAGTATTAACCACAGTTTTCCAAATATACTATTAAAATTAAATTGTCCATCTCCTAAGCATTTGTAAAGTATGGAAGGTCTAATTTCTGGGTGAAAATAGAAAGTTCACTTTTCCAGATTTTAGTTAAACACGTGTGTTGCAAAGCTGTGAAAAAAATATTAAAGCAGTTAGCATACCCTGATTCCAGCAGAAAACTGAGACTGCCACCCATCAGCAAACTGAAAATTAAACCAAAAAGTGGGAAAGGAATAAGAATGATTGGAACATATTGACATGATACTCCAAGGTTGAGAGATCCTTAATGATGCAATTAAATAATAAGAATCTTCACCTCAAAAGACAAGCCAGAACCTGCAACCTGATTATCTGCACAGATCCACCTATGCTTTCCTGTAACAGCAACCTGTCCAACAATACTGTGAAGAAAGAATATTAGGACAATCTAAACAAACAGAAAATCAAATTGTGTACAGTATAAATTCTACATTTAATCAATCATACCCTTCTCCTAAGGAATATGCATGATACGACATCTTAGCCACTGCTAAGCCTAATGCGTTGTGCGAAAATTTCCCACAACCAATCTGCTCCACGATATTCCGGCAGTGCTTATTTTCTGAAGAGTCATAATCATCAGGATTGTTATAGTACGCGTCCTCCCATGTCAAGATCCTGCAAGCAAGAACCACATCGAGAAACTTTAGGGGACAACATTATGGAATTCAAGTTCAACACTGATAAATAAATCTGTAACATAAAAAAACGAATCACCAAAATTGCGAGCAACATTACATCATTCAACAGTAACGAGCTTTCTGCCAGTACACTTGATATAAAACAACAACAAATGCCACACTTATCCTACTTCCATCACAATACAATGAAAAACATAAAAGATTTCAAATAACAGAAGGATCACAATCCTCAAACAAAATGACAAAATAGAAAACATCCAAGAGCAAAAATACTCGCAAAACAGTACAATGACATTGATTCAAGAGAGCAGATACACAACACATGCCCTTCTTAGTACAAAAACTCTAAATTCAAACCAAGCATGGAAATCACCAAACTTGGAAGAAGGACAAAACACAGGGATAAATATCAATAAAAATCCTTCACACTTAGAGTTGATCTTAGAATTTTGGTCAACTCAACCCCACAAAACCAATTAGATACACTATTTTGACCTTATCATTAATCTACGAGGGATCTCAAACGGTTGATAAAACCCATTTGGCATTATAAAATTAGTTAAACAGGCAAAAGCTGGAAAATGTACACAACCAATCAAATTAATCCGGTAAGTAAAATGGCAAGTCAAATTTCAGACAAAGGATTCAAACATGCAAAACCACAACTTCACCAAATTTAGCATATTATGAGTTGCTTACATCCAAAACGAGGGTAAGTTCAAAGACACACCAAAGGAAAGACGCAACACACAAGGCACACACACACAGAACAAAAAGAAATAACATCACAAGCACTACCAACAATAACAAGATACATAGTAGTATCATACATTCGAGCACGATGTTTGAGCTTCCAAAAGATGGCGTAGTTCCAGTGAGTATTCAAACAGAGGCTTCTGAGTACTTGGTGCAAGTTAGTACCCATGCTGCCCCTCCTTAAACAAGTCAGAAACTTTAACACCCCGAAGGCACCCCCGAGAAAAGGGTCGTGAATTCCAATCCTCCAAAAAAGAAGAAAACCCCTCCAACACCACACACTCACCCTCCTTCCCCTAGCTCCCTCTGTAGGAACCTCTTCCAGCCTGCTTCCTCCGCAATCCCGCTCGCCGTTTTAATGGCGGTCCAACTGTTGGCAGTATCAGACGATCCGCACCCATCACTCACCCCGCCAATTCCCACCACCCCACCAACCAAAGCTTCCAACTTTCCCTCACTACAGTCAAAACAAACCCAAACCCACCACCACACTTAACGCTGAAACTGAAACACCAGACTCAACGCAGCAAATCTCGCAACTAGCCATTGAATAACGAACAACCTTGTTAGATTCCAAAAGGGGTGTGAAGAAGGTTGAGTTAAAGAAGGAAAGAAAAAGGGTGGCTAATTATCTAGCTTATATCCGACGACATGTGAGGCTTTTGCTTGTGGAGGAAGAAGGTTTAGTTTCTCTGGGAATGCAATTGTGAAAGTAGTCTTTACCCTTTGCAGAGTGAGAGAGAGATAGAGGTTTTTGAGAAGTTGTCAATCGCCGAGTAAAGAGTGGAGAAGGTAGAGTGAGAGAATGTCAATGGTGGAAAGGGAGGGAGGCTCTTGTTCTATATCGGGGTCACGTTGGCACGCTTTTCCTTCTAGCTTTTCCACTCGGGGAATCTTCACCGTTGATTCAAGCAATCATGGTAACCATTGCGTAATCCAATCCACCATCCCCTCCTATCATATCACTAACCACACCATGCATTTTTGTAAAGAAAAAGGTCATTTACTTGTGCATGCCAATGTTCAAAATGGAACAATAATAAAACTACTGACTTGAACAAACAAACAAACAAACTGTAATGCAGAAACACTTTAGCATTTCAGAACATGACAGAATTAGTCCTTGATCATATTTTGAACATAAATATATTTATATATATACTTAAGAAACTAATAAAAATGAGTATTATGATACTATTGTTGTGAAGATAAAATGAAAATAAATGGCATGTGGAGACAATGGTTGAAAAAGGGCATGAGGCCCAAAGGGAAGTAAGTGTATGAAGGGTTAGAGGCTAATTAGAGGTTTATATTTAACGTTAAGAAGCACCAAAGGGCAATGGAAAAAGGAGGAAAAAGAATGATGGGGAACAATCCAATTGGGGTATGAGTACACTTTATGGTGGTGTCAATTGATGGCCAACAGCATCATGCCAAATTGAGGACATGCTTCCTTATTTTCCCCTCAAGTTTTCAATCCTTTCTTTGAAACCCTAGAGAAGGTACCCTGCTACCCCTCTTAAGGTCCTTTTCAACAATGATCTTATTGCCCTAAAGTTGTGACACCTTCAACCTCCCATTTCTTCAAACAATTCCTACTTTGTCACGATATAATTGAATCTTTTAGAGTGCCAACCTTTGTTTCACACACTGCTGACCATGCTGCCCTTTATCATCATAGCTTTCCACCGATTTACACCTTCTTTCTGTTTTACCCTTTACAAGGCTTGGAAACGGAGTTTGGAAAAAGTCCAAGTTTTTTTGCCTCTCACACAATTACCTAGGAACATGTTCTATTGGATAACTAAAACATGTTTATGATCATTGATCATGTTCAATTTGTTCTAGATCCTATCGTATAAATTTGTTTTAGACTTTAAAAAAAATTCTACTAATTTTGTTGATCAAATATAAAGTTTATTTGAATCTGACTACCGAATGCAATAAAAATAGCTAAGAAAAGATTAATATATCTTGTTAAATATTTTTTTTTAGATTAGATTAGAAAATATTTCCTTTTTAGTAATTTAGATCGTGATTCATTTAACTTAGTTAGATATTATTACTTGTATTTAAGATTTAATATTAAACAAAAAATAAATTAGTATTAAATATGTAATTTTATTTATTTAAGATTAGTTTTAATGTTATCAAAATTTTAAAAGCCGCTTCTTCATCCATTTCAAAAGAAGTCTCGTTTTAACACATTTTTTTAATTCATATTAAGTGATGCTTTAGGTTTTTTACGTAACATTTAATATTTTATTTTTATTTCATCTCAAATAAATAATTAATATGAAGAAAGCAACCCTATGGCAGAAAATAAATAATAAGAACAATTTAGAAAAAAAATGACTCATTAAATTGTTTCATTTTGTGAAAAATACTTAAATGTACCTAGATTGAAATGGAGTACCACAGTATTGTGTGTGCCTAAATCAATTGCGTTAAAAAGATATCATTTTACAGTTTTTTTATCACTTTTTTGAACGATAAATAAATGAAACTAAATTGATACATGCAAAATTAAATTAAAAAGTAATATAATGATTATAAAAGTTAACAAACTTATATAATAATAAAACAGAAAAATTACTTTCAAAACAATTTACAGTTTCTTGGACTATTCATTCTTTGTGGAATGGAAGATTGGAAAATTCATAGAAACAAAATCACATACTATAATTAACTAGTTACAGGTTAATTAAACAGTAAAAAGAGACGATATAGTATTAATTATTAATGTTGGTTTGATGATGTAGAAATTTCAATTTGTCGGAAGTAGTTAACAGCAATTTACCTGGTTTCGTGCAGTATGGAGGCATAATCATTCATATTTGTTTCTGTTGCTAATTGGTTGGGTTTACATCTACCAAATCAATTATATCTCTCTAAGTTTCCTCAATTATCGATCATCTATCATAATTATATACTATCACCCATCATCTATCATCCAAATTTTAACCACAACACACTCTAGCTATAACTACCTATACTAGTCAAATGCTTTCTTTATAGCTCACCCATTTTCAATTTTTAATCGTCTGTGTATGGAAAATATTTTGAGTTTTGAGTCTGCACTGGAAAAGATTCTCTTATATGAATGCAGAAAAAAATGCAAACAAGAAAAGAAAAGAAAAGAAAAACCATGATGTTCAGTGGTGGAAGGAATAAAAACTCGTTGAAGGAACATTATTGTTTCTGGCAATAAATTTAGTTATAGGGTTATGAAAAGCTTGCACAGGTGATGGTCATAGGAAAAAGTCAACTGGGCTATGCATGAATATGGTAAATCAGTGATTCTAATGATACAGTGCAGGGAGGACTGAATATTATCATGAACGCAGACACAGACCAAACAACAATCATTTATCCCTCTCCCTTTTCCCTATAGATTTTATTTTTCTTCCTTTTTAACTAGGTGCCTGTTAATAAATTTACCAAGTTCTCAAAATTAAGGAAATAATAAAATGTAAAATAAACTATAAGATTGAACTATCAAACACTTCTTCAAATTCTATCTCATGTTCTAACCTGATTTAGATCTCTTCTTCAAAATAAACTGTTGTTATTAAGATTAAAATTTGGTGTCCATCAAATGGTTAATTTCTTTTCAGAGGTGATAGACACGATCAACTACTCACTTTGATGGATCTTGCTGTTCATACTAGGAATATAGATAGTGAGATGGGTTTTTTGTCAACTATATTTTTATCACAAGAGTTGAAATATTATTTAAATATTTTTATTTTTTATTATTGATAAAAAAACTCGGATAAAAAAGTTTAGTTTCATGTAGAAATGTAATTAAATTGACTAGCATTATTATTTATGCCTGTTTTTATTATTATTAATGTTAGAAATAATAGGATTCAAAGCCAAGTCTTTTGAGTGACAAAAAATCATTAACCACTAGATCAAACTAATTCTTTGATTACATTATGATCTTTATTACACTTTATGATTTTTATTGTCTGATGTAATGATTAAAGTTTCTTTGGTCATTGAAGGAACTTAGTTTTGAGTCTCATCCACTTCAGATAAATTTGAGAATAAAATGTCTTTATTCAAATAAAGCTCATAAAATATGTATAAATTCATACATTATGAGTTATTTTGTATTTATTTTAGCAATTAATATTCATAAGTGTCTATATTTTAATATGAAATATTACTAAAATTAGGCACTTATCACTCTCGCCAACTTATAATCTTGCTGGTCCTCGAGAAAAGTAAATGAATATATTTGAATTTAAATATCAAAACAACTTAATTCACTAAACAACAAATCAAATTAGAAACTTATGATGCTTCTAACTTTAAATATAGAAAAGTGTAGATACAATCAACTTCCTGGATCAGATCAAAGACCATCATTAAGGAATTCATTCTCATCACAGTTGCTTTTCATTTTATCTTCAAATCACAAACATATTAGAAACATGAATCTTGAGGTCTTTTCGAGGATTGTAATGAGGTTGGGTTTCCAAAAAAAATATTATTTTTTAAATATAAGAAAATGCAAATCTTAAAGAAGAAGAACATACTTACCGTCCAATATAACACATATGTGTTATATAATCACCATTTTCTTTTGACTTCACACTTTTCGTCATTTTCTTTCTACCTTTTCATGATTTTCAACATGAATTTTTTCTTTCTCTTTTTTCCCATTAATAGGAATAAATTATTCTTATTTTCAACTTTTTGAGCTTTCACAATTAGAACCAACCATTTCCTTTTCTATGTATATTGCATTTATGTTCTCCTTCCTTAAACATGCTAAAGAGTAAGAAATATATCATTAAAGGTTTAGGGTGCAATAATAACAAAAATATCTTCATATAACTCATACATGTCATAGGGTCCATACACCACTCAGAGTAGGAAAAGTCAGTTTGGTGTTCCTTAATTGTTATCCACGACCACACCTTTAGTTGTGCGTAAATACTTCCATATAATCTATTCGAGCATTCTTAAAAATACACTTATTCCTATGTTTCCAAATCTCTTCAACTATTGCAATCCATATTTACCCCCAAACTCTATTAATCTCTCCACCCCTACCTAACATACCAAAAAACGTAAAATGTTGTTTTACTTTACAATAATTCACTGCTAACACTCCCAACCAAGTATAACACAAACCCCTATCTAGCCAATCTACCCTACATGTAAAACAAGTGGTAAACTAAGTACATATGAATTGAGCTTAATAACTATATAACGAGATCAAATTGTGTTATAATAAGTTTTAATTTTGTGGATCGATTCATACCAATGTGTACAACCCCAAGAGGATGATCAAAGTAATAATACAAGTTATATAAATTAAACATAAAAATTAGTTTGAAAATTTAGGACTTGGATAATTTCATTCTTATTTTTTATTAAAATATTCATAAATTATTATTATTTGAATAACATTCCCTAATTGTCAATTCCAGAATTTTTTTCATAAAAAATAAGAAGCTAGATCAAAATACACATTGGAAAAAAAAATTAAAATGCAATTATCCAATATACTTAACAAAATTAGATAACCACATGCTAGGTTTGTGCAACAGATAAGCATCCACATCAAGTGCAACAGATAAGCATGATTTGAAGGTCTTTGCAAGTGTGTAACTATGAGATAGCAAGGCAAAGTTGGCTGATGCAGACATTTTCTTCTGTCTCCTCTTGTATGCTGTATGGTTAATAATAAAAAAAAATAGTAAATAAAAATTAATTTTAGAGATCAAAATAAATAAATATTAACTAAAATAGAAAATATTTTATAAAATAAAAAAGTTATTGATATTTAAAGTAGTTTCTATTATTAATAAAAAATTATAAATTAGTTTTTAATTTGGTATATAAGTACTAGCTACCAAGATTAACTACTAATTACTTATATTCTAAATTAGTTTCTATTAGTCTTTTAGAGACTAATTTGAAATCTAAAATATTAGTAGCTAAAATTTTTGTAGCTAATTTAGATACCAATTTATAAACCATTTTTTTAATTTTTATTAATAATAGAAACCACTTTACACACCAATAATTTTTTAATCATTAAAATAGTATCTAATTTAATTAATATAC